>Ga0187818_10000751_pt1 | contig 12211 bp, 14 predicted proteins | sample NC_wetland_sal_i_14_FD_130581 | JGI IMG/M metagenome (GOLD analysis project Ga0187818, IMG submission 130581) | Wetland sediment microbial communities from Neuse River Estuary, North Carolina, USA - SO4_3 | ecosystem: Environmental > Aquatic > Freshwater > Wetlands > Sediment | place: USA... | reverse complement strand
GTGGGCGGGAGCGATAGTTCGACCCGTTCGCTGTCGATCCGCCGCTTCTCCAACGCGAACCACGGTTTGTCGAGCGTCTCGGCCATCCGGCGCGCCCGGTCGACCCCACCCTTATCCGGAGACACCAGGACGTCGAGCGGGCGCTCCCGCAGAAGGCGAGCGATCGCGGGGATCCCGCTCGCCTCGAACGCGGGCTTCTTGAAGTGGGTCAGTGTCTGCGAGGAATGTAGGTCCACCGTCACGACGGCGTCGGCGTCCAGCTCGACGTGCCGACAGAGCGCGCGCGCGCTGACCGGCTCGCCAGGGAAGAAGCGTCGGTCCTGCCGGGCATAGCCGAAGTACGGCACGACGACGAGCGTGCGTCGCGCGCCCGCTTCCCGAACCGCGTCTTCGAGAAGGAGGAGCTCCAACAGGTCCTGGTCGGTCCGCGTGGACTGGACGACGACGACGTCGTCCCCTTCGAGTCGCCCTCCGATGCGGACGTACATCTCGCCGTCCGGGAAGCGCTTGGTGAACGGAATGGCGAAGGGGGCGTTCCCGAGCTCACGGGAGATCCGCTCGGCGAGCGCGGTCGAGGCGGTCCCTCCAATGACATGCATCCGTGCGTCCACGATCGGCGGGACCCGGCCTGGGACTAAAAGGTTGCGCGAATCGGAGCGAGTCCCGGTGGCGTAGCGGCCCGCGGGGTAGGCCGTGGTGCGGGAGTGATTAGAGGTTGTCGTCGCGACGGCGCGAGGAGGACTTCTCGTGGCGCCGTACCTTAGGCCGCGGGCGGCCTCGGCGGCGCGAGGGAGGGGATGTGGCGTGGGAGGCGTCCTTCACCCGAGGGGGCTCTTCCTCGGCCCCGTCGTCGGCGTCGTCGCTCGTCCTGCGACGGAGTCCGTGAGCGTGCCACCAACGACGCGCCCGCCCTTCCTCTTCCCCTTCCTCTTCCTCGCCGTCGCTCTCGCCCGCCGCGCTCCGGGCCTCCTCCTCCTCGCGTTTTCGTAGCGGCGTCTCGACCCCCTCGAGCCGCAAGGCATAGTGGATTCCGAAGGCCAGCAAGATCACGCCGGCGATCGTCAATCCCATGAACTGCCAGGATTGGGCGGGCACCATGCCGGCCTGTCCCTCGAGCAGCAGTTTCACCGCACCGAACCACGGGATCATGCCTCGGGCCACTCCGATCACCCACCCGGGTTCGACCAGGCCACTGAGCGCGATGGCCGAGCTGCCGTACTGATCCGGTAGTGCGTTGTTGTCTCCCATGGTGAGGAACCCGGAGTGCCCTCCGAGGCCCGTCGAGGTCAAGCTGACCGAGATGTTCACCGACATCCACCCGATGCGGTAGAGGTCGAGAGTTCCCGTGAGGCCCGTCGTCCCACAGTTCGGGTGCGAGGAACCCGGGTCGGTTCCGGGGGTAGCGTACACGGCGTTCGGCGCGTTTCCGCACGGCAGTCCGCTGAGGTCGGGCGCACTGTACGTCGCCGAGGCCGAGTCCCACTCGAGGTAGAGGATCGCTCGATGGATGATCGGCGTGGTTCCCGCGCCGTTCGGGTGGTAGAGGATCACGTCCCCGTATTCTCCGTACGTCGAGTACCCGGTCGTCAATCCGACCACGTACGGGACGATGGAATCCGTGGACACCTTCTGCGCGAGGACCAGGTCACCCGTGTTGATCAGACCCAGCAGGTCGGTCGAACCGTGTTGCATGCTGTCCGATTCGACGACGTAGACGGGCGGCCAATTCTGGGTGTACGCGAACAGCCCTACCAGCAACAGGACGATCACCGCCAGCGCGACCAAGGGCTCGAAATAGAGGGAATCTCGGGCCCGCCAGAAGACCGCCTTGCGGGGAGGCCATTCGGCCCCTTCGGTCTCCGAGGGCTCCTTGCTCTCCCCAGGACCTTGCCAACGACGAACGGGGGCGGGGCGTCCTAGCCGCCGGCGCGGGGGGCTGCGCCTCGCGGACCGAGGCTCCTCCTCGTCCACCTCCTCGCCGTCCTCGAGGTCTTCTGTGTCCTCGTCGGGGTCCCGACGCGACCGCCCTCGGTGAACCATCGATCGCCGTTCCTTCACGGCCCGCTTAACCCTTCGTCTCGACCGGAACCTCTATGCTTCCAGCGGTTCGCCGGTCGGCTTGGCGCGAGCCAGCGATTACTTAAGTCCCGGGCTCCGGAACAATAGCGTGCGGCCCTCGACCCGCGTCTCCGATCCGCCGATCTACGTCTTGCAAGGCGGGGGGCGACCACCGCTCGGACGGAGGGGGACCACCGGGTCGAGTTCCAGTATGCTCATACCTGCGGGAGCCGGGCGCCCCGGTCCCGGAAGGTCTGGCGCCCGACGGCCCGGCCTGCCTCGCCTCGCGCCGCGAATCGTTCTTCCACTCGAGTGCCGGGGGATGCCTTTGAATCGGCAGACGCGATGTGGACCGCCGCGTCGGAGGGTCCGATGAGCGTCCCGCCGCCGGGTCCGGGGTCGAATGCGTTATCGCTCGCGACGCCGCCGTTCTACCTACTGCTCGCGTCGTTGGGGCTGTTCATCGCGATGCTGTTCGTCCTCCGCGCCTACTACCCCAACCGGCGCCGGGGGTTCGAGGGGTTCCTCGAAGCCGCGGGGGTGAGTCTCGCGTTCCTCGTGTTCGGCGTCGTACTCGTGGTGACGCTGTCGCTCGAGAATAATGACGGGAACTCGACGTCCTACGCGCTCTACGAGACGATCCTTACCGGCTACTGGCTCGCGTTCGCGATCCCCGTGGTCACCGTAGGAAGCTCGGTCCAGGCACGGAGTCGAGGTGCCATCCGCTGGCTCTTCCCGTCGATTCTCGTCGCGGTCGCGATGTTCTTCGCCCTGTTCGCGTACTACTACGCGCGCGTTGGATGATCCATCGTCGACGGGCGCTAGTCGCGCTCGTCCGGCGGAAGGAGGTCCGGGATCCCGTCCTCGATCGGATAATCGACCCGGCACCGAGCGCACGTGAGGGTCCCCTCGACGATGTCGTCTCCCTCGCGTGAGCGGGCGGTGAGCGTGAGCTCTCCCTTGCACACGGGGCACCGAAGGATATCGAGCAGAGTCGGCCTCATTTTCCGGGCGCCTCCACGATGCCGAACCCGATGAGCCGCCAGGCGTTCAAGCGTCGAGAGATCGCGACCCGGCTCCCGGGGAACACGGTCACGGCCCGGTTGAGGGCGAGCTCGACTTCGTCCCCCCGAGCGCTGGTCACTTTGCCGCTCGCCACGGTCGTCCCGACCGTGATCGCGAGCATCTCGCTGGTGCGGATCTTCTCGACCTTGATCTCTCGCTGGGCCCCGAGGACGCGGTCGAGCAGGGTCGCCTTGATGCGGATCTTCTGGCTGACGGGGGGGAGCGTCCCCGCCGTCCCGATCAACCGGCCGGTGAGCCCGTCCCCCTTCGCGAGGGACGGGTCGAGGCTGGTGCCGAGCGCCGCGAGGCCCCCCGGCCTCAGCTCGTCCCACTCTTGACCGCCGGAGACGATCGAGGTGACCTTGGTGGAGAGCGACTCCGACCCCCCATTCGTCCCACCGCTTCGACCGGGGCGGATCTCGATCTCCTCGCCGAGCGTGATGCGGCCCTGGAGGAGCGACCCCCCGAGCACGCCCCCGCGAAGGTCCCGGGGCCGCGTTCCGGGCCGGTTCACGTCGAACGAACGGGCAACGTACATGAGCGGCGGTTTGGCCACGTCGCGGGGAGGGGTCGGGATCGTAGCCTCGATCGCACCGATGAGCGCATCGATCCCCACCTTATGGTTCGCGCTCACCGGGACGACCGGGGCGCCCGAGATCGGCGATCCCTTCAGGAACTCGACGATCTCCCGTTCGTTCTCCTCGGCGCTCTCCGCCGAGAGGAGGTCGATCTTGTTCTGCACGACCACGACCTTCCGGACCCCGATGATGTCGAGCGCGTAGAGGTGCTCGCGCGTCTGGGGTTGAGGACAGTGTTCGTTGGCCGCGACCAGGAGCAGCGCCCCGTCCATGATCGCCGCCCCGGAAAGCATCGTCTCCATCAGTGTCTCATGCCCCGGGGCATCCACGAACGAGACCGCCCGGAGGAACTTTGCCTCCCCTCCGCAGGACGGACAGACGGGCTCGACCGAGTAGCCGGTAGGTTCGGGGCACTTGGGGCACTTGTAGAACGCCGCGTCGGCGTAGCCGAGCTTGATCGAGATCCCCCGCTTCAGCTCCTCGGAGTGACGGTCGGTCCATTCTCCTGTAAGCGCCTGGGTGAGCGTGGTCTTGCCGTGGTCGACGTGGCCGACGAGGCCGATGTTGACTTCAGGCTGCCGCGGGACCTTCATGACGCGCCGAAGAGCTCCGCGAGCGGCTTCGCGCCCTTCTGCTCTACGACGAGGTTGATCTGGACCGTGTCCTCGCTGATCGTATTGCCGCGGAACGTCCGGCGCTTGCGCATCCCAGCCCGTGGGGCCTTGAACCCAAAGCCGTCGCCGACGTAGAGCCGCATCTGGCGCGCGCCCGGAACGTCGGGTCGAAGCGGAAAGCCGCTCTTGTCCGTTCCCCCGGTGATGCGGAACGTGTAGCCGCTCGCCCCGATCAGTTCCCCGCCGACCGTCTCGCCGATGCGCTTTCCGAGGAATCCGGCGGCTTGTGGATCCCCGACGGTCCGAGCGACCGACTTCGCGTGCTCGGCGATCACCAGCTTATACTCGACCATGAGGTCCGCACCGGGCGGCGGCGCGCCAGCGGCGGGTCGTTTAAATAGCTTTTCTGCGCGAACCCGCGAGCCGCTACACGGCCGGGGACTCGCGGTGGGCGCGGCCGCGCGTTTAAGAGGGTGACCCGCCGTCGCCGCCCGGACGGGCGGTCGGTGGGGTGCTCGGGCTAAGCGAAGGGATCCAGGCGACCGAGGTCGTGCTGTTGGTCGGCGGGCTGGGGTACGCGGCCGTCGCGGATTGGCGGTCCCGAGAGGTGACCGACCGGCTGTGGCAGGTTCTCGGGGTCATCGGGTTCGCGCTCGGAGCGGTGGTGGTCGGCGCTGGGGGAGCGTTCCCGCTCGTCCTCTGGGGGGTGGTCGGAGTGCTCGCGCTGGAACACATGTTCCCCTGGGACGAGGGCCTTGGACCGCGAGTCGGCCGATACGCCGACCTCCTAGAGCTCGCGGCCTACGGGGTCGTGGTCGTGCTCGTCGGCTTGGCGGCGGTCCGCGCTGGAGTGAGCGACTCGGCGGTACCGCTCAGCGTGATCGCGCTCCTCGCCACCATCCTCTTCGCCCGGGCGCTCTTCGAGACCTCCGTCCTCTACGGGGGCGCCGATGCGAAGGCGCTCATGATCGCGGGCCTGCTCGTACCGTTGTTCCCCTCTCCGGTGTGGTCGCCTTCCGGCGCCCTCGTTCCGTTCACGAGCGTCGTCCCGTTCTCGGTGGACCTCTTGATGAACGCGGCGCTCTTCTCCGTTGGAATCCCGATCGCGATCGCGATCCGGAACCTAAGGCACGGCGAGTTCCGAGGGGTGCGCGGATTCCTCGGTTACCTCCTCCCGGTCCGCGAGCTTCCGCGGCGCTATGTCTGGGTGCGTGACCCGACGTTCGGGGACGCTCGGAACGAGGAGGCCGAGATCGAGACCTCGGAGGAAGACCGGCAACGCCGCGTAGAGATTGCCCGCGACCTCTCGGCGCGCGGTGTCGAACAGGTCTGGGTCACTCCGCAGATCCCGTACCTGGTCCCCATGGCGTTCGGCGCCGTGGCCGCACTCCTGGCCGGGAATCTGGTCGTCGACCTAATCACGGTACTCTGACCTCCGCCGGGGAAAGCTTTTCTTCGGGCCGCTCGTCGGTCCGGATCGGTGACGAAGTCCGACCGCGCGACGAAGCCGACCCCGATCCGGGTGCTCATCGCGAAGCCCGGGCTGGACGGTCACGACCGGGGGGCGAAGGTGGTCGCGCGGGCGCTCCGGGACGCGGGCATGGAGGTCATCTACGCGGGCCTGCGTCAAACGCCAGAGGAAATCGTCCGGGCTGCGCTCGAGGAGGACGTGGACCTCATCGGCCTCTCGATCCTCTCGGGCGCCCATATGGCGCTCATCCCCCGCGTCCTGCTCCTCTTGAAGCGACAGAAGACCGGAAACGTCCCGGTGTTCGCCGGCGGCATCATTCCCGACGAGGACGCCCGACGGCTCAAAGCCGCCGGGGTCCGGGCGATCTTCGGACCCGGTGCGTCGCTCGAACAGATCGTCGCGACCGCGCAGAAGCTGGCCCGCCACGGGGCATGACGAGGTCGAGGCGGCTCCCGTCCGCCGCACGGGCGATCGTCGACGGCGACCGCCGGGCGCTCGCTCGCGCGATCTCCGCGGTCGAGAACGGCGAGCCCGCGGCCGGGCCGATCCTCAAGGCGCTCTACTCCCGAACGCGCCAGGTGCCGGTCGTCGGCTTCACCGGTCCTCTCGGAGTGGGGAAGTCGAGCCTGATCAACCTCTTGGTCGGTCGGCTCCGCGACCAGGGCCGCAGCGTCGCGGTCGTCGCGGTCGACCCGTCGAGCCCGTTTTCCGGTGGGTCGGTCCTCGGGGACCGGGTCCGTTTCGAGCGGCGGGCCGAGGATTCGGGCGTCTTCTTTCGGTCGATGGCGAGCCGGGGAGCGGCGGGGGGGGTGGCCGCCGCCACTCTGGAGACGGCGCGTCTCCTCGATGCGGCCGGGTCCGATGTCGTGTTCGTCGAGACGGTCGGCAGTGGCCAGGTCGACCTGGCGATCCGAGAGATCGCGAGCACGAGCGTCGTCGTGCTCGTTCCACACCTGGGCGACGAGGTGCAGACCATGAAGGCCGGCCTGTTCGAGATCGCCGACGTGTTCTGCGTGAACAAGACAGACCTACCGGGGGCCGAGATCGCGAAGAAGGACCTCGCCGACCTGGTGTCTCTCGGCCCTTCCGCTAGCGGATGGGCGCCACCGATCGTGGGCACGTCCACGACCTCCCCGGCCGGGATCGACGAGCTCTGGACCGCGGTCGAGGCGCACGAGCGGTTCCTCGACACGTCCGGGGAACGCTCCGGGGGCGAAAGGAATCGATTGGCGGCCGAGATCGTCGGGCTTGTCCGGGACCGGGTCGGCCGCGAGCTCGCCCGTGAGTTGGGTCAGGATCCCTCGCTCCGTACGCTGCTCGACGAGGTCGTGCGGCGTACGCTCGACCCGCGGACCGCCGCCGACCGACTCTTCCGCGGCGTCCGGCGAGGCCCCTGACCTCATGGACGGGTCGACCTTCCTGCTCGCCGTCCTTCTCCTCGTGTTCGCGCTCGCCGGGGCGTATTTCGTGTTCGCCTCCTTCGCTTTCGGTGCCGGGTACCAGCCGACCCCCCGGCGGTCCGTCGCGATGATGTTGCGATTCGCCGAGGTCGGTCCTCAGGACACCCTGTACGACTTGGGAGCGGGCACCGGCGCGATCGTGTTCCGGGCCGCGCGGACCTATCGGGCCCGGGTCGTCGGGGTCGAGGTCGAACCGATCCGCGTGCTGATCCTTCTCCTCCGTCGTCGCCTCGGTCCGTTCGCCGACCGGATCACCATCCGTTGGGGCGACCTGTTCCACCTTGATTTTCGGGCCGCCACGGTCGTGACGGCATTCCTGTGGCCGGGAGCCATGGCGCGACTGCGACCGAAGTTCGAAGCCGAGCTCCCGCCGGGCGCGCGGGTCGTCAGCCATTGCCACACGGTGCCCGGTTGGGTCCCTGAGGAGTACGACCGGAAGACCGATGTCTACCTCTACCGGTGGCCCGACGCCCGACCCGAGGAGCCCGCGTCGCCTCGGGCTACGGGTGGTGCATGAACCAGAACGCCGCCCCGACCAGGAAGACCCCGAGGATCACCAACGTACCGGCGACCCAACCGCCGTAGCTCGCGCGCGCGTCGTCGTACGTGGCCTGGTTCGAGCCGGACACGGCCGGCGCAACTATCGACGACCCTTATCTCGGTTCGATACGGACTCGGATAGGGTCAGGGAACCCCGGCCCCGAGGTGGCCCATGATCCCGAAGTACGCGATGAGCCCCGCCACGACGAGGGCGACCGCGAAGATCGCGATCACGAACGCCGGAGGAACCGGAGCGGTCGCGGTGGGTTCGGTCATTGCTTGGGAGGTAAGAGGGAGGGTTCGGCTCAGGTCCTTCTCTTCCATGAACCCTACGCCTCTCGTATTCCGAGGTTCGTCACGCGCCGCCTCGGACCGTTCTACGCGTCGCTGGGGGAGCGGACAGGGCCCTTCGAAGCGGCTTTCGAACCACCCTTTGACGCTCCAGAGGCTTTGGTGCCCTCGGCCTTGGAAGGGCTCCCGAGCGGTGATGCCGGCTCCTTTTGGTCCGTGGACGCGGCCGGCGGTGAGGGTTCGTCCTTCTTCTCAGCGGCGGGGGTCTCGTACTCCTCGACGATGCGGATCGTTTGGGGGTGAAGGTGGGTGCGCAACCGGTCGACCACGCGGGGCTTCGCGGCCATCCAGGCGATGTCGAACTTCGAGCGGTCCGGGAGCTTGAGCGTGATCGACTTGTCGTGGTGCTCGACGTGGAACTCGGAGGACCTTCCGTACTGGAGCTCGAGGACGGCCCGAACCTGAGCGACCGGGTCGACGATCCGCTCAAGGATCTTGAACGTACCGCGGACCTTGCGGCCAGCGAAGGGGGGGTTGAAGTCGACCCGGACCCGGGCCGCGGTCATCGACACGACGCGTCCACGACGACCCTCGATCGTCAGCACGGTTCCGAGGTCGAGGTGGGCGCCTTCCCGCCGCATCTCGGGGAGCCGTTCGATCTCGCGCATCGAGAACAGCTCGATCAGCTTCGGGTCCCGTTCGCCGAAGGCGTCGCCGGGGGCGAACTCCCGTTCGACCTCGTCGCCCACCTTGAGCCCAACGAGCGCGTTCTCGATTCCGGTGGGAAAGTAATCCCCCCCGATCTGGTGCGGACGAGGGCCCCAGGTCCGCCCTTCCGACTTGGGGACGTCCGCCTTCTGGGCGACCTCCTCGTGGGTCGTGTCGAGGAGTTCGGTCTTTCCGGCGACCTCGCTCCAAAGGTCGTACTCGATCTGGACGAGATCCCCGGCCTCTGTGACGCCGTGCACCGGGGTGCCCGGGTGGGCCTCGGGAGCCATGGCCCCGCCGAACCGGGGGCTCGGATAAGGTTTTCTCGAAGGCTTACGCCGGCGGGCCCGGCGGGGAAGCCTGAGTCCCGGCCGGCTCCCGGGGCGGGGCGCGTTCCCAGCGTCTCCAGCGGTACCGCGCATCGAGCAGCGCGAACGGCTTCAACAACGCCTCCACGTACCGCAGCGGATGGTTCACGGGGGTCCGCCGCTCCTTCAGCCGCCCGGAAAGTTCCCCGTTCTTGATCAAGGACATCGCCATCGCCACGTTGTAGCGGTACCGCTTCCCCGCCCAACGAAGAAGGTTCGTCTCGTCGGTCTTGTCGTGGAAGACCCACGCGTCGGGAACGAAGACTCCCCGAAGTCCGTCGCGGAGCGCCCGCGTTTCGAGGTCGTGGTCTTCGGCGAACGGGATCCGCGGGTCGAACCCCAGGCGCCGGAGTTCCGTGGTCCGCCACGCGGTGTTCTGGAGCGGCAGGTAGGCCACGTTCGCCGGAACCAGGTCTCGGTAGATCGACTCGTCGAGTTCCGCGTAGTAGCGCTCGATCGAGGACTCGGGCGGACGCAAGGGGCGGGTCGGTCCACCGGCAAACGCGACCGAACCGGCCTCGAGAGGAGCCACGAGTCGGTCCAACCATTGAGCGGGAGCCACCTCGTCCGAGTCGAGGAACGCGGTGACGTCCTCGACGATGCGGCTCAACGAGGCCGCGCGGGCTCCGACGACCCCCCCCGGAAACCGTCCGGAGTCGATCACCAATCGCGGAAAGCGCCGGCGGGCTTCGGCGAGGAGCGACTCCGGCGTTGTGGGGGCGGCCGCGATGAAGACCCGCTCGGCCCGACGGGACTGTTGGTCGAGCGAGGCGAGCGCGTTGAGCAACCGGGGGTCGGCCTGTACGGCGACCTCTACGCAGACCGTTCCCACCCTCCCCCTCCGCTCGGTTCGACCGACTCCTCGTTCCGGTGACGACATGCGCAACGCGCCAAGACCTTAATCCCGAGGGCGCTAGGGAGACCGTGCGGATTCTCCTGATCGGGGGGGGAGTCCATCCGATCCCTCCGACCGGGTACGGGGCCGTAGAGCGCATCCTTTCCGACCTCCACGACGCCCTCGCGGCCGCCGGCCACGAGGCGGTAATCGTCAACCGGGTCCGGCACGGACGGATGCGCGATGAGTACCCCTTTGCGTGGGAACTCCCCCGACGCTTGCGCCGGGAGCGGTACGACGTCCTCCATGCGAACACTCCGGTGGTCGCGAACCGCCTCGCGCTCTCGGGCTATCCGTTCGTCTACACCTCCCATTCGCGTCACTGGTACTACCGGGAGCGGCTGACCCACCGATGGGGGTACTGGCTCGAACGCCGCGCGGTGCGGAAGGCGAACGCCGTGGTCGCGCTGAGCGAACCCCTCGCACGAGCCATGCGTGCCGCGGTGCGTCCGCCCCTTCCCCCGATCTCGGTGGTTCCGTTCGGCGTGGACAGCGCCCGGTTCCGCCCGGCCTGGGACCGGCGCACTGGCACGAAGGCGCTCGGAGTAGGGGTGGTCGCACCCTTCAAGCGCTGGCACCTAGCCGCCCGGGGGCTCCGCGGAACGGGTGGTACCCTGACCATCGCTGGCCCCATCGTCTCCGCCGCCTACGCCGACGAGGTTCAGCGGGCAGGACCGCACGTGCGTCTGCTCGGAGAAGTTTCCGAACCGGCGCTCGAGGCGCTCTTCGCGGAGAGCGATTTCTTGCTGCATCCGAGCGCGGTAGAGGTCCTGTCGGCCACGGTCCTCGAGGCCCTCGCCTCCGGGCTTCCCGTCGTCGGCGGAGCGGGAGTGGAGGGCGTGGTGGAGGACGGAGTGACCGGTTGGCGCCTCGACGACCGCGATCCCGAGGCATTCTCGAAGGCGATGGGTGAACGGGCCGATGCCCTGACCCACGACGACGCCCTACGCCGGCGCCTGGGAGAGGCGGCCCGTCGAGTGGCTCTCGAACGGTACGGCTGGCCCGCGATCGTCGCTCGGCTTCTCGAGGTCTACCGCTCGGTGGTGGAGTCGAGGAGGCCTTCGTAGGGTTGCTACGGCCCGGGACCGAGGGCGGGGCCTTTCGCCATCTCCTCGATGGTCCGGTCGATCGCTCCCGCGCTCGAATACTTCGGACGCCAGCCGAGCGCCCCCGCCTTATCGATGGAGAGGAGCTGTTGAGGCACGTCACCGGCCCAGCCCCGGGAGCCCCCGGTGTACTCGATGCGGGCCCGGTTTCCGTGCGCGGCCACGACCTTCTCGGCGATCTCCCGTACCGAGATCCGGTCCGTGGAGCCGAGGTTGTAGACATTGACCGCCTCGGAGGCCCGGTCCCCCACGAGCATCATCCCCTCCACGCAATCCTCAGTCCTGAGGTAGCTCTTCGCCTGTCGCCCGTCGCCCAGCACCTCAAGGCGGCTAGGGTCCGTTCGGAGCTTCTCGAAGAAGTCGTAGAGGATGCCGTGCGTCATCCCGGGCCCGATGATGTTGGCGAACCGGTAGATCCAGGCCCGGAGGCCGTACAGGTGGGCGTACGCGGAGACCAAGCCCTCGGCGGCCAGCTTCGCCGCCCCGTAGAGGGATTCGGGTTCGAGGGGGCCGTACGTCTCGGGGGTCGGGTAGACCTTCGCGAGACCGTAGACCGCGCTCGTCGACGAGAAGAAGACCCGGGGCACGTCGTGCTTTCGGGCGGCCTCGAGCACGTGGAACGAGGCGATCGTGCCGTGTTCTAGGTCGGCCCGGACGTCCCGCAGGCCCGTGCGAATGTCGGTGTTCGCGGCCAGGTGCCAGACCGCGCTGGCGCCTTCGAACTGGGGCTCGAAGGACGAAGGGTCACGAAGGTCCGCGATGGTGGCGGAGAGGCGGGGCGCGGCGGATGCGGAAGGAAGGTGCTCCCGTCGGCCGCCGGAGAGGTTGTCGATGACCCGCACCTCGGCCCCCCGGGCGAGCAGGTCGCGCACCAGGACCGACCCTATGGCGCCCGCTCCACCGGTCACTACGACGGGGCCCGAGCGGTCCGCGGGCGCCATGCTTCGGCGGCAGTTGGGAAGCATATATAAACCGAGGGTCGCCTCAACTCAGTATACCGGACCATCGGTCTGGGGGACCATGCGCACGTACGTTCGGATGACCTTCCACTCCGAAG
>Ga0187818_10000750_pt1 | contig 12224 bp, 11 predicted proteins | sample NC_wetland_sal_i_14_FD_130581 | JGI IMG/M metagenome (GOLD analysis project Ga0187818, IMG submission 130581) | Wetland sediment microbial communities from Neuse River Estuary, North Carolina, USA - SO4_3 | ecosystem: Environmental > Aquatic > Freshwater > Wetlands > Sediment | place: USA... | reverse complement strand
TCTGTCATTCTCAGCGCCACCTATAGTGGCCTGTAGAGGTCGAGAATAGCTTGAGGATGACTGTGATCCGAAAAAGCCCCGACTTTCCAAGGACTTCCGCCTTTACCACCCCATGAAACGAACCGAACAGATGAGCTTTTGGGAGCGCCTCTATATCCTCGAGGTCGTCCGCGGCCTGGCCGTCACCAACTACCATTTCATGCGCAACCTGACGCTCCATATCGCTCATGTCTTTGGCATTGCCAGGGATCGCTCGGCCGCCGTCACCACCCAATACCCCGAGCAGCGCAAGACCTATCCCGAGGGCTATCGCGGCAGCCATCGTCTGACCTTGCGCGAGGACGGCGCCGTCCGCTGTACCTCCTGCTACCTCTGCGCCACCGCATGCCCCGCGCAATGCATTTATATCGAGGCGGGTGAGCATCCCGACCCCGCCGTCGAAAAGTTCCCGTTGCGCTACGAAATCGATACCCTGCGTTGCATCTATTGCGGGCTTTGCGTCGAGGCCTGCCCCTGCGACGCGATCCGGATGGATACCTACGTGCATCCGCGCATCTGGGGCTTCGACCGGCGCGACTTCGTCGAAACCAAGGAAACCCTGATGCATCGCTCGCGCGTGCTGGCCGAAAAGGGGCGCGACGGCAACATGCAGGAAATGATGGAATGGTACGAGGATCAGGCGCGCGAGGTCTATAATCCACTCCGCCCCGAACTCAAGACCTACAGCGAGCGCGAACTGCCGCCGCCATGGGATGAAAAGCCGGCTGAACCCGAACTCCCCGCGCTTGACCGTCATCATCCTCGCGCGGCGGTCAAATAGGACGGCCAACGGCCTTCACCCGCCCGCTAAAGCTGCGGCCGGCGGATGACGCCAGCGGGAATTGCGCTATATTATAGGGAAGCTCCCAGGCCGAAATCGGACGCGAGAGTTGCATTTAGGGCCCGATTCAAGAAATAAACGGAAGCAAAGATCAGAAGCGTCGCATTCGGGCGCGCGAAGCCGCTACCGGCGCCGCCCCGCCCATGGAAAAGTTCACTCAGAGGTGTCGACATGACCCAGCTTGAAGCCGCGCGCAAGGGCGTTATTACCCAGCAGATGAATGAAGTTGCCGAGGACGAAGGCCTCAGCCCCGAGGAGATTCGCGCGCTGGTCGCGACCGGTGAGGTTGTCATCCCGCACAACCTCCATCACGATTTCCGCGCCATCGGAATTGGCCGCAAGCTCAGGACCAAGGTCAACGCCAATATCGGCGCCTCCAACTTCCACCAGTTGCTCGACGAAGAGGTCGACAAGCTCTATACCGCCGTTCGCTTCGGCGCCGACTCGGTGATGGACCTCTCGACCGGCACCGACCTCGACAAGATTCGCGTCGAGATCCTCTCGCGCTGCACCGTGATTCTCGGCACCGTGCCGATTTACCAGCTCGCCTCCGAACGCACCATCATGGAACTCGACGTCGCCGGCTTCCTCGAAGTAATCGAGCGCCAGGCGCGCCAGGGCGTCGACTACATGACGCTCCATTGCGGCGTCACCCGCGAGAGCGTGCACAAATTGCGCGGCCATCAGCGCGTCGAGGGCATCGTCTCGCGTGGCGGCGCGATGCTGGCCGCCTGGATCGAGCGCACCGGCCGTGAGAATCCGCTCTACGAACACTTCGACGAGGTCTGCGCCATCCTGCGCGATCATGACGTCACGATTTCCCTGGGCGACGGACTTCGTCCCGGCGCCACCGCCGACGCCACCGACCGCGGCCAGTTGGCCGAACTGCTGGTGCTGGGCGAACTGACCGACCGCGCCCGCGCCCTCGGCGTGCAGGTGATGATCGAAGGACCGGGCCATGTGCCGCTCGATCAGATCGAGGCCAACGTCAAACTCGAAAAACGCGTATGCGGCGGCGCTCCGTTCTACGTCCTCGGTCCGCTGACCTGCGACGTCGCGCCCGGCTACGACCACATCACCGGCGCCATCGGCGGCGCCATCGCCTCGGCCGCCGGCACCGACTTCCTGTGCTACGTCACCCCGGCCGAACATCTGCGCCTGCCCGATATCAACGACGTGCGCGAGGGCGTCATCGCCACCCGCATCGCCGCCCACTCCGGCGATCTGGTCAAAGGCGTGCGCGCCGCCAAGGTCTGGAACGATCAGATGTCGCGCTATCGCAAGGCGCTCAATTGGGAAGGCATGTACGCGATGGCGATGGATCCGGACAAGGCTCGCGGCTACAAGGAGGAGAGCGAGGCGGCCGGCTCCAACGTGTGCAGCATGTGCGGCTCGCTCTGCTCGATCAACATCGACAACGCCGCGGTCAAGTTCACCAAACGGCGCGCCCTCGCCGATCAGGCCGAAGCCCATGCCGCAGCAGCAAGCTGATAACGGCCACGCCACCGACTATCCGGCCGCCCTCGCGATCGAACTGTCCGATCAGCACGGCCAGACGCGCCGCCTCGGCGATTACCGCGGCCATCCCGTGGTCGTCTATTTTTACCCGAAGGACGACACCCCCGGATGCACGGTCGAGGGCAAGGAGTTCCGCGACCTGCACGAACAGTTCGTCGCGCTCGAATGCGCGGTGGTCGCCGTCAGCACCGATTCGGCCGAATCGCATCTGGCCTTCGCCACCAAGCACGGCTTCCCGTTCACCCTGCTGGCCGATACCCGCGGCGACCTCGCGCGCGCCTTCGGCGTACTCCGCGGCACGGTGGCCGATCGCGCCACTTTCGTGCTCGACCGCGACGGCCGCGTCGTCCGCTCTTTCCTCGAGGTCTCTCCGCGCGGCCACGCCCAGCGCGTGCTTAACTTCGTCCGCACCCTGATCGAGTCGCACCGGATGCTGGGCGGATGACGGCGCGCAATCCTCGATTAGTTGCATGATGCAACCAAAAAGCGGGAAGATCGAACTGGATCAGATGCGTTTGTCAAGGATGAAATATTTCACAGCATCGGCGGCGCAACGGTAAGGAAAATGGCGAAGACCTCAAAGAATATTCTCGATGAAGCGCGCGCGGCGATTAAGCAGGTCGATATCGACGAGGCGCGCCGGATGCTCGATCGGCCCGGCACCGTCCTGATCGACGTGCGCGAGAGCGACGAGTGGCGGCAAGGTCATGTCCCGCAAGCGCTTGGAATCCCGCGCGGCTTTCTCGAACTGCGGATCGAGGAGAAAGTCCCCGACCGCAAGACGCCGGTCATCCTCCAGTGCGCCTCGGGCACCCGATCGCTGCTGGCGGCGCGGGCGCTGAGCGAACTGGGCTACGAAAATCTGTACAACCTGACCGGCGGCTTCAACGCCTGGAAGGACCGCGGCCTGCCGTGGACCGCGGAGCGATCCTTTTCGCCCGATGAGATCACGCGCTACTCGCGGCACTTCGTGATCCCCGAGGTCGGCGAGAAGGGGCAAGCCAAACTGCTCGACTCCAAGGTGCTGATTCTCGGCACCGGCGCGCTTGGGTCACCGGCCTCGCTTTACCTCGCGGCGGCCGGCGTCGGCACCATCGGATTGGTCGACTTCGACGTGGTCGATCTCTCCAATTTGCAGCGCCAGATTATTCACAAGGTCGACCGCGTGGGTATCCTCAAGACCGAGTCGGCGGGTGAATCGATTAAGGCTCTGAATCCCGGGACCAGGGTGATCCGCCACGACATGCGCCTGAGCGCCGACAACGTGATGGAGGTTATCAAGGACTACGACGTCGTCGTGAATTGCGGCGACAACTTCCCGACGCGCTATCTGATCAACGACGCCTGCGTATTCGCGAAGAAGCCGCTGGTCGACGGCGCCATCTTCCGCTTCGAGGGCAACGCGACCGTTTTCCATCCCGCGGCCGGCGGCCCGTGCTACCGATGTCTCTACCCGGAGCCGGCGCCGCCCGACATGGCGCCGTCGTGTGCGGAGGCGGGCGTGCTCGGCGCGCTGCCGGGAGTGATTGGCTCGATCGAAGCGCTCGAAGCGATCAAACTGTTGCTCGGCGCGGGCAAGCCGCTGATCGGCCGGATGGTCTACTTCGACACGCTTTCCGCCGACTACGTGCGGATTCTCAAGATTCGCCGCAATCCCGATTGCCCGGTTTGCAGCGATCATCCGACGCAGACCACGCTCATCGATTACGAGGCGTTCTGCGGACTCGCGGCAGCTCCGGCCGCCGAGGTGGCGGCCAACGGGCATGCCGCGGCTGCGGCGGGCCGCTGAGTCGGCCTTGCGGCTTGGCTGAATCAGGTTGCGAACAAAACGGCGGGTGCCGGCGACGGCGCCCGCCGTTGCGCTTGAATGGATGATGCGCGGGGGGAATTATGGCGCTGGGGCCTTTTTACGTGGCGCAAAGATTGACTGAAAACAACGTACTGCGGGGAACCGCGCTGCTGATGCGGCATGGCGAGACCGACTGGAACCGCGAGGGGCGCGTGATGGGCCGCCATCAGATCGAGCTCAACCAGCTCGGACGCGCCCAGGTCGAGGCGGCCGCCCGTTTCGCCCAGAACATCAGGCCCGATTTGATCGTTACGAGCCCGCTGGTACGCGCGCGCCAGTCAGCGGAGATCATAGCGGAGGGACTTGGCGGAATTGAAATCGCCGAGGAACCCGAGATTGCCGAAGTGCTGTACGGCCGTTGGGAAGGGATGACCTATCATGAACTGATCGAGGACGAGCATTACATGCGCTACCGCAAGGCGCCGCTCGAACATCCCACGCCTGGCGGCGAGACTATCGCTGAGGTGCAGGCGCGCGGGGTCGCGGCGGTTACGCGGATGCTGGAGGCCAACGCCGGGCGGCGCCTCCTGTTCGTCTCCCACGGCGATATCATCCGCACCGTGCTATGCCATTTCATGGGGCTCGAGCTCAAATATTTCCATCGCATCCGGGTCGACAATGCGACGTTTTCTGCGCTGCAAATCAATGGCAGTTTCGCCGAGCTGAAATTCCTGAATCTGCTGCCCGACCCGGGGCGCGCGTTCGTGTCACCGTTCTCGACCGCGAGATCGGGTCAAGCCAAACCGGAACAGAAGTAAATCTTACCCGGGGAGTTCGAACGGCGCGACGGCGCCGTCGAGCAGGCCGCGCCCGGCACGGGTTGTGCGCGACCGTATCGCCTCGATCAGCTCGCGCTCGGTACGTACGGGTTCGGAGAACAATGTCGTCACCACGCCGATCGAGTTGGCCGAATGAGAGTCCGAACCCGCAACCTCGGCCAGACCAAGCGTCCGCGCGACCCGCAGAGCGAACAGGTTCTCTTCTTCCGAGCAGGCGGCGTTGAGCACCTCGACCGCGTCGCACAACTGGATAATTTCGAGCTTGGCGGCACGATCCGGATGATCCGGATCGATCGGCTCGTGGTCGGGGTTGATGAACGAGAAGCGCGGGTCGAGCTTGTAGCGGAACGGATGGTTGGCGACCATGATCCCGCCGAGTTTGTCGACCACCCTGCGCAGTTCGGCCAGCTTGTAGATTCCGCCGACGTACTCGCTGAGCCCAAACACTCCGACATGGCCCATCTCGGTCGTGACTTCCATCCCGCGCAGACATAGCACCCCGGCTTCGGACGCCATCGGCGCGATCTCCTTCAAGTCCCAGATATTGTCATGCTCGGTGATGCAAACCGCGCCGATCCCTATAGTGCGTGCGCGCTCGACCATGTCCTTGGGCGAAAGGTTCGAATCCGCGCTGCCGCGGTTCGTGTGCAGATGCAAATCGACGGTGAAGTAGGCCCCGTTGGGGTGGCCGCTTACTGCTGCACCCATGGCGGTTCCTATTTCGGCAACTCGCTCGCGAGCGTGACTTTCTTGATATGGTCGCCGACCTTGATCTGATCGACCACGTTCATCCCTTCGACCACGCCGCCATAGATCGTGTACTGGCCGTCGAGGAACGGTGCCGGCTCGAGGCAGATGTAGAACTGGCTGCCGCTCGATTTCCGATCGGGATTGACCTGGTCACCCTTGCGCGCCATCGCGACCGTGCCGCGCAGATGCTTCTCGGTCGGGCTCAATTCGGCCGCCACTTCGTAGCCCGGCCCGCCAGTGCCATTGCCTGCGGGATCCCCGCCCTGGACGACGAAGCCGGGCTCGACCCGATGAAACGTCAGGTTGTTGTAGAAGCCGTCCTTGGAGAGCTTTTCGAAGTTGGCGACCGTCTTGGGTGCGACCGCGGGATAGAGTTCGATCACGATTTGGCCGCGATCGGTGTCAAGGATTGCGTAATGTTCAGTGTTTCGCACGGGAAGTCCATCCAGTTTGGGATTTTTAGTCGCACCCTGGCATGCGGCGGCGACGATTGTCAGGGTCGCCAGAGTGGCGCAGAGAAAACGAAAGCTCATTGGTCTCATAGGATTAGGATTTCGCAAGAATCGGTTTCCATTCAACTATTAGACGCGCCGCTTTCGCGCAAGTGTTTCACCGTAATGCTCGCGGCGACCGGGCGAGTCCAGGACTCGGCGCCAGGGAGGAAACGCGCCGCGCTGCCAACCCCGGACTCAGCGCCCGACGCATTCCTAAGGGTGTGCCCCTCCTGTACAGTCAGTATACGCCGAAGGTAGCGGTGATGCCCCTTTCGCTCAGCAGGTTCAGACGCTATCTCCAGACCCTGGCGGTCGAAGACTGGCGTATACTGTCCAGACTCGCCCTCTGGAAACTCGCCCATCCACTATTCAACGTCTATTACGTGTTTGAATATGACCCGCGCGGATTTTCGTCCTCGCCCAAGCAGTTGCCCGCCGGGATGACCGTTCGGCTTTTGCGTGGCGAGGAGATCGGCGCCGCTGCCCCGAAGCTAACCGCCGCCGGCATGCCCATGACCGCTGTGCTCGAAAGGATGAAGCGCGGGGACTTGATCGCGCTGGTGCTTGCTGGCGAAGAAGTCGCAGCCTACGGCTGGACTACATTTGCAGACGCATCGGTTCCTGAAGTCGGAGCGACCCTGCGGCTGCATGCTGACGAGGCTGTGCAATACAATACCCTCGTGATGCCACGCTGGCGTGGAAGCGGGTTAGCGGACGCGGTAACCGCACCCACCCTCCGCTACCTGGCGGAACACGGGTGCCGGCGGACACTGAGTACGATTCACGCGCTGAACACTCGAATGCTCAAGACCATCGCACGTCAAGGCAAGCGCCAGATCGCAACCATCGTCAGTTCCCCAATCCTGGGTATCATTCACGTGCGCAATCTTTCGCCGGCATCCGCTATCACGCTTGAAAGAAAAAAGCGTTGGTGGCGCCCGGTTCCAGCGAAGTAGCAAGGGAGGACCGGAAACGGGCCAAGGCCCGGGCAATAACGGTTCAACCGGCGGGCGCGCGCGGAGACGTCGGACGAGGGCGCGACTGGTTTACCTTCACCCTTTGAGAAATTCGCGAATCAGCCGGGACACAGCTTCGGGTTGTTCCAGCGGCGCCATGTGCGCCGCGCTCGCGACCATCTCGACTCGTGCGTCCGGAATCAGCCGCTTGAACTCCTTGGCATAAACCGGCCCGACCAAGCCGTCTTCGGCGCCCCATACAATCAGGGTCGGCGCCGTTATCCGATGAATCCGCTTGCGCAGGCCCTTGTCCGGGAGCGGCCAGATGAACTTGCCGGTGCATCCGAGCGCCCAGGTCACGCGAATCACCGAATCCGGCTCCTCCGGGTTCATGTACAGCAGCTTGCGCGCGGGATGGTTCTGGTCGTGGAAGAAGAGCGGATCGAGCTCGGCCTGGGTCGAGACCATGTAGTTTTTGATCGGGGCATCGTCGCGCCACAGTCCGAGCGGATCGATCAACACCAATTTGCCGACGCGAGCACCGTTGGTCGCGGCAAGTTCGGCCGCAACCATCCCGCCGAACGAATGGCCGGCGACGTTGGGCGCCGCCAGCCCCAGCTTGTCGAACAGCTCGTAGTAATAGAGCACCAGGTCCCAAAGATCGTCGAGCGCCTTGATCGAGTCGGGATCGCCCGCGCTGGTGCCCGGATGCTCGGGTGCGTAGACGGTGAAGTCGCGCGCGAGGAGGTCAAGGCATTCGTCCCATATAAGCCCGTAACCGTTATGCAGATAGACCAGGGGCGGGCCCTGCCCGGCGACCTTGACCCGCGCGGTAACGGTGTCGTTCCATAGCCTGATAATCCGTTCTGAAGTGGCCGCCATAATTTGATCGCTCCCCGCCTCCGCTTACTTCGCCACCCGCGCTTCGGTGCCCGCGCCGCTAAGCGCGGCCGCCGTGCCGCCGGTCTTGAGCGCCGCCGGCCACCACTTGTTGTCCCACCCTTCGTCGTCCCACACATTGCGGAAATGCGGGGCGACCTCGCGTGCGAACATATCGATATTCTTGAGCGTCAGTTCATGCGGCATCGAACCGATATGCAACAGCACCATCAGGTTGCCCACCCGCAGCTTCCTGACCGCCTGCATGAGCTGATCGCGCACCGAGGCCGGGCCGCCCGCGATCACGAACTGGTTGTCGACGAAATCCTTGAACTTCCAATTCGGAATCTCGGTCATCAGCCTGGCCTGCATCGGATTCAGGTTCTTCACGCTATTGGCGAGGCTGCGATAGTCCTGATGGCCCGGGATTCCCATGAACTCCGGCAGAATGTGCAGGCATTTGTCGTAGAAGTAGCGGATGTGCGGGTAGTAATCCTTTTCCGCCTGGGCGTCGGATTCGGAAACCGCCACCAACTGCAAGAAGCCGGCGCGGTACGGGTTGGCTTCGAGCCCGCTTTTGGCGACGAACTCCCAGAAACCGTCCATCACGCGCTTGCCGAGATTATTGCCGAAATAGCTCAGGAAGCAGTAGCAATGATTGTGCTTGGCGGCGAAGTCCCACGTGCTCAGGCTGCCGCTGCCCGGCACCCAGACGGGAGGATGCGGTTTCTGGATCGGCCGCGGCCACAGGTTGACCATCGGTAATTTGAAGTACTTGCCGTTCCACGCGAAGATTTCCCTGGCCGTCCACGCCTTCATGATCAGATCGTGCGCCTCATAGTAGCGTTCGCGCTGCTCGATCGGATTGATGCCGTAACACAGGTTAACGTCCATCGGACTGCCCAGCGGCATCCCGGCCACGATGCGCCCGCCGCTGATACAATCGAGCATCGCATACTCCTCGGCGACGCGAATCGGCGGATTGGTGGTCGGCAGGGTCGCGCCCATCTGCACCACCGCGACCTTCATTCCGTTGGTCGCGCGCGCCAGCACCGACCCCATCAGGTTCGGGCTCGGCATGAAGCCGTAGGCGTTCTGATGATGTTCGTTGACGCAGATGCCGTCCATGCCGGCCTGTGCGCCATGGATCAGTTCGTCCAGCGTCCAATTGTAGTAAGCCCCGACCTTCTGCGGATCGGCCAACTCCCAGAACGGCGGGTCGACCCATACCGAATGGTATTTCTTCTCGAAATCCGCGGGTAGATCGCGGTAAGGCATCAGGTGGAACATGGAGATCTTCATGCCAGCCTCCCTGGTTGACGGGGTCGCAGCCTGGTCGTGAGTCTCGCATATCACGCCTGCGATGCGGGCCACAACGCCAGGCCGCCGGGCCGGAACGGCTGCGCCCGGCTATGCGGTTACGGAGAACGACCAGGTGTATTGCCGTCCCGACGCCGTGATCGAGACCGTGTAAGTTCCCGGCCGAAGCGGAGCCCGCGGAACCACCACGACCGCGCCAAAATCGCGCAGCGCATCACGCACGCGGCTCTGCTGCGCCGGGTCGGGGTTGACGTAAGTGCCGGCGTCAAAACCGCAGGCCTCGATCGCCGCGCCAGCGTCACCGGCGAGTTTGATCGAATAGGCTGACAGTTTGGCGGCGGCGAGTGCGCCAAGCTGGAGTGTGATCGCAAGACCCATCGGCGGCGAATACCCGGGACACGCGGCAAGCGGGTCGGGCCATTCACCCTCCCCCGACCGCAACTTGAGCGCCGAGCCGTCAGGCGGGAACTCGATCGGGCGGCCGCGCGGCTTCGGCGTCGCCGCCACCGGGTCCGCGCCGGCCAGCACGTTCAACGCGCCGACACAGATTCCGGCCTCGCAATATTGACCGTAACCCGCGCGATGCAGGTCGGGATTGAGAATCCACAGCCGATGGAACGGAATACTTATCCAGCCGTCGATCGCCTCCGCCGCATCGAACCGCCGCGGCTTTGAATCGTACCCCCCATTCACGTTGCTTGCGCGGGCCGCGGCAGCGCCCGCGGTCGTGTACCATGGCTTGGCCGGGTCTTCGCTGTGGGCCGCGGCCCCGAGGTTGCCGATCTCCCTGCCGTAGTTCTTCACCAGGTAGCGCGCATGCGCAGCGTCACCAGCGCTCAAATCGGCGTCAGGCGCCACCGGTGAAATTCCGGCGAGCAAACGGTAGCGGTTCAACGGACCCAGCCACGCCATCACCGCGGTCGTCTCGGGCGTGTCATGGGCGGACTCAGCGCGACCCGCAGTCGTGAGCGCAGCCGAAGGCGATCCGGCACCCGGAGCGCCAATAGCCACGGTGCCGGTGGATATCGGCATCACTCCTGCGCCGCCGCTGCCTGCGACTTGCTCGATGCGGTTCCAGTTGAGCAGGTATTGCGTCAGGGCGAAGCCCGCCGCGAAGAGGATCGCCACCACCGCGACCATGGTCACGCGTGCCGAGGGGTGTGCGGTGTCGCAGCGGATCACGTAGCGCGCCGACCCGAACCCGAGTTCGTCGCCGATGCGCACGATCATCGAACCGGTGATACGCCGGCCATTTATATAAGTGCCGTTGGTCGATGCGAGATCGCTCAGGCGCAGCTCGCCGCCGCGGCGCGAAAGCGCGGCGTGGCGGCGCGATACCGTTCCCTCTTCGATCACGAGATCGTTTTCGGCCGCGCTGCCGATTGAGATTTCGTCGCTAACCAGCGCGAACTCGCGCGGCCGGACCTCTCCGATCGCGGCCAGCCGGATTTTTTTCAACCGCGTCTTGATCGGTCGCGCGCCCACTTCGCTTTCATATCCGACGAAAAAAGTGCGACGAAAGCAACCGCAAAGGATTTACGGGCTGACCGTGAAGGTCCAGCTATACTGCCGTCCTGCGGCCGCAATCGAAACCGTGTAATTGCCGGGCAAGAGCGGCGACCGCGGAATCACCACGACGGCGCCCGAATCGCGCAGCGTCGCGCGGGCCCGTTTGTCGGCCGCGGGGTCCGCATTCCGGTAGCTGCTGGCGTCAAAGCCGCAAGCCTCAATCGCCGCCGGCGCCGTGCCATTGAGCGTCAGCGTGTAGCCGGAGAAGCGCGGGTTGGCCAGCCCGCCCAGCTCCAGCGTGATCGGCAACCCGCTCGGCGCCGAATAGCCGGGACAAGCAGTAAGCGGATCGGGCCACTCATCCCGCGCGGAGCGGAATCTCACCAATGTGCGATTGGGCGGAAATTCGATCGGATATGTCAGCGGTCCCGGTGCTGCCGGGTTGGTCTCCGATGGCGCGCTTAGAACCGCGGCGCAAATGCCACCGTCACAAAATTCGCCGTAGCCGACCCGGCGCAAGCCCGGGCTGAGAATCCGCAACCGATGGAACGGCACGGTCATCCACGAGTCGAAGGCCCATGCGCGTGACGGCGGCGTGAAGCCCTGCGGACCCGCCGCAAATTCCACGTCAGATGCCGCAGCCGCCGCGTTTCCTTGCGCCGTATACCAGGGATTGTCCGGATTTTCGGCATGCGCCAATTCCCCGAGCTTCCGCCCCCGCCGAATCTCTTTGCGATAGCTGTAGACCAGGTAGCGCGCATGCTCCCGATCGCCAACACTCAGCGCCGGATCGGCGCTGACGTACAAAAGATGCGACACGCCGCGGAATCGGTTAAGCGGCAGCAGCCATGCCGCTGTCTCCCCGGCTGATTCGGGAGTGAGCGGTCTGGGCCGGGCTTCAACTCGCTTGCGCCGGACCGTCGGGCTCGGCCGGGCCGACGCCACCGAAATGGGCATGATGCTCTTCCCGGGGGGTGCTGTCGCAGCAGCGCCGGAGGGAGAAACGGTGACCTGCCCACCCGCCACCGGTCGTATCGGGGTGGCCGTCAATCCGGCCATCTGGCGCGGTTCGCCGCGGCTGAAAATGAAGCCGAGAAACGCCAGTCCGCCGCCGAGGATGACGGCGGTGGCCATCACCAGCGCCCAATTCAGCCTATGCCGCGCTGTGTCCTCCTCCGGTGTCGCCGCCGCAGGCCGAGTCCCGCGCTTCGGCCCCGATTCCGGACCTGCCGTCGTCACGCTAGCCGCCGAGGCTGCCACCCTGTCCGGAGCTTCGACCTCCACGGCTCG
>Ga0187818_10000748_pt1 | contig 12232 bp, 11 predicted proteins | sample NC_wetland_sal_i_14_FD_130581 | JGI IMG/M metagenome (GOLD analysis project Ga0187818, IMG submission 130581) | Wetland sediment microbial communities from Neuse River Estuary, North Carolina, USA - SO4_3 | ecosystem: Environmental > Aquatic > Freshwater > Wetlands > Sediment | place: USA... | reverse complement strand
TTTCCTTGGCGTTATACCGCGCCATCGGGCGTGGGAACGCTTGGCCCGGGGTTATTTCTGCGCCGTGCTCAGACGCATCTGCCGCGCGCGCGAGAGGATGGCGTTCTCGAGGTCGCCGGGAGTGTTCTGGTCGACCTGGGCGTCGACCCAGGCGCCGGTCTTGTCGTCGCGCTTCTGGCGGAACACGCTGGTCTTCACGCCGTCGGCGCGCAATTCGCGGCCGAGAATGAAGACGTTGACCTTGAAGCGCTCGTTCGGCGCGTTGGGCGGGCTGTACCAATCGGTGATGATGACGCCGCCGAAGGGATCGGCCGAGGCCAAGGGCATGAAGGATACCGTATCGAGCGAAGCGTGCCAGAGATAGGAATTGACGCCGATGCCCGGTCCGCCGCCGCCGCCGGCGCCGGCGGTTTCGTTGTTGCTGAACAGCATGGAGATGATCGAGGTGTTCTTGCCGTCCATGTTGCGGTTGTATTCGTCGGGATTCATGTATTTCGGATCGGTATGATAGGGATCCTCGGCGCGCCGTTGCGCGTCGGGATCGGTGCCGCCGGCATAACGATCGCCGCTGAACAGCCCGCAGCCAGACAGCAACAGCCCGGCGGACAGGCATAAAAACGCAATTCTCACGGACATGACCAGCGGCTCCTCGAAGGCTCTCCCCCCGGAACCTTTTCGGACCGGGTTTGACGTTAATCTTATACCCAAGATCCCCGGTATGTCGCTATGTCTTCACCATCCGAAGCGGCGCCGGGACCCGAGGGAATATGGAAGATTCGAGTGATTCCAAAGATTTAGGTGATATCGCCGGCAATCTGGCCGGGGTCCGCGCCCGGCTCAATCGGGCCGCCGCGGAGTCCGGCCGCGACCCCGCCGGAATTACGCTGGTAGCGATTTCCAAGACCCACGGCGAAGCCGCCATCCAAGCGGCCTTGGCCTCGGGCCAGCGCGTTTTCGGCGAGAACCGCGTGCAAGAGGCCCAAGCCAAATATCCCGCGCTCAAGCGCGCCTATCCCGATCTGGTCCTGCATCTGGTCGGGCCGTTGCAGACCAACAAGGTGGCGGATGCGGTTGCCTTGTTCGACATGATCGAGACCGTCGACCGGCCCAAACTGGCCGAGGCGCTGGCCCATGCCATGGCAAAGACCGGCCGCCGGATCGCCTGTCTCATCCAGGTCAATACCGGCCATGAGAAGCAAAAGGCCGGAATCGCGCCCGAGGATGCCGATGAATTCATCAAATCTTGTCGTACGCTCTGGAACCTGCCGGTCCAAGGCCTGATGTGCATTCCTCCGGTGAATGAAAACCCCGCGCCGCATTTCTCCTTGTTGGCCGAGATCGCCCGGCGCAACGGCCTGAAGCATCTCAGCATGGGCATGAGCGCCGATTTCGAGGCGGCGATCAAGGCGGGCGCGACCTATATACGCGTCGGCACCGCGATCTTCGGCCCGCGCGGCGCTTAACCGATCACCACGCGCGAACCCACATCGGCGGCCTTGAGAACCGCGAGCAAATCGGCGCGGGAGAGCGCGACGCAGCCTTCGGTCGGGCCGTAACCGTCCTTGGCGATGTGCAGGAAAATCGCGCTGCCCTTGCCCGGCACGGCCGGATCGTCGTTGTAGCCCAGCACCACCACCAGGTCGTAAAGCCCGTCCTCGCGCCAGAGCTTCTCGGCACGCGCCCAATAAGGGAGCGCAACCGGCCTATTATAGGCGGCGTCCGCCGGATCATCGCACCAGCCGTCCTCGCGCGCGAGCGCGCGCACCGGCAGCTTGGTCAAAGGCAAGGCCTCGCGGTCGGGACGGTAAAGCAATCGGCGCATGAGGAACGATCCCGCCGGCGAAGCGCCGTCGCCTTCGCGCTTGTCCGATCTCACGCCGGCGCGGCCCAAGGCGCAGCGCAGCCGCTTCCCGCCCCATAACGCCCAGCCCGAGGGCTCGACCATCAGATCCATGATGCTTCTATACCGCACCCGCGCGCGGCTTGGGCGTAGCTCGTCAAGAGCAAAGCCAAAGAAGGGGCCGCAATTTCCCGATTCATAGCTGTCGGAGACAGGTGCCGCCGCCAAAATGAATACTATCGGCCAAAATGCTGCGGGGTTTTTCTGAGTTTCGCCATTCCGGCCGGCTTGTAATCCGCCACAAGGAGGGGCATAACCGGAACACGCTCTACTTATAGCCGAGGACAAAACGGGGAGCGGGTCATTAATTAAGGCAAACACATGAGGGGAAAGAAAAGATAAGCATGCGTAGAATTTTGATCGGATTGGCCTTGGCGCTCATAGCCGCGATTAATGCGATGCCAAATGCTGCTGCCGAAAATTGGGAAATTTGCGCTGGCGTTAACGGAACTTATACCCCGCAGCAGGAAATAGCAGCCTGTACGGACATCATCAAATCGCCAAACACCAAGGGCAGCGATCTCGATGGATATTTCGACAACCGCGCCGTCGCCTATATGCGCCTCAATCAGTATGACAATGCCATCAAAGATTTCACGCAAGCCATCGCTCACCATCCCCTCGATTCATATTATATTGGCCGCGCCTGGGCCTATCACCTGAAAGGTGAGGACGCCAAAGCCCTGCCTGACGCCAACAAAGCCATGGCGATGACGTCTGACGATGCCGACATCATCGAAGCAAGGGCGGAGATCTATGAAAAGCTCGGCCAGCGGAACGAGGCCCTCGCCGATTACCGCGCATCGCTAAAGCTCGATCCGAACAAAGATGATTCGAAACAAGGCCTGAAGCGTCTCGGCGCCACGCCATAGTACGCTATGGACGCATCCCTTACGCTCAAGATCCCGCATGGTTTGTAAAATATAATATTACCTTCGTTTTTTTGTTTTACAAAGAGGATGCCTAGCATGGCGGGACGGACGGAAATATCAGTTCGTTTTTGGGGAGTCCGCGGCAGTATCGCCAGCCCGGGCCCCGACTCTGTGCGGTACGGCGGCAACACGGCTTGTGTCGAGTTGCGCTGCGGCGACCATCTCTTGATCCTCGATGCCGGAACCGGGTTGCGGGTGCTCGGCGAGAAGCTCGCCGCCGCGGGCGGAACGGTCGACGCCGATCTCTTTTGCAGCCACACGCATTTCGATCATATTTGCGGCTTCCCCTTCTTCACGCCGTGTTATACGGCCGGCAATCGCATCCGTGTCTGGGCGGCCCATGCGGCCGCGAAAGGCGACATCCGCGCGGTATTCCGCATGATGCTGACCCCGCCTTTGTTTCCGAATGTGATGAGCTCCTTCAAGGCGACGATCGAATTCAAGGACTTTGTCTGTGGCGAGGTGTTGTCGCCCCGGTCGGGAATTTCGGTTAAGACTGGGGCGCTCAATCATCCCGGCGGCGCCAGTGGCTATCGTATCGAATGGCGCGGAAAGTCGGTCGCCTATATCACCGATACCGAGCATCGCGCTGGCGGGTCAGATGCCAATGTACTGGCGCTGGCTGACTGCGCCGACATCGCGATCTACGATGCGAATTATACCGATGAAGACTATGCACCCCACGCCGGGTGGGGGCATTCGACATGGCAGGATGCGATGAAAATTGCCCAGCAGGCATCAGTGAAGACGCTGGTTCTCTTTCATCACGATCCGGCGAGAACCGACGCGATGTTGGACGCGATCGCAGTTGAAGCGGCCCGCGTCCGCGCCGGCACGATCGTGGCGCGCGAGGGTCTGGTCTTGTCGCTTTAACCGGGTTGTGTGCGACGAGCGTTAGCATTGCCAAGTGAACCGGGAGACCGTTCCCGACCTATCTTGAGGCTCGCTTTGTCGCGAGGTTTTTGCCCATAATGGAGCGTTTCACGAGTACAGCCCGGTCGTTGTGAGGGGGAATTAACATGCGTCGCGTGGCGCCTGTCATCTGCTTCGCGCTCGTGATCGCCCTCTATTGGGCTATCGATCACGACGCGGCCGGGATCATGTCACACCTCCCAGCGAACGCCTATTCCTATACCAGGCTCTCCGCCGGGACGGCCGTCTGGTTCGCCGCCGCATGGGTGATGGCGGCAATCCTCAGCGAGCTGCTCCAGCTCCTCGCGCGCCGGCGCGGCATGGACAAGCTACCCAGTCTCCTCAGCTCTGTCGGCGCGATCGTGATTTTCTTCTGCGCCGGCCTTGCGGTCGTGTCGCTCGTCTTCGGCTACTCGCTCGGTGGCCTGTTGGCGACCTCGGGTGTGCTGGCCGCGATCATCGGTCTCTCCCTACAAAAGACCATCGCCAACATCAGTGCCGGCGTCACGCTCAACATCGAACAGACGATCAAGCTCGGCGATTGGGTCGAAACCTCGGCGGGTACCATCGGGAAAGTGATCGAAATTACTTGGCGCACGACGCATCTGGAGACGATCGACGGCCATCTGATCGTGATCCCCAACAGCACATTGATCGATGGTTCATTCACCAATTTCAATGCGCCGCAACGCCCCATGCGATTCACCAATACGATTTTCATCGACTATAGTCTACCGACGGAGCGGGTCTCTCGAATCCTGGAGGCGGCACTGAAGGCGAGCAATGGGGTGCTCCAGCAACCCCCGCCCTTTGTGCGGGTCTACAATTGTGTGGGAAGCGGCGTTGGCTACAACCTGTACTACTGGGCCGCCGACTATCCGGAGAATTTCCGGATTACCAGCGAGGTCTTGTCCAACGCCCTGAAGTTCCTCGACCAGGTGGGTATTACGCCGGTCTATCCGAAGCAAGACATTACGTTGTTCGAACCATCCCTGCGCCAAATCAACCCTAAGTTCGATATTGGTGGAATCCTGCGCCGGATACCGTTCTTTGCCGCTTTCGAGGCGGACGCGTTGTTGCAAATCGAGCGCGGTTGCCAGCTTCGCGAGTTCCGTCCCGATGCCATCGTCGTGCGTGAAGGGGATGCGGGAACATCGCTTTTCGTCGTCATAACGGGCGTGCTCGAGGTGTCGAAGCAGATTCCAGGCGCTCCGAATCGGCACCTCGGTCGCATCATGCCGGGAGACCTGTTCGGTGAAATGTCGCTGCTGACCGGTGCCGCTCGGAGCGCCACCGTCACCGCATCGAGCCACGCCACCGTGGTCGAAATCGACAAACAGCTGATCGAACCGATCCTTGCGACCCATCCCGAATCGATTACGGCGCTCAGCCAGTTCGTCGCCGAGCGTGCGGCGGCGAATGTTAACACGCTAGCGAATTCACCCGAGGAGAAGCAAGAAATCACGCGAATGGGTGCCGCAGCCTTCCTACGGAAGAAGATCGCCAGCTTCTTTGGCCGTGCCCAGACCACAAAAGACGCACCGTCAAGCAAAAGGCCGATAGGCCCGCGCTCTCCGGGTTAGGCCGTGTAGTCATAAATCGAGATGGGTGGGCAACGTTTGATCAGTGTCCGCTTTGCCCCCAGAAGCGGACATTCGACGGGGCGCTTCATTGTACCGCGTCCCGGACACAGTCCTTCGGCTTCCAGATATTCGACGCCGATTAAGTGAACCGACCACAGGCAACTTCTCATGGAGAAGATCGCGAATAAACTTAAGCGTCGACAAAGCTGACATTGCAACAAAACTGCAACATCCCCGTGTTACAGGTTTTATCTTTGGCGGAGCGGATAGCAGCTGGCGCCAAGACAATATGGGGACATAGAGTGGACGGCGAACCGAATTTTTTGAGCCTTTTTAGTCGCGAACGTAACGTTGTGACGCTCAAACCCGGAGAGACACTGTTCAAGAAAGATGATGCTGCTCATTACATGTACGCCGTGCTGTCCGGCAATCTCCGCATTGGCGACGGCAACATCATTTACGAAGAAGTTTCTGCGGGCGGCATCGTTGGCGAAATGGCGTTGGTCGACCACGCACCGCGAAGTGCCACTGTAACGGCCACAACCGACTGCACTCTTGCGGAAATCGACGAGAAGCGTTTTCTTTTCCTGGTCCAACAAACGCCGATGTTTGCTCTCAACCTCTTGCGCTTACTGAGCCACCGGCTGCGTCAGATGAACACATTGCTCAAAGCATAATTGTCTGCCCCGGGTCAAAAGGCGATATGACGGCATATTCGCGTCACGTCTGCTTTGCCCCCAATAACGGCCACTGGTTGACTGCGCTTTTATGAGTCCACGCTAGGAAAGCGCTACGGCAGGAAGCTCCTGCTGGCTTTCGCCCAGGGGGTTGCCCTCTTGGGTTGCGATCCGTGCAAGGTAAAGGTCGTAGAGCGGTATCAGCTCGGCATAGGATTTTCGGCAGAGGGCGATAAGCGCGCGCGCTGCCGGCCAGTCGCGGGCCCGGTAGGCAGCGAGCATTTTCGCGTGCTGGGCGCGGAAGGCGACAAATCCGGGATCGCTGCCGAGCTGGCGGTCGCCGAGAATAGTGAAGATCCGCACCTGCTCTTGTTTGCCCTTCACCGCGACGATATCGAGTTCCACGGTGGCAAAGTCTTGCACGTACGTCTCGGTCTCTTCGCCAATAACGATCGGGACGCCGTAATTCTTGGAGAGGCCCTCGAGCCGCGATGCCAGATTGACGGCATCGCCGATGACCGAATAGTTGAAGTGGTGCTCCGAACCGAGATTGCCGACGATGCAATTGCCAGTGTTAATGCCGATGCCGGCATCGAGCCGGACGTTCAGTTTCTGGCCCTCGGCGAGGTAAATGGCTGAGCTCTCGGCGGCAAGTTCGTCATTGAGCTGTTGCAGCGCCCGGCGCATCGCCAATGCCGCTTCGCAGGAGCGTCGCGCGTGGTCTTCCTCGTTCACAGGCGCGTTCCAGAAGGCCATCACGCAGTCGCCCATGTATTTGTCGATGGTGCCGCCGCATTGGAAGATGGCTTCGGTCATGAGTGTGGTGAAGCGGTTAACGATGTCCGTTATGGCTTCAGGGCGCGATTTGCATTGTTCGGCAATCGAGGTGAAACCACGGATATCCGTGAATAAAAAGGTCATATACCTGTTCTCGCCGCCCAACCGAAGCTTCGAGGGATCGCTGACGAGCTCTTCGATGAGGGTGGCCGGCAGATAGTGGCTGAAGGCGTTCCGAACGCGGCGTTTCTCCCCCTCGGTTTGGAGTTGGTTGATAAGAGATGCGGTCAGATAGATGCATAGCGCAACGATCGATGGATAGACTGGATCGAAGAGCAGCCGGAAAGAGGCGAAGGCGTACCATGACGAGGCAAAGACCGCGGCGAAGACGGCCGCGGTAAACACGGCGCTTCGCGCGGCGCCGAAGCGCGGCAAGCCCAGAATGAGACTAGTTCCGAGGATGATAAGATAGAAAAGCTCCGCGCCGGCGGCCCAGTCCGGCCGGCGCAGGAAATTCTGCAGTAGCACCTGCTCGATCACCTGCGCATCGACCTCGGTGCCCGGAACCGACACGCTGAGCGGCGTTGCCTTGATGTCGCCGAGTCCGGCGGCGCCGGAGCCGATGAGAACGATCGCGCCACGCAAATCGCTTGCTGGCGCACTTCCATCCATGACCTGCCAGGCGGGGATGCTGCGTTGCGGCACGTGGCCGGTATCGTAGAGCCAAAGCGCACCGGATGCGTCGGTCTCGGCGTTAAAATTCCCGATTTTGATGGAGACGATTCCGGTTCGTTGTCCGAAGGCGGTGACGCCGCTCGCGCCGGATGCCTTGACGATATAGGTGCTCGCGCCTTGCACGACACGCAGCGCTTCGGCGGTCAGCGACGGATAGAGCGTGTTCTGATAACGCACGATCAGTGGCACGCGACGCACGATCTGGTCTTTGTCTGAAACGAGATTGAGGCTGCCATTGCCGGCCGCCGCGGCTTCGATTTCAGGCAAGGTGGTCACGGCGCCGCCATAGCCGGGCACAAAACCCGCCGGGTCGTCCCCCAACGTCGCCCAGCCCGCGCGCAACGCCGGCGCGCGGCCGCCACCGCGTGTGGTCAGCGCGAATCCGGTCACGACCGGCGTGCCGCGAATCGTGTCCGCCAGGATCTGGTCGTTGTCACGCAGGCCTGATATCCAGGAGGTGACGTCGGGGGGCATTTGGGGCAGATGCTGCAAGACGCGCGCCGGCGAGGTGCGGTCGGGCTCGGCCAAAATTATGTCAAGCCCCACGACTGCGGCACCGGCTTTATTCAGGCGGTCAATCAACTCGGCAATCATGGTTCGTGGCCAAGGCCACTGGCCGAGCCGCTCTAAGCTCGCGTCGTCAATGTCAACCACACGAACCGGGACCGGCACGTATTGACGCGGCTTCAGCTCCTGTAAGAAATCGAAGAAGCTCGCCTGCAGATCGCCGATGATCGAGGGATTGGCAATGCGCAGGCCCAGCCCGAGGACCAGGACAAGAATCGCCACACCTCGATTGAGCCAACGGCTCATAACCCCCCCTTGTCCGGCATGGGCATGTCAGGCCGCCACGCCCAGGACTGACGTAACACTGTCGTAACAATAACCGACACCGAGTAATATAAATAAGACAAGTAATAAGTGATATGGGCTTGAAGGGAAAATAGGGTTTCTGCTAACATGTAACCATAAAGCGATAGGGAACAAGAAGAAATAGGTCTTATTGCTTGGGGAGCAGGGGAATGTTGAAAGCAGTGATATGGTCCGCAAGGACCGGAATGTGCGCGTTAGCCATCCTGACGGCGACCGCGCTGTGGCCGGCCGTGGCGCAGGATATCGGCAAGGCCGTCGTCGTTGTCAGCAACGTAACCGGCACGGTGAAAGCCGTTAGCCGACAGGTCGTCATAAACGACAATGTCGAGCAGCAGGAGGTCATCGCCACGGCGCCGGACGCCGCTACCGAGATTCATTTTATCGACGGGACCCAGATCAAGCTGGGACCCAACGCGAAGGTCGTTCTCGACAAGTTCGTTTACGATCCCGACCCCTCGAAAGGAGCGCTTGTCCTTACGATCAGCGAAGGCGTGCTGCGCTTCACCACCGGCAATATGTCGCATGAGGACTACAAGATCAACACGCCGAATGGAACGCTCGGCGTGCGCGGTACGGAATTAAACGTTCTAGTGACCAACGGGGAAACCATCACCCAAGTTCTCAACGGCGAGGTTGTCGGCAACTCGGCCAAAGGCGGGCTGCAAATCTTCAACCCTGGTGCCTGTTTCTCAATAAACGGCAACCCCAGCCTGGCCAGCTACTTCAATTCATGCTCGGGCGACGAGTTGAATACCATCAATACGCTGGCGAGCCTGATGGACAATATTCTGCTCAATCCGACGGGCGGCCCGCCGCCTCCTCCTCCTCCGCCTCCTCCGAACAATATAATTTTGCCACCGGGAAGCCCACACTACTAAATCCGGGCAGTGGCGATCGGATGGCAGTGACAAAGTAGATAGTTTGCCGACTTAGAATTTAGCTTTTGAATTCTCTCGCGTAAGAGAGAGTAGGGGCAATTCGCCGCGGCTCCAGAACAAGGCAGACTAATCGCAGTGGCCTGATGGATTTTTTGTACCAGCGTGATGGAGACCACTGCATCGGCGTTGTCCCATCTAGATGGGACAACGGCGGCACAAAAGTTTGCGGCGCGGGAGCCGATAACCAAGCGACGAGAGGGGTCAGATGGTGTTGTAGTAATGACGCCATTGTTTGATGACCACTTGCGCTTCTTTGAGGCCGTAGATGATCTCGTCGTTGAATAGCTTATCGCGCAGCTTGCCAAAAAAGCTGTCGCAGTAGCCGTTCTCCCAGAGACTTCCGGGTTCGATTTAGAATGTCTTGGCGCCTATGGTTGACAGCTATTGTCGTACAGCTTTTGCTGTCATCTCCGGGTCATTATCGGAACGGATGTGTTCGAAGATGCCGTGGATGATCTTTAGATCCGCTTCTCACCAGAGAAAAGTGTCCGGATTGGGATAGGGCTTGCCCTTGTTGAGGAACATCATGCCCTTGACGCAGCGAATGATGAGCCAGATTGAAGCAGCGGCTAGGAGGAGAAAACCGACCAGGAAATAGGCGCCGGCCGCGCCGATTACGGCCAAACCCAGCCACATCCAGAAAGAGCGTATCTGGAAGCGGTAATGGCTCTGCGCCAATTCGGACGCCTCGGGCTGGTTCAGATACGCCATGGTCACGCCGGCGATGCCGGCAAGGCCGGCAGGAGGGAACACCGCCGCGAGAAGATAGAGGATGTAGACAAGGTTCGCGCCGCTTCCGTCCGAAACGGGGTTGTCGGTAGCTTTGCGCGGTTTGTTGGTGGTCTTGGATTTGTCCTCATCCTCCGGCTTATCGATCACGGCGGTATCTCCTCGCATGTTCCTATTCTCCTGGCGATTTAACTATGAGTTCTGTGGTCTGGATCCATAACATGATCCGGTAGAGTAGATATACGTTCTAATTGTTAACTAACATTGAATTTAAGATATACCAGCCATTCGATTAACGATTCAAGCGGCTTGGACGCAGGAAATTCGTCACAGGGAATCGCCGCCAACGCTGAAAGCAGGTGTTCTTGACGCCACTCCGCGCTCAACCGGCTGCGCAGTCCCGGTAGGAATGCGGTGAATCCTGCCTTGGCCGAGCTATAGATATAACCGAATTCCCAGCCAGTTATTGTGCGCTCGGTTGGACAAAGCTCGAATTGGCGATCTGTGTGCGGGCAATTTGCACCGACGGATTGAGATAGGCCCACCAGCCGGTGTTATTGATCGCATAGTAGGCTCGGTAGTGGCGCACATCCGATAGTGGTTCAACCGTCGTGTTCAGATTGTCGAGCACGTAATCCTGGCCCTCGATCGCGACGATCAGAATAGCGTGGTCGAGACGGCGCTGGAGATCGCGCACCACGACGAAGCGCAAGTCGCTTTCGGGTACACCCGATGCCTTCAACGCAAAATATTTTGCAATGGCGTAATCCTGACACTGACCGCCGCGCGCGAGGAATTCGTAGGGGGTTTCCCAATAACCGACGTCACCCCAATTTTTTTCGGCGGGAACATAAGGAATTTCGTTGAAATAGTCATTGACGCGTGTGATGCGATCGGTCAACGGCCGTGATTTGAGATCATCAATCAGCGCCGACCATTTCGCGCCGCTGCAATTCGTGTCCGAACGATCGGTGCATGCCTGCATCTCGGCCGGCGTTTGCGCGGCAAACCGGTCGGCGACTTTAGTCCAGCGGCTGAACAGGGCAACATTGGTCGAGTGGATCGCTCGGGGCGAAAAGAGCGCCTGCGATTCCGAATCCGAAGAGTTGGGATTGTTTATTGAAGCACATGCCGATATGGCGAGCGAGAATCCGAGAAGCGCAAACCGACCGTACCAACCACGCCACGCCATTTTCGTACCTCATTCGGAAACCCCGCTATCTCGGTGAGACCGGAGGCTTTGCGTCCCCGGGTCGCCCCGGGTTTGCCGTTTCGTGAGGCGAAGGACTCGCCCGCACTGCTGGTTCGTATTAAAGCCAGCAATCGTTGAGAGGTCTTTAACGTGCGCTGTGAAACGTCGCTGCTATCGGCAAACGTCGCTAATTCGGATTAATCATGTACATGGTTCAACCACTCGCTCGGCTTTCAAAAGTGATGTCGGGTTTCATTCCTCGCGCAATGCGCGCCCGAGCTCGCTCAACTTTGTGAGACGGCAACATGGACTGTGGTTGCGATCCTTCCATGGGTCGCAACTCTGGCCGCGGCGGCGCGCTTAACATCGCGGGAGATAACGCTTGCGTTGTTACAAGGAATGCAGGATCGAGAAGCTATCCCCTGTGGGCTTTTCGAAATCTAGTAAATGCGGTGCATACGTCTTTGAAGGGCCATTAGGGCAAATCGGTGGAGGATGTAACCGCCGTAAGCCACTCAGACTAGGTCAAGCCAGACGGGGCCGTCCTGACTGTGGCCGGAGTTAATTCTGCTGTGGTTAATTGCAACAATCGATACTGATCATGCGAACAACCAATGAACCACCAGACGCCGATACTTTTGAGCCTGACGGATGCCAATAATATAGATAGCAGGTATTAACAATATAGATTCAGTGTTTCCAAGACTTCTTGAGCCAAGTTGCGCTGAGTTCGATGGATGTATGCGCACCCAGGATACTCCCTGAAATACGCTAGCGTCGGGTTTGTTTACAGATTACTTCGTTGTTCCTGATACAACTGAGAGACATCTTTTCTGCGTGGCAATTTTGCAACATTAGCTATGTTTGAATATGTATAAAAGTGATTGATATCATTGCTTCTTGACCCTGATGGCTTATATCTTGGATTATCTAGATCCAAGTCGGCAACCTAAGGGTGGCTGCTATGAAATCACGAATTGGCTT
>Ga0187818_10000745_pt1 | contig 12240 bp, 10 predicted proteins | sample NC_wetland_sal_i_14_FD_130581 | JGI IMG/M metagenome (GOLD analysis project Ga0187818, IMG submission 130581) | Wetland sediment microbial communities from Neuse River Estuary, North Carolina, USA - SO4_3 | ecosystem: Environmental > Aquatic > Freshwater > Wetlands > Sediment | place: USA... | reverse complement strand
TGATACCGCCCATCATCTCCGAAGTTGACCCGGCGCGCATGACCAGCGCGTTGCCCGGAGAGCCCGAGGCCACGAGCGTGGCGCGGAAGCCGCGCGCAAGCGACAGCATGGCCACGAACACGCCAACCGTACCCGCAATCCCGATGACCGCGACGATCGCAGAAGTCCAGCGCGCCTTGACGCTGCGCACGTTGTAAATCAGCGGAATCGCCATGATCACACCCTCCGCAGCGCATTCACCACGCGCATGCGCATTGCGCCCAGCCCGGGAAGAATCCCGCTCGCAATGCCTACGAGAAGAGCGGCAACAAGCCCCAAAATAAGGATCGAAGGTTCCAGAACAAGCTGCGGAAGCATGCCATTCAGCGCGTTGGCGAGCGCCGGAACCGCCAAAAGGGCCAGCCCAAGGCCAAAAAAACCGCCCACGATGGCTATGACCAGAGATTCGGCGAGCACGAAAAACAACACCAAGCGCCCCGAGAATCCGATGGCCTTCAGCACCGCGAGTTCGGAAGTGCGCTCGCGGACGGAGATGGCCATGGTGTTGCCGGTCACCAGCAACAACGTGAAGAACACCACCGTGCCGATGGTCATGATAAGAAACTGGATGTTGCCGAATTGTTTGACCCATCCCGCAGCAAAGGCCGATTCCGTTTCCGTCTTTGTTTCGTTCGGAGAATTCGCGAACTTCTCGTCAATGGCTTTTGCCACGCGCACCGAATCATCGGGATTGTTCACGCGCAAAACGTACCACCCGATTTGTCCTTTCACTGCCTGCGGGATGCGTTCCTCGAAGTAATCCCACTGAAACCAGAACTGCGTTTCGTCATTCTCCGGGCGCTCCCCGTGGTAGATGCCGTCGAGGTTGAATTCCCAGGAGCCGCCGCCATACAGGGTGGTCTTGATGGGAATGCGGTCTCCGATTTTCCAATGAAAGCGCTCGGCAGTGCGTGCCCCGGCGATGGCCCCCTCGCGGTCCTTCAGGAAGACCGCCCACTGCTCATCTGGCACCTTGAGCTCTGGAAAAACCTGCCGCTGATTTTCCGGATCGATGACGAATTGCGGGAAGAAGTTTTTCTCGTCCTGGTACACGCCGCCGAACCAGTTGTTGTGCGTGATGCATTTCACGCCCGGGATCTGCAGGATTTGATCGCGGTATTTCAGGGGAATCAGGTTGATGATCGAAACGCGGTCGATGACCACCAGGCGGTCGGCGCCCGCGACGTCCGCGCCGCGATTGAACGCGTTTCGCACCACCGCGAGAAACGCAAACAGAAAAAGTGCCACGGCAAACGAACCGATGGTCAGTAGCAAGCGAATCTTCTTGCGAAAAAGGTTGGCGAAAATCAGCCCGCTGAATCTCATGCCGCACCTCCGGCGAGCACGCTGTGCGCCGCGGACTTGCCCTCGACGAGCACGCCCTTTTCCAGATGCAGCGTGGTGTGTGCCCGCGCGGCGATCAGCGGGTCGTGCGTGACCATCAAAACCGTTTTTCCGTACTTCCCGACCAGTTCTTCGATCAGCGCCATGATTTCGTCCGCGCTCTTGCGGTCCAGATCACCGGTGGGCTCGTCGCACAGAAGAAACGTCGGATCGGAGACGATGGCGCGGGCAATGGTCACGCGCTGCTCCTGCCCGCCGGAAAGCTGCCGGGGATAATGATTCATGCGGTCTGCCAGGCCGACAACGGAGAGCGCCGTCTCGACGTGCTTGCGCCGGTCCGGCTTAGAGAGCTTGGTGAGCAGCAACGGAAGCTCCACATTTTGGTACGCCGTGAGCACGGGAATCAGGTTGTACATCTGGAAGATGAAGCCCACGTGCCTCGCGCGCCATTCCGTCAATTTGCTGCCGGACATGTGCGTAATCTCGTCGCCGTCCACGGTGATGCTGCCCGCCGAAGGAACATCGAGCCCGCCGAGAAGATTCAGCAGCGTGGTCTTGCCCGAGCCGCTGGGGCCCATGAATGCCACGAAGTCGCCCTTGTCCACATCGAGATTCAGGCCCTGGAGTACCTGGATAGTCTCCCCGCCGCGGCTGTAAGTCTTATTTAGTCCGCGGACCCGGATAAGGCTGGAGGAATTGCCGTTGCCATCGACTCGGATCATGCTTTGCTCCTCAGGGTGTGGAATACCGCGCTAACGAATTTCGACTTTATCGCCGTCGTGCAAACTCTCGGGCCCTCGAACCACCAGGGAATCTCCCGGCAATACGCCGGCAAGAACCGCGACGTCGGTGCCCCGGTCCAGACCCAGGCTGACGGCGCGACGTTCCACTTTTCCGTCGTGGACCAGAAAGACAAACGACGCCTGGGCGTCGGAACGCACCGCGCTCTTGGGTATATAAGCAACGGCTTCAGGGCCTTTTTCAGCCGGCTTGCCCTTCCCTTTTGGTTCAGGCTTCTTTTCCTCCAGGAACGAGACCTTCACTCCCATATCCGGAAGGATGAAGTTGTATTTATCCAGGTCAATGATGGTGATGCGAACCTTCACCGTAGCTTTCTGGCGGTCCGCCGTGGGGATCACCGTGCGCACCTTGGATGGAATTGGCCTGTCCGGGTACGCATCGAGCGTCGCAATGACCGGCTGATTCGGCTCGACCCTCGCGATGTAGGCTTCGTTCACATCCACTTCGATCTCGTTCGAATGCATATCCACGATCGTGGCGATGCCCGTGCGTGTAAAACCGCCGCCGGCCGAGACCGGCGAAACCATCTCGCCCACCTGCGCATCCTTCGACACCACGATGCCTGCATAGGGCGAACGGATGGTGCAGTTGTCCACGGCCTGTTGCGCTTCTCCGATCCGCGCTTCGGCAGCGGCAACTTGCTGCTTGGCAAGGACGATTTTCGCCTTGAGGCTGTCCACGGCCATCGTGGCGTTGTCCAGGGCTTCCTGGGTCTGGACTCCGGCCTTTTGGAGTTGCTCGGCGCGGTGCAGCTCGATCTGTGCGTTCTTCAGCTGGACCTCGAAGTCAGCGATGGCGGCCTGCGAGGAATTGCGATCGGCTTTCGCCGAATCCAACGCCCGCCTGGCGTCCGCATCATCGAGCGTGGCCAGAAGCTGGCCCTCGGCGACGCGCGTTCCTTCATCGAAGAAAACGCCTGTGACCCGTCCGGTGATTTTCGCGGCGATCGTGGCTCTCCGGCGCGGGGTAATGTAACCGCTGGCATTCAGGAGGGCCTGTGGTCCGCCTGCGTCTGGCTTTGCGGCGGCAGCCACTTGCACCACGGGCTTCTGATTCCGGAGGGCGAAAGCACCGAAAACGATGACGCCCAAGAGGAGCACCGGGATCAATGCATAAATGACGCGCTTGCCCATCTTCGACTGCGTCCGCTGGCCGTCGTGGATGCGCAGCGAGCCTAGGTCTGGTCTTGCCGAAACTGGTGGAGTGGCCATCACCGCCCTTGCTCCCTCTGAGGGGGAGGCTTCATCTTGTTCTACGAATAACGGCCTTTAAAAACAACAGATGCCGGAACAGATTTTCTCGTCACATTCATTTTACCGCGTAAACGCCGTTTTGGCGCTATCCCTCTCTCCCTCAACGAGATTGGCACAAAACGAGCCAGCCAGAGAGTGGGCTCAGCGGGCTAACCCCGTCTTGCAAAAATGAGCACGCTGCGTCAACCTAGCTTGGCAACGGCTTCGCTCCCCGTGGAACAACATCCCTTTCCAAGTACAACCGAGGAACTCCATGACCGCGAAATCTCCCCAAGAGCAATACCAGGACAAGCTGACGACTCCCGCGAAGGCCGTTGAGGGCATTCGGGATGGAAGCATCCTATGCCTGGCGCTAGGCATGGGCATGCCCTACGGCTTGGCTAAGGCAGTCGCTGACCGCGTGCTGGCGGGTGACCTGAAAGACCTGAATCTGTACTACCAGCACTCCATGAAATATAGCGCTGAGACGCTGATCCGGCCGGAAGTTCTGACCAAATTGAACGCCCGGGGATTCTTTTTGGGCGAGCCGGACCGCAAGATGGTGAAGCTGAGCCTGACGGACGGCCGGAAGCTTCTGAGCTACGTGCCCTGCAACTTCTCGCAGATTCCGAGGGCGCTCACCGAACACATGCGGGTGAACACGTTCGTGGTGACGGTCTCGCCCATGGATGCTTCGGGGCATTTCAGCCTGGGTACGAACAATGACTACGCGTCCACCGTCGTCCGCCAATGCGACCGCGCCATCGTGGAAGTGAACCGGAATATGCCGAGAGTGTTCGGCGATTCGCTCGTGCACGTCTCGGAAGTGGACGCCATCGTCGAGAACCACGTGCCGCTTCCCGAGGTGCCGTATAAGGAGCCCGACGAGGACTCGATGAAGATCGGCAAATATATCGCGGATGAGATTCCCGATGGCGCCACGCTGCAATTGGGAATCGGGAATCTGCCCAACGCAGTGGCCCACTATCTCCAGGATCGAAACGACCTGGGAATCCACTCGGAGCTGTTCAGTCATGCTTTCGCTGACTTGGTCCGCAGCGGCGCCGCCAATGGCCGCAAGAAAACGCTGCACCCGCGGAAGCACGTGTTTACCTTCGTGCTCGGAGACGCCAAAACTTGTGAATTCATCAACGATAATCCTTCGATGGAAACCTATTCGTCGGGTTACGTGAACGACATTCGCATCATCGCCCTGCACGACAACATGATGAGCATCAACACGGCCATCGAAGTCGACATCTACGGCCAGGTCAACGCGGAGTTCGTCGCCGGGCATCAATACAGCGGGTCGGGCGGGCAGTTCGATTTCGTAAAAGGAGCTTCCCTTTCGAAGGGCGGGAAGTCGTTCATCGGGCTGAAGTCCACAGCCAAAGGGGAAACCATTTCCTGCATTGTGCCGCGCGTGCAGATGGCTACGGATACGCGCATGGATGTCGAGTACATCGTCACGGAAAACGGCATGGTGAATCTGCGGGGGAAATCCACGAAGGAGCGCGCCGAACTGCTCATCAGCATCGCCCATCCGAAATTTCGCGACGAGCTGACGCACTACGCAAAATCAATCGTTTTGATCTGAATCCGGACTTTTTTCTCCTGGACTGCGATTCTCCTACTTCGTTTGCGCAGTCGACCAGTCGGTGAACGGAACGGCGCGTCCGCCGCGGACGACGGTCGGTATCACTTTATCGAAGCCCGCATGCTTCTTCGCCGAATAGTTGAGTTTGAGTTGCTCCCCAAGACCTACATCGATGTCATGCATCGACTCGATGCCATGAATCAATCCTTCGCGGGTTAGTTCCTTTCCTGCCCTTTTCAGGCCTTCCACGAGCACCATGGCATCTACAAATCCTTCCAAGCTCACAAAATTGGGTTGCACCGACGGGTAATACTTCCCCAAGGTACGGCGGTATAGAGCAACCGTCTTGTACTCGGTCAGATAATAGGGGGGTACGACCTGCGTGACTACAACGCCTTCGGCGTCGGAACCTGCTTCTTGGATCAACTCATCCGTGCCAACAAACGAGACGGTCAAAAAAAGTGGCTTCCAGCCTTTGGCGTGTGATTGTTTCAGAATTGGGGCAACCGTATTCGCAGGGCCGACAACGACAACCGCCTCGGGATTGGCCGCCCGTACCTTGTCAATCGCTTCTCCGACTTGGGCGGTCTGCCGTTGGTAGGAGGCAGTAGCTACCGGTTCTGCGCCATGGGATTTCAGTGCCGTTTTCACCCCTTCCAAGACAGTTGTACCGAAAGGATCGTCGGGATAGATCACCCCGATCTTCTTGTACCCGAGAGTTCCCCAAAGACCGTCGACTTGTTCCCGTGTTTCATCAAAGTAGGAGGCGCGCACACTTACTACCCAGTGGCGCAGGGGAACGTATAGGGTTTGCGCGCCTGTGAAAAGCCCGACGAGAGGGATCTTGTTGCTCTCCGCCATCGGCACGTATTTGACGGCCGTGGGAGTGCCGACGAAGAACGCCAGAGCAAAAATCTTCTGCTCCATCAGGCGGTTGAAGCAGGCTTCGGTCTTTGATGGGTCATAGCTGTCGTCATATGCGATAAGTTTGAGTCTACGGCCATCCACCCCACCGGCTTCGTTGATCATGTCAAAATATGCTTTTGCGCCAGTAACGGTTTCTGTGCCGAGAAAATGCGAAGGGCCCTCGAGCGCCGAACAGGAACCAATAAGTATCTCCTTCTCAGTTACTCCTGAGACGGTTTGTCCCTTCGCCGGCGAGAAAGTCGAGGAAAGACACACTAAGAACACAAACAGCCCAAGGCTGCCCCTGGAAAATAGCGGTTTCATTTCTTTCTCCGTTCAGTGAAACGTTCTAGTGGATGGACAAACTACCCCTCCTTTCTGTTTATTGCAGTCGCAAAGGCATGTCAAGGCTGGGTCGGAAAAAGGCATCGGACTCGTAATCGCCACAATGGCTAAGTACCAAGACGGGTACTAATCGGTGGCCTGTTTTGGCTCTTAAACTTTCACGTCTGCGACGCCTGTGAGGGTATTGAGGTTGTTGGCGAATAGAACACACGCTAGTACCACCGACCTATTCGTATTCCCAGAGAGAAAAGGTCCAATTGAAGAAGCACTAATCCGTGTGTCACCACAACGGATAGCTCATCCTTGGGACCTGGCAAAGTTTAGAACGGGAGTTCTTGATGAAAACCTTTTTTATGTTGAAGTTACCGGTCCTGCTCTGTTCTTTTTTCGCCGCGCTGATTCTCTCTCCGGCCTGCAAAGCCCAGTCGGAAGTCAACCCTGATCATTACGATGATGGCGGCAGCACTGAGCCCTTTGAGAGGCCAACTACAATCGCTGTTCCGGACGCAACCAAGGCGAGCCAAAAACCTGTCGTGGCGCAAGCGCGAGCCCGGGCAACTAATCCAAGTAAGACAAATCCGAATCTGACAAAGCAACTCGTGGCTGTACACGATGTCAAGGCCCCGGCGGAGCAAAACGCCGTGGCAATTCAGGACAAGCGCAAAACGGCCACGCGCAAATCCAACAAACAATAAGACAGTTTCAGCAGAACACGCCCTTTCACCTCCGTCGAGGCTAGTCTCTTGGCCTGTGGTGATCCTCGGACGCATCGAGGCTTGATGCCACAGCCATGCCTTTGGATTGAAATAATTTACAGAAAAAAACCGCATCGGCCCGGTTGCAAATCACAACTTGACAGACCAGGCCGGTAAGCCTTATTAAGGAGCTTCCGCGGGGTCCATTCCCTACCTTACCCTCCCGCGGATGGGGGTTGTCAGCATGAGCCCGACCCGCCGTGATTTCCTGAAAATAACAACCATAGGGGGAGCCGCAGCAGCTGTCTTCGGTTTCGATCTGAAGCCTGCTTACGCGCAGCTCCGCACTCTGAAAATTGCCAGAGCCAACGAGACTCGCTCGACGTGTCCGTATTGCGCGGTGAGCTGCGGCGTGATCATCTATACCATCGGGGACCGCGCGAAAAACGTGACCGCTCAGGTCGTGCACGTCGAGGGCGACCCGGACCATCCCATCAATCGGGGAACGCTCTGCCCGAAGGGCGCTTCGCTCGAACAGGATATCTTGAACGAGAGGCGACTCCTGAAGCCGCAAGTGCGGCGCCCCGGCGGAACGGAATGGGAAGACATTTCCTGGGACGATGCGATCAATGAGATCGCTCAAAAGGTCAAGGATACCCGCGATCAGACTTTCATCGAAGTGGATGCCAAGGGCAACAAAGTCAACCGCCTCGAATCCATCGCCTGGACCGGCGGCTGTACGGACACCAACGAATTCAACTACCTCGCTGTCAAATCGATGCGCGCCCTGGGGGTCGTGCATCTGGAAAACCAGGCCAGGGTTTGACACGGCCCCACGGTCTCAAGTTTGGGACCAACGTTCGGCCGGGGCGCAATGACGAATGGCTGGGTGGACATCAAGAACACCGACATGATGCTCATCATGGGCGGTAATCCGGCTGAGAATCATCCCTGTGGCTTCAAGTGGGCCGTTGAGGCCAAGCGCGTTCGCAACGCAAAAATGATTGTCGTGGATCCGCGGTTTACGCGCACCGCCTCGGTCGCGGACCTCTTCTGCCAGCTTCGCGTGGGCGGAGACATTGCCTTCCTTGGCGGCATCATCAACTACGCCATCGAAAACAACCGCATCGCCAAGGACTATCTGCTGAATTACACGAATGCCGCATTTATCGTGAAGGATGACTTCAAGCTGCCGGAGAGCGATGGGATCTTCTCCGGGTTCGACGCCAAAACACAGATTTACGACAAATCGAGTTGGAACTACGCGGGCGGCGACCCGAAGGGCAATGCCCTTCCTGAACCGCACGTGATGGCCGCCGCGGCGCATCCGGCAAATGGCGCACCGCCACCGCCGCCGGCATTGCCGGAAAAGGTGGCTTACGATTTCACTCTGCAGCATCCGCGGTGCGTATTCCAATTGCTCAAGAAACATTACAGCCGGTACACGCCGGAGATGGTGGAGCGCATCACCGGCGTACCGCAGAAAAAATTCCTCGAAGCCGCCGACCTCTTCACGTCCGTCCGCAAAGACGGAAACATGAAGAAAGCGGGCACGATTATTTATGCGGTCGGATGGACCCAGCACACCAACGGAACCCAGACGATTCGAACGGCGGCGATGCTGCAATTGCTGCTCGGCAACGTGGGGCGCGCAGGCGGCGGCGTGAATGCGCTGCGCGGCCACTCCAATATCCAGGGCGCCACGGACATGGCTGGAATCTTCGATAACCTCCCCGGCTACTTGAAACCGCCCAACCCCGCGGATGCTTCGTTCGAAGGTTGGATGAAGCGCATTACTCCCAAGCCCGCAAAGCCCGGGCCCTGGGATTCCTTCAATTACTGGGGCAACACGCCGAAATTCGCGGTGAGCTTTCTTAAAGCTTTCTACGGCGACGCGGTCACCAAGCAAAACGATTGGGCCTTCGATTATCTGCCGAAAGTCGACCGCAACTATTCGTGGGTCTACATGTGGGACAACATGTACAACGGCATCGTCAAAGGGCTTTTTGCCTTTGGCATGAACGGCGTGGCCATCGGCCCGGACACGAAAAAGAATATCGACGCGCTGAAAAAAGCGGATTGGCTGGTGGTCGGTGAGATCTATCCGGATGAGACGAGCGAGTTCTGGAGGTCACCGGGCATTTCAACCGACGAAATGAAGCAGATCAAGACCACCGTTTACCGCCTGCCTTGCGCGGGCTTCGCTGAGAAGGACGGTTCGTTTACAAATTCCGCGCGCTGGCTGCAATGGAAAAACGCGGCCTTGCCCATGCCGGGAGACTGCCGCCTGGACCATGCCATCGTGGCGCAGATTTTCCTGAAGGTGCGCGAGCTGTACAAGAAGGACGGCGGAAAGTTCCCTGACCCGATTCTGAAGCTGACCTGGAGTTACACCGACCCCTCGAATCCTTCACTCGCCGAAGTTTTGAAGGAAATCAATGGCAAGACCTTCGTGGACGCGGAGGATCCCGCGACGAAAGTTCAGCTCAAAGCTGGACAGCAAGTCCCCGGATTTGCCTGGCTGAAAGACGACGGCACGACCTCCTGCGGCAACTGGATCTATTGCGGGTCGTACACGGAAGCGGGAAACCTCACCATGCGGCGCGATGCTTCCGACCCGTCTGGCCTGGGAATTCACCAAAATTGGGGCTGGTCCTGGCCCGCCAACCGCCGCGTGCTTTACAACCGCGCGTCCTGCGACTTGGATGGCAAGCCTTGGGATCCTACGCGGCGCCAGGTTTGGTGGAACGAAGCCACGAAAAAATGGGCCGGCAACGATGTTCCCGATTTCAAGGCCGATTCGAATCCCAAAGATCACATGGGGCCGTTCATCATGAATCCCGAAGGCGTCGGCCGCATCTTCGCGCCGCTCGGCGCGTTCGCCGAAGGGCCTTTCCCGGAGCACTACGAACCAACGGAAAATCCAATTGAAAATCCGCTCCATCCGGCCCAGTCGCACAATCCGGTGGTCAAGCGCTTCAAGACGCCGGACGACAAGTACGGCACGTTCAAGGATGGTTACGACGTGATCTGCACGACCTACCGTCTGACCGAGCACTACCATTATTGGACAAAAAATAATCCCATGAACGTGCAGCTCGTGCCGGAACCATTCATCGAGATTCCCGAAGAAATGGCGGCGGAACGTGGCATCCGCGGCGGTGACGTCTTGAAAGTCTCCAGCATTCGCGGCACCTACATTGCCAAGGCCATGGTCACCAAGCGCATCAAGCAGATGACGATCGACGGCAAGAAAATGTATCAGATTGGCATTCCCATTCATTGGGGCTACCGCGGCATCGCGGAAGACGAAGGCAAAACGGAGAAGACCCTGGCCAATCAGCTTTCGCCAACCGTCGTCGATCCCAACGCGTACACACCGGAATTCAAAGGATTCCTGGTGAAGGTCGAGAAGGCGTAGGGGGACAGCATGAGCCAAGCCACACTACGCGTTCAAAAAATCTCCGGCCACGCCGGCAGCGTTCCCGGCGAAGGCACCCAGCGCGAATTCACGGTGTGCAAGCTGGTGGATACCACCACCTGCATCGGCTGCAAAGCCTGCGAAGTCGCCTGCATGGAATGGAACGACCTGCCGTTCGGCGAAACCGTTTTCGGCAACACCTACCAGACCATGCCGGAGACGCGCTGGAATTACTGGAACCTGATCCTCTTCAACGAGCATGTGCGGGAAGAGGACGGCACGCTGATGTGGCTCATGCGCAAGAATCAGTGCATGCATTGCGCGGAGCCGGGCTGCCTCGCCGCGTGTCCCGCCGACGGCGCCATCGTGCAATACACCAACGGTATCGTCGATTTTCAGCAAGCCAACTGCATCGGCTGCGGCTACTGCATCACCGGCTGCCCGTTCGACATTCCGAAACTCAACAAGGAAACCAAGCGCGTCTTCAAGTGCACGCTCTGCACGGATCGCGTGAGCGAAGGGCTCGAGCCCGCTTGCATCAAGTCCTGCCCCACGGGCTGCCTGCACTTCGGCAGCAAGGACGACATGCTGGAACTCGCCGGCAGGCGCGCCAAGCAGCTTCGCGATCATTCCAATTTCCCGAATGCGGGCGTCTACGACCCGCAAGGTGTCGGCGGCACCGGCGTCATCTACGTCCTGCATGACGCCACCAGGCCGGAGCTGTACGGCGGCCTGCCGAAAGATCCGCACGTGCCGTGGACCGTGAAACTCTGGAAAGGCCCGCTGAAGTGGCTCGGCAACGTCGCCATGATTGGCGGGCTTATCGGATTGTTTGTGCATTACCTGCGCTACGGGCCGAAGGCGCGCGAGGAAGCAGACATTATTCCAGGAGGGCCAAAATCGTGAGCCACCCTGAACAAATCATTCCTCACGGGCACGTCCTCCGCTACAACCTGCGCGAGCGATTGACGCACTGGGTTGCCGCGGCTTCTTACATCTATTTGCTCCTCACCGGACTGGCATTCTGGTCGCCATGGCTCTTCTGGGTCGCGGTGATTCTCGGTGGCGCCCCGGTTTCACGAATGCTGCATCCCTGGGCCGGACTGATCTTCTTTGGCTCGGTCTGGTATATGTACATGATGTGGGCGCCGCAGATGCACCATAACGACCTCGATCGGCAGTGGTGGGGCGCTGTGCGCTACTACAGCACGAATCAGGATGACAAGATGCCACCCGCCGGGCGGTACAACGCTGGCCAAAAGTTTCTTTTCTGGGGATTTTTCTGGGCCACCGTGGCCTTGCTCGTCACCGGCGTAATTCTGTGGTTTCCGGAATCCATTCCGTGGAACCTGCGGTTCCTGCGTTACCTTTCCGTGCTGATTCATCCAATAGCGGCGTTGTTCACCATCGGCCTCTTCATGATTCATCTCTACATGGGTGTTTTTGCGGAACGCGGCGCTTTTGGCTCCGTCATTCGCGGCGACGTTTCCATCGCCTTCGCCAAGCGATACCACCCCGGCTGGTATAAAGAGATCGTCGGCGAATCGTCCGCGCCGCGCAAGTGACAAGCGCCGAAACCGGTGGGCCCGTCTACGACGCGAGAATTCGGCGCGCCGAACGGCTCTCCTCGCAACATCCGTTCGCCGAGGAGTTCCTCAATTTCTACAAAAAAATGGCCTCGTTTCAGAAGGACCTGCGTGCGAAAGTAGCCAGCGCCAAGGGATTACACGCGGGCGCTCTGGCCGCCCCGGAATTCCGCACACACCTCGACCTGACCCTGCTTCTTCCCCATTTCCGCGGTTTTCTGTCCGTCGTCGAGCAGCACGCGCCTCATGCTCTCGCTGGATCAGCGCATCAGAT
>Ga0187818_10000744_pt1 | contig 12257 bp, 8 predicted proteins | sample NC_wetland_sal_i_14_FD_130581 | JGI IMG/M metagenome (GOLD analysis project Ga0187818, IMG submission 130581) | Wetland sediment microbial communities from Neuse River Estuary, North Carolina, USA - SO4_3 | ecosystem: Environmental > Aquatic > Freshwater > Wetlands > Sediment | place: USA: North... | reverse complement strand
GAACCTGCTTCCGGGCTACTGGGTGCCGGCCTACATCTACAGCGAAGAAGGCGACTTCAGCGCCGGGGTAAAGAACAAGATGGCCTTCAAGGCGCAGACCCGCATCTGGGGTTATGACCTGAAAAAAGGTGGGAAGGACGACGAATTGACGCAGATCCGCGTGGACAGCGTGAAAGACGATAGTCCGACGCAGCAGGATGCGTCGCCGCTGCAGGCGGAGCGGGTATGGCAGCAGCAGGCGGAAGACAACGTGGTGGAGCGCCTGACCGAAGCGGGATTGGTCGCTCCCGAGGGCGACGTGGACCACATTCTCCAGACCGTCGTCAACAACCTGGAAGTCACCAATAACATTGATCTGCCGCGGCCGGTGCGCACGCGCGTGCTGCTGACGGCGCCGCTCGAAACCTTCAGCGTGGGCAACACGATTGTGATCAGCCGCGGGCTGATTGACGTGCTGCCGGATGAGGCCAGCCTGGCGGCCGTTCTGTCGCATGAACTGGCGCACATCGTGCTCGGCCACAACCTGGGCTCGCAGTATGCCTTCAACGACCGCATGCTGTTCTCCGACGACGCCACCTACCAGAACCTGGGCTTTAAGCACATTCCGGAAGAGGAGCAGGCGGCGGACAAAAAGGCGGTGGACCTGCTGAAGAACTCGCCTTACGCGCAGAAGCTGGACAACGTGGGGCTGTTCCTGAAAGCGTTGCAGGCGCGTGCCGCGCAATTGAACGCGCTGCTGACCACCCACCTGGGCAATCCTCTGGCTGAGGGCGGGTCGGTGACCCGTTTGTCGGCTCTGTCCACACAAGGCCCGGCGCTCGACAACAACAAATTGGATCAGATCGCGGCTCTGCCTCTGGGCGGGCGCGTCAAGATCAATCCCTGGGACGACAAGGCGGAAATGGTGAAGACGGCTCCGGTCGCCATCACCTCGGCGCGGGATAAGATGCCGTTTGAAGTTACGCCCTTTTTCCCGCGGCTAACCCGATATGGCGCAGCGGCGCAGAATGCCGCACCGGCCACGACCGCATCGAATTCGAACGGGGGCAACTGAAGACCGTTTAAGCACATCAGAACTGTCATCCTGAGCGAAGGATCTTTGCCGCCAAGTGCAGAGATCCTTTCCAGTCTGAAGGCTGGACAGGAGTGGCACTCCAAGTTGAAGTAAGACGAGGCGGGCAAGCCCGGAAGAACATTTCCGGGATGCCCGGCCTTCGTTTTTTGGGCGTGTTTGGCGCTGGGCCGATGGTTTGGTTCGAACCGCGGCTACACTTCGGCGAGCGATTATTGCGCGACCGGCACCCGCACCAGGATGGCGTCGTCTACCCGCACGATCAGGTCCGAAAACTTCTTTCTGCCCACATTCCACATCGCCTCGTAGCGTGGGTTGAGCGAGTCTACGTTCACGCGCAGGGGCGCTTTGGAGTCCTTGGGCACGTCAAAAGTGACGCGAACGTCGGGCTGGCCGTCGCCGTCGATATCCACCAGGTCGGAGACGTGGGATGGCAGAGCGCTCACCGGCTTCCAATCCAGCTGCACAAATGGTTTCTCGCGCTGCCACATGTGCGGAGATACCTGCCGGTGAATGTCGATGGTGTAGCCGGCCGCTTGCACGGTCCGGACCTTCGGTCCCCCGGAGTACATCTCATCCACGTGCAATCCCAGACTGGCGAAGCCTTTGGTGAACATCCCGTAGAGCACAAAAGGCGCCAGCACGGCCGCGCACAGGGTCAGACCGGCACCGGTATAGCCTAGCTTTGCCATCAGCGTTCGCATGCATGCCTCCTAGACGAACAGGTGCAGGATGGTCGCCAGGCCACCGGCGATGATCCTGCCGCCGAACATGACGGCCATGGCCCAGGCCGCGTACAAAAACATGAGCCGGGCGCGTTCCGGCTTGACGGCGACTTCGGTGCCGCGGATGTGCCACACGGCGGCGTCCTTCGGGCAGGCATCCACGCATGCGCCGCACTTCATACACGACATCAGCGTCTCGCCTTTCGCGATCGACTCATCAGTCAACGCCATGGTCGGGCAGCTCTTCTGGCAGAGGACGCAGGGTGTGCATCGGGTCTTATCAATCTTCACGTCAAACACGCTGGTCTTGTTGAAGAGCGACTGAAACGCGCCAAACGGGCAGAAGAAAGCACATTGCGTTCGCTTCTTGGTCAGCAGCGGCAAGGCGATCACGAGTCCGGCGAACAGGACGATAAAGATTCCGTTCTGGATCATCCCCACCGTACTGCGGGCCGCCACGTATTCCGATACCGCCTTGAAGGGGCAGAGCCACATGCAGTACGCCGGCTCGAATAACGCCAGCGACAGCAGCACCATGGCCAGCAGCACGGCCCAAGGGCCATAGCGCCAGCGGGGATCAATCTTGCGCACTTTCGCTTTGGCCGGAATCGATGCCATGCCCTCCTCGATGCCGCCGAAAAAGCAGGCATAACTGCACCAGCCTTTGCCTACCACGATAGTAATCCCCAGCCAGAGAGCGGCCATCGCCGCCATTCCGCCGCCTGACATGCCACCGTTAGGCAAGATCGACCCCGGAAACACCAGCGTTTTGGTGAGGGCCGCGGGCAGAATGAGCAGAGGAATCGGAAGGAAGCAGAACGGCGTGCGGCCGGCGATCATCTCTTCGATCGGGATGCCCATGGTGCCACGCATCACCATGACAGTGTGGATGAAGCCCACCGGGAACAGGAGTCCCATAGCCACAAAAAACCAGCGGCGCCAGCGGTAGGTGCTCCAGGTCCGCATCATCATGAAGAAAAGAACGACCATGAAAATGCCGGTCGCGGCTTCGGCGATGCGATCGGGACGGCTCGCTCCCCTGAAGATGGGAGCGAACATGAGAGCCGACCACAGAGCGATCGGCAAGGTCAGCAGAAGCGACCGGCCCACGCTGCGCGGCTCCCGGGCGGGCAGAACCTTAGTAGCCATATGTGCTTTTCCTGATCAGGGTCGCGAGACCCGCATAAAGGTAATAGAGAGCGATCAGCGCCATGGCCATGCGCGCCACGGTGGTCACGGCTTCGTTGCGGCGCACCCAGCCCAGGCCCGCAAAGGGCACGAACCAGACTGAGGTTCCAACAAAAAATACGGCGAAAAACAGGACGGCAGCCAGCACATTGGCCAACTCCGCTGCGCGCACGCCCGCGGCCACGAACGGAGGACAGAGACTCACTCCGGTATGGAAACCCAGCACCGCCGCGCCGGGAATGCGATGCTTCCCTGCTCCGCCAATCGTGACCAGTTCCGTACTCGTACAAACGTGGTCGCAAACCCGGCCAACCGACCAGGCATACCGGAGCAGCACGACCGCCAGCAGCACATGAACCACTGCAAAAATCAACGACCGTGTCGACGACGGCAGCGCCACCAGGGCCCCAACCTCCCAGGCTACTGCCGCAAAGAGCAGATATCCCAGGAGGCGAGTTGCCAGGAAGGCTGAGAGATAGCGGCTATTCACACGCAGACCCGACCGCTCAGCCAGCAAGGAAGGAACCAGGACAGGACCGCAGGAGGCCACGCAGGCCGGTCCTGAGGCAAGCCCCAAGACCAACGCCTCGCCGAATGCGAACGGAGCGGCCATGGCTGGAATCTAGCATTGCCCCACTCCCGGGTCTGTGATTTGGCGCACTCCGGGAGATTTTGCAGATATTCAGCTTTCTGGCTTTCCGGCTTTCTTCCAACAGATAGCTAACCTGAGATAGCTCAACCTGGCCGCGGCCCGGCGCAACGCTGGCAAGCCAATGATGGTCTGTTTGGCAGGACGCCACAGTAACTTGCGAGCGCTGAAGGCGGTCGGTGACAATTAAGAATTGGCAACCGCGGGATTCGTGTTGCCTCTGAGGATCTCGATTTGAGGCTGTTGTTGAACACACTGCTCCGGCTGGCCGCAGGAACGTATTTCGTTCTCACGTCGCTGTATTGTCTGCTGGCGTTCTTGCCCTATACGTATTTCTTCCTGATCAAGTCGCCGGCGTATGCCTGGATGCCATGGTTTGCCGGTCATCAGGCGGCGCTGTATTGGGTTGCGGTCGTGGCTGTGGTGGCGGCGAACTGGCGGCCGGTTGAGGCGTGGTCGAGGCGGGACCGGGAGTTTCTCACCGGCATCGGCCTGGCGGCTGTGGCCGGAATTTATCTGAGCGTTCGCCCCTTTCTCCCCTCTCTGGAAGACAATGGCGCAGCCTACTGGTGGAGTCTGGCGGCGCTCGCGCCCGCTCTCGCGGTCGCGCTGTGGAAGCGATCCGACGAAACCGGAGGCCAGGCCCACGAGGGCGGCGACAACCGCACACTCGCCTACTCTGCAGGACTCATGATCGCGGTTGTGGTTTGCGTGGTCTACACGGTGGGCGCGCGGATGCGCATGTACAGCGAGACCCGGACCCTGGGCTTTCATTGGGCTGACGCGGAGCTGACGCTGTGGAGCCTGCTTTCTCACCTTGTGGTAGCCGCGGCAGTGTTTTCCGTCATCAACCTGATTTTTGCGCTGGCCGCCAAAACCGCGCGCCCGCAGTGGTTTCGCCGCGCCGGGGCAGGAGCATTCGTGTTCGCGTCCTTATGGCTTGCCTTGTTTCGCTTCCTGGCGAACGGATTGAGTTTCGGAGGATGGGCGGCCAGAGCCTATGCGGGATCACTGGCGCTGAGTCTGACGCTGCTGGGATTCTCGTTGATCGTTCCGTTTCTCGACTCCGGGCAAAATCTGACGAAGGCGCGTGTGTTCGGCGGCCGCTTGCCGGCTGGATTCGTCTGGTGGATCGCGCTGGCCGCATCCGCCGCGCTCGCCCTCGCCTTCCCGTTCCTCATTGAAGGAGCGGACTGGAGCGGATTCTTCGAAGGCACGGTGACCCTGATCATCTGGATTGTGGTCAGCCTATGCCTGCTCCGGCTGCGGCCGGCGCGCGCGCAATATTCGGCGCTGGCCGCGCTGCTGGTGCTGGCGGGAAGCGCCGCGGCCTACAAGACGTTGCAGGCAGGAGAGATTTTCTGGAGCAGGCCGCTGGGCGCGACCGATGACGAAATCTCACTGTCCCTGGAAGCCTACGGCGGGCATGACAGCTCGTTCCAGCTGGTGCATCACCTTCTGGGCAACGGACGCGAGGAAGTGTGCGGCGACTTGTGCCGCATTTTGCGGGAATACACGAATGTCCGCGATACGCAGGCGCGTGCCGATGTGGACCTGGTTGTCACGCTCACTCCGGCACGGGGACCGCTTCCGAACATTTTTATCTTTGTGATTGATTCCATGCGGCCCGATTATCTGGGCGTCTACAACTCCCGCGTCGTCTACACCCCAAACCTGGACGCGTTCGCGCGCGACAGCATCGTCTTGCACCACGTTTACACGCAGTACGCCGGAACGTCGCTTTCCGAGCCGGCCGTCTGGACGGGAGCATTGCTGCTGCACGCGCACTACCTGCAGCCGTTCTCGCGATTGAACAGCCTCGACAAGATGCTGCACGCGGATCATTACCGCAGCATGATCAGCATGGACGACGTTTTGACTCCGATTCTGCCAGCCGACGATGGCATGGTGAAGCTCGATACCGACAAGAAGCTGTGGAATGAACTGGAGATCAGCTCAACGCTGACACAATTGCGGACAGCACTGGATGCTCCGAGGGATTCCGCGCAGCCAGTGTTCTTCTTTACCCAGCCCAAGAATGTGCACCAGTTCGCGCGCAATGATGTGCCCTCGCCAACTTCGCAGCACTGGCAGGCGCCGGCGGGCCTGAACGCGCGGATTAGCTACGAAGTGCATTGGGTGGATCAGTGCCTGGGAGAGTTCTTCAGCGATCTTAAGCGGCGCGGAATGTACGACAACAGCATCATCATCGTGACCAGCGATCATGGGGATGCCACCGGCGAGTTCGGGCGGACCAGCCATTCCACCGTGATCTGGCCGGAAGTGATGCGCGTGCCGCTGATCATCCACCTTCCGGCAAAGATGCGGGAGAAATTTGTGTATGACGATACGCGGCTGGCCGCGCTGACCGATATCGCCCCGACGCTCTACTACCTGCTCGGGCACCGGCCGATCCGGCAGAACCCGCTCTACGGGCGGCCTTTGCTGGCGGAGACGAAGCAGGAACTGGACTGCTACCGTCCGCAGGATGTTTTTCTGGCGTCGGACGCGAAGGCGGTGTATGGCATTCTTACCGCGGATGAGCGGTATTTGTATGTGACCTACGATTCTCCGGCGCAGAGTTATCTGTTCGACCTCACGCAGGATCCCAATGCCGAGCGCAACATTCTGACCGCGCCCCTCAAGCAACACTACGACGAAGAGATCATCGAGCGGCTGCAGATGATCGGCGATTACTACCGGTACAAGCCGGGCGTGGGATCGCTGGTGGCTACGGCGCGAGATAGATGACGCGCGCTGGCGGCGGTTAACCCGTAAACACGGGGATACCCTCAGCGCCCGAAGGCGCAGTCATGGCTCGCACCCTACGGCACGCCTGAAGGCATGCCCTGATACCAATCGTACTCGCAGAATCGTACCTTCAAAATCGTGCTTGCAGAGGCATACTTGCAACAAGCCTCTGGTCCCTTCAAGACCAATTCCCTGCTTTCCGTCCGTTCGCCCTACTTCACGCCCAGATCATCGTGCTCGTGATAATTCGGGTACGGAGGACGCTTGATTTGGGGCAGCGGATGCTCCTTCAACTGCTGCATCACGACCTCGATCGCTTTCTCGAGTTGCGCGTCGTGGCCTTGACGCCAGGCCGCTGGCTCGAGATCCACTTCGACGTCGGGCTGAATACCGTGGTTCTCGACTTCCCACTCGCCGTTCAGACCGTAAATCGCGGCGCGCGGGGCGGTGACGCGGCCGCCGTCAATCAGTTCGGGATAGCCGCCGATACCCACCAGGCCTCCCCAGGTTCTCTTACCGATCAGCGGGCCGAGGCCAGCCTTGCGGAAGTACCACGGCAAGGCATCGCCGCCGGAGCCGGACATTTCGTTGATGATCATCACCTTGGGACCGTAAATCGCCTCGGACGGGCTGGACCAGTCATGGCCCTCGCGGGTGACGACCTTGCTGCGGAGAGGACGGCCGAGATAGTCAATGATGTAGTCGGCAAGCTGCCCGCCTTCGTTGAAGCGCTCGTCGATGATGGCGGCATCTTTCCCAACCTGCGAAAAGAAGTAGCGGTTGAAGCTGGTGTAGCCGGCGCCCGCAGTATTCGGGACATAGACGTAGGCGACGCGGCCACCGGTGGCCTGATCCACGCGGCGGCGATTGCTTTCGATCCAGGCCAGATGGCGAAGACCTTCTTCGCTCTCGACGGGGACGACGGTAACGTCGCGTGAATCTTTGCTGTTGCCGTCGGGATTGGCGCCAACTTTGAGAACGACCTGCTTCCCGGCAGTCTCTTCGAAAAAGCTGAAGATGTTGTCGGAGGCGTGCAGATCGCGGCCATTGACGGCGAGAATGTAATCAGCGGCTTTTACATTCACGCCGGGCTGGGTGAGCGGGGCCTGCAGGCCGGGATTCCAGTTCTCGCCGTCGTAGACCTTGGCGATACGGTAGCGGCCGTTTTCCAGACTATAGTCGGTGCCGAACAGACCGCCTTTCAGCTTCTTGGGCTCCGGATGTTCTCCGCCTCCGATGAACATGTGGCCGACCGTCATCTCGCCCAGACACTCCTCGAAGAGGTAAGTCAATTCGCCGCGAGAGGCGATGCCGTCCAGGTAAGGCGCGTATTTCTTCTTGGCGTTGTCGAGGTCGAGGCCGTGGTAGTGGGGATCGTAGAAGAAATCGCGCTCGATCCGCCAGGTTTCGTCGTAAATCTGCTTCCACATGGCGCGGGGCTCGACGTAGACTTCCCAACCATCGAGTTTGAGCGGGCCGAGCCCGGGCTTGGGCGGGCCGCCGGGGCTGGGCGGCTCGTCGGCGGATGCGGTGGCCCAGGCCTCACCCTTGCGGTAGAGAATCTTCTCGCCATCAAAGGAGACTGTGAAGTCGTTGACCTCGTCCAGGAATTTATCCACCTTGCGCTTGCTGAGGTCGAATTTCTGGATGGTCTGGTTCACGTCTGGATTATCGTCGTCGACGGGAAAGACCATGGGGCCTTCGGAGAGGAACAGAATCCCTGACTTGCCGGGAAGCATGTTGAGGTAATTCTTCGCGGGAATGGGTAGGCGAGAATGCGCTGCAGGATGCCGTCCAGATCAATCTTAACGACGACGGGTTCCTCCTTCTTGTCTTTATCTTTGTCTTTATCGTCTTTGTTTTTGTCGGCGGCGGACTTTTCGTCGGCTTTGCTCTTGTCTTTGTCTTTGTCTTTCGCTTTGTCCTTACTGCTTTCCTTGGCCTGATCTTTGCCTTTGTCTTTGTCCTGATCGGGCTTCTTCTCTTCCTTTGGCTTCTCCTCGTCGCTTTCGGGAGCGAGCGGCGATTTCTCGTCCTTGCTCAAAACCGCGACGTAGACGCTGCGGGAAACGCGATGCTCATCGCTCGTCATGTCGAGGCCGGCAGTCGAGAGAGCCACGTCGGTCGAAGCAGTGAAGTAGAGATACTTGCCATTCTTGTCAAAGACCGGGTAAAGCGCATCACTCATTCCGTCGGTGATCTGGAAGGCTTTGCTCTGATCGAGCGAATACACGAAGACCGCGTGCTGTCCGCTGGGGAGTTGCTTGGTGTAGGCAATCCACTTGTTGTCGGGAGACCAGGTCTGGCTGAGCTGCGTTGGGCCGAACCCGCCGAAATAGTCGGCGTCGACCAGTTTGGGTGCTGGATTATCGAGGTCCACATACCACAACTGCAGCCGCTTGTCGGAGTAAGCAATCTTCTTGCTGTCGGGCGACCACGTCGGCGAGTAGAAAAACGACGGCGGATTGCCCAGATTAACGTGCCGCACCGTGCCCAGGCCGCTCTGATCGCGGATGGTGAGTTCGTATTCTCCGGATTCGTCGGAGAAGTAGGCGATGGATTTGCCGTCGGGTGACCACGCCGGATCGCGATCTGCGACGGCCGGACTGTGCGTAAGGTTGCGGATGTCTCCCTTGTCGGTGGGAACGGTGAAAATCTCTCCCCAGGCTTCGAAGACCGCGCGGGCACCGGTCGGAGAAATGTTGAAGTTTTGAATGCGCTTGGGTTCCACTTTGGAGAAATGCGGGCGAACGGCGTCAATGTCGCCGGCCACGCGGATGGAAACGTTCTTCGCCTGGTGCGTCTTGAGATCGTAGAGCTTGATGGCGCCAAACTGCTCGATCACAATCACATCCGGCCCGGCCGATGCCGTCTTGAAATCGAGGCCGTCGCTGTGCAGGGCCTCGGTAACTTGCTTCGTCTTCGTATCGTAGGCAAAGAGGCTGACGGGGCCATTGCGGTCGGAGAGGAAATAAATCGTGTCCCCAACCCACATCGGGTAGTGATCGTTGGAGTTGTCGCGGGGAACTTTGGTGATGCTCGAATCCTTCAGATCGGCAATCCAGACGGGAGTGGTCTGCCCGCCGTGGTAGCGCTTCCATGCCGACTGCCACTGAATGTGGGGCACGTAGGCCAGGTGCAAGCCATCGGGTGAAAACGTAGCTTCGATCCCAATAGGGATGGGGAGTTGCGTGGGAAATCCGCCCTCGACCGGCACGGTGTAGAGTTGAAACTCGAAGTGTCGGAAGCTGTTGCCCCAGGAGGCGAACAGGATTTTTTTGCCGTCGGGAGTCCAACCCATCACGAAATCGTCCGCGGGGTGGAATGTGAGGCGGCGCGGAACGCCTCCGGCCGCGGGGACAACATAAACATCCTTGTTGCCGTCATATTCGCCGGTGAACGCGACCATGGTGCCATCGGGAGAGAACGATGCGTTGGTCTCCTCTCCGATGTCGGAAGTAAGGCGGCGGGCATCGCCGCCATCGCGGCTGACGATCCAGAGATCGCCTCCGTAGCTGAAGACAATCTGGGTCTGGCTGACCGTGGGATCACGCAGCAGCAGCGGACGGTCGGTCTGCGCCGTGGCAGGTTGGAAAAAAATCGCGACGAGCGTGAACATCACAAGCGAGAACAATCTGCGCATGTTGGGGCTCCGAAGTAGACGCTGAAAAAGCGAAGGGGAATCTTAGTTTGCAGGACTCAGCAGGTCAAGGCGGACCCGGCAATCCGCTGCGCCAGTGTACATACACCCGACAACAGCGGCATGTTTAGTGTTTGTTGCGGCTTTAAGTGGTCCTTCGTTTGCCCTTGCCCGGCAAGCTGGCCGGGTTCTCGTGAATGCGTTCCCGGAACCCTCCGCGGAGGCCAGTCGCAAGACTGACGCTGGATTCTCCGAATTTGTCGCGCAGGCGATCCGCGGCGGCCAGCGCATTTTTCCAGCGCTGCTGGCGCCCGCCTTCGAGCAAGTCGATCTGATCGGGCGCCGTCGTGAACGACGATGCGTGGACGCCCAGCAAACGCACCTCCGCTCCTGTCTTCCAGTTCTTGCGAAACAAAGTGCGAATCTGCTCGAAGATTTCGGTGTCGAGCTGAGTTGGAGCAGCCAGAGTGTGGGCGCGGGTGATGGTGGTGAAATCCTTGTAGCGCAGCTTGAGTTGAACTGTGCGAGCGTGAAAGCTCGATTCGCGCAGGCGGCGGCCGACCATTTCAGAGAGGCGCATGAGCGTGGCTTCCAACTGGGTGGGGTCGGCGGTGTCTTCGTTGTAAGTGTGTTCGTGGCTGATGGACTTGGCTCCGACGTCTTCTCCCACTTCGGAGTCGAACCAGCCGCCGGCGTCTTCTCCGCGGGCCTTGCCGGCGAGCGCCAGTCCCCATTTTCCGAAGCGGTCTTCCAGTTCGGAGTCTTCAAGCTTGGCCAGGTCTCCGACCTTCTGGATGCCCAGCGCGTGCAAGTGACCTTCCATCACCTTGCCCACGCCGGGAATTTCACGGACATCGAGCGGAGCCAGAAACTTCGATTCCCCGCCGGGAACGATCCAGAGCACGCCGTTCGGTTTCGCCTGCGCCGAGGAAACTTTGGCGATCAGGCGTGAGGTGCCGATTCCAACCGAGCAGTTCAGTCCCGTGTCGGCTTTCATGCGCTGGTGCAGAGTATGTGCGGCCCGAAGCGGTGGCCCGTGCAGGCGCTCTGTGCCGGTCATGTCGAGGTAGGCTTCGTCAATGGAAGCCATTTCGACCTGCGGCGTGAAACTGCCGAGAACTTTGTAGACTCTCTCCGAACACTCGCGGTAGCGCTCGGGGTGGCCATTGACGAAGATGGCATGCGGACACATCTTGGCCGCGGTACGCAGCGGCATGGCGGAATGCACTCCGAACTTGCGGGCTTCGTAGGACGCGGCCGAGACCACGCCGCGCTCGTCGCGCTGGCCTCCAACTACGACGGCCTTCCCTTTCAGCGAGGGGTCGTGGAGTTCCTCCACGGAAACGAAGAACGCGTCCATGTCCACGTGGAAGATGGTGCGGAGGAAGATGGTGCGGGGGAAGGCGGACTGGTGGGCCGCGGACATGCTTGAAGAATTCTAGCAGCGCCGGAACAGGACCAGGCAGTACGACCGATGTCGTCCACTGTGGATCGCTGCTAGAATGCGCCCCATGAGGGGACGAGCTATCAGGATCACATCTCGCATTGTGTTCCTTGTCTGCGGCCTGGTCTCGCTTTTGACCGATGTTCCTTACGCGCTGCTGCGGGGTGTCGACCTCCCCGTTCAGAGCGAATGGGTCCTGTTTTTTGTTGTGCTGGCAGCGCTCGGCGTGTTCAGCGTTGTGGTTGCGCTGCTGCCCCGTTCGTGGCTTGCGAAAGTATGCAACAAGGACCGGGATGATGAACACTTGTTTATTGCACCCCTGAAGCTGCTTGGCGCCTGCGCAGCAATTTCATATCTCGTGGCGGTCGGCGCCTATTTTGCTCCCCACAGCTGGAACCTCGACCCTCAATTCATGCTTGCACTGTGTCCGCTATACATCGTGAAGATGACGTTCGATCCCGCGCCCATATTAATCTTCTTGTTGCTGGCTCCCATGAACGGAGCCGTTTATGGCTCACTCGGTCTGACGCTGTCATGCGCATGGTTTGCCTTTCGGAAACGCGTCTAATTAGGGTCTGGCTCAATTTTGTTCTCTCCGCCTCCGACGGTCGGCATGGCGCTGCGCTGAAAGCGCTGGCGCGCGGCGATAAAACCGACTCCGAGTAGCCAAAAAGAGTTTTCTGAATTCCTTTCTCTCCGAATTGATTTGATCCGCGGCTCAATTCTTAGTACCTTGCTGCTGAACGCCGTTTGCAGCCAGAGGTGCACGTTGCCCATTACCGCCGTGG
>Ga0187818_10000743_pt1 | contig 12270 bp, 9 predicted proteins | sample NC_wetland_sal_i_14_FD_130581 | JGI IMG/M metagenome (GOLD analysis project Ga0187818, IMG submission 130581) | Wetland sediment microbial communities from Neuse River Estuary, North Carolina, USA - SO4_3 | ecosystem: Environmental > Aquatic > Freshwater > Wetlands > Sediment | place: USA: North... | reverse complement strand
CGTGCCTTGGTCTACGGCACTCTTCGACGGATTACGATTGGGGTTAACGGACACGGATTGAGTGATACTGCACTCTTCTCCCTTCGTGAAGCTTTTGGTCGCTCACATAATCAATTCAAACTGTAAGGGCTAACTCCCATTTTCACACGGTAACCGGAAATCAAGCTATTCATCTCAAACAAATCAGCGGAGGGCCTTTAACAGGTCGCTTAAGACGACCGCGATTGGGACCTCCGCAAGAATCATGGGTAGCGCGGGAATTAGCACGGCGCCCGCCAAAGTGTAAAGCGCTCCCTTGTCTGCCAGAAAAGCGTTCATCTTTTCAATCTTCTCGTAAGCATCACTATAATCGTTGAGAGTGCTGCTCTCCGAGGCCACAAGAAAGTCGGTTTCATGGCCGGCGCGATGCAGAATCCATTTTTCATGAAACTCAGCGCTCTGAAGCTGGCCGAGGATTCCATATTCCAGAATTCCCTTGCGACGCAGTGCTGTCAGGCGAGGAACAAAAAAAGCCAGTGGCCCAAGCGCCACCAGTGCGATGAGAGCAACCAGGACAATTGCGGGTAACTTGAAGTTTGTGAGGTGAGCGCCGTGATAGAGGATTTCGTTGCGCCAGGTTGCCGCGATGACGGCGGTTGCGCTGAAGGCGATGGGCGCGAAGGCAGCGGAAGTCAGTCCTAGAAAACCTAGCCCACCGTGCTGATCAGGATGAGTAGGGACCAGCTTCAAATTCGTTCTCGACAACGTGAACGCGAAGATAGTCCAAAGCAACCATCGCCAAAGCCCGAGGCCGAGCAAAAACTGGAAAATAGGTGTACAAATCACCACTCCGTACCAGCCTGCCGCAGTTAAGTGAAATTCGGTGCCGGACCCGTGCCCAAGCCACGGTGTGGCGTCCACCAAGCCTTTGTAGGCGGTGGCAGTATGGATAATGGCTAGAAGGAGGATTGCGAACTCAGGGAGAAGAGAATCGCGCAGGCGGACCAGTCTGGCGCCTATCTCGTCCAGATGCGCGAGGTCCGAAGCATCCAATAGCGCTGCCTTGCGGAGATGTGCGAATACAGTGCGGAGGCGGTTATCCATGAGAATTTCGCCAGTTAATAGAACAGGAATGGCAATTAGCGAGCGGGAATGGACGCGGTAGTCCTTTAGCAGGGAAAGCAAGGCATCAGGGTTTGTGATTGCGGTGATTAGAAAGAGGGGCAGCCAGGCAATAGCGAGCAGGACAGCGATGCGGCGGGCGAGGTTCCATTGATTAGAACCAATTAGCCCGATCCCGCGCTGCACCCGATAAAAGGGACCTCCTCGCACGACGGAGTCGTCCGTAGAAACAGTGCTCGGCGACGGATTCTTATCGGCGTTCATTTTAGCAACATTGATTTTCCGAATTCATGTTCACCCGTGCGCGGCGGCGGAAATACAGGAGGCGAATGTTTTTTCCAGCAGACTCGCGTCGATGCTGCCTGCCTCGCCTCAACGGAACTCCACACTGCCGTCCGGCGCCAACCGCCACGCTGGATTCCAGGCCACTTCCCACGCAAATCCATCGGGATCCGCAAAATAGCCCGAGTAACCACCCCAAGATGCTTCTCTCGCGGGCTTTAGAATCGTCGCCCCCGCACTCGCAGCCTGTTTCATGAGAGGATCCACTTCCCTTTTCTCACGCACATTGTAAGCCAGTGTCATGCCTGCCCGTCCGAATGTTGCCGGATCGGTCTGAAGATCCTCGGCCAGTTTGTCACGTAGGAATAGGGCAAAAATCATTCCACCGGTCTGAAAGAATATGATCTGTTTGTCCTGGTATACCGGTTTCCAGCCAAGACCATCGACGTAGAATCGCTTTGAAGTCACAAGGTCTTTCACCCCAAGTGTTACGAGGCTAATCCGCTGCTCCATTGTGTTCTCCTGTCACAAAGGGAAAATTGGCGAAAGGACGCTTTCGATCCTTATTGCAATCGAGGGGTTCATCCATCGACCGCTTCGATCCGATGCACCTGACTCACTTGAGCAGTTCGCCGCTGCGGACCACGAGATCCTTTTTAACGTCCTCCTGGATCGGCTTGTCTCCAAGCCATATCCCGAAGACCGCCGAGGCGAAGGCCTTGTCATTGATCGCTGGCTTATCGACCCCCGCCACTTTTGTCTCGAGACCCACGCCCGGCGTCCAGCCGATCACGCACTCCTGGCCGGAGCGGATTTCACTGAAGTAGGCAACCCACTGGTCCGTTTTGTTCCCCGCCCCTTTCAACGAGTCCCGAAAGGCATCGCGGCTCTGATCGGTGCTCACGTCGCGCACAAACTTCATCACCACTTTCTTCTTGAAGTCACCGTTTACGAGCTCCCGGTAGAGCTCTGCCGTGCCCGCCTTGCCCTTGAGGGGCCCGGAGATCGCCGAATCGGCCACGTACAGGCCAATCGCGTATACCTTTACCTTCGCAATGGTCTTTGTGCGCAGCCCGACTCCCAGCAACGAGGTGTCCCCATCTTTCACCGCAAACTTCACGCCAGACTTAGGCTCCGCAACGTCCTGCGCCAGGGCAGAGCCGACCATAAGAAACGCAAACAAAGCAGCAAGTAGTCGATTCATGGAAGGTTCCTCCGTTTAGGTGAGAGCCTACCACACACGCCCAGACCAGAGTTCGTGTCAAATAATTTAAGGCGTGCTCCCCCCACTCCCTCGGTAGACGCGCCTATCGGAGAAGTGGCCACTAGCAGCGAGATGTCCGGTAGCGCAACTTAATGAGGACTTAGCCGTCGGAGTCAGCAAGTATCAATTGCGCCAAGAGGATTTCCCCGAAAACGTACTCCGGCTGAGATTGCGGTCCTTCCAGAAAGAGATAAAGTAAGGGGAAATGATCGGTAAAGAGGGGCAGGCGAGTCAGCGATGGCGATGCCAACTGTCAGAACAACGCTTGCCGTAGTGTTGGGCACCGCCGCCTATCTCGGCTTGGCCATCCTCGGCTGGGGCGGATTTGGTGCCTTCTTCTCCCACTCAGCTCTTATCGCGCTCGCGGTCGAGCTTTCCATCATGGCGGGCGCATCGCTCTTTGTTGGCGGAAATCTCAGCCCAGGCGAGCGCGAGGATCGCAGCAACCGTTGGGTCCTCGTAGCCTTTGGGCTGATCGGGCTGCTGGCCGCATATCTGCCAGCCTACACGGACCGGAAAGAGTTCTGGACCATCGACGGCGATACCACTCGCTGGATTGGCATCGTTCTATTCGCTGTCGGTGGTGCGCTGCGGCTCTGGCCAGTCCTTGTGCTTGGCCGCCGGTTCAGCGGACTGGTGGCCATTCAACCGGGGCACACGCTCGTCACCAGCGGTGTTTATAGTGTCATCCGCCACCCCAGCTATCTCGGGCTACTCCTTAACAATCTGGGCTGGGGCCTGGCCTTTCGTTCTGGTGTCGGCGTGCTGCTCACAGCGCTGGCTATACTACCGCTCGTCGCGCGCATTCGGGCGGAAGAGAGGTTGCTGCGCGCGCAGTTTGGCGACGAGTACGCTGCCTATTGTGCCCGCACATCACGCCTGGTTCCTGGGCTCTATTAGCGGTTCAAGAGAATTCAAGCGGACTCACAAAACTGGTCAATCGTCCTGCTCACCCAAACTGCCCTGCTACCCAAAATCGTATCTTGTAGCTTGCTGTTTCTACCAACTCCTAGATTCGGCTGATGCTATCACATCACTTTTCATACACGACAACATTGTGCACTTTGTGACCTTGAGAATCGGTACCGTTAAATGTAACCGTCCGCGTCTTTCCATCACTTGAAACCACACCATGGGTCTTCATCACAGTCTTGCCATCTTTCTTCCAGGTCGTTTCGATCGTCTTGGCGTCAACACGTTTCACCGAAATCATGTCTGCATTCGGTGTACCGGTGAGCGGATAGTCTTTGCCGTCGGTTTTCGCATCGAAAGACAAGTGTGTCTCGGTTCCGTCCGCACTCACGGTATGTGCATCCACCTTATACCTGTTTTCGTCGGCTTCGATCGTTGTGGTGGTGCTTTTCGGAGCCGGGCCCGGATTGTACTTCGATTTCGCCGGATTCATTTTCCACGTTCCGCTATTCGCATCATCTGCTGCTCTCACTGTGGTGCCGATCACAAATAGTCCAACCAAAAACACAAAGATCAAAATGCTCAGTGGCCTTTTTCGCATGGTTGTCCCTCCTCAGGTGGGAAAGTGCCGCTATTTAGCTCTCGAATCGTCGGCAGTGTCAAGCCTTTCTTGCACACTCGCCGCGGCTGTTTTGGCGATCGAACATGGCGGATCGTTGCATCGTCCGGTAAGCAATCGGATTTAGTTCTGCCCTTTGCGCGTAATCAATCTCGAAAAACACTACGCTCCTAGGTCCTGATTATCGCGCTCACCGTCGAAGCGGGTATTACGAGCAACCTCTCCGGTAACCCGACTTACCGAGAGTTAGCCTTTCGCTGTTATGACAGGAGCACGACTAGATTGCAATTCGCACAGACCGGAAGCTCTCTCCCTATCTTCCGCGCCAAGCCTGTCGTCAGTGCTCACCGGCGGCGCGAGCTTTCTCAGTGAATGCGGCCTGTCTGCCTACTTCCAGGGCTCGCTTGGGATCGAGGAAGCCGTAAAGCTCGATGCATTTGGCAACGAGTCCGGTCCAGCCGGTTTGGTGACTGGCGCCCAGCCCGGCACCATTGTCGCCATGAAAGTACTCGAAGAAGTAGATGCTGTCGCGCCAGAATGGATCACTCTGGAACTTTTCCGTCCCGCCATAGACAGGTCGCCGGCCATGCGCGTCGCGCAAGAAGATCCGGGTGAGCCGGTCCGCGATCTCCTTGCTGACCTCGAAGAGGTTCATCAGCTTGCCGGATCCCGTGGGGCATTCGATTTTGAAGTTGTCGCCGTAGTACAAGTAAAAGTTCAGCAGCCCCCGGATAAGGAGCGCGTTTACCGGCATCCAGACGGGTCCGCGCCAGTTGGAGTTGCCGCCGAACATCCCAGTATTGGACTCGGCCGGCAGGTAGTCCACGCGGTACTCCTGCCCTTGCACCTGAAGAACATAGGGGTGCTGTTCATGGAACTTGGAGAGCGAGCGGATGCCATAGGGGCTAAGGAACTCGTTTTCGTCCAGCATCTTCGTAAGGATCCGGCGGAGCCGCTCCGGGGTGACCAAGGCGAAAATCCCCCGCTCCGCCACGCCGAAATGTCCCGGGCCTGTGGGATGGATGGTCTTCAGGAGTTCGGGCATCCGGCGCACGCGTTCGAGGAAGGCCGCAGTTGCCTCCGGAACATGCTCCCGCGCACTAGCCTCGATAACTGTTGTCGCGCATAGGGGAAGGAGTCCCACCATCGAGCGCACCTTCAGCCGCGTGGCGCTACCATCTGGCAGCCGCAGCAGGTCGTAGTAGAAGCCGTCCTCCTCGTCCCACATGCTGTCTGGACCGGGCCGGTTCATCGCTGAGGCGATAAAAAGGAAGTGCTCCGAGAACTTTGCAAGCATGTCCATGTAGCTGGGGTCGTGGAGGGTGAGCTCGAACGCCAGTTCCAACATGTTCTGTGTGAAAAGGGCCATCCATGCCGTGCCGTCTGCCTGTTCCAGATGGCCGCCGGTAGGAAGCGGCGCGCTGCGGTCGAAGACGCCGATGTTGTCGAGGCCGAGAAAGCCCCCCTCGAACACGTTCTTGCCGAAACGATCCTTCCGGTTCACCCACCAGGTAAAGTTCAGCAAGAGCTTCCTGAACGTCGTCTTGAGGAATTCGATGTCTGTCTTGCCGTGCAGGGCCTGTTCGGTGCGATACAGAAAGAGAGTGGCAAAGGCGTGGACCGGAGGGTTCACATCGCTAAAGTTCCACTCATACGCAGGCATCTGGCCGTTTGGGTGCAAGTAGACGGCACGCAGCATCAATTCCATCTGCTCCTTGGCGAAGTCGGGGTCCACGATGGAGAGTGGCAGTGTATGAAAAGCCAGGTCCCAGGCCGCGTACCAGGGGTATTCCCACTTGTCGGGCATGGAAATGATGTCTTGGTTCAGCATGTGGAACCACTCCGAGTTCCGGGAAGATCGATACCCGGTATGGAGCGGGTTGGAGTGGTGCTCATCCAACCAGTTGTCACCGTCGAAGAAGAAGAACTGCTTGCTCCACAGCATGCCGGCAATAGCCTGGCGCATCACTTTCGCTGCGTCCGGGGAGACCGAAGGTGGGGTCACCGAGCGGTAGAAGTCGTCCGCCTCCTGAAGCCGAATGGTCAGGATCTTGTCAAACTCCTTGCCGAAGCCGGATGCGATGCTCTTGGACGCATTGGCCTGGCTGGTCAGACGCAGCCGCACGGTGGCTGACTGACCGGGACCTACCGTCAATCGATAGTGCGCGGCAACTTTGGTGCCCTGCTTTCCAGGGTTCACCGCGCACTCTTTGCCCTGCACCACGCAGTCGTTTACGCCGTCTTTGACGTAGGGGCTCTCGTTCTTTTGCCCGGGAAATAGCCGCTCGTTGTTCGTCTCGTTCTCGGTGAACAGCGGCGGCACCTCGCCCTCGCAGGAAAGGATGAATTCACCCAGCAGCGGATGCGTCGCCACCACCGCACTCGTGCCCGCGGCTGCCTCGATCTGCTTGAGGCTTGGTTTCGCAGAGGCCCTATTTGATTCGGCAATCCACGATGCCCAGTCGTTCCGGAACCATAGTGTCGGCAAAAGATGCAGCTCTGCCGCTTCCGGCCCTCGGTTGGCTGCGCTGATTCGGACTAGGATGTCTTCCGGACCGTCTTTGGCATACTCCACGAAGACGTCGAAGTAGCGGTCGTCCTTGAAGGCGCCGGTGTCGAGCAGTTCATACTCCATCTCGTTTCGAGAACGTCGGCGATTGGTCTCCACTAGGTCGTCGTAGGGATAAGCCGCCTGCGGGTACTTGTAGAGATACTTCATGTACGAGTGGGTCGGCGTGCTGTCGAGGTAGAAGTAGTACTCCTTCACATCCTCACCGTGGTTGCCCTCGCTGTTGGTCAATCCGAAGAGCCGCTCCTTGAGAATCGGATCCTTGCCGTTCCACAGGGCCAGCGCGAAGCAGAGATGCTGTTTGTCATCGGAGATGCCGGCGATGCCGTCCTCGCCCCAGCGGTAGGCACGCGAGCGGGCATGATCGTGGGTGAAGAAATTCCAGGCGTCACCCCCCTCGCTATAGTCCTCGCGAACCGTGCCCCACTGTCGCTCGCTGAGGTAGGGTCCCCACTTCTTCCATGGGACTTTTCCCAGTCGCGCGTCATTTAATCGTTGCTGTTCCGCCGTAATCATGATTCCCTCCGCACGCCGCACAGTTGCGGTAGTGAAACTACTTAGCTAATTACGAGCTTGACAGACAATCCGATATCTTTACGTACAGTTTCCGTCGTACCTCGAACGTAGCACCGCATCGGCGCTAGCACAACTAGGGAAATTCCTGGGAGGCCAGGCTAACGGAGAATGGGCCACAAGGATGGGAATCACAGTGGGCCGCGCAATCTCTCCAGGACCGTATTGCATCACCTTTGAGCATGCTGGGCGGTGTTGCGTCCGAGCCCGCGGCTCCCACCTGTAATGATCGCGATTCTGTCTTTCATTGTTCCAACACTGTCGTTTGCCATACGTGCTCCTTTTACTGCCACCGGGCCCTAGAGCTGCCGCCTACCAGGGAACCATCCCGTTCCTATTGGAGAAGGTGCCGGTCGGACCGTCATCAGGGAGTAGCGCCAAGCGGACGGTCTCGGCAGCTCCTTCGGAAACTGTTTGCGTACCGCGGTGACCATTAAGATCGGTGGCGGTATAGCCGGGATCGGCAGAATTGACCTTGATGGCGGTACCGCGAAGCTCGTAAGCGAGCTGCACCGTGAACATGTTGAGGGCGGCCTTTGAGGCGCTATAACCGAGATATTTGACACCAGCATAGGGATAGGCCGGATCGCCGTTTTGGCGCAGTGAGCCGAGTCCACTCGAGACGTTGACAATGCGCGGCGACGGAGTCTTACGAAGCAACGGAAGCATGGCCTGGACCACCGCGATGCTACCAACGAAGTTAACGCGCAAAGCGCGTTCGATCGCATCGAGGCTACTGGCGGTAGGCGGACCGTCGCCCTGAGCGACGATGCCGGCGTTGTTCACGAGAATGTCCAGGTGGCCGAAATCGGCCGCGATGCTGTTCGCGGCCGCGGCGATACTGGGGTGGTCGGTGATGTCGAGGGCGAGGTAGCGGACATCAAGACCTTCGCCAGCTAGTTCGGCCGCCGCATCCTCACCAAGCGCCTTATTGCGAGCGCCCAGCAGGACGATGCAGCCTGCCCCGGCGAGCTGCCGGGAGACTTCGAAGCCGATACCCTTGTTCGCTCCTGTGACGAGCGCAATTTTCTTCTTCGTGGATCCAACGTTTTCGTCTGCCATATCTGCTCCTTCACTTTTCACTAACGGCGCAAAGGCGCCGCTTGCGTGCTCTGGTCAGGCGCGAAATAGGTGCCTGTGTCAAGGTCAGCAATGAGACCAGGTTGAACCGGGCGCCATCCCAAGCTTTGCTGGGTTTGTGCGTTGGAAGCCGGGCAGTCGATGCCAACGAAAAGCGCGATCCAGCCAAAGTGACTGGCGGCCTCCTCGGCCGACTTGCTGACCACCGGCACGTTCAGGTGACGCCCGATCACTCCAGCGATGTCTCGGAAGGGCACGCCCTCGTCTGCGACGGCGTGATAGGTGGCTCCCGCGGAACCCTTTTCGAGCACGAGTCTGTAAAGATGAGCCGCGTCAAGCCGGTGCACAGCGGGCCAGCGGTTAAGACCGTCACCCACGCACGCTGAATCCCCCTTCTCACGCGCGAGCTTGATGAGAGCCGGAACGAAGCCATGATCTCCGTCCCCATGGACCGATGGAGGAAGGCGCAGCACAGAGACGCGCACGCCACGCGAGGCCATCGCCGCTGCCTGTTCCGACTTGCGCGGAAAACTGGGAATGGGCGCATCCTCTTCGGTTGCAAGGGGGCTCCGGCGCTGAAGGAGCAAGGTCCCGGAAGTGACCACCAACGGACGGTTCGAGCCCGCGAGCGCGGCTCCTAGCGTCTCGATGGCGCGCCTATCCTTCTCGGCGGCAGGCGCGTAGTTCGAGAAATCGTGGATGAAGGCCGTGTGAATCACACCGTCCGCAGCGGCCGCTCCGCTGCGCAGGCTCTCGAGATCTTCGAGCGCACCGCGGTGTACATCGGCTCCTGCCGCAGCAACCGACGCGGCGGCCGCATCCGAGCGAGCGAGGCCGAGCACCTTATGTCCCGCATCCATTAGCTCCCGAACGATCGCGGAACCTATGAAACCTGAAGCGCCTGTGACGAAAACCCGCATATTCTTGTCCTCCTCAAGTTGGATATTGGGCCCGTCGGACTCGCTATTGACGAGCCGCCCAGACTTTCGATAAAACGGAGAATGTCTCCGAAAGCTTAGATATACGGAGACTGTCTCCGGTTACATTCTTTTCTATGCCGAGGAAGCGTTCTAAACCCGCCGCTCGAAGACCGCGCACCGATGCCCAACGCAACCGCGAGCGGATTTTGGAAGTCGCCAAGGCGGCATTCACCCGGTCGGGTGCACATGCCAGCTTGGACGACGTCGCCAAACAGGCCGGCGTTGGACCGGGAACTTTGTACCGTCACTTCCCGACTCGCGATGCCCTGATCGAGGCCGTTTATCACACTGAGGTGGAAAAGCTGGCGGCAGCACAACGGGAACTATCCGCAAAACTCCCTCCCATCGAGGCGTTGCGGGCCTGGATGATGCTTTTCGTTGACTACATTGCCACAAAGCAGATCATCGCATCGGCGCTGAATAGCGTCGTCGGTGGTCCTTCGAGGCTGTACGATTCTTCCCGCGTTCAGGTTGCGGGAGCGATCGATGCACTCGTGAAGACTGCCATGAAGAGCGGCGACATACGCAAAGACCTCGAGCCCTTTGACCTCCTTCGCGCGCTGATTGGCGTCTCCAACGTGGCGACCGGACCGGACTGGCAGGAAAGCGCGAGGAGACTGGTCGATATCCTAATCACCGGTTCGCGACCAATGAAGTAGAGCCCGGCGACCTAGCTCCCGCATTGTCGGCAATGCAGAAGTTATGATCAGTGTAGCTGTAAGTTCTGAGTACCCCGTCATCCGGACAATACCTAACGTTGGGCTGCTTTGGGGCCGGCGATACGGAAATTGGTGACACCACCACGCATGGCGCGTAACGTTAACCAGTTGCGAGTATCACGGCACCGAGGTTAGGCCATGGTGTAGCGTGGCAGAATCAGTTGCGCACGGGAGTCGGGCTTTGGAAAGGATCGAAACCAAAGATGACTTCACCTCAAGCCAGTCCATTCATTCTCAATCTGGATAGCCCCCTGGCGACACTCGAACGGGTCGGCGGCAAGGGCGCATCGCTTGCGCGCATGGTCGCGGCTGGCTTGCCCGTTCCGCCCGGCTTCCACATCACTACCGACGCCTATCGCCGCTATGTGGATGAGAACCACCTCGGCGACGGAATTCTGTCTGCCGTGGTACAGGCACAGGCCAACGACCCCGCCACGCTCGACCGCGCGTCGGAGCAAATCCAATCGCTCATTGGGAAAGGCACGATGCCCGGCGACATCGCCGCGATGATACGGCAGTGGTACGGCGAGCTGGGCGCCGATGCCGCCGTGGCGGTGCGTTCGTCGGCGACAGCGGAAGATTTGCCGGGCATGTCGTTCGCGGGGCAAATGGAAACGTACCTCAACGTGCGCGGCAGCGATGAAGTGATCCATGCAGTCAAGCGGTGCTGGGCGTCGCTGTGGACGGGGCGCGCGATCGGTTACCGCCAGCGACAGGGGATCCGGCCGGAAGACGTCAGCATCGCCGTTGTCGTACAGCAACTTGTTGCGGCCCAGGTCGCAGGCGTGGTCTTCACCGCGAATCCGGTGACGGGCGCGCGCGACGAACTGGTGATCAACGCAGCATGGGGTTTGGGCGAGGCGATCGTGAGTGGCCGTGTTACACCGGACACGATCATCATCAAGAAGCAAACGGGTGCCATCGCATCACAGGAAATCGCCAGCAAAGAAGTCATGACGGTGCGGTCGCCGGAAGGCACGAGCGAGGAGCCTGTCCCGGCCGGCAAGCGCCAACGAGCCGCGTTGGAGCCAACTCAAGCGGCGGAACTAGCACGGCTCGGGATGAAAATCGAAGAGCTCTACGGCCAAGCGATGGACATCGAATGGGCCATGTGCGATGAGCAGATCTTCATCGTGCAGGCGCGACCGGTGACCGCACTGGCCGAATCGCGTACAACGCTCGAGTGGAAGGCACCGCGGGAGGGGCGGCAATACTGGCGAAGCAGCGTTGCCGAATTGTTGCCTGATCCGCTCTCGCCGTTGTTCGCCACGCTTGCCTTGCCGTTGTGGAACCAGGCGTTGCACGATTTGACGGAGTCGCTGCGCATCAATTTTCTGAGGGGCAAAGATTTCGCGCTGATGACGATCCATCAGTACGCTTACTACGATTTTGCCGTGACCGGTTGGCAAACGGTGCGGCTGCTTGTCGCCCTGCCTGTCCTGATTCCCAGGCTGGTCCGGATCCGACGCGGGGCGCAGGCGCGGTGGGCCGATGAAACACGCCCACGCTATGCGAATGTGGCGGACAAGTGGATGGGACGGGAACTTACCACAGCGCCCGCAGTGGAACTGCTTGCCGGTGCGCGAGAGATTGTGGGGGCGGCGGCGAACTACTATGTGAGCATCCAGCTTGTCCTGGGGAGTGTGAATTTAAGCGAAGCCATTTTTACAAACGTGTACAACCGCCTCATCAAGCGCCAGGGCGACCCGCCGGCACTGACTTTCCTGCTGGGTTTCGATAGCGCACCGATCCGTGCGGAGAAGTCGCTCTATGATCTGGCGATGTGGGCGCACCAACACGGGGAGCTCACCGAATATCTTACGCGGACGAGCGGCAAGGACATCACCGCAGCATACGAGTCGCAATCGTCGCCTATAGCCGACGCAGGAAGTTGGCGCGAATTCACAGACCGCCTCGCGAAACATTTGAATCATTTTGGTCACGCCGTCTACGACCTGGATTTCGCCAAGAGCCTACCCGCTGAGGACCCGGCGTCGCTGCTCGAAACACTCAAATATTTTATCGCGGGGCAAGGCCGGGACCCGTACGAGAGGCAGGCGGCGGCAGGAGCGGCACGGGAGCAGGCCACGGAATCTTTGCTCGCGCGCCTGAGGGGGCTACGTCGACGCTTTTTCAGGCGCGTACTCCGGTGGGCGCAACGTTGGGCGCCG
>Ga0187818_10000742_pt1 | contig 12271 bp, 9 predicted proteins | sample NC_wetland_sal_i_14_FD_130581 | JGI IMG/M metagenome (GOLD analysis project Ga0187818, IMG submission 130581) | Wetland sediment microbial communities from Neuse River Estuary, North Carolina, USA - SO4_3 | ecosystem: Environmental > Aquatic > Freshwater > Wetlands > Sediment | place: USA: North... | reverse complement strand
GGCTGCGGCGGCGGACTAGTGAAACCACTTGCGATACTGCTCACTCTTGGCCTGGTGTCGATCGTCTCCCCAGCGCAGATCACCGCGATCAAGGCCGGTCGATTGATTGATCCAGATACCGGGACCGTCCTGACTGAGCAAATTATTCTCATCCGAGAAAACAAGATAGACGCCGTAGGCAAAGGCTTCGCGATTCCTGCTAGCGCGAAGGTAATTGATCTCTCCAAGATGACGGTCCTTCCCGGACTGATCGACTGCCATACTCATCTGGCGGATGGAGCGGAAGACAGCGGCGATCCACTTGCCTATTTGAAGAAAACCGCAGCCCAGGTGGCGCTTGAATCCGTTCCCAACGCACGCGCCATGCTGGAGTCGGGCTTCACCACGGTGCGCGACGTAGGGGTCTATCGCGCGCTGAATGACGTTGCTTTGCGCGATGCGATTGCACGCGGATACATCGCTGGGCCACGCATGTTTGTGGCGGGCGCGTATGTGACGATTACAGGCGGCGCAGGCGCAATGACCGGCATTGCTCCCGATATCCAGCTCCCTTGGGATTTGCATTACGGCGAAGCGAACAGCCCTTGGGAAGTCCGCCAGGTGATCCGCAAGCTGGCCAATGACGGCGTCGATCACATCAAGATTCTGTCCAGCGGCGCTGTGCTCACGCATGGCAGCAATCCGAAGTCGCAGGAGTTTACACCAGAAGAATTGCAGGCCGCGGTGGATGAAGCCAACCATTTTGGGCTTCGAGTCGCAGCTCACGCACACTCAGCAGCCGGAATCAAGAACGCAATCCGCGCGGGCGTAGCATCGGTCGAGCACGCAACCATGATCGACGATGAGGGCATCGCGCTGGCGAAGGAGCGCGGTACATATCTCGACATGGACATCTACGATGAAGAGTGCATCGAGGAACAGGGACGCACGGGAACGATCCCCAAAGATTTTCTTCAGCACGACGCTGAACTTGGGCAAATCCAGCGCGACAACTTCCGTAAAGCCGTGAAGGCCGGAGTGAAAATGTCTTTTGGAACGGATGCCGGAGTATGCCCGTATGGAACCAGCGCCAAGCAGTTCGCCTTCATGACGAAGTACGGAATGACTCCGATGCAGGCGATTCAAGCAGCAACCAGTTCGGCCGCCGATCTGCTGGGGCATTCAGATGAACTAGGTTCGATCAAGCCGGGCAAGTTTGCCGACCTGATCGCAGTCTCGGGCGATCCGTTGCAGGACATCCGGGTGCTGGAAAATGTTCAGTTCGTGATGAAGGACGGGAAGGCGTACAAGCAGTAGATCCTACTGATGATCTCGTGGGATCGTTTCCTGCCAGGTCTTCTGCTTGACCATCCGATCATCTTTCAACAACTCCCGCACGTACTTGTAATAGAAATTCTTCCGATCAGTAGTGACCGACAAATGCCCGTGCCAGGTCAGGACACGGCCCTTCAGCTCAAACACGCTCTTTGCTTCACCTTGTACGGCGCTGATCTCGGGATGTGCGTCAGCAGCATCGTAGGTCAGACTTTCATAGTCGGTCTCTTTACCCCAGGGATATTCCGCCTCCGTCTTTCCCTGCCAATGGACCGTGGTCTTGTGGTTGACCTGATCTCGCGTTGTCGTCCATTCACCCGGCCAGAGCTCGCCGCTGCTGTGCATGTCGGTTCGTTCTTCGGACGGCTGCGGATGGGCGAAAGCCGGAGCGGGAGCGCCATGCACGGGCACAACCGGTAGCACCAATCGTGAACCGTCGTTGCTGCCGAGTTCGAGAGACGTTGTCATCGAATAGGGAGTCGGTAGAACCATGGGCCATAGGGCGTTCGAAATTGCCACTCGAATGCGATGCCCGCGCGGAAACACCCATGAAGTCAGGTGCATCTCAATGTCGAGCGGATAAATCTTGCCTGGCTGGAGGTCTCGCGGGCCGCTCATCGATTCCCGCTGCGCGCCGTTCAAGCCAGCGCCGGTAATTTGCGTGACTGTTCCGTCGGGAGCCACATCCGACAGCCGCGCAAACCAATCGGCCAGAGGCGCATCAGCGGAGCCCAGCAGCATGGCGCGCGGTCTGCCAAGAATTGCCAGCTCTTTTTTCAGCGGCGCTGAATCGTAGATCAGGCTGTACGCATCTACCGGGCGGACGTCGCTGAGCAACTCTCCCCACCAGAAGCCGGCTTCCACTCCGACCGACGGAACATACTTGAGCTGATGTGTGTCTTTTTCCGCGGCCGAGTCCGCTAATGTGTGATTAGGCTGCAGAAACAAGGTAGTCGGTTTCACATCTCGCGGCGGCCAGCCATCTTCACGCCGCCACTCGCCGGGAACAGTCTGCAGGTTCGGATCGGGCGGATGCCAATGCTGCATGTAAATGACGAGTCGCGGATCTTGCAGAACGCCAGTGTCGCGGCCCTTGAGCCAGTAGTCCCACCAGCGCACCGCTTCATCGCGCCATTCAATCTGCGGCCCGAAATCCGCATCATGAGGAAAAGTGTGATTCCATGGTCCTACGATCGCTTTGATGGGAGCTTTGGTTTGTTCAAGCATGTCGGGGATGCTGTCGCGATAACCATCCTGCAAACCGCCGATCAGGAAACTCGGAGTCTTGATTTCGCTGTAAGGACGAACCGGACTGCGCCAGAACGGCCCATCGTGCTGGTGCTTCAGATAAAGCAGAGACCAGGGCGCTGCCTCGAATCTCGGGCCCAGGACTTTCTCGTCAAGCGTGTAATCGGGCGCTCCCGTTTCGCCCGGCGCCATGTCCATGTTGAGTTCGAACTCGTCGATGTGCGCCATGCCGTCGATGTAGTGGATGTCGTCATGAAACAGTTCCGCGGTCGCATCCACTGCGAGAATCGTCTTCAGCTCCGGCGGATTGCGCATCGCCATTTGCAGAGAGTTAAAGCCGCTCCAGGAGATACCCATCATCCCGACATTGCCGTTCGACCATGACTGACGCGCAAGCCAACTAATGATCTGCAAACCATCCTGCTGCTCCTGCTCGGAATATTCGCGATCGGTAGGCACACCTTCACTGGTACCGAAGCCACGAATATCCACGCGAGCGCACACATAACCACGGCGGGCAAAGTAGGTATAGAGTCCGTAATCCCGCTCCGCCATGGCGTCGTCTTTGCGGTAAGGGTGGTATTCGAGTATGGCGGGGAATTTCTGACCTGGTTTCGCGCCATCGGGCATATACAACGTTACCGAGAGGCGCACGCCATCTTGCATCGGGATCCAGGTGTTCTCCATGCGGACTCCGTAGGCCGCAGGCGACGGAGGCTCGACCGCAAATCCGGACGTAGCACCGGCGGCGGCCAGCAAAATTGAAAATGCAATCCGTTGGATCAAGTGCGTCTCCTGGAAATGCCCTTGTACCGCAGCGTGGCAGCTGCACTCACGTGAACACGGCGACTAAGTATAAGACGGGAATCAACCCCCGCGGCGCTTTCCCCAGGCGACCCAAAGTCACACTGACTCAGTGATCTCGGTCACTTTCCAACCATCGTCCAATCACAGCCGAATTTACCTGGATTGTCTACATTGGATTTGTGGTGTAGGAGGGAAACGATGTCGACTGCTTGGAAATCCCGTTATGCACAGCGCACCAAGGACATCAAAAGTTCCACCATCCGCGAATTGTTGAAGATCACGCAAAAACCAGAAATGATCTCCTTTGCCGGCGGCCTGCCCGCGCCCGATGTATTCCCGATAGACCGCTTTCAGGAAGCCTGCAAGAGGGTGCTCGAGTTGAATGGCCATCAGGCGCTCCAGTACGGCGCCACCGAGGGATATGAGCCGCTGCGTGAAATGATTGCCCGGCACATTGCCCGCTACGGCATTAAGGCGCACACGGAAAATGTTCTCATTACTTCGGGCTCGCAGCAGGCCTTGGATCTCATCGGAAAGTTGTTCATTAATGCTGGGGACCGTGTGCTGGTGGAAGCTCCCACCTATCTGGGTGCCCTGCAGGCGTTCAACGTCTATGGCGCGGAGTATATCAGCGTGCAGAGCGATGAGGATGGCCTGCGCACGGATCTTTTGGAAGAGCCTCTACGCTCCGGGCCAAAGTTCATGTATGTGCTGCCCAACTTCCAGAATCCCGGCGGAACCACACTTTCCGAGGGCCGTCGCCACCAGTTGGTGCTGCTCGCAGATAAGTACGGGATCCCGATCATTGAGGACGATCCTTACGGCCAGCTTCGCTATGAAGGTGAGCACCCGCCACCGCTGGTGGTGATCGACCGTGAGAACCTGCGGCGCGACGGCGGGTACTCCATCGGGAACGTGATTTACCTGAGCACCTTCTCGAAGACACTGGCTCCGGGCCTGCGTCTGGGTTGGATCGTGGCTCCGCCCGATGTGATCGCCAAGTTGGTTCAGCTCAAGCAGGGAGCGGATCTGCACACTTCCACGTTCGCCCAGGTGATCGCGTATGAAGTCGCGAAAGACGGTTTTCTGGATGAGCACGTAAAGCTGATTCGCAAAGTTTACCGGGAGCGTCGTGACGTCATGCTGGAAGCGCTTAAGAAATATTTCCCGTCCGAGGTGACCTGGACACACCCCAAAGGCGGTCTGTTCTTGTGGGTCACGCTGCCAGAAGGAATGGACTGCAAGAGCCTGTTCGACATCGCGCTAAAAGAGAACGTGGCTTTTGTGCCCGGCGATTGCTTCTATGCGGGAAACGGTTTCAGCGACGAGGGTCGCCGTCACATGCGCTTGAACTTCTCATACGGACATCCGGAGCAGATTCGGGAAGGAATTCGCCGCCTGTCGGTGGCAGTTAAGCAGCAGATGCGCGAGCTTCAAGTAGCGCACGTGTGAGGAGCTGCACGATTCATGAAATGGAGGATCACGCTCCCCCGAATGGATCCTCCAGCGACGGACTCTGCGGCGTGAACAACTCGGCGCCGTTTTCTGTGATGTGCATGTCGTCTTCCAAGCGAATGCCGAACTCGCCGCGAATGTAGATTCCGGGCTCGTCGCTGAAAGTCATATTCGCCGCCAGTGGCGTAGTGTTTCCGCGAACCAGATAAGGCCACTCGTGCCCGTCCATTCCCATGCCATGCCCCAGGCGATGGGCAAAGAATTTGTAGTCCGGTCCGTAACCTGCATCGGTAATTACTTTCCGGGCCGCCGCATCCACGGCCTGACACTCGATCCCAGGGTGTGCCGTCTTCAACGCCGCGCTCTGCGCCTGATGCACGATGTCGAATACCGTTTTCATCTTGTCGGAAGGTTTGCCCAGGACAAACGTGCGTGTAATGTCGGAAACGTAGCCTTCTACTTCACAACCGTCGTCTACCATGATGATTGAGCCTTCCCGAATCGCCTGAGGTGTCGCCGATCCATGCGGAAACGCGGAATATTCGCCCACCTGCACAGTAGCCTCGCCGGGGAAACCCAACTGCGCGTACGCTGCCGTGATCAAGTCTTCAACGTCGCGCTGTGTCATGCCTTCCTTCGTCGCGCGATACACCGCTTCGTAAGCAGTCAGCGTGACCTTCGCGGCCAGCCGCATCAAGGCGATCTCGTGATCACTCTTGATCATCCGGCACCCGGCGGTCACCGGCGTGCCGCTCACAATGTGTAGTTGCGGAGCGGCTTTGGCCACTCCGTTGCTGAAAACAAAACGTACGGTCTCTTCCATTCCCAACGTCCCGGCCGAAATTCCCCTGTCTTTCAGACCCTGCGCCACGAGCCGGTACGGGTCTTCATCTTCCTGCCAGGTACGAGCATCGGCGTTCTGTTGGCCCTGCGGCGACTTGGCGATCTGCTCCCGTGCTCGTCCTTCTTCAAAAGCCGGGCACACGTAGAAGGCCTCACCTTTGGCGGGGAACACCATGGCAAACAGCCGCTCACCACCCCACCAACGAATGCCAGTGAAGTAGTTGAGCGAAGTTCCTTGCATCAGCAGGATCGCATCAAGATGGTTGGCGGCCATGAGGCGGCGCGCTTTCTCCTGACGCTGGCTTCGTTCCTCGACGGTGATCGGTGTTGCCTGATCCTTCATCGATTTCAAAGCGGCAATGGATGGAGGCGCTGCATGTTGCCCCTCGGAAGCGGCTGCGGCGAGCGGGCCCGCGCCAAGAATTGCGCCGGCTACGGTACCAACTTCCAGAAAACGGCGGCGGGAAATCAAATGAGCCTCCAAGGACGAAGCCGACATTATAGAAGGCGAAGCCTTGTCTTTGCGCTCTTCGCGATCCTGCGCGTACTTCGCGGTTCAAAGCTTTTGACCGCAAAGGCCGCAAAGCCTTCGCAAGGATCGCCCAGAAAACCTAGACGGGGGTACCGATTGGTCGCATCCGGTTTTCCATTGCAAATTGAAATCGGCAATTGAGAATATCCAGACAGAACATCCAGATATGGAATCGGGCTTTCAGTGCGCGGGCTGCGGCGAGTGGAACCAGACGACAGTCGATGAATCCGCCGGCCGCGTCCAGTCCTATATTGAAGACTGCCAGGTCTGCTGCAAGCCGAACCTGCTCCGCGCCGAGTACGAACCGGTGGAGCAGGAATTTGTCATTACGGCGGAATTGGAATAGCGTATTGCCGAACCGAAACCGCAAGACCACACGTCGGCCAAGAGAGGATAAAACTCGATGGGCACAAACTACGCTGCACCGTCCCGCATGGTCGCTCACAACATGGTGACCACCCAGTTCGAACTGGACGGATTTCGCGTGGTCCGCACGCTGGGAGTGGTGCGCGGCATCGTGGTTCGCTCGCGCTCAATTTTCGGGACCATTGGAGCGGGTCTGCAAACCATCCTCGGCGGAAATATTACCCTGCTGACCAATTTGTGCGAAAAGACTCGCGGCGAAGCCTTTGACTTGATGCTCGCGCACGCCGCCGAACTGGGCGGAAACGCGGTGGTCGGTGCTCGCTACGACGCCACGGAGATCATGCAGGGTGTCACCGAGGTGCTGGCGTATGGGACCGCAGTGTACGTAGAGGCGGTGAAATAAAAGCCAGTCGACGGACCGGGTCGATCGTCTAAAATTGAAAAGTTCATATTCATCGGCTCGGGAGCCAAAAGGCGGGTTACACACAATCCGTTCGAACCTTGCCTTTGTGGGACTTTTCGCTGCCAGCTGAGGAAGTTTTTCAGCGTATTAGGCAACCTCCAACCGAACGTCATGCTGCCGGAATCAGCAACTCCGTCTGCAATTGATCCTCCGGCGTGACCTTCGGATCATTCAAATAATTCTCGATGCAGTATTCTTCTCGGAGTTCGACGTTTTTTTCTGCCAGCTTCTTAAATATCTGATCAAACGCCGGCGCGATGTGCGAGTACGGACCAATCAATAGAAAGCGCGCATACTTTCCGCCTTCGATCTTCCTGTATTGCAGTCCCTTCAACGGTGAAGATGGCGGCTCGCCCACGGCAACGCCCGCCTGGTAGATCATGGCATCCTCTCCCAGCTTGGTCCGGTCAATGCCGCTTAACCCTAGAAATTCCGTGATCCGCTTCTGGTCCACTTGACTCGCAATCATGGGAAACATCTCGTCCCATGTCGGCGGCGCGACTTCCGCAAAAGGCCCATGTTTTTCCAGAAACACATAGTGAGTGATTGGACGTGTAACGATCTCGAAGTTCTCCGTCAAATTCATTTTGATCTCCTTGTGAACTCGCTGTTTGGTCAGAAAGTAGATCAAATCGTGCTGCCGGTCTTTTCCGAGATTGCGAAAATCGCGCGGACTCATCTTCAGCATCTTCTTGAACACCTTATTGAAGGCCGAAGGCGTCTCGTATCCCACGCCAAGCGCAATTTCGGTCACAGGGCATGTCCGGTCTTCTTCCAACATGCGTAGTGCCGTCGCGATGCGAATGCGGCGAAGAAAATCAAATGGCGTTTCCCCGGTGTAGGCAAGAAATAAGCGGGCGAAGTGGTAAGACGATGACCCGGCTTCACGGGCAATCTTGTCCAGCGTAAGCGGCTCGTTAAGATGCAGCCGTATGTAACGCTGGGCACGCCCAACCTGCGAACGATGAAACTGGCTCTGATGCCGGAGTTTGCCTTGCGCCATGCCGAAGTTTAGGCTATCGCTTCGACCAAGAACTTTTCCAATATTGCGAATTCCTATGCATGCGTCTTAGCTAAAGAGAATCCTCCCGCCGCTGTCAGCTATTCCTTATACAGCCACCCCGCGACCAGCGTGGCCAGCATCGCGCCCACCCAGATCTCCAGCATCCAGCCGAGAGGAAATACGCGCTCCACTGTTGACCATGACGCATGAGCAAAATTCTCCGGGAAGCCGGCGACAAAGCCCACCAAAAAGCCGATCTTCAGCGCAGTTCCGGGACCGGGCCCAAGGGTCTGGCGGGCCCAGGCGTACAAATGTGCCAGAATGATCGCCGACACCAGCAGGATCACGAACCATTGGCCGACAAAAAAGGGATAGCGCGACACCTTAAGGAACTGCCCGGCACTCTGCGCCGCCTGATAACGTCCGTTGGTAATGATGAACTGGGTGACCAGGAAACCCCAGATGAACCACACTACGCCTCCTGCCAGTCCTCCAAGAAACACGCGTCCGCGATTTATGGTCACAAATCACCTCCGAGGTGATGAAATCCAAAAGAATGCCGGGGATAACGGCGGCAGTGTACCACCAAATGTTCGCCCCCACTGCGATATATTGTCGGCCATGGCTTATAAACTGTTTTGGCCTTTCTCTCTTTTCGTAATCCTCTCTTTGTTCTGCGGCGTGAGCCAGGCGGCGTCCTACAAGTACATCCGCATCGGGCAAAAGAACGACGCGCAAACCACGCCGTCGGCCGGAACGGCGATGATGGGAGGTGGCAGCGATCTCGATGAAGCTTTTCACTGGTTGTGTGAGAAGGCGTCTGGCGGCGATTTTCTGATTCTGCGGGCCCGCGGCGGCGACGATTACAACTCGTATGTCAACGGCCTGTGCAAGGCAAATTCAGTTGCTACCCTGATCATTCCCAACCGCAAGGCCGCGCAAGATCCTGCGGTCGCCGACATCATTAGACACGCCGAGGCCGTATTCATCGCGGGCGGCGACCAGGCGCGGTACGTCAATTTTTGGCGCGGAACGCCGGTGCAGGACGCGATTAATGCGAACATCGCCAGCGGCAAGCCAATCGGGGGCACGAGCGCTGGCCTGGCTGTGCAGGGAGAATTCGTCTATGGCGCGTTGGGCGACAAAGCGCGCGACAACGATCTGGCTTCCACCGACGTCCTACCTAATCCCTACTTCAAGCGGGTAACCCTGGTGCGGGATTTCCTCAAAATCCCCCACCTGCAAAATACAATTACCGACAGCCACTTCGCCAAACGCGACCGCATGGGGCGGACTCTCGGCTTTCTCGCCCGCATCATGCAGGACGGCTGGTCGAAAGACCCGCGCGAGATAGCGATCGATGAGAAGTCCGCGGTGCTGGTGGAGGCCGATGGAAAAGCCACGGTGGTCGGATCGGGTAAGGGGGCTTATTTCTTGCGCCCCGCACAAGCGCCTGAGATCTGCAAAGCCAATACGCCGCTCACGTTTCGTAATGTTTCCGTTTATAAGGCTCCGAGCGGAGCCCATTTCGATCTTTCCTCGTGGACCGGCGAGGGTGGAGAGAGCTACACACTCTCCGTGGAGAACGGAGTTATTCACTCCACTCAAAACGGGAACGCAGTTTACTGATCGCTAGAAAGAAATCTGGAGTATCATTTAAGAACGACTTACGTGATCTCGGGCGCTGTTTGCTGAAGTATTGCGGTGAGCCGTTGCTCCATGGGCGTGGTAGCGATGAGCACAAGCTTCTTGTCTTTCTGTACCGGGGCGCATGACAATCTGGAGCAGATTGTCCATCTCGTCGATCCCGGCAAGCTCGAATCCGGTCTGTGATCGGGTCCTTCCGCCAACTGGCCTTTCCATCAACAATTAATCTTTAGAGCTGGTCGCAAGCCTTCATGGATTCTGCCCTTTCCTGCGGGAAGGTGTGGATCTGGTCCGTAATTTGAACTTGAGGAGAGCCCCATGAAATACTTCCGCTTTCATTTTCTGATGTTCCTTGCAGTTCTCGCCAATCTTACCTTCCTGACAGCGCAGACGTATCAAGGCAGAATCCTGGGTCTGGTGACCGATCAATCCGGTGCCGTTGTCGCCGGAGCTAAGGTGACGATCACCAACACGGGGACCGGAATTGCTCGGACTCTCACAACCACGGCAGCCGGCGAATACGTTGCTCCGAATCTCGAACCGGGCTCCTATGTGGTGACGGTGGAAGCGCCAAGTTTTGAGAAGGCTCAACACACGGCTGTAAGACTCGAAGTGGCAAAGGACGTTCGAGTCGATCTCAAGTTAATGCCCGGCGCAGTCAGTGAAACCATGATCGTCTCTGGCGAAGCGCCGACCGTGGACACAACCAGCGACGTCCTTGGTGGAACCTTTTCCAACCAGGCGATCAATGAGCTTCCTCTTCAAGGTCGCGACTTCCAGAACCTCGCGATCCTGCAGCCCGGCGTTCAGCGTACTCCCGGCGGCGGCTTTGAATCCATTACTGCAAATGGGAACCGCCCCCAGGACAATAACTTCATCGTCGATGGAGTCGATGACAACGACGCGTATTACGGGATAACCGTCATCAACGCCGAAGGTGTTCAGGGCACTCCCGCCACCCATCTACCCATTGACGCCATTCAGGAATTCAACGTTCAGTCCAGTCCGGAAGCTGATTATGGCTGGAAACCAGGTGCGATCATCAACATCGGCATCAAGTCCGGGACCAACACATTCCACGGCTCGAGTTACTATTTCACTCGCAATAGCGCGCTGGATGCGCGCAACTATTTCAATCCTACCTTTGATCCCACAACCGGGCTCCCCAACCCGGCGGCAGCGCTCATCTTGCACCAATTCGGGGCCTCTGCCGGCGGTCCGATCGTTAAAGACAAACTCTTCATTTTCGGCAACTACGAAGGCGTGCGTGACAAGGTTGGTAATCCTCTGGTGGTAAACGCTCCGGTCTCCGTTCCTATTGGCGATCCTACCACCAGCATTGCGGATGCCTTTGCCGAGTGCAAGGCTGCCGGAACCTGCAGCCCCATCAGCGAAAAGCTCGCCCAGTATCTTCCCTTTAATCCCGGGCCCACTTCGACGCTCAATCTCGACTACAACAACCTCAATCGGGAAGACAACGGAATCGTAAAACTGGACTATCACCTTTCCGATAAGCACAGTCTGGTGGGTTCCTACTTTGTGGGGGATAGCGTCCAAACCGAAGAGGATGTGTCCGTACTGAACCCGATGTTTCTTTCCCAAGCCTATACCCGGGCGCAAGTGATCGGTGGCGGCTGGATCTGGGTCCCGAATGCGCACCTCACCAACCAATTCCACATTGGCTATAACCGCTTCTCGCAACAAATCGTGGTGGCTGATCATACTATCGATCCCGCATCGGTTGGCATTAACACCGGTGTTACCAATCCGACGGACTTTGGCATTCCGGAAATCCGCATTTCCGGATTCGGAAGCCATACCATCGGCGGGAACGGCGGGTGGCCTCTCTACACGACCCCGAACAAGACTTTGCAGTTCACTGATAACGTGAACTACCTGGTCGGCAAGCACAACCTGCGCTTCGGCGGAGAATTCCGCGTTGGCAGCACCGACAACCTGCGAGACACCTACGGCCCAGGTTACGTCCGCTTCTCCAGCGACGGTCCTGCTTCTCCCTTGGAAAACTTTACGACGGGGGACGCGGCCTACGCCTATGTTGCAGTCGGCAACAGCCATCGCCTGGTGAGCCAAAAATCGTTTGGCGCATTCATCCAGGATGATTGGCGCGCGGTCCCGAGGCTCACGATCACCGCGGGTTTGCGCTATGACCTCAGCTTGCCCATTACTGACCAGCATGACCTGCTGGCCAACTTTGATCCGGTGCAAGGGATGGTGCAAGTTGGCAAACAGATCAGCGCACCGTATGACACCGATTACAACAACTTTGCGCCGCGACTGGGCTTCGCTTACGACGTTTTCGGTACCGGGAGAACCGTGGTTCGGGCGGGAGCGGGCGTCATCTACGAGATTCCTCACATCACCGTTTACATCGGACAAAACAGCACCGAAGCGCAGGGGCTGGCTTTGATCCCTACCGGTCTTCAGTTGATCGGGCCAAATGGCAGGGTACCAAGTCCCGGGAGCATCAATGCCACGACGGCAGCCTTCACTGATACGCAGGTGTCCGCCAACTGGAAGTCCGGCGGACCGATCTTCGGCAATCTTTCACCCGGCGCTGTCAGTTGCGCCTACG
>Ga0187818_10000740_pt1 | contig 12279 bp, 7 predicted proteins | sample NC_wetland_sal_i_14_FD_130581 | JGI IMG/M metagenome (GOLD analysis project Ga0187818, IMG submission 130581) | Wetland sediment microbial communities from Neuse River Estuary, North Carolina, USA - SO4_3 | ecosystem: Environmental > Aquatic > Freshwater > Wetlands > Sediment | place: USA: North... | reverse complement strand
GAAAACCAAGCAGCAGTCATCCACGACCTTTCCCGAATTCGAACCGTCCGTGTTGACTTTCCAAACGGCCTTCTCGGCACTCACGTAAACGGAGTTCTGGTCAGGACTCCATACTGGATTGATGGGGCTACCTTTCACCGGGGGAAGCTGACGAAGACCGCCGCCATCGGCCCCGACGATGTAGGCTTGCCAGCCTGTTCCGCCTCCCGACTCATTAAACGACAAGTGAAAATTGTCCGACGCCCAAGTCCCTGTCGCTAAGTTTTCTCCGGCGGCGATTTTCACCTTGTGGCCACCGTCGATGTCCGAGACCCAGAGTTCGTTCCTGTTGGGTGCCAGGATCGTGACGTACATCACGCGCTTTCCATCCGACGAGATGATGGGGTCCGTCGCGGCCTCCGACACGATGTCCTTGGATTCCTTTGATTGCACATGGTACGCAGTCAGGGACCCAGAGAACTTACCATTCACATAGTAAATGCCCTTTCCTCCCGGGTCCGGCATAGGAGCGAAGTCTGGTCCCGTTCCCAAGGTAATCTGAGTCAGACTTCTGTCCTTCAGGTCGTAACTCCAGATGTTGGTCAGCCCGTTTACTGTCCGGCTGAACAGTATGGTCTTCCCCGGTTCGGCCCACACTACGTCAAACTGATTCGCGGATATCTCGCCTAAATCAACCGCCGCATGGCTTGTTACGTTTATCCTGTAAAACCGCGAACTGTGTGAGTAGGGTCGAAATCCAGCAGCGAGCAGTTCGTTGTTGTCGGGAAATACCAGAAGCGGTGTAAACAGCAGGCCACTGCCTTCTGAGTTGTACACCGATTCTTCGTTAGTCCCGGATTTTCCCGCGCGAAAAATCCCGGCGCTATCAGACTTCACATAATAAATAAACGCGCCATCTGGCGAGGGAACCGCAAACAAACCGGACACGACACGGCGGGGAGTCCCACCGAGTGCAGGCACCGCCCAGACCTCGTCCCGACCGAATGACCTCGCGTAATAGATTTCTCTTCCGTCGGGCGAAAACCTGTTCACATATTTATCGCCTTCGTCATTCGTGAGTTGAAGAGGCTCGCCACCTGAAGTAAGCATCAAGAAAACCTGCGCGACGTTGTCTACTGGTGATGTAAACGCAACGGTGTGGCCGTCGGGGGACATTGACGCGCCTCTCATCGGTTTATTCCACTGGCTGATTTGCGTAATCTTTGAGGGGCCACTCGGAGTGTTCGAACGCGGCCAAAAGTGATACGCCGCAAAGGCTGCCGCTAGGAGAGCGACGCAAACGGCCAAGACAGCATATCGCTTCGGTGGAAGTCCCGCCGCTATCTGAGCCGTCGTGACCGAGCGAGTTGAAGGCTTTGCACCGACTTCCTCAACTACCCAGCTGCTCGATGACAAAACTCGGCCCGAATCCGTATCCCGCTTCAGCCGCAACAACTCTGAACGCATGTCCGAGGCGTGCTGATAACGAAGTTCACGATCCTTCTCCAACGCCTTGTTAATGACGTGCTCAAGCCCAGCCGGAATATCGGGATTCAGCCGAACCGCTGACGCTGGCGCACGATTCAAGATCGCATCAAACATCGCGCCCGACGTGTCGCCTCGAAACGGCAGCGTCCCAGTACACATCTCGTACAGCACCGCGCCAAAAGAGAACAGATCGGTTCGGGCGTCCAATTCCTTGCCTCGCACCTGCTCCGGCGACATGTAGGCGACCGTGCCCACCGCACTGCCCGGACTCGTCAGGTGCTCCTCGATTTCTAGCGTCGTGGCGCTCAGGGCAACGCTCTCCGGCTTCAGGGTGACTTTAGCCAGCCCGAAATCGAGAATCTTCGCCTGACCTCGACTCGTGACGAAGATGTTCGCGGGCTTGATGTCCCGGTGGACGATGCCCTTCGAGTGCGCGGCATCCAAGGCGTCCGCGATCTGGATGCCCAGATCGAGCACCGTTTCGATCTCCAGCGGCTTGCCCCTGATCCGGTGCCGGAGCGCCTGCCCCTCCAGCAGTTCCATGGCGATGAAAGTTCGCCCATCGGATTCGTCGATTTCGTAGATGGTGCAGATGTTCGGGTGGTTCAGGGAGGAAGCGGCTTTGGCCTCCCGCTGGAAGCGGCTGAGGGCTTGCGGGTCGTGGGCGAGGTCGTCGGGAAGGAACTTCAGGGCGACGTGACGACCCAGCTTCAGGTCTTCCGCCTCGTAGACCACGCCCATTCCCCCGCCGCCCAACTTCTCGACGATACGGTAGTGCGAGATGGTCTGACCGATCATGGCACTCAGGCTGCAATGGTAGGGATGCGGGGAAGGGGAAGTCAATGCAGCGCAACAATGCTCCGGTTCGACCGCACATGCAGCCCTGCGAGTGATTGCCAGCAGGATGTAGAATGCACGTCCAACAGATGAGAACTCCCCTGAATGATCGCGACCAGAAGGAAGTGCTGCCTCGCCTTACCAAGGTGCGTCCCGACAGCCAGCGGCATTGGGGCAGCATGTCGGCTCACCAGATGATTTGCCATCTGAGCGATTCTTTCCGTGTGGCGTTGGGCGAAAGGCACGTCAGTTCTTCCTCGGCGCTCTTCAAGCGGACGATCTACAAGTGGGCGGCTCTTTGGGTGCCTCTCCGGTAGCCGCACGGCATCAAGACACGACCTGAAGTTGATCAGCAGCAGGGCGGTAGTGGTCGCTGACAAAAGCGACGACGATAGACGATCTGCCGAACCGCCCATAGCGCACCGATTTGATCCAGCAGCGTGGCATTGCCATATCGAAACGCATGGAAGCGGCACTGCGGGGTTACACTCATCAGCCCCGGAGGCGCTCGATTTAGTGCCTGGCCTGGTCGTGAAATGCGCTCCGAACAGTCCTCGCCACCTGGCCCACCAGCAACCCGAGTTGGTCGGTGCCACTGTAAACCTGACGCACAAAGCCATCTCCATCCACCAGCACGTACCGCGGAAGGCTTAGTTTCGACTGGGGCGCGAGCCCGAAAGCATAGTAGAGCTTCGAATGCTCATCCCAGACCTGGCTCCAGTCCATCTCATGCATGCGGATAAATCGCCGCCATACCTCCTGATCGTCAACATCCTCGTTGACGCTGATGAGCAGGAACTGGTTCTCGGGAAAGAATTGCGAGAGTTGTCGCATCGCGGGAAGCGCCCGAAGGCACGGAGGGCACCAGGTCGCCCAGAAATCGAACAACACAAAGCGCCCGCGGAGGGACTCTGAGGACAGTGGATGACCTTTGCTGTCGACAACAGTGAACTGGGCGGCGTGAGTCTTCGGAGTGAGCGGAAGATCTCTTGCCGACGCGGGGTTCTGTGCAGCCGCGTCTATGAAACCCCTGAAGGCGGCGTTACTGTCCTCCTGTTTGTCCTGACGGAGCAGGGCATACCCCAGGTTGAAATACGCGGAGTCGTAGAGCGGGTCCAGCTTCACCGCTTCGCGGAATGACTTTTCGGCTGCCTGCAACTTATCTTTGTCGGCAGTGCTGTCTCCCGCTTCACGAAGCCAGGCCGATCCGATCACGTAATGGGCCTGGGCAAGTGCGTGTGGATCAGTGACCAGTTGCAGTTCCTGGGTGGCCATCTGGCGGGAAGCTTCAAAGTGTCCCATCTGCAACTCGGCCAGGCTTATGCCGGCACTGGTCTTTGCTGTAGGCTTGCCCTGCAATGTCTGAGCCCGTTCAAAATGGGCTTTGGCCTCTCCATAGGCGCCTTGTTGCAGCAGGATCGTTCCTGTCCTGATTTCTTGCTCTGCGGAATCGTGTTGATCTTCTCCGCCTTGGGCGACGGCAGGGGAAAGAAGTATGAGAAAGCAGGCAATCGCGGGTAGTGATGCAATTTGAATTCGGAAAACGGCGTCATCCTGAGCGTAGCCGTTCTTCAGGCGGAGCGAAGGATCTCGCGTGGGAGGAATGTGTTCGTACACTGCACGCGAGATCCCTCGCCCCGCTGGTGAAATCGCGGGTCGGGATGACGCCCCTAGGGTGACCCTAATAGCCAAGCTGAACCAATACCCAATCGAGCAGTGAAGCAAGTCCCTGGTCATGCGTTTCAAACGTTGTGGAGCCTTTGCCGCAACCAAACCTGCGGTCCGGAATGTCCGATGAAGATCCCCAAAGATGTTCTAACTCCAGAGGCGGTCCCAGGAGCGTTCTTGGTCCCACTGTGGAGTCGGTTCGAAATAACCGCTATTCGGTGCCAGATGCTGGCGAACCACGTCTTCATTCAGCGTCACGCCAAGACCAGGCCGGTCAGGCACGTCAATCCAGCCATGGTTGACGATCGGTGTCTTGGCTCCTTCCTCCACCAACGATGACCACCAGGGCACGTCGAGGGAATGATTCTCGAGCGCCAGGAAGTTCTGGGTGGCGGCGGCACAATGAACGTTCGCCATGCAACTGATGGGCGTCCCGGCAAAATGCATGGCCATGGGCACGCCATATTCCTCGGCCATGTCTCCGATTTTGTGGGTCTCGAGAATCCCCCCAGCCGTTGCCAGGTCGGGATGAATTTTTCCGACGGCGTGCCGGTCACAGAGAACCTGGAACGGTTCCTTGAGGTAAATGTCTTCGCCGGTGAGGATGGGAGTGGGGCTCTGGTCTGAAATCTGTTTCAGCAGGTCGGTGTACGTCCAGGGAATCACATCTTCCATCCACGACAGGTTGTACTTTTCATAGGCCTTGCCCAGCCGGATGATCGACTTCACACCCAGGTGGCCGAGGTGGTCCATTGAAAGCGGAATTTCCATACCCACGGCGTCACGGACGGCGGCGACGTATTCCTCCAGCATGGCAATCCCTTTGTCTGTGACTTCCATGGCCAGGAAAGGATGCGGAAGCTGCGACGTTTCCCATGGACTCAAGTCGGATGGATGCGTCACTGTTCCGGGCGTGTCCGAAACCATCTCGACGCCCAGGTCCATCTTGAGCCAGGTGAGGCCCATTCCCTCTTTGCGCTCCTTCATCCTGTGGGCATAAACCTTGGGATCCTTGGACTCCTCGGTGTCGGCGTAGATGCGAATCCGGTCACGAAACTTGCCCCCGCCGAGCATCGCATAGACCGGGACGTTATAGACTTTACCGGCGATGTCCCACAGCGCCATTTCGATTGCGCAAACTCCACCACCCTGTCGGGCATGCCCGCCAAACTGCTTGATTTTGCGGAACAGTTTGTCGATTTGCAGCGGGTTCTCGCCTAGTATGCGGCTCTTCAGGAACAAAGCGTAGGTTGGACTGGCGCCGTCCCTAACTTCTCCGAGTCCGTATATGCCCTGATTGGTGTCGATCCGAATGATGGGGCAAGGACTCGGCCCCGGCTTCGCGATCGTCGCCACGCGCAGATCCGTGATTTTCAGAGCGGAGGGACTCGAGTTGGAGTTAACCCCTTTTGGGTAGGCCTCGAGCGGTTCGCCCGCCAGCAGGGCGCTTCCCAGAGCCATAGCGGAGGTCTTCAGGATCTCGCGACGGTCGAAGCCATGACGGCCATTCTCACTCATGTGCATTGTCCTTTCACGGCAGCGATAAGCCAGAGAGTATTCATAGCGAGATCAAGATTGTACGCTTGCTGGCGGGGCAAGATTCGCTTTTGACAAAGCATCTCTGATTTGAGAGCCTCAGGGGCGCGATCCTAGAATGCTCGGTCTGTAAGAATCCGAGCATGCTCCAAGAGCCGCTATCTCTAAGTCTTATGTGGGAGGTACCCGATGCCCCGACCTGCATGCAACCGTTCTGCCCGGTTCGGTCTGATTGTGTTTCTGGGTGCGTGCACAACTGTTTTGCTTGCACCGTCGCCCGCTTCTGCGCAACTGTTCACATTTCCCAGGCAGGACCTGGTCGACTACACAGCACAGAGCCCATTTGACCGTCTGCCCGACGGCCGGCCGAAAGTGCCGGACGATTTGATCGAAAGGGCGCGAGGTCTCTCATCGGAGGAGGTTTGGACCGTCCTTCAGGAAAAAGGATTCAACAACCAGTACGCCGATGGGTTTCAGGTCCTGCAGCCTGCGAAAACCATGGTGGGACGCGCTTTTACGGTGCAATTCATGCCGCTGCGCTCTGATGTCGAAGAGGTTGCGAAGACTAAGGCGAAAGCTCATGGCCTTGAGCGACTGACCAATCAGACCGCCATCGACATGCTGCAGCCTGGCGACGTACTGGTGGTGGACCTGTTCGGCAAAAAAGTGAACGGGACCATCGTCGGAGACAATCTTTTCTACTACGTGATGACCGCCACGCACAGCGGAGGCCTGGTAGTCGACGGGAGCGTCCGCGATCTCGACGGAATCTCCGAAATCGACATGCCGGCTTACTTCCGGTCTGTCGATCCCACCCCAATCGGGAACGTGATGCTCACGGGGATCAATATTCCGGTGCGAATCGGCGGTGTCACCGTTATGCCCGGCGATCTGGTGGTCGGCGACCGCGAAGGCGTGTATTTCGTTCCGCCCCAGTTTGTGAAGGAGCTTCTCGACCGGGCGGACGAGATCCATATTCACGATGAGTGGACGAAAAAGAAATTCGCCGAAGGACATTACAAGTCGAGCGAGATTTATGGTTCGCCGAGTGATCCGAAGCTGCAGAAGGAATATCAGGAGTATCTGAAGCGCAGGCTGGAGGAAATTCAGAAGCAGCGAAATTCGAAGCCATGAGGGGGGCCGGTGCCCAAATGGGGGCGTCCCGGTTCGGCGCAATTCTCAAGGAGTGCTAACGCCTGTTCTCGACAGTTAGCGAGCGGAGCCGTCTCGACAACTGAGAGTGAAAGTGTATATGCGGTTGTCGAAAAATATGCTCTTCGTCACTTGAAGATTCCAGTCCTTCTGATAAGACGTACTCCCTTCGGAACTATCAACGGACTCGAAGATTTCTTTCTTCTCCTGATCTGAAACGGTAACCGCAAGGGCAACACGCGACGGTCTGGTCTTGGGGCCGGAGTAGTCGAACTGGTAGTCAACTGCACCAGTAATCACCATCCCGATTTCCTGAAACTTGAATGAGCGGACGGTTACTCCCTCATGCCCATCAGCGCGAAACTCGCCTATCACCCCAAGATTCGCTGACCTCGGACCTCCTTTGATTACCCACAACGGACGGACTTGGCAATCGGCGGGACGGGCTTGACCCATCATCGTGATGGGCAGGCAAAGCAGGAGCACAAAACCCAGCGTCTTCATGGGAAGCAGTCTCCCAACACTTTTGAAGGAACGGGCAAGCGTAGCATGTCGGCAGTAGTAAATTGACGAAAAATCACGGTTACACTCATCTTGCCCCACGATCGGGAATCTGAGCATAACCCGTTAGCGCCCGACGGTTAACCGCCTGTAAAATTGCCAGTCGTTCACAGTTAAGGCTCAACATTTCCCGGCTGGATCGGTAGCTTCGAGAAAATGTCCCATGCTTGGGCCAGATTCCAGAAAAACTCGCCAGACGAAGACGTCGCATCATAGAAATCTCAACCGTGAAATCTCAACCGTCAAGGAGTGCAACCGATGCGCAAGACGCCAATCTCTCCTTCCATCCTTTTGCTCATTCTCAGCCTGTTCGTGGCACATCAGGCAATGGCTCAAGGCGCGCTTCGCGTGGGCGCTGCGCGTGTGGATATCACGCCGCCATCCGATCCGGCCAACCCTCCGGCCGGCAAATATGCTCACGAAAAGCTTTATGTCCGCGCCATCGTACTCGATACCGGCACGACGCGTGCTGCGCTGATCGGGGCCGACCAGGGCGGACTTTCGGAGGGCATTTGGCAGACCGCTTCGAAGCAAATCGCAGCCGAATTGAAATGCCCGATCGAGAACATTCTTATGTCAGCCACACACACCCACAGCGGTTGGGGACCGGGCGGCTTTCGGGCGCTCACCGACTCCAACGCTCCGCCGCCGCCGATCATTGGGCAGATGGTGGATGCTGTCCGCCAGGCAAAGGCGAAGCTGCAACCGGCACGCGTCGGATTTGGCAGTGGGCGCTCGTATCTCAACGTGAACCGCGACGCCATCGATCCCGACACCCACCTTTGGACGCAAGCGCCCAACCTTGACGGACCTTCCGACAAGACGGTCGCGGTTGTCGAATTTCTTGCGGGGAACGGCCAACCGATCGCCGTTTACATGGATTACGCCATGCATCCGGTAAATGGTTTCCTCAGCGGACTCACCAGCGCGGACTTCGCGGGGGCGGCGTCCCGCTACGTGGAGCAGGCGTTCGCAGACACGCCGGTCGCGGTTTTCGCGCAGGGCGCCAGCGGCGACCAGAATCCGCTGTATCTGCGCGCGGCTACGAATGCGCTGGCCTCGCGCGGCGGCACGCCGATTACGGGATACGTCATGACGCGCGAACCAATCGAGGCGCCGATCAGAGATGGAAAAGTCAACGCCGGCCCGCTCGATCCTCAGGTGCGCGACCAACTGGAGCGCCTCATGGACAGTGAAGGCGTGTTGCTCGGCGAAGAGGTCATTCGCGTGATGACCAACATCAAGCGGCTGGACGCCAGCCCGAGTATCGCTGCAGAACAGAAGACGGTGACGTGTCCGGGACGGAAGCGGACCGATACCGGCCGCGAGGGCAAGCCCGGCACTTATGTAGACGGAGATCCGGTCGAGATACGTCTCGGGGCGATGCGCATTGGGAACATCGCTCTGACTTCCGTGGATGCGGAACTGTACACCGCGATCGGGCTGCGGCTGAAGCGGGAATCCCCCATGGCGAATACGGTCATGGTGACGTTGGCCAACGGGAGAGCAGATTCCGGCTATATCCCGAATGACACTGCTTTTGGAGCACTTACATTTCAGGTGCTGGGATCAAAGTTGAAACCGGGCTGCGCCGAAACGGCGATCGTGAATGGACTGCTGGACTTGATTGCAACAACCCAAAAGTAAACGAGTTGAAGAACTGGTTAACGACTTTCTGCCAGGTGTGGAACCGACAGGTGGGCGCCAGGGAACGTCGGTGAACCTATTCCGGATAGCGTTCGTTCGGTTTCACGATTCGAATTCGATGGTCGGAAAACTTATAGTGTGCTCCGGGTAGCTCAAGCTTGGGCATGTGACAGGATGCGCAATTCGATTTTGCTACCCGGCAGGTTTTGGCGCCTGGCTTCCCCCCGCCATGGCACGCCTGACATTTGCGGTCGTAGTCCGTGGTTTCCGCCACTAATTCACGGTGCGGGTCGTGGCAGGCCAGGCAACTGATTCGCGGATCGCCCGCGTCGTAGCACTTGCTGCCGGCTAGCCGATAGGGTTGAAAACGTACATTCCCAATGCCGAGATTCGGCTGCATAACGATTTCCGCCCAGGTCCGATGACACTGCCCGCAGAAATCTGAGACTTGCTCCGCCGCCAGTCCACCTGCCATTGATTTCGGGAACGCCGACTGTGCACCCTCACCAAACTGAATCGCGGCTAATAAGTGTGATTCGCTGCCTTCGTGACAGTGGCTGCACTGCACTCCCGGCTTTAGTTTCTCCAGTGTGAGTTGGCGGCCGGACTTCGCGTCCGTGGAGTGGCACCCAAAACAACTCAGCTTGTCCTCTACAGTCATCAACCGCCCCAGCGCTTCATTCAAATTCGCTGGAGCAGAGCCAGCCGAGCCCAAGGTGGGTCCCAGCGCATTCAATTCGCGGTAATAACTGACGCGACTCTCATATAATTCGCCACCCTTTTCCAGGATGTATGTTTGCCCAATGGAAGAACTTGCCCCCATCGCCCAGCGAATTGGCGCAGCGATCGTCTCCACCCCATCGGTAACCGAGTACCGGCTCTGATTGCCCTGCCGTTCGATTCGGTAGGAATATTTTCCCACCGTCACCGTAAGCACAGGGTGATCGATTAATACCTTGCAGTCCTCGACCGTCTCCAGCGCCTGTCCCATCGAGGTGTGAGGCTGGGTCTTGGCCTGGGAATGACAGGCAGCGCAAGCGTTCGCGCCCGTCTTGGCCGTTTGGGCCGCCGCGACGAGGGGCAAAACAAGAAACAAAGCCAGTGTGGGCCATATTCCCCATTTGAAGCGGAGCGAGCGAGGATTATGGTTGAGTGTGGACTGCGCCCACTTGCGACTCATAGTAGGCGATTCTAGCGCGAAGGGTCTCAGAAAGACTCGCGTCATTTTGGGCTGACGCCAGGGCAAGAGCCCGTTTTGCCGTCTGCGCTGCGTCGGAAAAGCGACCAACTTCCGAGTACATTCCCGCGAGCATTTTCAGACTTTGCGGTTCGTTCCCGCCCCAAAGTTCAACGGCCTTCTCGCATTCCGGAATCGCCTCCGGGAAGTGATGCCCGGCCGCGAGAAAACGGCTGAGATTAAAGTGGTACTCGGGAGAATCGGGTTCAAGGGAAACGGCCTGCCGCAGCTGCGCGACACTTTCATCGAGCTGGCCTGCACGGGCGAGGACGATACCGAGCATGTTGTGCGCATCCGCAAAATCTGGATCAAGCTCCAATGCCCTGCGGATGTGCTCAACCGCTTCGTCCGTCTGTCCGATCTCCAGTAAGCTCGCCGCGAGATTGCCTTCCGTCAAGACGTCCTTTGGATTGAGCGCGAGAGCTTGCTTTGCCGCTTCAATCGATTCCTTCAAATTCCCGGCTTGAGCGAGCGCCGTCGACAGACCGGCAAAGGCCGCGGCATTCGAGTTATCCAATTCAACGGATTTGCGGTACTGCTCGATCGCCTGTTCCAATTGACCCTGTTTGTCGAGTGCGTAGGCAAAATGATAGCGAGCCTTGCCGTCGTCTGGGTCCACCTCGACGGCTTTGCTCCATTGCAGCGCGGCTCCGGCGTAGTCGCCTTTGCGGGCCAATTCGCCGGCAGCGTCGGTGAGCCGGTAGAACTCCGTGGCAGGTGCTTCCATCTTTACCAGCCCGCCGGGAGGAATGTTGACGAATTCGGGGATATTCACGCCACGATTTGCGGCGGTCGCATTTTCCACCAGGATAGCTGGGGAATCCTGGCCATTCTCGTCAATGTGCGTAAGGAAAAGTTGGGTGTAAAGGGAGCGGCCCTTCGAGGAGAAAGCGAGCCAGCGGCCGTTGGGAGAGAACGTGTGCCAGGAATTCATGCGCGAGAAGTTGCAATCCAGACGCCTGGCAGTGCCGCCCTTGAAAGGAACGATGTAAAGCTGGCTGTCCGGGCGCATGAGTAGACCATTGCGATTCTGAACAAAGACAATCCAGCGGCCGTCCGGTGAAACCTTCGGAAAATTGTTGCTCATACCGTTTTGCGAAGCTCCCTCGATCCGTTCGGGCGTTCCACCCCGGCCTTCGTTGAACGGGATGCGGTAGAGGTCGTATTGGATTTGAGTCTCGTCCGGAGAATTCGCATATTGGGCCACGCCCTGGCCGTCATGGTAGGGCTCGTTGGCGGCGGCCCTGGAGAAGATCAGGTATTTGCCATCGGGACTCCAGAACGCGGCGGCTTGCACGTAAGCCGGGTCGTCTGCTCCCGGTAGCGATTTCAGCTTGCCGGTGGCCTTGCTGTACCACGCGAGAATTCCTTTCGTTGGGAAGAACACCTGCCCGAAGCCATAGTCGCGATAGAAGCCGTTGTAGAAGCGGCTGTCAAAATCCTTGATATGTGAGCCGGGGTTCTCGATGGAGGTCACCACGTACTGGCCGTCAGGAGAGATCTGCGACATGAAACCGAAGCGCTTACTGGCGCGCTCTTCGGCGAAGGAGCTCCAGCGAATCACGTCTTCGTTGCGGATGGACGTCTCCCGTTTGACGGGCACAATGCCGTAGAGCCCCTTATCGTTCCCAGGGCCGTCCACATCCAGACCCAAAGTCCTTCCGTCACGCGAGAAGGAATGGCAGTTGATGCAAGTAGGCAAGCCTTGCATCATCAGGCGACTTTCCGTTTCCCCCACATAGCGCAGGCGCCATCCGATGAAGGGAACGGCCTCACTCGGGATGGGCATAATTATGCCTTTCTCGCCTACGGGAACGGAGATGAGGGGAACGTCACGGAAGAAAATGGGGGCACCCACCGGGTCCCTGGAGGTCTGAATCGTGACTAACCCTCGGGACAGCTCTTTGGCCATGCTCTCGTCGGGATAGCCGGTGATGGTGACGGTTGCCGGCTTCTTGAGGGAGTGGCGGAGTATTGCTTCCCAAGTCGTGGCATCGGGCTTCCAAATATGGCCGGCAGCTTGTTCCGGCGTCAAAGTGGGCGGCACAGCACCGGCTTTCGCGCAGCGTTCGTCGATTTTGCCAATCTGCATCCGCTCGCCGTTGGATTTGATCTCAATATCTGAGGAATGGTCCGCAAAGAAGACATTGATACGCCAAACCGTAGCGGCGGAG
>Ga0187818_10000739_pt1 | contig 12291 bp, 7 predicted proteins | sample NC_wetland_sal_i_14_FD_130581 | JGI IMG/M metagenome (GOLD analysis project Ga0187818, IMG submission 130581) | Wetland sediment microbial communities from Neuse River Estuary, North Carolina, USA - SO4_3 | ecosystem: Environmental > Aquatic > Freshwater > Wetlands > Sediment | place: USA: North... | reverse complement strand
TTCGAGATGATTTTCCGCAGCCCGAAGAATTCCCCTCTCGTGGCCACGGGCGTCAAAACCAGCGAAACCGTCGATGGCGGGACGCGAATTACGACATGGAAGAGCGAGATTCCGATTGCCGTGGCGGGATTCGCATATGGGGATTACAAAACTTTCAACGAAAAAGCGGGCGACGTAGCCGTCGACGTGTACGCCAACCGCGAAGGCGACGACCTCATGGTTATGTTGCAGCGCGCTTTCGAATCCGGCCAACTGCAAGGCGCGGTGGGGACCATGTCGCCATCCATTATGGCAAAGAGCATGAGCGGCGAAATGGCAAACACGGTACGGCTGTTTTCCGCGTATTTCGGTCCCTATCCTTACAAGAGCCTTTCGGTCGCCAGCATTCCGATGACGTACAGCCACGGCCAGGGCTGGCCTGGGCTGATTTACCTGTGGTCTGGATCATTCCTGGATGCGACGCAAAGGCACGCCATCGGGCTGAAGGACGGTCCGGAGCTCACGGATTTCTTTCGCGCGCACGAAAGTTCGCATCAATGGTGGGGCCAGCGGGTCGGGTGGAAGAGTTATCACGACCAGTGGCTGTCGGAGGGATTTGCGGATTTTTCAGGAATCCTCTACGTGCAATACCGGGAAAGCATGAAAGAGTCGATGAATCAGTGGCGCGAGGAGAAGGAGAAACTGCGCAGGAAGGATCAACTCGGTCACACGCGCGAAGCGCTGGGGCCCATCTGGATGGGGCAGCGGATTGCATCGTCGCAGACCGATGGTGGCGCTTATCAAGACTTGATTTATTCGAAGGGAGCGTACGTGCTGCACATGCTGCGGATGCAATTGTGGTACAGCCGGAGCCAGGACGTGGACCACAATTTCAAGGACATGATGCAGGACTATTGCAAGACCTTCGACAACAAGCCGGCATCGACGGAAGATTTCAAGGCCATCGTGGAAAAGCACATGACGCGAGCGATGGATGTGGATGAGAATCACAAGATGGACTGGTTCTTCAACCAGTATGTGTACGGAATGGGTGAACCACAGTACAGCTTCCACGCGGCCATCGATTACCCCGCCGAAGGGAAGACCCACTTCAAGCTCGAACTGACCCGAACGGGAGTGCCGGATACCTGGAGGGATGCGATTCCCATCTACGCGCACATGGGAAACAAATCGATGAAAATGGGCATGATCGTGTCCAGAAACCCGACCGAAACGATCGATACAACCATTCAGGGCAAAATCGATCGCATCACGATTAACGACTTCGAAGAAATTTTGGGGGAAGTGAAGCAGTAAGCGCACGAAAGCGAAGGCCAGCTTGAGGGGGCTTCCTCTAACCGGTTAGCCAGTCTGAGCGGATTCACTCTTCAACTCTGCCCGGGCTACAAATCGCAAGGCCGCGGAGTTCATGCAATAACGCAGGCCGGTGGGCTCGGGCCCGTCCGTAAAGACGTGGCCGAGATGCGCGTCGCATAGCGCGCATTTCACTTCTGTGCGCAGCACGCCGATGCTGAAATCCTTTTTCTCGCGAACGTTTTCTCTGGCGATCGGCTCCCAGAAGCTGGGCCAGCCCGTTCCGGAATCGAATTTTGTTTTGGAATCGAAGAGCGCGCTGTCGCAATCAATGCAACGGTACAGACCGGGCGCGTGCTGATCGTAAAGGGCGCCGGAGTAGGCGAATTCGGTGGCAGCTCGGCGCGTGACATCGTACTGGAGTGGGGTAAGGAGCTTCTTCCACTCTGCCTTGCTCTTGCGAACCTTGGCCACGGCAAAGACGCCGAGATTCTTTCCTTCGTCCGAAAACTTCACGATGTTGACGGGGCCGGGGTCGTCTTCCGGCTCTTCAGGCTCGGCGAAAGCGGCGAGGCACAAGCGCTCGACGCCAGCAAGCACGCCGCAGGCGGCTAACGTTGCACTGCCATAGATGAGTCCGCGCCTCGTGAATTCGTTCATGGCCGGCAAACCAAAAAATGAATTATCTCGCAGCGCTCATCGGCGGAGGCGGCATGAGCGGCAGCCGCTTGGCTTCGCCGCGCGCGCCGCGCACTTCCAATTCCTCGAAAAACAATGAGGGAGCAACGATCGAAGCAGGTAAGCCGCTGGAGGCCGAGCCGAACGCTCCGAGTGACGTGCCCACGAAGCCGGTCACCTGGCTCAGCATATAGTTGTCGACAAAACTGTCGTTTCCGATGCCGGCAAGATTGCGAAGCGCGCGGGTATTCAGTCCGATGATGCGCACGCCGCGGACGATTTCCTCGCGCCCAGTATCCGGATAGATGCGGTAAACCACCAGCGGCAAGCGGTCTCCCGTGCCCGCGCCGCCCCCAAAGCTGGCCAGCAGCTCGGAGAAATCGTCTTGATGGAGAAGGCTCAAGGCCGGGTTTTCCATTTCACGCACGACCAGGCAGTAGGACAATTTCTCATCGCGGCAAGCGTCCAGGAATTTCTTTTTGAGATCCGCGGGAGAAAGCGCGTCGGTCGAACTAAAGATCAGATTGCTCGGCAAGGCCTTGGCGTCGTTCAGGAACGCGGCGCGGCCGTGGCCATTCGATTCGTCACTGTCGGGTCCAGGGCGGCGGGACATCAGTTCGCCTTTGAGATTGCCGTTCTCGACGAGCGTGACAGCTTGCGCGCGGATACCTTCATCGTCCACACCGTAGGCGCCGAGAAGTGGCGTGCCATGGAAATCCTTGGCCGTGGGATCATCGATAAGAGTCACGCTCGATGGCAAAACACGTGCCCCGAGCCGTCCCACCCAATCGCTCTTTCCGCCAAGACCGCTGAGCATTTGCTCCATCACCGGACTGAACGAAATCGGGGGACGCCCGCCATTGATCGCAGGACCCAGCACTTGCGCAAGCAGCGGCGCGGCGGCGCGGGCTTCGAACAGAACGGGGCCGGTGTAGTCCTGCGCGGGAGGCGCCGCGCGCATGGCCATCAATTCGCTTCCGGCAACGTTCAAGCCGGTCCTAACCGCATCCGCATTGGGCAGGTCAGCCGGCCGCCGGGCGTACGTGGCGTAATAGTGGCTGAGCGGGACGCCGTCGTCGGCCAAGGCGTTCAGCCCGGACTCGATGGCGGCGAAATGCCGATTCTGGCGGATTTCGGTGCCTTCGCTGGTGAGCAGATATTCCGTGGCGTAAACCAGGTAATAGGTCACGCGGGATTCGTAGATTTCGGGGAACGCTCGCAGAGCCGCGGAAGAATCACGAGCTTCCTGATCCCAATTGCGGCTGGTCCAGTCGGGCGTTTCGAGCGGCTCGATGAGCTGCACCGGCTGCGCTTTGGAAAAATCGTCAATATCGGAGGGATGAGCGAGAGTGCTGAGATAGGCCTGCTTGCGCGAATAGGTCTCGACTGCTTCCTTGAAAGCCTGATCGGTGGCGATCCACAAATCCTGGCGGAGCGAATCGTAGTCGCGGTCAATGCCGACAGAGCCCTGCGGACCGATAAAACCGCGAAAACCGTCGTCGCTGACGAAATTCGAGCTGTCCAGCTTGTAGCTGCCGACGCGCGCCTCAACGTTCATGAAGCGATTCCGGGTGTGCGTGCTGGAGAGAATGGCGCCGAATTCGGCAACGATTTCGCGCACATCGAGATCCAGCAAACGATATTCGACGTAGTAGGGACGAACGGGCTGGTCGGTTCCCGGAATCATCAATTCCAGGCGCGATTTCGAGCGAGCCATCTCGTCGCGCATGGCGCTGAGAGTGTGATCGTTGTCCTGCTGCGCATTGGCGGTGGTTGCAAAGCCGCAAATCAATGCCGACAAGAGCAGCACGGCTGAAACATTGCGCGCGCGGTTCACAGCTGGCCTCCCGTCTTCGCCGCGTCATGAGCGGGCGGGGGAAGAATAGGCGGCCGGTCTGTGGAGCTTTCTTTCTTTTGCACTTCGAGTTCGGACGTCAATATGGCCGGCGAAGCCGCAGAAACCGGGACGGAGCCGGATTCCGCGCCGCAATAGCCGTTGAACACTTCGGGCGTGTCGCCGGTAGCGACGATCTTCGTCAGCGCGGCAAGCGGAGTTCCCACGATGTCGACGCCGCGGACCAATTCGTCGGGGCGCCCGTCGGGATACACGCGATACACCACGAGCGGCAAAACCTGGAACGCCTGGGGCTGGCCGCGGCCTGTGAAGGTAAATCCACCGGCGATGTCATCGATCAGCAGCCCATAAGGTTTGCCCTGTGCCTTGATCAGTTCAATCAGCTTGGCGCGGAGCTGCGCGTTGGTGAGGGTTTTGCTGCTCCGCACGATCAGGTTGCCCTGGCGCGACACCGGAGTTGCGCCGAGTTGCCTCCGGCCATGCCCATTCGAATGCGGGAAACCCACCAGGGGTGACCGCGACATTTCGAAATTCTTGAGAATGCCGTGATCCACGAGTGTGACGCGCTGCGCCGGAACGCCTTCATCGTCGAACTGGTAGTAGCCGAGAAGGTCTTCTCCGCCGAGCTTCTTCATGGTGGTGTCGTCTGTAATGCTCAGAAAATCGGGCAGAATTTGTTCGCCCACTTTTTTCGAGAAGGTCTGGCCTTCGGTAACGTCCTTTTGGCGGTGGCCCTCCGCGCGATGGCCGAAGACTTCGTGGAAAAATACCGCGGCGGCGCGGCCGGTCAGCAAGGCCGGCCCGACGCTGGGATCGTTGAGAGGCGCGGCAACCAGCCCCTCCAGTTCCTTGCGCATGGTGGCTTCCGCGGCGAACACCGCCTTGTCATCCGGCGTGTCCTTTGCGTCCACCCAATCGAAGTTGTAATAGCGGTCGATGTCCATCCCATCGGGAGCCTTACCCTGGATGAACAACTCGAGGCGGTAGCGAATCTGTCCGAACTGAAGTTGCGTGCCCTCGCTGGTGACCTGGAAGGCATTTTCGGCCTGGGCGCTGAACGTGACGATGGAATTGATGATCGCGGCCGAGTCCCGGAACGATTTCGTGTACGCGCGAACCTTTTCTTCCCAGGGCTTGCGGTCAACGGAAATGGAAACTTGCGGGCCGATATAGGTGTGCGGCTCTTCGCGGGAAAAATCGGGCGCGCGGCCTTCTGCTGTTTCGACCTTCACTTCCTTGCCGGTCTTGATTTTGATGAGCGCTTCTGAGGCAGCGCGGTATTGCCTGTCGGTCTCCAGCCAAACGGCGCGGCGCAGCACTTCCGCATCATCGTCAACAGGCACGGAGGAGCCTGGGCCGCCGCTGGGCATCTGGCGCTCGCCGACTTTGTGCGTATTGTCCAGATCGTAGTTGTTGGTGCGCACGGAAACTTCCAGCCAGCGATTGCGGGTTTCATTGCTGTTGAGGAGCGCTCCATTCGAACCGGAAACGTCCACGCGCTGCGTATCGGTGACCGTGTAGCCGATGTAGTAGGCCGGCGGATCGAGCGTGCCGAGCGTTTTCATGGAGCGATTGAGCTCCGTCTGCAGCGCCGCCAATATGGGTGAGCGCTTGGCCTGCGTGTCGGGAGGCGCGGCCTCTGCCCGATGAACCGGGGCGAAAAACACTAGAACGAGCGTGCTGAACAGGCTGAGTGTGCGAATCTTGGAATCTCGGAACTGTTGGATCGATGGGTTTAGGGTGGTCAATGTGGTCAAGGATTTCCTCACTTACTATTGGACGTGGCCGCGAAACATTCAGTGTACGCCACCGTGAAAGCGCGAACAAATGCTCCTCCCCCTGGCATTTCCATAAGGAAACCGGATCAGAGTGCCTCGTTTTCTGGGCGGACCTACGCGCGTTGACAGTGCGTGGGGGTGCCGCTAGACTGAAAGAAGTTGGGTTGGTCTCCGCATTTCTGTTCCCCGGTAGCTCAACGGTAGAGCATTCGGCTGTTAACCGAAGGGTTGCTAGTTCGAATCTAGCCCGGGGAGCCAAATCTTTGTCCAACATTGATTTACTAACGTTTTGAGGAAGCTGCCCTTCCACAAGGATAGTCTTGAGTGCTGGGTGAACTGCGGGCGTGGCGAAGTTGTCAGTTCCCGGGCCTGTCCTCGCGGTCAGGTGCCTCACCGGCTACGTCGCGAATCGCGTGCTGGAGGTTCTCCTCAAAGCAAGCTCAGAATAGATCTATGAGCCAGCCTTCCAAGCCTTCCATAGCCGGGTGCATATTTCTCTCCATTTTCGGGCTGCCGTTTCTCGGCATGGGGCTTCTTTTCGTCTTGGTGCAACTCTCTAAATACAATTCTTTAACTCCGTTGGAAGCAATTGGCGCCGCGATTTTCGGCTTGGCGTTTGCTAGCCTTGGCTTTGGACTGATCTATGGGTCGTTCGCTGGGTACCGCAGACTAAAGAAGCAGGCGGAAATTGAGGCTGCGCATCAGCAGTCACCTTGGCTGTGGCGAGCGGATTGGGCCGAGCGGCGCGCGAAGGGCCACAACAAGGACAGCGAAATCGGCTGGTGGCTTGTGGCCACAGTTTTGGGCGGGATGCTTCTTTCTTTTGCCGCAATGATTGGCCCGAAACACAGGGGCAACGCGGACCTGACGATTTTTGTGGCGGTCTGTCTAAGCCTGACCGGAGCGGCCCTGATTGCAGGTGCGTTGCGCGCAACGGTAAGGCAGCGGCGTTTCGGCAACGCGTATTTCGAATTTGACGCTCTTCCTTTTTCGCCGGCCGAGCGGCGGGTCAGCGGGCGCATTCATTTGAAGCTTAACGCGCGCGCCGAGCATGGTTTCAACCTGCGGATTGAGTGCGCGCGAACCATTACAGTGGGTTCGGGCAACAACCGGTGTACGAGTCGCGTGGTCCTATGGCAGGCAGACAAGAATGTTCCATCGGGAGCAATCGCGCCGGGGCCGCTGGGAAGGGCCATTCCGGTGGACTTCATATTGCCCTCGGACGCTCAGACGACGAGTCATCAGAACATGAGAGACCAAACCGCTTGGACGCTGTATGCCCAGGCGGATGTGCCCGGCGTAAATTACACTGACAAATTTGAGATTCCGGTGTTCCGGACGCCGCAGTCCGTTTTGCCTGCGAGCGATGCGCCAGCGGCCGCTTCTGTTGGCGCGAAGAGTTTCGAATTGCCGAGGATTGTGACGAATGATGAAGACAGCGAGGCGATAGCCCGGCCGGCGAACGCCAAGGTGATTGTCTCGATGCAGTCCGGCCGCACGGAATTTTATTTTCCGGCATTTCGAAACCTTCGCCGCGCACTCGTTCTTTTCGTCGTCTGCTTGCTTTGGAACGGTCCGGTTTATCTGATGTATCAGAAGCATGTGTGGTTCTTCCTCGTTCCGTTTGGCCTGTCCAGTCTGTTCATCATCGCCGGCTTCCTGCACGTCACGTTCGGAAACGCGCGGATTTGCGCCGGAAACGGAGAAATTACCTGGCGAAGAGGAATTCTGGGAATGGGGACCACAAAGCGGCTGCCCTTTTCGAATGTCGGCTCGATCGTGCCGTTTGTCAGCCTGCGGCAGGGCGGAAGTTCGCGCTACGTGCCGTTTGCCATTCAGTTGCGTACGAAAGATGGTCGCGACTTCACGCTGGTTGATGAAATTGCCAGCGGGGAAGAGGCCCGTTGGGTGGTCTCGCAGATCGAATCGCTTGCCGGACTAAAAGCAGATACGCGAGTGCGAGTCGACTTGCCATTCGGCACGGTGGTGCAACCGCCCCCGCTGGGGACCACCGGAAATCAGATGTGAGTAGCCACTCAACACGACGCAGGCCTACGCGCGAAATCAGCAAGAATTGCCTCACCTTACTAATGCCATCCTTCGAGCTCGCTGAGCAATAAAGAAAAAGCACGGTAAGACGCCACAGGCAAACAGGATTCCGTTTCAATCCATCGGCGCGGCCTCGGGCTTTCTGATTTTGGGGTCGGAAAAGCCCATCGAGCTGGATTATGCTGCTCGTTTGGCAAAAAGGGGATGCGCTGATGTCTAATTATCTGGGGGCCATCGATCAAGGGACAACGAGCACAAGGTTTATCGTGTTCGACCGCTCCGGAAGAATTGTCTCCGTCGCTCAGAAAGAACACGAACAGATTTATCCTAAACCCGGTTGGGTCGAGCACGACCCTGAAGAGATTTGGCGCCGTACGCAGGAAGTCATCGGCGAAGCCATGCGGGAAAAGGCGTTTCACCCACAGGATCTTGCTGCGATCGGCATTACCAACCAGCGAGAAACCACCGTTCTTTGGAATCGCAAGACAGGGAGTCCGATTTACAACGCCATCGTCTGGCAGGACACGCGGGTCGAACATGACGTCGCGGAATTTTCCCGCCATGGCGGTCAGGACCGCTTCCGGAAGCAGACCGGCTTGCCTCTCGCCACGTACTTCAGTGCGCTCAAGATTCGCTGGATTCTAAATAACGTTCGAGGCGCGCGAGAGCTTGCCGAAGCCGGGGACTTGCTTTTCGGCAACATCGATTCCTACCTGGTGTGGCAGCTCACGGGAGGCTCCAACGGCGGCATTCACGTCACGGATGTTACCAATGCCAGCCGCACGCAGTTGATGGACCTGCACACCCTGAACTGGGACCCATCGCTGTTGCAAGCGTTCGACATTCCGAAAGCAGTCTTGCCAAAGATCGTTTCCAGCAGCGAAGTCTACGGACATGCCAAACTCCCCGAAATCGAAGGAGCGCCTGTAGCGGGAGTCCTCGGCGACCAGCAGGCCGCGCTCTTCGGGCAAACCTGCTTCGACCCCGGGCAGGCCAAGAACACCTATGGCACTGGTTGCTTCTTGCTGATGAATACCGGAACATCGCCAGTCCTGTCGAAACACGGTCTGCTCACGACGGTTGGCTTCAAACTTGGCGACCAACCGGCCCACTACGCGCTGGAAGGCAGCGTGGCCATCACCGGAGCCCTGGTGCAATGGCTTCGCGACAATCTTGGGCTTATTTCGAAGAGTTCGGAGATTGAGACCCTGGCGCGAACCGTCAAGGACAATGGCGGCATCTATTTTGTCCCCGCGTTTTCCGGGCTGTTTGCACCGTACTGGAAGACGAGCGCGCGCGGTGTGATTGCCGGCCTCACTCGTTACGCGAACAAGGGTCACCTCGCGCGGGCCGTCCTGGAGGCTACGGCCTATCAAACTCGCGAAGTGCTCGAAGCCATGGAATTGGATTCCGGCAAGAAGCTCGATGTTCTTCGAACCGACGGCGGAATGGTTGAGAATGATCTGCTCATGCAATTCCAGGCAGACGTCCTGGATCGCGAGGTGATCCGGCCGCTGATTAAGGAAACGACCGCGCTTGGAGCCGCTTACGCAGCCGGGCTGGCGGTTGGGTATTACAGGGATTTGGCGGAGCTTAGGGAAAAATGGGGCATTGACTGCACGTGGAAGCCGTATATGGATCGCGCCACACGCGACCTGCTTTATTCCGAGTGGAAAAAGGCGGTAACCCGATCCTTCGATTGGGTGGAGTGACAAACTTCTGAAGCGCGGCCCAATGCTTCTTCTGGATACGCCTGTATCTTGAGGGGAGAACGAATGACAACGCCTTTCTTCGGTGAATTTATGGGAACACTGATCCTCATACTCTTAGGCGACGGCGTGGTCGCCGGCGTGCTCCTGAAGCGTTCCAAGGCGGAATCCTCCGGATGGATGGTCATTACCGCGGGCTGGGCGTTCGCCGTGATGGCGGGGGTTTTCGCCGCGATCGCGTGCGGCAGCAAAGACGCCCACCTAAACCCGGCGGTCACGTTGGGCTTCGCGATTTCGAGCGGGGATTACTCCAAGCTCGCCATGTACTTCCCTGCTCAATTGCTGGGTGCGCTCGCCGGGGCCATCCTCGTTTGGCTGCAATTCCTGCCTCACTGGAAAGAAACGGAAAACCGCGACTTGAAGCTGGCGGTCTTTTGCACGGCGCCGGCAATCCGCAATGCGGTTGCAAATCTCATCAGCGAAATCATCGCCACGTTTGTTCTGGTGTTTATCGTGGGAGCGATTTTTTCCAAGGCCGTGTCGAAGGATGGAATCGCTGCTGGTCTTGGCCCCTATCTGGTGGGCAGCCTGGTTTGGGGCATAGGACTTTCGTTGGGAGGTACGACGGGGTATGCGATTAATCCGGCGCGCGATCTTGGTCCGCGGATCGCTCACGCGCTTTTGCCGATTCCGGGAAAGAGAGATTCGGATTGGGGCTATGCGACCATTCCTGTGATCGGCCCACTTCTCGGCGGCGGCCTGGCGGGCCTGCTCATTCGCGCGTTGCAGTTCTGACCTCGGCGCTATCGGCGGGAGCGATTATCGGGTCAGCCACAAAGCAAAGCGAATCACCTCAAACATAGTCCAGTGATAACGCAGTCGCAGAATTTGATACCACTGCAGGATGGAGACTGGTTTCACGGTAAGCTCCCTTCGAACGTTGGTGCCAGCGTGTGTGCGGCGCATAAAATCCTCAAAACCACGAAGAGTCAATTCTTGTTGTTCTTCCATTGCCAAGCTCCTTCTCTTCGGCTCCCATTTTCGCGTCGTCTGTGGCCCACACTACGGCACACACGCATCAAGCCGCATCCCGTAATCGAGTGTTTTTCTTCCCCCTCCGACGGTCGATGCGCAGATAACCCGATCGAGTAAGTACCGTGCGTGGTTTTTGACAGGTTGGAGATGCCAGGGGGCCAGAACTGGAGATCCACCTCCCGGCTTATGTCCCCCTCTGAACTTGGAGACGACGGAGCTTATGCGGACTTCCTGCTCGGGTCAGGGCAAATCCAAATCCAGGGCAAAGGCAAAGCTTCGCTACTTAGGTTTCATCGCCGCTTCGCTTGCGGCGTGCGCTTTGCGCGCGATGAGGAGAAAACTGTTGGCGGCAGCGTCTCTCTCGAGCGCCGCTAGTCGGGCGCGGCCCGCCGGAACTTTTCCCGATTCCAATTCCAGCTCGCCCAGGGCCAGCCGGGCTTCCAACTGCTCTTGCATCAATCCGCTCTTGGTAGCGGCGCCGAGAGCAGTGTCCAGCTTCTTGCGCGCGGCGGAATAATCGCCGGAGGCGGCAAGGATTCGCGCGCGGGTAACGGCAAGAGCCGTGGCGATAATCTTGTCGTCGGTCTTTGCTGAGAGCTCCTCGGCCTTTTGCATCTCGCGGGCCGCTTCATCGGTTTTGCCCAAAGCAAGCTCGCATCGGGCCGCGAGATCGTAAGCAGTAGCTTCCTTATCTTGGCGGTGCGCGCCGTGAAAATCATCGGCCACTTGATGCGCAGCAACCAGCGCTTCCGCAGGCTTGCCTTCCTCCAGACTGATCGCCGTCAAAGAGAACCGATTTTCGATGGGAGTGGACTTCTCACCGAGTTGTGTGCGTATGGCCAGCGCATCTTCTTGCAGCTTTCGAGCACCCGCCAAATCGCCCTCGGCAAAAAGGAGGTCGCCGAGGTCTGACAAGGTATATGCTTCGGAATGTTTGTTATTGAGATTGCGCTTGATCTCCAGCGCTTGCTCAAACATTGGTTTTGCCTCGCGCAGGTTGCCTTCGTCGGCAAGCAGCGTCGCAAGGTTGCTTAAGGTCAATGCCTCATCGAATTTGTCGCCAAGCTCCCGGAAGGCAGCCAACGCCTCACGATAGGCTTTCCTTGCTTCAACATGATCGCCCTCATCGGAAAGCACGTTGGCGATGCTGTTCATCGTGCCCGCAGCGCCCTGGCGATCGCCGATTTTCCGCTCTACCATCAAAGCCGACTCATACATTTCTTTTGCCCGCCGGAGGTCCCCCTCTTCGTACAGCGCCATGGCGACATTCGCCTGTGCGGTAGCGGCATCTCTTTCCGAGCCCACCTTCCGGAAGGTTGCCAACGCTTGTTCGTACAGCCCCTCTGCTGCCTTCAAATCTCCTCGGTGGTACGCGGAGTTGCCGAGGCCCAACGTCGCGCCCGCCACACCAAATTGATATCCGGCCGCGGAGTAGATGGCTTGGGCTTCTTTGAAGACGGCATCGGCTTGGTCGAATTTTCCAAGATAGCGGTAGAAAACGCCCTGCCGTTCGAAGGCGTTTGCCAGCAGCAGGCTGGCGTCACTGGCCCGGGCCTTGGCGATGGCCTTCTCCGAGATCTCCAATCCTTCTTTCCAGTGGGAGAGGTTGAGATCGGCGTTCGTTTCCTCGAGGTCAATCCGCGGATCGTCGGACGATGGAGGCGGCAGTTGCCGCAACTGCCGAAGAGTGTCCAGAGCATCCGTGTATTTTCCCGACCTGTTCTGCACCGCCGCCAGGCGCAAGCCATATTCCAGATTGTCAGGCGCGAACTGCCAGAGCCTGCGATACACGTCCGCCGCCTTGGTCCAATCCTTTGTCTCTTCGCGGTAGCGCCCCTCGATCGCCAACTGGTCCTCGCGTCCTAGACCGCCGGAGCGTTCGAATGCCGTCTTC
>Ga0187818_10000738_pt1 | contig 12301 bp, 11 predicted proteins | sample NC_wetland_sal_i_14_FD_130581 | JGI IMG/M metagenome (GOLD analysis project Ga0187818, IMG submission 130581) | Wetland sediment microbial communities from Neuse River Estuary, North Carolina, USA - SO4_3 | ecosystem: Environmental > Aquatic > Freshwater > Wetlands > Sediment | place: USA... | reverse complement strand
TGGCAGTGCCGCGGAGCAGATCGATGGCTGCCGCCGGATCTTGTTGCCGCAGCTTGATCGCGGCCCGGATGGTGGGAATGAAGTAATGCTGCACGAGCGTGTCCTCGGGCCTTTCCGCGCTGATCTGGTCTGCGAGTTTAACGGCTTCCGCTGTTCGTCCTGATCGCGCGAGCGCGAGCGCCAGGGCGATCTTGTTATCGCGATCTAGCGGGCTTTCAGCTGCCTTGCTTTCATAGCGTCGAGCTTGCACGTCCTTTCCGACTTCGGCATCCTCCAGGGCCGAGAGGACCACCCACCAGTCAGCATTGCTAGCCTTCGAGGTTCGCCCCAAAGCTTGCAGTCGCAGACGTTCGGCGGAGTGAAAGCGACCCTGCTGAATCTCGATCAAGGAATGTTCATGCAGGAAGGCTTCTCGATAGCTGCCTCGCTCCTCCTCCTTGAGGATCTTTTCGACGTTGTCCCGGTCGCCTGTAGCGAATGCCACAATTAGTCTCTCCCGCCGGATTAGTGAATTGTCGAGATCGCACGCCAGATTTGTAGTAAGACCAACAGCAAAATGGTGATCTCTGATTCAATCGCCGACGCCGGTAATTCTGGGTTGAAACTGTTGGCCCGGGAACCGCGGCCGTAATCGGATGGCATCTTCCCGCTGCGTTTCAGTTGGGCATGCGTTCCCACTGGGTGCATCACTTGGAGGACCTGTGTTTTCTGGTAGCGGGCCTCTTGTTCTGGTGGCCTACCGTGCAGTCTTCGCCGAGTGCGGCGAGGTCGCCTCGGTGGTCCATGGCTTTCTACCTCTTTCTTGCCACCCTGCCTTGTGACATTCTCTCCGCATTCCTTAGTGTTCTGCGGCCGTTCAGTCTACCCGAACTATCTGTCCACAACCGTGTTGTTCGGTCTGTCTCCTCTCCAAGATCAGGAATGTGCAGGCGCCATGATGTGGGTTTGGGTGACGTTTGCGTATCTTATTCCCGCAGTTATCACAATGCACATACTCTCGCCATCGAATATGTATACGCAAAGGCCAGTGCAGACCGCGAGGCAGATGGCAGCAGGACGTGCACCGAATGGGGCGAAGGTGCTCTAAGCTTCAAGAGAACGGACAACAAGTTTTTGGAAATGCAGGGAAATGGCAGACACCGTGACAGGGCGAACAGATGTTGGTTGTACTAAGTTGCTGATTGTTAAATCGCTTACATCATTGTGACGGTGAGAAAGGAGCGTTCTAACCGAAGTGTCCATTCGGTCTTTCTGTTTGGGCCCCGGGGTTGTTCGGCCTTGTCTGCTAACGCCTCTGTGACATGCTTAGGGCATAGATTTCAGTTTGCCCGACCGGCCAGAATCCAGCTCTTGACCAATACGTTCGCAGCTTGCGCACTGCATTGTCCACGTCAGTATTAGGCGGGAGCAATCTCTGAAGTTTTCGCCGATTGTTTGTAAACGCCGGAGTAAATTGCAGCGGCCAGGGCTTGCAGGCGACTAACCCGCAACCCGGGCCGAAAATGTCGATAGTCCGACCGACAGCCGCTAAACCAATTTCCTGACCTCGGAAACGAGGGTAAACCTCAAGTGTCTTGCCTCAACTGGAAATGGAAAGAGCGTTCATCCGTTAAGATAACGGAGCGAACACATGAAGAAACGACGGAAGCACTACACGCCGGAAGAGAAAGTCGCCATTCTGAGGAGGCATTTGGTAGAAGGAGTGCCGATCTCGGACCTGTGTGATGAGTCGGGACTCCAGCCAACCGTGTTCTACCGCTGGCAGAAGGAGTTCTTCGAGAATGGAGCCGCCGCTTTCCAGCTGAGAGGCCGCACCAACCATCAGCCCGAACAGGAACGAATCGCGTATCTGGAAAAGAAGGTCCAGACGAAGGATGGAGTGCTAGCCGAACTGATGGCGGAGCATGTAGCTCTAAAAAAAAGAGTTGGGGAACTCTGACCAGGGTCTGGGTTCCGCACGATACGCGGGACGAGATCGTGGATTTCGTCCGGCGCTGGTCGGAGAAGACCGAGATCAGCGCCGGGCGGTTTATCCGATGGCTCGGGATCTCGGGCAGCAAGTTTTACGGCTGGCGCGAGCGGTACGGAAGGGTCAACGAGCATAACGGCTGGATTCCCCGAGACTTTTGGCTGGAGGATTGGGAGAAGCAGGCGATCATTGCGTTCCACCTAAAGAATCCGCTGGAAGGCTATCGGCGGCTGGCGTTCATGATGCTGGACGCCGACATCGTGGCGGTGAGTCCGGCCAGCGTGTGGCGGGTGCTGAATCGGGCGGGGTTGCTGCGGAAGTGGAACGGAAAGCCCTCGAAGAAAGGGACGGGTTTTGAACAACCGCCGCAGCCGCACCAGCATTGGCATATCGATGTTTCCTACCTCAACATCTGTGCGACGTTCTACTATTTGTGCAGCATCCTGGACGGCTACAGCCGTTTCTTGGTTCATTGGGATCTTCGCGAGCGGATGACCGAGGCTGACATCGAGATCGTTCTGGAACGTGCCAAAGAGCAGTATCCCGGCGTTAAACCGCGAATCATTTCCGACAACGGGCCGCAATTCATCGCCAAGGACTTCAAGGAGTTCGTTCGCATTTCGGGCATGACGCACGTCAGGACTTCGCCCTATTATCCGCAATCGAACGGCAAAATCGAACGTTGGCACAAGTCACTCAAAAAGGAGTGCATCCGCCCTGGCACGCCGCTTTCGCTCGAAGATGCGCGGCGTTTGGTGGAGGGTTACGTGGAGCATTACAACAACGTGCGGTTGAACAGCGCCATCGGATACATCACGCCGAAGGACATGCTCGCCGGGCATCAGCAGGAGATTCACGCCGAGCGGGATCGGAAGCTGGAGGCGGCGCGGAAACAGCGTCAGATTCGTCGCCAGCAGGCCGCGTGACGGATGAAACGGGTTACTTCCGGTTTGCCGACAAACTGGGATTAGTCGGGACTGTCATGTTCATCGAGAGCGATCTGCAAAACCGACAGACCTCTTACATCGCGCTGCATGTTTTGCCCTGGCTCCGGGGGTAAACTGAAAGCATGCTCGTGCTTCCCCATGATGTTTTCTTTGGCGACCTGCAACTGAGCCGGGTGCTGGACGGAATCACAGTCTCGCACCACATCGCGAATTCTCCTCCCGCGCACGTTCCAGTACATACGCATACTGACGCTCACTTCGTGTTAATCACAAGCGGCGGCTATGTTTCCTCCGCCACAGGCGATACCCATCATCGCACTACCCTCATCTACAATCCTCCCGGTACAAGGCACCGCGATCATTTCTGGCAAGGAACGGGAAGTTTCTTTACCGTTTCTCTCTCCAGCGCACAGTTGTCTCAATTGTTGGACACGGCGCGCCTCCCACGCGTGGCGGTACACTTGCGGAAAGAACGAGCATCGGGATTGGCTTGGGCGTTGCTCATGGAGTGCGTGCGCTGGAATTCGAGCTCCCAGCTCAAAGCCGAATCGCTCTGCTTGGAACTGCTGGCTGAGACCTCTGATAGTTCGCTACCACCTCGCCCGTCGCCGCCTCCGTGGCTGCTTGCTGCCCGCGAACTGATTCGGGATTGCCCCGAGAAAACTCCCCGCGTCCGCGACGTGGCCAAAAGGGTCGGCGTTCACGCGGTTCATCTCGCCCGTGCCTTCCGCATGTTTGTAGGCTGTACACCCGGGGACCTCCTTCGCGCCCGTAGGCTAGAGCTTGCGGCGGCAGCATTGATGAAATCGGACAAATCGCTCGCTGAGATCAGTCTTGCCAGCGGGTTTTCCGATCAGGCACAGTTCACGAAGGCTTTCCATCGTATATACGGCGTTACACCTGGCGCTTTTCGCCAGTCTAGCCGCAATGTCAGACGGTCATCGAATGTTGCATTTTGACAAGACGTGCAAGATGTTTACGCGCAATGCTTTCAGAAGGATGTAATTTCTTTTGTGGAGCACTTGCCTTGACCCTCGTCCGAAGAATGCGCTTTCTCCTATTCCTGCTCGCGTTGTTGCTGGCTACTCCCAGTGCGCTTTATCCTCAAGCCACCACACCGACCGGCAATCCGTTGGTAGGTCTCTGGGGTACGGAGCAATCGTTTGGACCCCTGGTGCGCGGCACACTAACGATTGATGCCCGACAGGCCCAATGGCGCGCCGCAATAGCTGGTTTTGAAGTTTCCGTGGAGCGTAATGGGGATCGGCTTAATTTCTCGTTGCCCAACGGCGCAGGAGAGTTTCGCGGTTGGCTCGATGCCACATCGAACAATATCAATGGCCACTGGATTCAGCCTGTCGGCGTCGTAAATAACAACCGCTACGCTACTCTTGTCCGGCTCGTCGCCGTGAATAAGTCTGTGTGGACAGGAAGTGTAGTCCCCCTCGACGACCACGTTTCCTTCTATGTCTCTATTAAGCCGCAGCCGAGTGGCTCAATTGCCGCGATCATCATCAATCCCGAGTTCAACCTCTTCCGCCGCCGTTCCTATGACGTGACTTTGAATGGTTCGGACGTTACGTTCACAAATCCCAAACCTCCCCAAGACCACTTCAACGGTGCGTATGATAAGGCATCCGATCACCTGCTGCTCAGTTTGCTCGATTCCTACCCACCGCTTCCGCTTTCACGCCGAGACCGCGGCGACGCATTGGGTTTCTACTCCCGTACTCCCGACATCGCAAAATATACATATACCCAACCAATTGCTGGCGACGGCTGGCCAACGGCGTCACTTGCTGACGTCGGCATCTCTGAGAAGCCGATTGCTGCTTTGATCGAGAAAATTTTGACTGCCGATCCCACTGACAATCCTGTGGATATTGACAGCTTGCTCATTGCGCGCCATGGCAAGTTGGTCGTGGAAGAATATTTTCACGGTTTTGACAAAGAGCGGCCGCACGACATGCGCTCCGCCTCGAAGACCCTCGCGCCGATCCTGGCCGGTATCGCGCGCGATCGTGGCGTCAACCTCAGCCCCGACACGCCCATTTATCCTCTCTTCCCAGAGGACAAGCCATTTCCCCACTGGGACGCACGCAAGAGTCATGTAACGCTAAAGGCGCTGATGACCATGACCTCCGGCTTCGCTTGCGACGACAACGACGACGCCTCCCCCGGCAACGAGGACAACATGCAGAGCCAGACCGCCCAGCCGGACTGGTACAAGTACACCCTGGACTTGCCGATGGCTGCCGAACCGGACGAAAGACACGCCGTGTATTGCTCCGCAGACCTCAACCTCGTCGGCGGCACCGTTGCCCATGCCACTCATTCTTGGCTGCCGGAGGTTTTTGAGCGCTACCTGGCGCGCCCGCTTCAGTTTGGCACCTACCATATGAATCTCATGCCTACCGGCGAAGCCTATATGGGCGGCGGGTTCTATCTCAGGCCCCGCGACGAGATAAAGCTCGGCCAGCTCTATCTTTCCGGCGGCATCTGGCACGCTACCCGCATCGTTAGTGAGGACTGGGTACGGGAATCCACCGCTGCGTATTCCACGTTCGACCCGCAGACCAATTACGACGTGCCGCACGAATACGGATTCGGCTGGCATATCAATCGCCTACAGGTCGGAGACCTGGTTTTCCGCGCGTACAGCGCGGGTGGCAATGGTGGCCAGATCGTAATTGTGATTCCTGACCTCGACCTCGTTGTTGGCATCAACGGCGGAAGCTACGGGGAATTCACGAAATGGTACCGCTGGGGGCTCCAGTTGGTGCCGCAATACATCATTCCGGCACTGTCACAAAAGGACGAGCATAATCGGTAAAGGACAAGTCGCCTTGTGGGACGTGTGATGTGTGAATCTAATACGCTACTGGCGATTAACGGGCAATCCGGAAGTTGAGACCACTCCACATGTGGGGCTACAATGACGCTGCCCGAAAGGGCGGATTACTCACTAGCGGAAAGCGCCCTCCCTCCATTTCCGGCTGAACCAGTACACAAGGCAATCAATAACTAGCAGATCGGTCCCGAGAATCTCAAAGGCGTCCCGTATCGGCCCCTTCCACCGTCCGGTTTCGACATCGAAAGATGCTCCCAGTATTCGGCGATGTCTCCGCTAGTGTCCTATAGGACACTACCAGCCTGCCCACTCCCGCTGCTGCGCCCTGTGCTTTGCTGCCCAGTGCTGCGGCGAACGCGCTGCACGCCTCGGCTTCGCTTGGCTGCACATAGACGCCCGTCGATGACAACGAACAGTGACCGAGGTAGGTCTGGATTTCGGGTAGATTCCTGGGCCATGGTTTTCCCTCCCGAGAACTACAAGTAACCCCACGGAAATTTCTTAGCACTAACGCACCAAGAAGTCTGTGACCTGTATCACAAGCGCTCGTGATGGGCATTTGACCTTCTCGTAGCCGCTACCAGTTGTCTTCGAGCTACATCTGGGTGCGCTTTTTGACTCCAGATCCTGAAAGAAGCCGACACGATATCGTCAGCTTGATCCGGTAACGGTACTGACCGACTCAGAAATGTGGGTGATCTGCGGCTATTCGTTTCCAGACGCCGATATGCACGTCAAATATCTACTGAAGAGAGTCCAGGTCAAACTCTTCCAAACTTCGCAAGGTGAGCTACCGCTCTGAACATCGTGACAACGTCTACAGACGCTTCATCCTCCCCGAGGGCGGACACCTCCGAGCACAGTCCGAAGGCCTTGCGATGCGCTCGTCGAATGGGTTCACCAGGTTTTCGCCGAGCCTTCTTCAAAGCGTATCCAAGTAGGTGCCGGTGATCGTAGTTAGCGCGATAAAGCGTAGCGGAGCCGACGGTACTATTTCTTGAATCCGGGGACGAAGAGACCAATATGTGGTACTTGAGTTGACGAACGGGAGGCATATCTCAATCGGTTCTGCAAGAGAAAGAGAACTTACCGATATCCTTCATGGATTAGCTGGCGTCCGCAGTTCGGAGGCAGTTGGTGGTGCGTAGCTGTCGCGCGTATGAAGCAAGCCCTGCCCGTGTAGACGGAAGAGGTCCTTGTAGACAGAACTGCGATGATGAAATCCGCGCAATTGTCTACAAACCGCATCTGGCTTAATGCAACGGCCCGCTTGAACAATCTGATATTTGGCCGACTAATTTCCGGTGCGCCGGAGAACCTCGTTAATTTCCAGTCCTTGACGCGGTGTACATGAGCCTTGTCTGCGGTACAAGCAAGCTCCGTCTGAACATCCCACCAATTGGAAACTCGCGCTTGGACTGGCTACAACATCATTGGCCACAAGAACATTAAAACTCTGCGATTCTTCACCAAACGGTGATTCGTCCGGCGGAACAAGACTTATCGGAACAGCCTGATGCAAATGCGTGTAACCTCCTGTCGTGAACCAGGGAATGCCGTAAAGTCCCACCCCGCACACGGTCTTATCCCGGCTAAGCCGATCAAATGTGTCAACACTGGGGAACCACTGAAATCGCTTGGCTAGAACACTTGAAGCCAGCACGCACAAGGACAGGCCAACAAGAACGACCACCATCCTCACAGAAGGTGTAGGCCTCCATAGGGCGTAGAACACATCTGCCACTTCAACAATTCCAAGCGAAGCGAGCGTGATCACGATAGGTACCAGAGGATACAGAAAACGAATTTCCTTATGACTCAGGGAAGAATGAAACGCCAGAATGATCAGCGCCAACCAACCAAGGAACGGACTCCGCCGCACGCCCACTAGGGCCAGAACGGCCATAGGGCCTAGCCGGTCGAGCAATATCACAACGTACCAATACCAGGGCTCAGTGCCATATAATTCGCTACGTCTCTCGACAGCGTTCACCCAAAAATAGCGCACGAACGACTGCAGAGGGTACGACCACGTAAGCATATCAACAACGCCAAAAACAAGAATTGGCACCATCAAACCGACGCCCAGAGGAATGAGTCTCTTTCGCCAGCCCGAGCGGCAAAAGTAAAATACGGCAAATGCAATCGCAGGAGTCAACTGAATCCGCAGGGATAACGACACACCACAACAGAGCCCAGCTGCAAACAATCGTTTCCACTTGGGTAGCTCTTCGCCCCATACTCCTAGGTATAATCCGGCTAGGAGAGCGTGGGTAGCCACAACCTCTGTCAGAGCCCTAGGCGCAAAATTAACCAACTCATACCAAGTTGCACAAGCCCCTGCTGCGATAATTGCAGCATCCACGCCACTAGCCTGCTTCGCCCAAGCAAAGCCGAACCAGACCACTACCAGTGAAATCAGCGACAATACCGCGACAATGCCGAACAAATATCCAGTTGCGCCAGCGCCGAGCCAGCTCGTCTCTCTCATCACGCAAGCCAAAAAGGCGGGGAACACCCAAGAGCGAATCCCTAGTCTCCATTCCCAGGTAATTACTCCATAGCCGTAAGCCAGACGGTGGGCCGGTTCTTCTGTTTGGAACACCTCGTCTGGATGAGCCAAATGCGGGTTGCGAACGGCCTGTTCAACGCGCAGAAACAGGCCTATTAACAGAAAGATGGCTAGGATAAGAACATGTGTCGGGGACCGTTTCAGGTCGGCCATAGCCTGCCAGGCAGTAGCGGCTACACGAGAGGCTTTAGTTCCAAAACCAGAGAAACCATCGCCAACGGCGATTGTCGCAATTCCTCTCTTCTCGCTCACTGCGGTCGAAATGCCGAGTCTGATCAATCTCCGTAAACGGATCACTTCCAGATCCTTGCCTTGCCAATGCACTTTTCTACTGTTGGCTCTACAACATGGTGAACAGAATGTGCCCACATGCGCCTGTGGATCACTTTGTCTGCGAGCAGGTAGAGAAACTGCAATTCCACGGTAGCACCGAGCTTACTCCCGCCACGCTGACGACTGCGAAAACGGTATGGCACTTCAACGACGTTAACTGGGAACCCGCTTGATGCAAGCAGGTCAAACAAAAGCTTAAAGCCCCTTCCGCTGAGTTTGTGCACAACTCGCTGGAAAAAATCTCGACGAATAATGAAGAAACCGCTCATCGTGTCCGAGACCCCACAATGACATACAAGACGAGTGAACATCCTGCCAACATTGCTCAGCCACACACGCGGCAGGGGGAATTTACCCATACTGCCGCCCGGAATGGTTCGGCTGGCGACCACCATATCCACATCCTCGGATTTCAGTCGTCGCAGCATCTCCGGTAAGATACGCTCGTCGTGCTGTAGATCCGCATCCATGACAGCAACATATGGGGTCCGAGCCATCGAAATCCCCTCGATACATGCCGAGGACAGGCCGCGTCGGCCGATGCGTTCGATGACATAAACCCTCCTGTTTTGTGTTGCCAACGCGCGCAGTAAGTCGGCCGTCCCATCCGGGGAATTATCGTCTACGAAGATCGCCTGCCATTCTATTCCGGCGAGAGCCGCTTCTAATGACGAGACTAGACAGCCGACATTCTCCCTTTCATTATAGGTAGGTATAACAACGGACAGCTCAATCTGTGGCTCACCGGTGCACACTCTCGCTCTTAATCTCGAGTCCTGGGAACGGGCCTCCCTTTTCATGACCACTGTATTTATCCCGAAGTTGATTCAGTCCGCATAAGAAAAGAGAGAAGACTGTTTGTGTACTGCAGTAATTCAACCAGTAGAGATCATGCCTACCGATCGTCTAACGGGGATAAGTACCCATACTTGATCAGCCACATGATATGGCGACAAAGATGGTCAGGATGATAGGCACACTCTTTACGTAAAGCCTGAACTAGTGTACCCAGTCGTACATCCACCAAGCTTCCAACTTTGGGAAGGTTCTGACCTGTTGCCAATTCGAGTGTTTTGCGAAGAACGTCCTCGTCCAGAATCTGGAATGCCGATAAGAATGCAGGATAGGCTGGCACAATCCTCTTTGCGCGAGTGATCTGCCGCCCGGCAGATGTAATTTCCAAAGGCGTTTCATCCGACAGTGACCTCGACGCGTAGTGTCCAAAGAAGTGGTAGTAGCGTGGCCGACTAAGTTGGACCACCTCAGGTCGAGCAGCGATCCGGCTCGCGATTCTTTCGAGATCGAGCCATAGTTCTTCGTACTGCTTTGCCACAGCTCTGAAGCTGTAACAAGCCGAAGCTCGCTTTCGAGACCGCTCAGCCATTTCGCTTCGCAACTGCTCATTGTTGACTAGCAAGTGGAGGTAAGTCTCCATTTCACTCATGTCAACTGCGACGGACTGCCCTACAGTGAATTGATCGAATGTCGTTCCGCGAATGGCACCGGTATGAAGTAAATCATCACAGCAATCAGCCCAGCGGGTAGGCACCAAGAACCCGGTTTCTCCATGGTGGACCGTATCATGATATCCATCCCAGTCAGGAACAACTTGAGGGACCCCCGATGCCATTGCCTCTATGACCGTGAGGCCGAAGCTCTCTGACGGGCAATCTGTCGGCGACATGAAGACGTCTGCCGATTGCATCAAGAGTGCCTTCGCGGTGTCCGTCACTTGGAGCATGATTCTCAAGTGCTTCTGTAGGCCCAGGGAATCAATCTGCTGTTGGAGCGCCCTGGTATATCCCTCGTCTTCCGTACCAGCCACCACCCACAGTAGTCGACGTCCTACGTTTCGCTGGACCAGCGACTTGAGCACCGGAACAAACGGGTACAGGTCTGCTTTAAGCGGCGACAACCGTCCCAGCATCAAAATGAGAAAAGCCTCTTTGGGAAGCCGTAGCAGATCCCTAGCGCGGCTCTTGTCGTGTGTAGAGAAAGTGGAAGTGTCTACACACAGCGGAATCAAATCGACGCGCCCCCTATACCCAACCTCGGCGCCAAAGGTCTTGTGAAATTCCTCTTCTATGTGTGCGATTATCTTGATCACCGCATCCCGACTCGACCGACTTGTACAGATGAAGGAGTCACAGTCGTACGTACCCTCCAACAGGATCCGACAGAAGTAGTCGTATAGCTGCCTGTGATAACTAAGACCGTGGGTAAGAATAGCAACTGGATATATGGAGTCGGAGCAGCTTTGACGGATAGATTGTGATAGTTCTATGCCCTCATGATCAGATATCGCTGGTAAGGGGTTGAACCAGACGATGGGCTGAAATCCCATGTCTCGCCTCACGACTATCTCGTCGATAGACGTAACCCGTATCTGTTCCTTTCGACCGCAAGACAAAGCTGAAGACCCTACCTGTCGCTCCGTCAGCTCCTTAATGGCCGCGGGAACAACAAGCTCGTAGCGCCATATATTACCCTCCTGCAGGAGAGCTTGCACCAAAATATCCGCGGCAACTATGTTACCCCGCACTCCCATGGTCATCCCAGGGAATGCCTTTTGAAGCATCGTCTTCGTCAGTCGATTTAGAAAACCCTGTTGTTGCCTAACAGAATCGTAAAGCCGGACATGCTCACTTAGGAAAATGCCAGCGGCCAGCCGTCCATCCTCAGACACCCGCGTTAGACTGTCCATCGCCGGGAGCTACCCTTTGTTGCATGGATACGTAATGTCATCTTTTGGAGCCATACAGTCTCTTAATTACTTGCTCCCCGGAACAAGGGGTACATAGGGCAGATGCAATAGGTCAGCCGCGGACATGTAGACGGATATAATAGGATCGGGCGATCTATGTAGACTGTTGCGAATTACTGCCGCCCCCGGACTCGGAAGTCCCCACGGCGTTATTCCCTTCTTTGCTTCCGCAATCAAAGCCTCTGTCGTTTTCTCTCTCGGTTTCCTGCTGTCATTGACGAGGTGATTGAAGAGGGCGAGCCAAGCAATGGGATCGGTCTTTTGGATCGGATTAAAAGATAAATAGTCCACTTCTGCGGTGATCGCCCGTTCTAGTTGATAACCCGGTGGCAAAATGTCGACCAAAATCATGAACAAGACACCTTTGGCGTCAAAATCGCAGACAGGACACGAGGCACCGCTGGGCTCGAGAGAGACTGCGTACCTCACGACGTCTTCAACGTCCGCAGGTTCGGGCTCAATCGTGCCGGGCTGCCCTAAGCGGTACTCTTCAGCAAACCGCGCCTGATGAGCCGCCATAATCCGCTGCATCTTAGCGGTCAATTGTTCGTTGAGCGGGATGAGGTCATAGGAAGCAGCGTCTCCAGTGGACTTGGGATTGAGCTGCGTCCGCGAGAGGGGACCTATGGCGGACGACTCTAGCGTTTTGCTCGGTAAGAGCGCATTAAAACGCTGCGCCATTTCCGCACGATCAAGAGAATGGTCAGCGCAGCGTTCCTGACTCAAGCTCCGCAGTAGAAAACTGCGGTAAGCTGCTAATAGTGGCTCGGGAGAGATCGTGGACTGGATTAACCTAGCAGAGAGCAAGTCGATTACGTGGGTTAGGTTCCCCCCCTCCTCGGCTGCAGTCATCTCTCGGTCAGAC
>Ga0187818_10000737_pt1 | contig 12318 bp, 10 predicted proteins | sample NC_wetland_sal_i_14_FD_130581 | JGI IMG/M metagenome (GOLD analysis project Ga0187818, IMG submission 130581) | Wetland sediment microbial communities from Neuse River Estuary, North Carolina, USA - SO4_3 | ecosystem: Environmental > Aquatic > Freshwater > Wetlands > Sediment | place: USA... | reverse complement strand
TCGCCGAATTTCTTTTCGACGACGAGCGCGCCATGGTGCGCATCGACATGTCCGAATACATGGAGAAGCACGCGGTGTCGCGAATGATCGGCGCGCCTCCGGGATACGTCGGCTACGAAGAAGGCGGACAACTCACCGAGCAGGTGCGGCGGCATCCTTATGCGGTCGTGCTCTTCGACGAAATCGAAAAAGCGCATCCCGATGTGTTCAACATCCTGCTGCAGATCATGGACGACGGGCGGCTCACCGACGGCAAGGGGCGCAAGGTGGATTTCAAGAACACGGTCATCATCATGACCTCGAACCTGGGCTCGTCGTACCTGCAGTCGGAAAACATTCGCTCCGCCGACGGCTTCGAGCGCGCCTCGAAGCAGGTGATGGACGCGCTGCACGGGCACTTCAAGCCCGAGTTCCTGAATCGCGTGGACGACGTCATCATCTTCCATGCGCTCGGCAAGGAGCAGCTAGTTAAGATCGTCGATCTGCGCCTTGAAGACTTGCGCGGCCTGCTCGCTGATCGCAAAATTTCGCTGGAGCTGACCGACACCGCCAAAGAGTTGCTCTTCACCGAAGGCTACGATCCCAACTTTGGAGCGCGTCCGCTGAAGCGGGCCATTCAGAAGCTGGTGCAGGATCCGCTGGCGCTGAAAATTCTGGACGGCGAGGTGCTGCACGGCGATCACGTGATAGTGGACGCCGACAAGAAAGCGGGGAAGATGACGTTCAAGGTCAGTGAGCGGGTGGGGGAGAAAGAAGTGGCGCGGGCGAAGAAGTGATGCCACAGTGCTCGGGTAGGGACGGACGAGGGCGTCCGTCCCTACGCAAGTCTCTTCGCGGGCTTTGAGGATTTCGCCGCCTTCTTGTTCCCTGACCGCGAGGCTCGGCGCGCCCCCGGCACCTTCCCGATTCTAGGATCGCCCGCGAGAACGAGCTCGCAAGCGCGCAGCGCCGCCTCCTCGAAATCTTCCGCATCGGCTGGAAGGACCTGCCAGCCCGTCACGTTCTTCCCCAGCACCTTGATGGAATGCATGTTGGGGAAGTCGCGCCGCAGACTCCGGTGATGCTCCTCGGTGGTGGCGAGCCACACGCCGTTGTCCGCCGTCTGGTCGCGTTTGTCGCGGAGGATGAGGACAATTTTGTCCTGAACATAGACCGCGAGGCAGCCGAACATGGGGCGGGTCCGGGGCGACAGCGAAGCGATCGCGTCGAGCACGAATTCATGGGGAACAGCCTTGCGCTGCTTGACGGCGAAGAGAGTGTCGTCCAAGGGGCGTGAGGCCGTATTGCGCCGGGGCTTCGACATACGAGGTTTCGACATTGGAGGGACGGAAAGCGAACCCACTGCCAGAATATACGAGAAAAGTTTGGAAAGCTTGCCGTTCCCCTGCCCGAGGTTGTAAGGTACTCGCCCAAGACTCAATTCTCAGTGGGGGACCGAATGAGGCTCAGCCGGTATCTTTTTGCGTTTATTTTTTCGCTTTCGTGCATCAGCCTTTCTTCGGCGCAAGCTACGCCCGCGCTTGCTCCGAAGACAGTGGTCATCCACGCCGGACACCTGCTTGACGTGAAAACCGGCAAGACGCTTACGAACCAGGTGATCGTCATTGAGGGGGACAAGGTTGTTAGTGTGGGGGAGGATGCGCAGGTTCCCGCTGGAACGCGGGCGGGGGCGCCCGCGCCACACATTCCCGCCGGAGCGCAGGTGGTCGATCTCTCGAACGCCACCGTGCTGCCGGGATTGATTGACGCGCACACGCACATCACGATGGCTACCAACTTCGGCTACTCGCGGCTGGCGATTTCCGTGCCGCGCGAGGCCCTGACCGGAGCACGCAACGCGCGCGTCACGCTCGACGCCGGTTTTACGACCATCCGCAACGTGAGCGCCAGCGGCTTCAGCGATGTCGCCTTGCGCGATGCGATCAACGCCGGCGACGTGCCGGGACCACGCATGCTGGTCAGCGGCCCGGCGCTGAGCATTACGGGCGGGCACTGCGACAATAATCTCTTGCCGTTTGAATCTCACGTTCAGGCCGCAGGCGTAGCCGATGGCGTCGAAGCGGTGCAGCACAAGACGCGAGAGATCATCAAATACGGCGCCGACCTGATCAAGATCTGCGCTACCGGCGGGGTGCTCTCGCATGGCGACAATCCGCAAGCCTCGCAGTACACGCTCGAAGAGATGAAGGCGATCGTGGTGGACGCGCACCGGCTCGGGCGCAAGGTCGCGGCGCACGCGCATGGCGCCGAGGGTATCCGCTGGGCGTCGGAGGCGGGCGTGGATTCGATTGAGCACGGTTCCTACATCGACGACGCAGCCATCGCTACCATGAAGAAGAACGGCACTTATCTCGTGCCGACTCTCTATCTCGCCGACTGGTTTCTTGAAAACGCTGAGCGGATCGGCACTCCGCCCGAGCTGATTGCCAAGGGACGAGAAGTAATGCCCGCCGCGCGCAAGAACGTGGCGCGCGCATTTGCCGCGGGAGTAAAAGTCGGCTTCGGCACCGATGCCGCGGTGTATCCGCACGGCCTCAACGCGCATGAATTCGCGGTCATGGTGAAGCTCGGGCTGACGCCGCTACAGGCGATCCAGGCGGCAACTATTAACGACGCGGATCTGCTGGGCTGGTCTGACAAGGTCGGGACGATTGAGCCGGGCAAGTGGGCCGACATCGTTGCCGTAGACGGCGATCCGCTGGCCGACGTTACTACGCTTGAACGCGTTAAGTTTGTTATGAAGGGCGGCGAGGTGGTTAAGAATCTTTATTCGAAGTAGCGGGGGGGGCGATTGCAGAAGGCAGAAGTCAGATTGCAGAAGTGAAACCGCCGAACGAATCTCTACTGGTGAGCTGATCGCTGGTGGAATAGAGATGTCTCAACAACAACGCTGGAGGATTCCTGTTACTCCCATGACCATGAGCGCACCGAATATGATCATGACCAGCCCCATGAAGCGAAGGTAGGCGCGGTAGCTGGGCCGCTGCATCCAGCCACTGAAAGGGATCGGAAATCGCGACCGTTTGTTTGTTCGTATCGCAAGATCTTGAATGGCGGCGGGCCGAAGTAGGCAGCCAAAGCCTAATGCTGCTATGGCTAGACCCATAACGATTCCGGCTACGCTTCCCAACACATTTGAAGTCTACGCTTTGCCGGAGCCAGGCTTCAATGATTGTTGAAACCAAGGCGATAGCACTCATCATGTCGGGTTTCACTTCCGCAATTTGACTTCTGCAATCTGCAATTGCTTTAGAATTCCCCACAGTGTCCATAGTGTCTATCCAACTTCAGATTGAAGCAACCCGCGGCTCCGCGCGCGCCGGCACGCTCATCACTCCTCACGGAGAGGTCGAGACGCCGGTGTTCATGCCGGTCGGAACCCTGGCTTCGGTGAAGGGCGTCTCGCAGGATGTGCTGGAAGAACTTGGCGTCCAGATTCTGCTCAGCAATACCTACCATCTTTATCTGCGTCCTGGTATCGAAACCGTTCGCCAGATGGGCGGGCTGCACCGATTTATGTCGTGGGATCGAGCCATGCTCACCGATTCGGGCGGCTTCCAGGTTTTCAGTTTGAACGATCTCCGCAAAGTCAGCGAAGAAGGAGTGGCGTTCCGCTCGCACCTGGACGGCTCGCCACACTTTCTGAGTCCCGAAAAGGCCATGGAGGTGCAGATCGGGCTGGGAGCCGACATCATCATGGCGTTCGACGAATGCACCGAGTATCCGGCGGACGCCCAGCGCGCGCGTGCTTCGATGGAGCTGACCCTGCGCTGGGCGGAGCGCTGCAAGAAGTATTTTGAAGCGCACAAGCATGAGGTGCCTTGGGCGCGCACTGAGTCTGCGGAGCTTCGCTCCGCTGGACGGCCGGGGGCGGCCGTCCCCACGCGAGCGGGGGCGACGCTGGCAGCGGGGGCGACGCAGGCATTGTTCGGCATTGTGCAGGGCGGCATGGACCTGGAGCTGCGCCGCGAATCCGCTGGACGAACCATCGACATCGGCTTCCCCGGATATGCCATCGGCGGGCTGAGCGTTGGCGAACCGCGCGAGCTTACGCGCGACATCGTCGAATCCACACTCGAGCATCTGCCCTCCGACCAGCCGCGCTATCTGATGGGGGTCGGCACTCCCGAGGAGATCGCGCAGTACGCGGAGTCGGGCGTGGACATGATGGATTGCGTGCTCCCGACGCGCGCCGCCCGCCACGGGTTGCTGTTCACCTCCGAAGGCAAAGTGTCGATCAAGCAGGCGCGCTACGCGCAGGACGAAAGCGCGCTCGATCCCGCCTGCGACTGCCGCGTCTGCCAGCGTTATTCGCGAGCCTACCTGCGCCATCTTTACGCCTCGAACGAACTGCTGGCGCAGGTTTTGAATACGGTGCACAATCTGCGCTTTTATCTGGCGACGATGCGGAGCGTCCGCGGCTGGATCCGGGCGGGGCGGGGTGCTACGCCCCCCGTTTGCTAGAGACCATCTCGCAGTGAACCTAAGGCGTGAATGTTCGTCCTCAGGGGTTAAAGAGTGTGTATGAGCTGGTGTCGTCCCTACGGGACTCGCTCGACGCTGCCACTCTTCCCGGCACTGCCGTGGCGGGCTATCCTCTGCCGCCCCTTCGGGGCTGGAATCGAGGAGACAGAGGTAAATCCGGTGTGGCGGGGACATTTCTAATGTGGTATGACAATTCGGCGGGGCGTCCTTGACACCTAGCGAGCCGTCCGGCATTCTATTTAACTTAGGGATACGGGCAGTTTCTTTCTGTGCCGTTCCGACCGAAACCGGAGCGCGGCATCGCCGGTTCTAGCCTGCGAGTTGTAGGATCTCCGGCCTTAGAAGAGAAAAATTCCCGCAGCTAAGCTAGAGAAAGCTACGCAGAGAAAGTTAAGCGGCGAAAGAAGCAAACTTGTGCCAAGTCGCGCTCGGCCAGTCCGAAGAGGGCGCTTGAGGCTGCCGCGGTTTTGACCGGGTACTTCGTTACGTATTTGGTTACAGAGGATCAACTTGGCGTTGGAAATCATTTTGTTGGGCATGTTGTCTGGGAGGACTGGCGGATTGGCGTTTTGGGTGCAACTACCCGGGGGCACGAGTCTGCTCGGGCTGGCGCCCCTGCTGTTCATCTTTGCCATTTTCTACTTCCTGCTGATTATGCCGCAGCAGCGGAAGCAGAAAAAGTGGCAGGCCATGCTGAGCCAGTTGAAAAACGGGGACAAGATCGTAACCAGCGGCGGGCTGCGCGGGACGATCGTCAGTCTCAAGGACGATGCGCTGGTTTTGCGCGTGCCGCCCGACAATGTGAAGCTCGAAATCAGCCGCGCATCGGTGATGTCGGTGACGACGGCGGAAGAAGGAACGAAATCTTAGCTGCCGAGCTGCGCTCGACTGGACGGCTGATCACCCCAGCCCGCGAAAAGCGTGCTGGTCTGGGGGCCCGATGAGGGCGGCCGTCGCTACGCGTTCAAGTCATGAATAAGAACCTCAGTGGGAAGTTGGCAGTTATCGTCGGGATCCTGCTGGTCTTCCTGTTCGGCATCCTTGGTATTCCGAAGGACTGGTCGGGCAGGGGTGTGCTGGCGTCGATTGCCGACCGCATTCATTTGGGCCTCGATCTCCGTGGCGGCACACACCTGATCCTGCAGGTGCAAGTCAACGACGCGGTCAACGTCGATTCCGACAACGCGATGGCGCGCCTCAAGGAAGACTTCCGGACGCGCAAGATCAACTACGCCGATCTCGCCAAGCCCGATCCGGTGAACCATCCGGAAATGATCGTCGTCAAGGGCGTTCCGCCGGATCAGACCAGCGACTTCAAGAGCATTATTGCCGACCGGCTGCCGGAATACGATGCCAGTTCAGGCGCGGAAAATTCGTGGACGGTTTCGATGAAGGGGCAAAACCTCGCCGACTTGAAGAACCGCGCGGTTAGCCAGGCCATCGAGACCATCCGCAATCGCATTGACCAGCTCGGCGTGAGCGAGCCGGTGATCCAGGAGCACGGCCTCGGCCATTATCAGATTCTTGTCCAACTTCCGGGTGTGGACGATCCGGCGCGGGTCAAGGAAATCATGCAGTCCACGGCGATGCTGGAGATCAAGCAATCGCTGGGCGGACCCTATGGAAGCCAGCAGCAGGCGTTACAGGAACACGGCGGCGTGCTGCCTCCGGACGCTGTCTTAATGCAAGGCAAGAGCATCGGCTCCCGCAACACCGAAGGCGGCGAAGCCTGGTACATAATCTCTCGGGCGTCGGCCGTGACCGGTCGCGATCTTCGCACGGCGGAGCCGAGCACGGACGAGAATGGCCAGCCGGCGGTTCGTTTTATCCTTACCAGCGAGGGTGGACGCAAGTTCTACTCCTTCACATCCGCGCATGTCGGCGACTACCTGGCGGTGGTTCTCGACAACAAGGTGCAGGAAGTGGCGGTGATCAAAGAAGCCATTAAGGAGACCGGCATCATCAACGGCCGGTTCACGCAGCAAGAGACGCAAGACCTTTCGATGACACTGCGTTCCGGCGCTCTGCCGGCCAGCATCAAGTACCTCGAAGAGAGGACCGTGGGGCCGTCGCTCGGCGCGGATTCGATTCGTTCAGGCGTGCAGGCGGCTATGGTCGGCATGCTCGCGGTGCTCATCTTCATGCTGATTTACTACCGCTGGGCGGGCGTGAATGCCGATATCGCCCTGATCCTGAACCTGGTCATCCTGCTGGGGTTCATGGGCTACTTCGGAGCGGTGCTGACGCTGCCGGGTATTGCCGGCGTCATCCTGACGGTGGGCATGGGCGTGGATTCGAACGTGCTGATTTTTGAACGCATCCGGGAAGAACTGCGAAACGGCAAGACGCCGCCCTCGGCCGTGGAGCAGGGATTTGGCCACGCCTGGATCACCATCGTCGATACGCACGTCACCACCATCGTCTCCGCCGCGATTCTGTTCATCTTTGGAACGGGGCCGGTAAAAGGTTTTGCCACGACGCTGGTGTTCGGTCTGGCCGCAAACCTGTTTACGGCGGTGTTTGTATCGCGCGTGATTTTTGATTGGGTGCTGAGCAGGAAGCAGCGCGGCGAGGCGCTGAGTATTTGAGGGCAGTCGTTAGTCGTTGGTCGATAGTCGTTCGCGAATTGCAAACGAACGATGCGTCCCGAACGACCAACGACTGACGACCAACGACTGATTTGAAGGGATCGTAAGCAGCGTGGAATTTTTTAGAGACACAAGGATCGATTTCCTCGGGAAAAAGTGGTATTTTCTCGTCTTCTCGCTGGTCTTCAGCGTGGCCGGAGTGCTTTCCATGGCGTTCTGGCATGGCATCCCGCTGGGTGTCGACTTCCGCGGCGGCACGCTGGTTTACGTGAAGTACGCGCACACGCCCGATCCGTCCTCCATCCACTCGGAGATCGAGCGCGCCGGATTGAAGAACGCCCGCGTGCAAAGATACGGACAAGCGGCCAATAACGAAGTGCTGATCGCCCTCGATATTCAGGAGACCAGCGAGCAGGCTCTGGACAGAGGTAAAATCCAGATCCTTCAGGCGCTCGAGAGCCACGCCAGCGCGGGCAAGCAGGACCTCAACAACTCCAGCTCCTTGACCGTCGCGAATTATCTTTTGGAGAAGGATCCGCTCCATCTCGGCACCGACGCCAACCCGCGCTACACTGCCATAGCTCAGGCCATCGTCGACTATCGCGACAAGACGAAGGGCGGCGTGCTCGGCTCCATTGACGAGTTAAAAAGCGTGGCCGATCGCGCCGCCGTCGCCTCGCTCCAGGACAACTTTTTCGTCTCGGATTTTGGCATCCGCAATGTGGAGATTGTCGGCCCGCAGGTGGGACAGCAGCTGCGCAAGCAAGCCATCCTGGCCACCCTTTATTCGCTGGGCGGGATGCTCATCTATCTGGGATTCCGCTTCGAATGGATCTACGGCGTCGCCGCGGTATTGACGGTGTTCCACGACACGCTGATTACGGTCGGCGCCTTTTCGCTGCTGAACTGGGAAATATCCCTGACCGTGATCGCGGCCATCTTGACCCTGATCGGATATTCCAATAACGACACCATCGTCGTGTTTGACCGCATCCGGGAGAACATCAAGCTGCTCCGGCGGGACCGGCTGGCCGACATTGTCAACAAGAGTATCAATCAGACGTTAAGCCGAACCATCTTGACAGCGGGCCTGACTTTCCTTACCGTGCTTGCTCTGTTCCTTTTCGGGGGCGAGGTGTTGCACGGTTTCAGCTTCGCGCTGGTCATCGGCATTCTGATCGGAACCTATTCCTCGATCGCGATTGCCGCGCCGATTCTGGTCGCCTACCAGGACTGGCGGGGCGGGCGCGGCAAGAAGCCGATGGCCATGCCGCTGCGGTCGGGGAGCGGGCCGGCGCAGCCGAAAGAAAAAGTTAAGGTCTGAATCCGGGCCATGTGGCGTAAAATCATTGATCTGCCCGCAGAGGCAGGAGTTCGCAGGGGTAAAAAGCTCGGAACAGCGGGAGCAAAGAGGATGCGGTCGGTGTCTAAATTTTCGTACGGTGTGGTGTAGGAGAAGCCTATGTTTGAAGACAGCCTCATTGAGTCAGGCAACAGGTTCAAGACCAAGCGGTTGAGCACCACGATCATGTCCTTTACGTTGCAGGTCCTGCTCATCGGGATCCTGATCCTGATCCCTTTGATCTATACGGATGCGCTGCCCAAAACGCAGCTGATGACCTTCCTGGTTGCGCCGCCGCCGCCGCCCCCGCCGCCGCCCCCGCCGGCAGCCGCTGTAGTTAAGGTGGTGAAGATGCAGAGCGAAGTCATCAACGGCCAGTTGCGTACTCCCACCAAGATTCCAGAAAAAATTCAGATGATCAAAGAAGAGGAGGCGCCCCCGGATCTGGGTGCTGGCGGCGTGCCGGGCGGTGTCCCGGGCGGCATTCCCGGAGGCTCGGCGGGCGGCGTGATCGGCGGTATCATCAGTTCGACGGCCAACCTCCCGAAAGTCGCGACCCCGCAGCGCGTGCGCGTTTCGTCGGGCGTGTCGACCGGTCTTTTGATCAAGAAGGTTCAGCCCAATTATCCGCCGTTGGCAAAACAGGCCCGAATTCAGGGGCATGTCCTGCTGCAGGCGGAAATCAGCAAGGACGGCACGATTCAGAACCTGCAATTGATTAGCGGGCACCCCATGCTGGCGCCGGCGGCGATCGAGGCCGTGAGACAGTGGCGATATAAGCCCTACCTGCTCAATGGCGAGCCGGTGGCCGTGGAGACCCAGGTGGATGTGATCTTCAGCTTGTCCGGAGGCTAGACTCTCCCGGCCAGCTTGAGCTGGTTTACTTTGTGCCGGTTTAAGGTTAAGTTGGTGGCGGTTTAAAGCCTCCCCGTCCCACCTTTTCCGGAGACGGGAAGCCAAGGTGGTTTTGGCACCCGGGGGTAATTCCGCCCACTTTGCTTTTCGTGCATCAAACGGTTCAGATCGACAGGCTACTGAAAGGTTTTGATCCGCGGGGGTTTTGGGACGGGCGCCAGGGCGCCGGTTTTCCCGTAGAGACGCGGCTTGCCCCGTCGCCTGCGACAGAGTGAGACGGGGCAAGCCCCGTCTCTACAGGGGAAGAAGGAATTTAGGAAGCGTTTAGAAACGAGCTCGAAACAGTTCTGAGGAGGAGAAGCAACTCATGGTAGTGAACCTGGCAGCAGTCGCACTCTGCAATTTCCATCTTTTCGCCGCCTGGCTCTTGCAAGAGGGCCAAGTCGGTTGGGACCCGATTTCGCTCTGGAAACAGATGGGCATTCTGGCGAAGGTCGTGGTTATCGTTTTGTTCATCATGTCGGGGTGGTCAATCGGCGTGATGATTGACCGTTGGATGGCTTTCAACGCCGCCCGCAATCAATCCCGCTCGTTCGCTCCCGCCGTAGCTGGAGCGCTGCGTGAAGGCAAGATTGACGAAGCGATCAAAGTCGCCGAACGCAACAAGAAAAGTCACCTGGCCAAGGTGGTCACCGCGGGCCTGATGGAATTCAAGGCCCATCAAGACAGCCCGGGTGAAATTCCGGGCGAGACCATTGAAGCTTCCAAGCGCGCGCTGGAACGCACCGAAGCCATCGTGCACGCCGAACTGAAGCGTGGCTTGGGCGGTCTGGCGACAATCGGTTCGACGGCTCCCTTCGTGGGACTGTTCGGAACGGTGGTCGGCATTCTGAACGCCTTCAACGGTATTGCCAAGGAAAAGGCAACCGGCCTGGCAGCGGTCGCGGGCGGCATTTCCGAAGCGCTCGTAACTACTGCCGTCGGCCTGTTTGTGGCGATTCCGGCCGTTATGATGTTCAACTATTTGACCGGTCGCGTGGAGGCGTTCGACGTGGAGATGGATAACTCCTCGAGCGAACTGATCGATTACTTCCTTAAGCGTCGGAGCATGCGCCGGTCTTAAGAAAGACAGGTCTCAGGTCTTAGGTCTTAGGTGTCAGGTCTCAGGACTTCGGCCTTTGATCTCTGACCTTCGATTTTGGGACTGGCTGGATGCTACCCATGAGTTGCGGATGGGGCCGGGCGGGGACGTCCGGCTCTCCATCGAGCAAAGTCTTGGGCGCACCAAGAGTAAGATACGCAGGAGACAGAATTCCATGGCATTAGCAAAGCGGAACGAAGGGGCGAACGTCACCTCCGACATTAACGTCACACCCATGGTGGACGTGATGCTGGTGCTGCTGATCATCTTCATGGTGGTCACGCCCATGTTGCAACATGGCATTCCTGTGGACATGGCCAAAGTCAATAACCCCACGGATATGCACGACGCCGACAAGGAAGACGCGCTGCTGGTTGCCGTCACTCGTGATGACCACGTCTTCTTCGGTACGGATCCCGTCAAGGTGGATGAACTGACGGAGAAGATCAAGGATCGCCTGGCGAACCGGACCGACAAGCGGGTTTTTCTCAAGGCCGACGCCCGAGCGAAATTCGGCTGGGTGGTCGAAGTCGTCGACAATGTTCGCGCCGCCGGCGTGGACCAACTCGGCCTTTTGACGGATATAAAGAAGGCCGGAAGCATGGCCCCGCCGCCAGGCGCCACTACGCCAACGCCTAAGGGCGGGCTATAGCACGGAATCGTAAATAGAGGAGATCGATTATGGGTATGGCAGTCGGTGCCAAAGGTGGCCAGAACGCGAACATGAACGTCACGCCGCTGATCGACGTGTTGCTGGTGCTGCTGATCATTTTCATGGTAATCACGCCGCTGACGCCCAAGGGTTTGGAAGCCTTGGTGCCCCAGCCTCCGCCGAAGGATCAGAAGGCTCCGCCGCCCACGCCGGATCGCACCGTCGTGGTGCAGTTGATCGATCACGGCGCTGGCAACCCTCCGGGACTCAAAATCAATCAGGACGAGGCCACGTGGGAATCTCTGCAGGGCCGCTTGGAAGACATTTTCAAAACCCGCGCCGAGAAGGTCATGTTCGTGAAGGGCGATGACAATGTGCCCTTCGCCGACGTCGCCAGCGTCATTGATATCGCGCATTCGGCCGGTGTCGACAAAGTCGGCTTGATCACAGCCAAAATCGAAGCGGGCGGCTAGAATCGGCTGATCGGATCACCGGGTCATCGGGTGATCTGAGAGCCGATGATCCGATAGCGAAAGGCTTGCGTTCCGGCCTTTGCGCCTGGCTGGTCGTTCCGCGTTAGGTTATTTTCCGACACTCCGCTGCAAGGGAGATTCATAAAGCAATGAAAACGACGCAAAGACTCCTGGTGGTATTCGCCGCCGCACTGGTGATCCTCTCCGGCACGGGCTGCAACAAGCTGAAGGCGCGTGACCACCTCAACAAGGGTGTACAGGCTTACAAGAACTCGAAGTTCGAGCTAGCAATCGATCACTTTCAGCAAGCCGTCGCCCTCGACCCCACACTTATCAATGCCCGCCTGTATCTGGCCACAGCCTTTGCCCAGCAGTACATTCCGGGCGCCGATACTCCGGACAACAACCGCTTTGCCGAGCAGGCGATTGACCAGTACAAGCAAGTGCTGCAGAAGGATCCCAAGAACATCAACAGCATCAAGGGCATCGCCTATCTCTATCTGCAGATGAAGAAATTCCCCCTGGCCAAGGAATTCTACAAGAAAGCTTCCGAGATCGATCCCAACGACCCCGAGCCTTATTACTCGGTGGCGGTGATCGACTGGACGCAGACCTACGTGCCCCGTCAGGAAGAGCGCGCCAAACTCGGCATGAAGCCCGACGAGTCCCTGCCGGCCAAGGACAAGAAGGTCTGTGCCGAGATGAAAGAGAAAAATACCGCCAACGTTCAGGAAGGGATCGACAACCTAAACAAGGCCCTCCAGCTTAGTCCCGATTACGAC
>Ga0187818_10000736_pt1 | contig 12330 bp, 8 predicted proteins | sample NC_wetland_sal_i_14_FD_130581 | JGI IMG/M metagenome (GOLD analysis project Ga0187818, IMG submission 130581) | Wetland sediment microbial communities from Neuse River Estuary, North Carolina, USA - SO4_3 | ecosystem: Environmental > Aquatic > Freshwater > Wetlands > Sediment | place: USA: North... | reverse complement strand
TTTCCCATCGGGTCCCGGCTCTTCAAGCGTTTCCTCGCCCGCGTTCGAGTCATCCGCCGTCCCAAAGATTCCGTCCGCTCCCGAGTTGTAGATCGGTTGAAATACCGGACTGGCCGCATTGCCGATGAAGATGCCGCAGGGTGAGGGGCTGGTGGTGCAGTACTGGGTACCCGAAGCATTCTGGATTTGGTCCCAGCTCATCTGCGACGTGTTGCGCGCGGTCACGATACTCTCGTACGCCTCGTTCGCCAGTTGCTTGGCGATCATGTCCTGCTGCGAGGTCTGCGTCGAAGCCATCGCCAGCCCGAAAACACCCAGCAGGCTCACCAGCCCCACCGTCAGAATGACCATCGAGATCATGACTTCGAGCAGCGAAAATCCGCCCTCCGCTTGCTTTCGCCCGCGAGCCTTCACGCCGCGCTCCATCATTGCCGTAGCCATTGATAGCCTCCTCCCGTCTTGGCGTAGAGCCGCCATCCCCGAATGCGGCCTGTCCCGCCCCACAGCGTGATGGCCCGCGTACTCAGCAGATCTCCCGCACGCGCCAGGTATACCACGCCTCCATCCCAAGTGCCCGGACAACTTCCGTCGTTGTTCGTGCCCGGCGCCCTCTGCGACGAACCGTCCGGGCAGAAGTAAACCGTCTGTTGTCCCGGGGTGCCGACGCCGTTGATCGTCCAGCCAAAATCGATCGCCGTCGTCCCCGATCCATAGCCGTCCGGAACCGCCGTGGCGGCCGTGGGAAGCCCTGTTTGCGCCAGAAACGACACGTCCGTCGGCAATTGATAGACCACCGTATTCTGATCGCCCTGAAATCCGGCCACCGTTGGCGCCACCGTGATCGTAGCGTAAGGACTCGGCGAAACCGCGTTAGCAAATTTCACCGAGTACGATGTCCGCTGCGATATCGAGTTGTCGCGCGCCAGACGCATCGCCGCCAGCGTGGTGTTATACGCATTGGTCACACGCTGCTGCGCCAGCACCGGCACCATGCTGATGAACGTGATCGCCACCATGACGATGCTGAGCGCCACCACCGTCAGCATTTCCAGCAGGCTGAAGCCGCTCTCCCCATGCCTGCGATGCCCCGCATTTGTTTCCAGCCTTCTCATAAGTATTTGCCGTACCTGCGATTCCCCGCTCCGTAAAACAAGATCGTAAGAACAAATTCGTGTAACTGGGATTGGTCAGCCCGGTATCTCCCGCGACCCTTTGTGGATCGCAGTCCCGACACCGATCTGACTAACGTGATGTTAGGAACTGTCCCCCGGTACGTCAAAGTACCGGGGTACACCGGCCCTTCGTACACTGTCTTTTCGTAAGGTAATTCCAGGAGAGTTACGATCGTGCCACTTGCCCTCAGATTGAACCCAACGACCGTCCTGTCAGCTTATCCTCCGCCAACAGAAATCGAAAGATGACTGAGGTTGTGACCCGCCGCGCGTCTTAAAAGCGTGAGGAAAAACATCAGGGAACAAGAGATATAAGAAGGCAATGCTAAATTGCACCGCTCACCGTGACGCAGGTAACTTGTCGTTGGCACCGACCCTCTCTTACCATGCTGTTACTATGGATCTACGCGCCCTCGTGGTGTGTCCGGATCAGGATTCCGCCGGCCTGCTCACGCTCATCTTGTCCGAGATGGGGATGGCGGCCGAGCATACGCCTTCGATCTCGCGCGGGTTAGAACTGCTCGAAAGCCAGCGCTTCGACGCCATCGTCCTCGACTATCGCGCCGACCAGAGTTCCGAAGAGTTCCTGACGCGCTTGCGTCAGTCCGGCAAGAACCGCGCCAGCATGCTGATTGCCGTCGTTGACAGCGGCTTCAATGTCCGCCCCGTGTTCGGGCTGGGCGCCAACTTTGTGCTCTACCGCCCGCTCTCTTCCGAGCGCACCCGCATCAGTTTGCGCGCCGCACGCGGCCTCATGCGCCGCGAACGCCGCCGCGCTCCCCGCACGCCCGTAAGTTCGACCGTCAACGTCGCCTATCCCGGAGCCCCCGAACTCAACACCGTTTTGACTGACCTCAGCGAAGGCGGAACTTCGATCCACGCCGCCAACCGCCGCCTTCCGCCCGCGTGCAAGGTTTATTTCGAGTTCGCACTTCCCGCGCAGCAGCAACTGGTCCGCTTGTCGGGGGAGGTTGCGTGGCAGGACGCCAGCGGCCGCACCGGAATTCGTTTCCTCGACGTGCCCCAGTCTTCGCGCCGCCTCATGCAGACTTGGCTGCAGCAGAACACCAATGCCCACCCGGCAACCGGCGTGCCGGCCCATGTGCCGGTAAACCAGTCCTCCGCCAACCAGTCGCTCGCGACCCCGCCTCGCACCGGTCGCGAGCCCAAGCGCGAGCCAAAAGATTCCAGCCTCATCTCCAACGCCGGCAACCGCCGCGGAGAGCTGCGTCTTGCCTGCAAACTCGGAGCGGAAATCTACCGTCTCGGCAGCAAGGTTCCCCATCGCTGCATCCTGTCCGACATCAGCGAGGGAGGTTGCTACGTCGAAATGCCAACTCCACTCTCCGGGCAGTCGGGCGTGGAGATTCTGGTTCGCACCGCCGACACGAAGTTGAGAATCACGGGTCAGGTGCTGACAACCCACCCCGGTTTCGGCATGGGCGTGCGCTTCATGTTCCGCGATTCCGTCGAGCGCGAAGAAATTATGCGCCTGCTCGCCGTTCTTTCCGCCGGTCCGTCGCTCGACGAACAACCGCGCTGAAAAACTCGAGGTCGCACTTGATGTTGGGTGGCGCAGCGCTTCAGCGCTGCGGTAACTGCACGGTCTTGAGTTCGGCTTTAGCCGCTGAGGCCACGCCCGCTAAACCCGCTGCTCTTTCTCCGCCACCGCCCGGCGAAAATATTCCAGCGAAAGCTTCAGTCCCCTTTCCAGCTCCACTTTCGGTTCCCAGCCCAGCAGCCGCTTCGCTTTCGAAATATCCGGACGGCGCTGCTTCGGATCGTCCTGCGGCAGCGCTTCGAACTTGATCTGGCTCTCCGACCCCGTCGTCGCAATCACTTTCCGCGCGCACTCCAGAATCGTGAACTCCGTCGGATTCCCGACATTTACCGGCTCATGCTCCGGCGACCGCGCCAGCCGCAGGATCCCATCCACCTCATCGCTTACGTAGCAGAAGCTGCGCGTCTGGCTGCCGTCGCCATACACCGTAAGATCTTCTCCCCGCAGCGCCTGCCACATAAAATTCGGAATTACCCGTCCGTCGTTGATCTGCATTCGCGGCCCATAGGTGTTGAAGATGCGCAGAATCCGCGTGTCCACCCGGTGATATCGGTGATACGCCATGGTCGCCGCTTCCGAAAACCGTTTTGCCTCGTCGTACACCGACCGCGGCCCCACCGGATTCACATTCCCCCAATACGCCTCCGTCTGCGGATGCACCATCGGGTCGCCGTAACACTCCGAGGTCGATGCCATCATGAATTTCGCGCCGCACCGCAGCGCCGTTTCCAGCGCTTCAAACGTCCCATACGATCCCACCCGCAGCGTTTCAATCCCGTGTTTGGCATAGTCCACCGGGCTCGCCGGACTCGCGAAGTGAAATACATAATGCAATGCGCCCCACTCCCCGGGCTGGCAAACATCCTTCTCCACAAACTCAAATCGCGAATCGTTCCCCAGATGCTCAATGTTCCCGAGCCGTCCCGTCAGCAGATTGTCCGCCGCCACCACCCTATAGCCCTCGCCCAGCAGCCCATCGCACAAATGCGATCCCAGAAAGCCTGCCCCTCCAGTCACCAGCGCACGTTGCGTGTTCATGGACTCAGGCGCGCTCCCTTATCTTCGATCGCGCCGCCCCTGGCAACTCTTCTGTCAACGCCGCCGGACGCCCCACGCTGTAGTAAGAGAATCCGTGCTCCACCATCACCGCCGGATCGTACAGATTCCGCCCATCGAGCACGATCGGATACTTCACCAGTGTGCGCAGACGCTCCAGATCAAGCGCCGCGAACTCTTCCCACTCCGTCAGGATCAGCAGTGCATCCGCGCCCGTCGCCGCCTCATACGCATCCGCCGCGAACTCGACGCCCGATTTCAGCACCTCTTTTGCCCGCTCCATCGCCGCTGGATCGTAGGCGCAAATGTGGCAGCCCTCGCGCACCAGTTCCTGCACCAGCAGCAGCGCCGGAGACTCCCGAATATCGTCAGTTCCGCCCTTGAACGCCAGCCCCAGCACGCCCAGTCGCTTGCCGCGGAAAGTCCAGAGCACGCTCCGCACCTTGCGCAAAAAGCGGTGCCGCTGATCCTCGTTAATACGAGTCACTTCTTCCAGCAGCCGGAAGTCGTATCCGCTTTCCTTCGCCACCGCCCGGAACGCCATCAGATCTTTCGGAAAGCACGATCCCCCATACCCGATCCCCGGATTCATAAATCGCGGCCCGATCCGCGAATCCGTCCCAATCCCGTCGCTCACCTGCTCCACATTCGCCCCCACCGCTTCGCAGATCGACGCCACCGCATTGATGAAAGAAATCTTCATCGCCAGAAACGCATTGGAAGCGTGCTTGATCAGTTCCGCACTCTTCGCGCTCGTGACGATCAACCGCGGCGGCACCCGAGCCGCTTCCGGACGCGGAATCGCATCCCCCCGCCCGTAGTACCATCCACTGGTCAGCGGCCCGTAGAGCTGGCGCATTAACTCCGCCGCCCGCTCGCTCTCCACTCCCACCACGATGCGGTCGGGATAGAGAAAATCTGTGACCGCCGTCCCTTCGCGCAGAAATTCCGGATTCGAAGCCACATCGAACAGCGACGGATCCGCCCCGTTCCTCATGATGATGGTGCGGATCCACTGGCTCGTGTACACCGGAACCGTGCTCTTCTCCACCACCACCTTGTACTCGTCCACACCCCCGGCGATTTCCCGCGCCACCGACTCCACATACGACAGATCCGCGTCCCCGCTTTCGGTCGGCGGTGTCCCGACCGCGATGAACACTGCCTCGCTTTCCCGTGTGGCCGCCTGCAAGTCGCCGGAAAACTTGATGCGCCCGCCCCTATGCCGCGCCAGCAACTCGGGCAGAAATTGTTCGTGAATCGGCACCTCGCCCTTCCTCAGTGCCGCGATTTTCTTCTCGTCGTTATCGACCAGGACAACCTCGTGCCCCAGATCCGCGAAACACACTCCCGTTACCAACCCTACATATCCGGAACCGACCACCGCGACGCGCATGGCGAGTCTTCTCCTTGAATTTTCATCTGCACCTCCGGCTCGTCGGTGTGCACTTTCTTACTGTAGCAGTCTTTCCAGCGCTGATCGCTTTTCTATCGTCATCAACGCATCCACCCAGCCCAGGAATGGGAATTCGAATCTCACAATAATCAGTGACCACCATCACCGCCCGGACGGTCAGCATTCTAGCACTGCGACTGCGTAATAATTCGTACGGTGGAGGAACGGGCGTCTCGCCCGTTCAGCCGGGCGGGGACGCCCGGCTCTCCACTGGCAAGCTGGCATCGACAGTAGTGACAATCACGCGGTCACGATACTAGCAGCCTGTTCGTCTCGAACTGCAACTGGTCCCGCCCGAAAGTAGTAGCGCTCCCGTCCACCAGCCTCCGCTCGGGATCGCTGTAAAATATCCCCAAGGCATCCCCCGCCCACCTGGGAGAAATCCATCTGCGCCGTGCCCTGATCAACGCCGCACTCCTGCTCCTGTTGTCCGCGCCGCTAGCCCGCGCCCAGGATCGCTCCGGCGAACTCCGCCTCACCGTCACCGATTCCGACGGCGCCGTCTTGCCCGCCCACGGCCTTCTCATCAGCCAGGCAAGCCATTTCGAACTCGCCTTCGACACCGCTCCCACTGGCGAATACACCGCCAAGAAGTTGCCTCTGGGCACCTACCATCTGACCTTGGAGCACGCCGGATTCGCCCCCTACAATTCGCTGCTCGAGATTCGCTCCGAGCTGCCCCAGAAAATTTCCGTCGTCCTCTCCGTTGCCACCGTCGCCCAGACCGTCGACGTAAAAGATTCCGACACGCTTCTCGATACCACGAATGCCGGCAACACTTACCAACTCGGCGCGCCCACATTGCGCGATTGGGCCGCCACCATTCCCGGACGGCAGGCCATCGACGTCGTGCAATCCCAACCTGGCTGGGTGCTCGAAGCCAACGGAGTCCTCCATCCCCGCGCCTCTGAATACGACACGCAGTACGTTGTCGATGGACTCCCCATCCTCAACAACCGCTCACCCGCCTTCTCTCCCTCCGACGATCTCGACGATGCGCAGGCGGTCAAGACGTACACCTCCGGAATTCCTCCCGAATTCGGCCGCAAGGTTGGCGGCGTGGTTGAAACCGTGACCGACCGCAATCCCGCGCGCGGCGCGCACGGCACCGTCATCCTCGGCGGAGGAAGTTTCGACACCGCGAACGCCTACCTCGGCGCCAGTTATTTCGACGGCCGCAACATCTTCGGCCTCTCCATGGACGCGGCTCGCACCGGCCGCTTTCTCGATCCCCCGGTGCTCCAAAACTTCACCAATAGCGCCACCCTCGCCGGAATCAAAGCCAGCTTCGAGCGCGACCTCACTACAAAAGATCGTCTCCGCCTTTCGCTCAGTTTCGATCGCGCCGGTTTGCTCGTTCCGAACGAACTCGTCCAGCAGCAGAACTTGCAGCGCCAGGATCGCAGCAATCGGGAAGTCTCAGGCCAGGTTTCGTATCAGCACACGTTCTCCTCCACCGTCCTCGGCACCGTGCAGGGGCGCGCGCGCGACGACGAAGCCGGCCTCACCTCCAATGCATCTTCCTGGCCCATGGAACCATTTCAGGACCGCGGTTTCCGCGAAGGCTATGTCAGCGCCACCGTCGCCGCCAATTTCCACCACCACGAAATCAAAGCCGGAGCCGATTCCATCTACAGCTTCGTTCACGAACTATTCTCCTACCACATCACCGCCACCGAGCTTTGCTTTCCCAGCGGATCTTGCCAGCCCCTCTTCGATCCCTCCACCCCGCTCAATTTTTTCTTCCACCAATCCGGTGACGATCGCGAGCTGGCGTTTTTCGTACAGGACAGCGCGCATTTCGGCAACCTGAGTCTAAGCGGCGGAATTCGCTTCGACCACTACAGCGTTCGCGTCACCGAGTCCGCCTGGAGCCCGCGCTTCGGTTTCGCCTGGTACGTCCCCAAACTCGGCATCGTATTCCGCGGATCCTACGACCGCGCCTTCGGCACTCCCGCCATCGAGAACCTGCTGTTGAGCGCGTCGCCCGAAGCCCGCACTCTCAACAACGAAGTCGCCCAGCTCCCGGTTCGCCCTTCGCGTGCCAACTATTACGAACTCGGAGCCACCAAAGAACTCCTCCACAAAGCTCACATCTCCGCCAACGTCTTTCAGCGCGACACCCGCAATTTCGCCGACGACGATCCTCTCCTCGATACCGGCGTCAGTTTCCCCATCGCGGTGAGTTCCGCCCACATCTACGGCGCCGAAAGCCAGCTCGCCCTCCCACAGTGGGGCCCGTGGTCCGCCTGGTTGAACTACTCCTACATGGTTGCCTCCGCGCGTCTTCCCGTGGTCGGCGGATTATTTCTCGGCCCTGACGCTTCCCAGCTTCTCAACTCCAACGCCCGCATCTGGATTTCTCAGGACCAGCGCCACACTGCGCACGGACAGATCCGATACCAGCCCTGGTCGCGCTTTTGGACCTCCGTCGGCGCCTCCTACGGCACCGGCCTTCCCGTCGACCTGAACGGCGAGTCAACCCAAACCCTCGTCGCCGAATTCGGCCAGGCCGTAGTTGACCGCGTCAACCTCAACGCCGGACGCGTGCGCCCATCCTTCTCTGCCGATCTCTCCGCTGCCCTCGATCTCTACAAAAAAGAATCGCGCGCCCTGCGCCTGCAAGGCGATATTCGCAATCTCAACGACCGCCTCAACCTGATCGACTTCGCCAGCGTCTTCTCCGGCACCGCCATCGGCTCTCCCCGTACTTTCTCTCTTCGCCTCCGCTTCGATTACTAAAGCGCGCGGCGAGTGTGGCGCGGGCACTCCTGCCCGCGTAACTGTGCGCGCCCAATCCAATGTCAGCCCAGGAAACCGATCTAACTCCCCTGTGTTCCTCTGTGTCCCCTGTGGTCAGTCTTTCCGCCCTCCGCCGCCAAACAAGAAGGCGCGGATAGCCCCCGCAACAAATTACAGAATTACCCGATTACCCAATCTCCACGCCGATTGACTTCCCCCGCATTTCGCGCGAAACTCCCCTCTGGGCCTGCTTTCTCCCGCATCACCGCGGGCCGCCGGAACAAAATATGTTCCCGCAACCTATGTCGAGGTCCGAGTTCCACCCTGACGATTCGTCTCCTGACCCGACCCGCATTCTCGAGCAGCACCTCCTCGCCGGCTTCTCGCCCGACCTCGCTCTCGATTTAGTCCTCAACGAACTCGTAGTCCGCGCCGCCCAAGCCACCCGCGCCAGCGCCGCCGCCCTCGCCCTCGTTCGCGGCGACGAAATGGTCTGCCGCGCCGCCACCGGGCACCTCGCCCCCGATCTCGGCGTCGCTCTCAACACCCGCGACGGTCTCTCCGGCGCCTGCCTTCAGACTCGCCAGCCGCAGCTTTCCGTCGACACCGAGTTCGATCCCCGCGTTGATCCCGCCATCTCCCACCGCCGCGGCATCCGCTCCATCCTCATCGTTCCCGTCTTCGAAAGTAACGACAAGAACGCTCGTTTCACCGGAGTTCTCGAAGTTTTTTCCACTTCTCCCGCCGCCTTCTCCCACAACCATCAAAAAGTGCTCGAAGCTTTCGCCGAGGAGTGCGCCCGCATCCGCCAAGCTGCCATCGAACTCAGTCAGCGCAAGCCCGCCGCCGCAGTCGCATCGCCCGAACTCGTCCCCCCCGCGCTCATTCCATCCGATTTCGTCCCGCCCGAGTTCACGCCCCCCGGCTTCATCGCACCCGGCCCTCTGCCCGCTCGCCGCTCTCCCTACGAAGCCTGGACCCTCCTCCTCGGATCTCTAGCCATTCTCGCCACCATCGCCGTCAGCTTTCTCATCGGCTCCCGCATCGGATGGCTAAGCCCATCTCGAACTGCATCCAGCAGCCAGATTTCGCAGCCCATCCCCGCCAACTCAATCCCGGCCGAGCCCATAACGTCCGCCGCCGGGGCAAAATCCGCCGTGTCGAAATCAACGGTCGCCGCAAGAACGCCTGCCGCATCGGCAAAATCCGCCGCCCCCGCCACAGACGAATTAGTCGTCTACGAAAAAGGCAAAGTCATCTTCCGCATGCAGCCCGCTCCCTCCAAGCCCGACCGAGCGAACCATCAACCAGCCAACCCCGATTCCACCAGGCAAGACAGCGATGCCATCGTAGAAGCATCGTCGACGACCAGGATCGCCCCAACGAATCTCGCCCCAACGAAGATCGCCCCAACAACGAAGATCGCCCCAGCCCAAACCGTCTGGCTGGCGCCCGCGCAATCCGAAGCCCGCCTCCTCAGCCGCACCGAGCCCCTGTATCCCCCCGAAGCCCTGGCCGCCCACCGCGCCGGCACCGTCGTCCTCGAAGTCCAAGTCGCCGAAGACGGCTCCGTCTCCAACGTCCGCCCCCTCAGCGGAGACCCCCTCCTGGCCGCCGCCGCCGCCGAAGCCGTCCGCAACTGGCGCTATCAACCTTACCGCCAACTCGACCACCCCGCCCAATTCCAGACCGATGTAACCTTGACCTTCACACTCCCCAACTAAGCGCTCGTCGAACGGATAGAAGAGCGGGTGCCCCAGGTCTCGCGCTTTTCGAGACCTGGGCGCTTCGCCCCAACCCTAGCCACGCAACCCGACACCTGCTCTACGAGAACGCCAACTCCTTAGCCCGCTGCACCGCCTTCACCACCGCCTTGATCAGCGTTACGCGCAGCTTACCTTCTTCCAGTTCCATGATGCCGTCGATCGTGCATCCCGCCGGTGTCGTCACCGCATCCTTCAGCAGCGCCGAATGAGCCCTCCAAGCTATGCTTGGGCGGGTCTTCGCCGAACTACTTATTCTCTCGCGACCTCGGGTCGTTCGCCACGTCGAAGTACCGGGTGTCCGTCGGACCATACCCGCAGACCTGCACAATGACCGGCTCCGCGTCAGTCCGGGCAAAGTGGTTTCGCCCGCCCGGTTCCGAGTACACGCTTCCCGGCGGAAGCGTCTTCAGTGACGTAACATCGAAATGATCGCCGTAGCCGAAGCGCCACTCGCCTGACAGAACCGTTGCCACGCGATCATCCCGGTGGGAGTGTGCCTGGATCGTGGTATGTGCCGGCACGAACAGCAGAATCGTGTAGAAGCCTGCTTTTGCAGGATTGCCGAACAGCACTTTCGTATGCACCCCGGCGACGCCGGAACTTCCAATCTGATTATTGTCGAGAGTGCTGCCGCGAATTTCCTCCACCGTCATGCGCATCTCAGGCAGGGATTGAGCAGTTGCCGCGGAAACCGCCCCCACCCACAACGCCGCGATCACGATTCTCTTGCACACCGGTCCATCGAACATGTGCCAGTCCTTTCGTTTCGATTCGTTCGGCAAGCCGGCCCCTACTCTACGAAAACGCCAACTCCTTGGCCCGCTGCACCGCCTTCACCACCGCCTTGATCAACGTCACGCGCAGCTTGCCTTCTTCCAGTTCCATGATGCCGTCAATCGTACATCCCGCCGGCGTCGTCACCGCGTCCTTCAGGAGCGCCGGATGATCCCCGGTCTCCAGCACCACCCGCGCCGCGCCCATCGTTGTTTGCGCCGCCAGCAGCGTCGCTATATCGCGCGGCAGTCCCACCTTCACCCCCGCCTCCGCCAGCGATTCCAGAATGATGTAGATATACGCCGGCCCGCTCGCCGACAATCCCGTGACCGCGTCCATGTGTTTTTCGTCCACGGCCACCGTCCGCCCCACCGCGTCGAAAAACTTCGTCGCCGTTTCCAGATGCTGCTTGCTCGCGAACTTCCCCTTGCACAGCGCCGTCATTCCCGCGCCCAGCACGCAAGGAGTGTTCGGCATCGCCCGCACCACCGGAACTTCTTTCTCCATCGCCCGCTCAATCATCTCCGTCGGAACCGACGCCGCCACCGAAATCACCAGTTGCTTCTCATTCAAGTGCGCGCGAATCTCCCGCACCACGTCGGCCACCACCTGCGGCTTCACGCAGAGAAAAATAATGTCCGCGTCCTTCACCGCCTCCGAGTTGTCGGTCCCCGCGTGCACCTTCAACTTTTCCTTCAGCATCCGCGCCCGCTCCGGATGCGCCACCGTTGCCCAGGTCTGCCCCGGCGACAGCAATCCATCCCGCAAGAAAGATTGCAGCAGAATCGATCCCATCTTCCCCGCGCCCAAAACCGCCACTTTCTTCTTACCAACACTCTGCCCCATAGGATTCTCCAACCTTGCCTAAATAGTAGTGCACCAGACTAACACCACGAAGCCTGCCCAGCCTTCCCCTGTGTTCCTCTGTGCCCCCTGTGGTGAAGCTTTTCTCCGCGTACTCAACCGTGTCCGAGGCGAAAGCTCGATCTCCTATCCCACCACGCCCGCGGCCCGCACCATCCCCAATATTTCCCGCCCAATCGGCAACGAAGCCGTCGCCGCCGGAGACGGCACGTTCAGCACATGCAAAAACCGCTCCCGCCCCGCAAACCGGAAATCATCCACCAGCGCGCCATCCGCTCCCACCGCCTGCGCCCGCACTCCCGACCCGCCCGGCGTCATATCTTCCATCCGCACCTCCGGCACCAACCGCTGGCAGGACCGCACAAACTCCCGCTTCCGCAGCGACCGCCGAAACTCCCCCAGCCCGTTTTTCCAGTGCTGCCGCGCCATTGCCCGAAATCCCGCGTCCATGAACACTTCCATCGTCTCGCCCAAATCGAAATCCCTCCACCGATATCCCTCGCGCCGGAACGCCAGCACCGCATTCGGCCCCGCATCCACATTCCCATAAATCCGCCGCGTGAAGTGCACCCCCAAAAACGGATACTGCGGATCGGGCACCGGATAAATCAGCCCCCGCACCAACTCCTGCCGCGCCGCCGCCAGATCGTAATATTCCCCGCGAAACGGAACGAGAATCATCCCCGGATCGTCTCCCGCCATCCGCGCCACCCGATCGCTATACAGCCCCGCGCAATTCACCACATAGCGGGCCGAAAAATCTCCCGCTCGCGTCCGCAACACCACCGCCTCTCCCGCCGCGTCCGACTTTGCGCCCGACGACCGGCCGAATCCCACCACCCCCGCATTCGTCTTCACCTCCGCCCCGCGCCCCGCTGCGATCTCCGCATACTTCGCCGTCACCGCCGCATAATCCGTGATCCCGGTGGACGGCACTTT
>Ga0187818_10000735_pt1 | contig 12331 bp, 5 predicted proteins | sample NC_wetland_sal_i_14_FD_130581 | JGI IMG/M metagenome (GOLD analysis project Ga0187818, IMG submission 130581) | Wetland sediment microbial communities from Neuse River Estuary, North Carolina, USA - SO4_3 | ecosystem: Environmental > Aquatic > Freshwater > Wetlands > Sediment | place: USA: North... | reverse complement strand
TGACGCAGGGAGACAAGGTCACCCTTCTTGATGAGCCTGTGCGACTCGTCGAAAGTCATCATTCCCTCGCCGAGCCTTCATTGTACCAATCCGTTCTAGTCGAGTTTTTCCGCAGCCTGCTAGACAACACAGGCCTGGAGACGGTTCTATACAGCTTCTGTCCTGCCACCAGCTGCGTAGACGGGGCGATGCCATTAGCTGGCCTGATGCAGGATGTTGTTGGCAACTTGTACGGTACCACAGCGCACGGCGGCGCTACTGGTAATGGAACGGTGTTCGAGGTGGACACCACGGGGCAGGAGACGGTGATCTATAGCTTTTGGTCAGCTTCTGACCCAACGGACGGATCGGGTCCCAATACTAGATTGATCCAGGATGCTGCGGGCAACCTGTACGGAACTACAGGAGGCGGCGGTGATAATCCTAACGGTTGGGGAACGGTGTTCAAGGTGGACACCACGGGGCAGGAGACGGTGATCTATAGTTTCTGCTCTGACCCTAATTGCACCGACGGTGCGCTCCCACTGGGCGGTTTGATCCAGGACGCTGCGGGTAACCTCTACGGCACTACAGAGGAAGGCGGCAGCTATGGCACGGTGTTCAAGCTCACACCTCCGACACAACCAGGTGGAAACTGGACAGAAACGGTGCTCTACACCTTCTGCTCTGACACTCTCTGTTCTAACGGAGCGAACCCCTTTGCTGGTTTGCTGCAGGATGCTGCGGGCAACTTGTATGGAACCACAATGAGCGGCGGCGGTTACGACAGCTGGGGCACGGTGTTCAAACTCGCACCTCCGGCGCAACCGGGCGGGAATTGGACTGAGACGGTGCTCTACAGCTTCTGCTCGGTTACCAGCTGTGCTAGCGGAGCTAGCCCCCAGGCTGGCCTGATCCAGGACGTTGCGGGCAACCTGTACGGCACGGCAGCTGGTGCGGGTGCTTACGGCAGTGGCACGGTGTTCAAGCTGATCCTTATACAAACGCCCACCGTAACGATGACACCATCGTCATCGAGTATTATCACCTCACAGGCGTTAACAGTCGGCGTCACAGTTGCCGGCGTCAACGGCGATCCCGCGCCCACCGGCACCGTGACGCTGACCAGCGGTAGTTACACTTCTGCAGCGACGACGCTCACCGGTGGCGGCGCGACGATCAACGTCCCCGCCGGATCGCTGGCGGTCGGCGTGGACACACTGACCGTGGCGTACTCGGGTGACAGCTACTACAGGTCGGCCACAGGCACGGCCTCGGTCACGGTCGTGCCCCCCAGCTTCACGATCGGCGGCGCGGCGGTCACGGTCGCGCCCGGCGCGACCACCGGCAACACTTCGGCTATTACTGTGACACCAGGCAGCGGAGGCTTCAATGGCGCCGTGGCCCTGACGGCTGTTATCACATCCAGTCCGGCTGGAGCCCAAGACCTGCCCACGTTGAGCGCAATCGGCTCGGTAACCCTCGCTGGCTCCGCCGCCGTGACGACCATCCTCACCATCTCCACCACGGCTCCGACGAGCGGTGCTCTGGCATATCCCGCGCGCCCAGGTGCCCGCTGGTGCGCTGGCGGCGCGACCCTGGCCTTCGTCCTGCTTTTCGGCATCCCGGCGCGTCGTCGTAGCTGGCGGACGAGACTTGGCGCGCTCGTTTTCCTCGCGATCCTCACTGGCGGTTTACTAGCGTGCAGCAGTGGAGGCGGCGGCACCAGCAATCCTGGTACTACGCCGGGCACCTACACCGTGACTGTGACCGGCACCTCAGGCAGCACCACGGCCACGGGCGTCGTTACTCTCACCGTGCAGTAGTCCGCATGTGAATAGAACGGTCGCAACCCATCCGAGAGGCGTGGCCGCAGGAATAGATGAAACCGACTGATGGAAAGACGGGCGTCCATCAGTCGGCGGATGTCCTACGTTCGAACAAAATCAATATACCCGCGCTGCACATCAGTCCGCGTCAACTTAGCCCGAATCTTGTCGCCCAAGTGTAACCCCTGCGCTCCCTGAGCCAACAATCCTTCAATATGCGGTTGCATGACGCGGACAAACGTTCCCCTCGGAGTAACTCCGGTGACGATGGCGTCGAAGGTTTCACCTACTCGATGGCTCATCGCCACGGCGGCCAACCGCTTCGACATTTCGCGCTCCACTTTTCGCGCTGCATCGCCTTTCTCAGTGCAGTTCGCGGCGATGCCGGAGAGTTCGTCGTCGGAGTAAGGCCCAGCTTTTCCATCGAGCAAAGCCTTGATCAGTCTTTGCGTGACCACATCGGCAAAGCGCCGGTTGGGCGCGGTCGAGTGCGTGTAATCCTGCACGGCCAGCCCGAAGTGCCCCTGCTCGGGATCGCCCGGACGCTCCAGCACATATTCGCCCGGCCCAATCAGCTTGATGACCGCCAGCGACAGGTCGGCGAAGTGATCGGGGTCGGCGGCTTTGCGCTTCAGAAGAAAATCGTTGAGCGCCTTGGAATCGGCCTGTGCAGGCAGGGTTTCACCCTGCGCTGCCGCCAGCCGCACGATGCCGTCCCAATGCGCGGGAGTTTTCACGATGCGGCGCAAAGAAGAAACCTTTTCCAGCAGCCGCGCCACCACCCCGTTGGCTGTGATCATGAAATCTTCGATCAATTCGGTGGCGCGATTCTTCTCTTGCTTTACGACACCGACCACCTGCTGGTTGAGCACCAGCGGGTGAACTTCGCTGGTGTCAATGTTCAGCGCGCCATGATCGTAGCGCAGTTTCTTGAGTTCCTGGGCAACTTCGTCCTGCAGCTTGAGCTGCGCCTGCAATTCCGAAGACGCGGCCACTTTCGGCGGAGCCGCCGCCGTGCCCTCCAGCCATGCTCCGACCGCGCCGTAAGTGAGTTGCGCCTTATTGCGAACGATGGCCCGATACACATCGCTTGAATCTAGCGAGCCGTCGGCAGCGATGACGAATTCAACCACCACGCCCGGCCTGTCCACGTTTTCGAGCAGAGACGACGCGCCCGTCGAGAGCTCTTCCGGCAACATTGCGAAATTGCAAATGCCGGTATAGACGGTAGTCGTCTCCTTGGCTGCATGCTGATCGATCGGAGTGCCCTTGGCGACAAAAGCATCCACATCGGCGATGCCCACCATCACTTTGACGTCGCCATTAGGCAAGCGTTCAGCGACCTCGATCTGGTCGAGGTCCCGCGAAGTATCGTTATCGATGGAGGACCAAAGCAGGCCGCGCAAATCCCGCACCTTATCGGAAGGCGCCAGCAGCGGCGGATGAGCCGAGATATCCGCCAGTTGCTGTCGGGTCGCAGGCGGAAAATCCGGCTCGAAACCCTCCGCCACCATGACCTGCCGTGCCATTGCCTGAAGATTAAGAGAAGAAGGCCGAGAATCGTTCATTGTGCCTGCTTTCAGGGAATATGAGCTTGAAAAGGCTAACACGAATCGCGGATGAGGTCAGAGGTTAGAGGTCAGATTGCAGAGGTCAAAACGGTTCACTTCTGCAATCTGACCTCTAACTTCTGACCTCCTCGTGATATTCTAATGACAGCAGCTGCGTCTTCCTCCGATTGGATCGATTCCCGCAGTTCCCTAAATATCATGATTTCAGTCAGCAATGTGTCCATGCGCTACGGCGCCAAAGTTCTGTTCGACGAAGTTTCCACCGGCTTTATTCCGGGGAAGCGCTACGGCCTTACCGGCCCCAACGGAGCCGGTAAATCCACGTTCATGAAGCTTCTGACCGGCGAACTGGAGCCGCAAAAGGGAACCGTAGTCCGCCCGCGGAAGCTCGGCGTTCTCAGCCAGGATCAATTCGCCTTTGATCGCTATCGCGTGATCGACGCGGTCATCATGGGCAACCGCCGCTTGTGGGCCGCTCTCGAAGAACGCGAACTCATCTATGCGAAGCATGAGATGACCGACGCGGACGGCATGAAACTCGGCGAACTGGAAGGGATCGTCGGCGAAGAAGATGGCTACACCGCCGAAACGGACGCTGCGATTCTGCTGCAGGGCCTCGACATTCCCGACGAGACGCACGAGCGCAAGATGTCAGAGATTCCGGGCGGACAAAAGATGCGCGTGCTTTTGGCGCAGGCTCTCTTCGGACATCCGCAGGCGCTGCTCCTCGACGAGCCCACCAACCACCTCGATCTGGACTCGATCCACTGGCTGAAGAATTTTCTGAATCAATATGAGGGCGTGCTGATCGTGATCTCGCACGACCGTCATTTCCTCAACGGCATTTGCACCCACATTGCCGACATCGATTACGAAACCATCATTACTTATACCGGCACGTATGACGACATGGTGGTCGCGAAAACCCAGATTCGCTCGCAGATCGAATCGCAAAACGCTCAGCGCGAAAAGAAGATTGCACAGTTGAACGAGTTCATCGCGCGCTTTGCCGCCGGAACCCGCTCCAGCCAGGTGCAGTCGCGGCGCAAGGAAGTCGAGCGCCTTCAAGTCACCGAGCTGGCGAGGTCCAACATCCAGCGTCCCTACCTGAAGTTCGAGCAGAAGCGGCCCTCCGGCAAACACATTCTGGAAGTGGAGGGAGTGACAAAGTCGTACGGAGAAGCGAAGGTGATTTCCGGCTTCACGGCGAGCGTGCTCCGCGGAGAAAAGATCGCTCTGATGGGCCGCAACGGCTCCGGTAAGACTACTTTGGTGAACGCGCTGCTCGCGAACTCGCCGACGGTTTCGGAATCGGAACTGCGCAAAACCAGCGGCTATGACGGCCCCTTTGTGGACGGCGGAAAAGTTATCTGGGGTCACGAAGCGGCCGTGGGATATTTCGCCCAGGATCACAAGGCGCTAATCGAGCCCGGCATCAAGGTTCTGGAATGGCTCCATCAGTGGGGTCCTTCCGCATCGACTGAAGAGATTCGCGGCTTGCTGGGCCAGATGCTGTTTCCTCGCGATGACGCCGAGAAGCGAACCGACATACTCTCCGGCGGAGAGGCCGCGCGGCTGCTCTTCTGCAAACTGATGCTGCAGAAGCCGAACGTGCTCGTGCTCGACGAGCCGACCAACCACCTCGATCTCGAATCGATCAACGCCCTGAATATTTCGTTGCAGCGCTATCCCGGAACGGTGCTGCTGGTCACGCATGACGAGGATCTGATCGATGAAGTCGCGACCAGGATCTGGCACTTCGAGGGCACCCATGAAATCACCGATTTCAAGGGCGCATATGGCGAGTACGAGGCGGTTCTCGCCTAAACAGGTCTGGGGTGAAAGGTTTTTGCGATGCGACCGAAAATAGGTTGTCATCCTGAACGGAGCCGGGGTCCCCGGAATGCGCGTCTTTTGCGCGTTCTGGGGTGGTGAAGCGAAGGACTTGCTTTTTTGGCGCGCTGACGGAATTGCTTACTTACTCTTCACACCCTCGTGAACGATCGACAACGCAGGACCTTTCTTCGCCTTCTTCTTGACGCTCGGTCGTTTGCGGAATTTAGAAGAATCACCGACGATGTCAGCGACGCTGGTGTTCTCCAGTATCTTGGCCGCGGCATCGCGCACCTCCAAGAACACACCATAGAGCGCGCGATGGTCGGGGTCGGTGATGATCAGGCTTCGGAGTTGGTCCGCATCCCCAAAGGGTGCGAGTGGACCGTCAACCAGCCGAATGATCTCGCTGAGTTTGATCTCCGCTGGCGCGCGCCGCAGCCGGTAGCCGCCCTTCGCGCCCCGAACGCTTTCCACGATGCGCGCGTTCTTGAGTTCCAGCAGAATCAACTCAAGAAACTTCTCCGGCAGGTTGCTGTCGATGGCAATGTCCCGGATCTTGATAGTCTCAGTTCCGTATCGGCGGCCCAGGGTCATGATCGCTTGCAGCGCATAAAGCCCTTTTTGCGAGATCTTCAATCCCGTATCCTTTCCAAACCATTTCTGTGATTCCCGGCTGCTGCGTCCGCCACTTACCCCCGCAGCGAACCTTCCGCCTTTGACGTACTCTAGTGCCCCCGTGCCTGCTTTGCAACTGATCTTATTGCCAAGCGCGGCAGAGTTATGTGCAAGTCAAAATATTGCACGGGAAACGCGGATGGGTACCTGCTTCCCATCGGAGGTGCCGGTCTCACGGCGGTGGATGGTGGTGCGGGAAAAAGCCCTCTACCGCGTCGAAGCCGCCTTCATCGCAGGTTCGCCAACTTCGTCGTGCGCTTCGCCTTCCAGACAAACCCGATGCCACAACTCAAGATTGAGCAGTCGCCAGATGCGATCGTAATTATCGCGATGCTTCGCGCGATGCTCGTCGAACAGCCGCTCGATCGCTTCGCGCCGGAAGTATCCGCGATTCAGGCTGCGCGGTTCGAGCAGCAGCTCGCGAATCGTTTCCAGCCGCGGTCCGGCCAGCCACCCGCTCCACGGCGTCGGAAATCCCAGCTTCGTCCGGTACAGAATCGAGTGCGGCAGCAGATCATCCACCGCCTTCTTCAAAATCCGTTTGCCGGCCAGTCCCTGGATCTGCACTTCGCGCGGAATCCTGGTCGCGAATTCGACCAGAACATGGTCGAGAAACGGCACCCGGCTTTCGATGGATGCGGCCATGCTCATGTTGTCCTGCTTCATGAGCAGTTCCACCAGGTAGGTTTTGATGTCGGTGTAGAGCAGCCGTTGCAGCATTTCACCCGACGAATGTTCCCAGTAACCGGCGACATTCTTATACGCCGTGCTGGGTGCGGCTTCCTGCGTGAATTCGCTGGTCAGCAACCCGCTCTGCTCCGCTTCGCCGAAAGCGGAAAAGAAATTATCGAAGTAGAAAGAAGCCCATGAATTTCCATCCTTGCCCAGAAATGTATGTTCCAGTTTCCGGCGCAGAGTTGCTCCCAGCAGGGAAGAGGTCGCAACCGTGTTGCGCAATCCGCGCCGCAAAAAGCCCGGAACAACGCTGCGGTACGCTCGATCCAGGGCCGCATTCTTCAAGGTGAAGGCATAGCGCGTATAGCCGGCCAGGGTTTCATCCGCGCCCTCGCCGGTCAGCACCACCGTAACTCGTTCGCGCGCGAGCCGGGCGACAAAATAAAGCGAGACGCTCGACGGCCAAACGATCGGCTCGTCTTCATGCCAGATCAAGTGCGGGAGCGCGCCAAAAAAATCCCGTTCGCCGACCAGCACTTCATGATGCCGCGACCGGATGTGATCCGATACCGTGCGCGCAAAGGGCAATTCGCTGTAAGTCTGCTCGGTGTAGCCGACCGAAAAAGTCTCCACCGGCTCGCGCCGCAGTTTCGTCATCAGAGCGGCCACCGCGCTCGAATCCACGCCGCCGCTCAGGAACACGCCCAGCGGAACGTCGCTCATCAGGTGGCTTTGGACTGCGCCTTCCAGTAACTCGCGGTAACTCTGAACGTAGTAACTTTCATCTCGCGATTCGTGCGGCTTCGACGCATCCAGGTCCCAGTACTGCCGGATTTCCGCTTTGCCATCGGGGCCAATCGTCATGGTGCACCCGGGCAGCAGCTTGCCGATTCCGGCGTAGAAGCTTTCCTCGCCCGACAAATACCCAAATGCCAAATACTCCGGCAGCGCCGCCCGATTGAACTCCGGACGAATCCCGCCATGCGCCAGCACCGCTTTGATTTCCGATCCGAACAGCAGCCGCTCCGGCGTCAATTTGTAGTACAGCGGTTTGATGCCCAGCCGGTCGCGCGCGATGAAAAGCGTTTTCGTATTGCGATTCCAGATGGCAAAGGCGAACATGCCGCGCAGGTGCAGCACGCATTCCGCGCCGTACTCTTCGAACAGGTGGATGACAGTTTCGGTATCGCTGTGCGTGCTGTAGCGGTGGCCGCGCGCGATGAGTTGCTCGCGCAACGCGAGATGGTTGTAGATCTCGCCATTGAACACGATCCACAGCGTGCCGTCTTCGTTCGAGATCGGTTGATGCCCGCCCGCCACATCGACAATGCTGAGCCGCCGCATGCCGATGCCCACCGCGCCATCCGTATAATAGCCTTCGTCGTCTGGCCCGCGATGGCTGATCACGCGGCACATTTCGCGCAGAGCCGCGGCGCTCGCCCGCGCGTCGCGTCCGAATTCAAGAATTCCAGCAATCCCGCACATTTAGCGCTTCTCCGCGTATGGTGACGGACTGCGATTCGACGAGCCATGACTTAAGTCCGCCGATGAAGAACACGAGTCGCCCGTCAGCTCTTCGAACAAGGACGTAACCGAAAACTCGCCCGGTGCTGCGTTCATCACTGCATCCAGCCTGCACCACTCGAAAAATTCGGATGGCCCCGCCACCTTCAGCAGAGGCCGTCCCTGCCACGCCGCATAAGTCCCGCCGATCATGACCAGGTGCGCGAGTTTCTCTTTTTCGATGCGGCAATAGAACACTCGCGCGTCCGAAGACCACGGACCGAAACTCCACGCCTCGTCGCCGAGCGCAAAAAAGAATCCCTGGCTCTCGTCATGATAGTCAAGTTCGTATACCTGCACCGCCGCCTGCGCCATGCTGGCCAATCGTGGCTCGAAGTGTTGTTCGATAAGCGGGTCGCCCTCCTGCCGGATTGCGCCGCGACGCGGCACCAGCACAGTCGCCGTCTCTGCCGGCAGCAACACCCGCGCATGGCATCGCACCAGCGGCGCAGGCTGGAACGCACCGTACGCAGGCGAAACCAGTGTTCTGCTAACTTCCGTCGCCGTATGCCAGACCGTTTCTTCCGGCACGATCAGGCTCAACCCCGATTCACCAGACGCAGCGCCGGCTCTTGATATCTCCACCCGCCCCGGGCCGACGGCTTGAACTTCGAGATCGGGCGCGAAGTGCCACCGTAACTCCAGTTCATGTTCCGTTTGACCGAGCGCAACATCACGTACCATCCACACACCGCCCGCGATCTTCAGCACGTGCCGCCGGTGCAAAACCGGATCCGCCAGCCGCTCATATCCATTGTGACTTCCCACAAAGTAAGTGAAGCTTTTGCCCGCGATCCAGTTTTCCGCTTGCGTGGTCGGAATGTGAGTCCATGAGAAAGGCTCATCCGCAACCGCCTGGTCCGCTTCATCGACGCGCATTGTGTTGTGCGCACCCGTTCCGCGAAACGTGTTCCGGTCTGCCGGATCTTTCGAAATATAGACGCCGCTCCCGGAGTCCACCAGCCAGCGCCGTCCGTCCATGGTGAGCCGCAGGCTGAGCGCGTCGGCGTGTCCGTGCCCCGAGCGGCCCACACCGTGCGGCCCGCCATCCACAACCATCGCCTGCCCGTACGGCTGCGAATCCGCCAGTACGTAAATCCCGCCATCGGGAAAAGCGATCGAATGCGCAGCGGTGCTTGTTTGTGGGATCGAGAGGTTTTCGATCGCGTGACTTCCAAACAACCAGATCGCTTCCTCCGTCAGCCGAGCCGTGGGAAATTCCCGCGAGTACATCACCGCGCCCAGCGCCAGCGGGTCCGTCATCTGCTCCGTGCGATTACGCCGCGGATTCCACAACCGCCCGCCATCGTCATCGCCGAAGCCTTCCGCCGGTCCTGCCTGCGCGAGCGCTTCCACTACATCCAGCATTCGTCCCAGCACCGCGTCATACGCCGGTGGAATTTCCATTCCATTCCGGGCCGCGAGGTACCGCGCATAGAGAAAGAAATCGAGCGCGTAAACGTGGTAGTACAGCGATTGCTCGAAGTACACGCCATCCGGACGCACCTGCCGCCCTGCCTCGCGCAGCACAATCTGCCACGAGGATCCCTTCCAGCGCGCGGCCCCCGGCATTTGCGGATACAACGTGCCCAGAAAGAACAGCGCCACCGCTTCTCCCAGCAGGTGCGTGTTCGGAGAAAAATAAGTAGATAGATAGCGCTCAATGTAACGCCCGTGAAAGGCGAGCGCTGGCGCTATTTCCGAGCGAAATGCCGAGCTAAAATCTGCGTACTCCGGCGTTCCCGCCAACAACTGGTCCACCCAGATCCACGACAGACTGCGGAAGGCAACCTCCAGCGTGCTGCCCCAGTTGATTCCCAACGGATACGGATTCGCCTTGATCCAACTGCGCCACTGCGCCATCAGTTCGCGCGCGTACTTCTCGTCTCCGCTCAGCAGCCGCGCTTTGGCCAGCGTCACCAGGTGCTGGTGCCGGTTCAATTCCCACGTGACCTTGTGGTCGCCCGCAACCGCGAAATCGAGAAACGGAATCCTGAACCACGGCTCCAGCGGCGCACGCTTGCTGTGGACCGGATCGAGATGCCAGTCGATCTCTTTGTCTCTGCCACCGTCAAGAGTGAAGTCAAGATTCTCGTAGCCCAGCAATCGAAAACGATGACCGCAGATTTCATCGGCCTCGCGCAGAATTGCGGCCGCTTCGTCGGGCAGATGTTTGCGCAACAACTCCACGCGCTCTGAAACTTCACTGCCAGAGAAAAAGAATCGCCCCGGCCGCGCCGCCGAATCCGCTTTCAGCCGCACCGCCGCATTCCGCACGCCCATCCGGTGCATGAGCAGATCGCTCTGCTTGTGCAATGCCTGCCCGACGCGCACCCGCACCTCTTCCCAGTCCATCCGGGATACGCGCGCCAGCTTGCTTTGCCATCCAAAAGCCATCGGATTTCCTTATCTTACATGCTGAAAAGGCCGCTCTCGACCCACCCGTTACCCCTGTAACCTCGCTCATCCTTGACTTTGGCCGGGACTCTGCCGCCGCAGTACGATGAAAGTTGTGGGCAATTTGATCCCATCACGTTCCCACCCGGTGGAAATAGTTATCCACCTCTTGCCCCGCCGCCGACCTGGACTTCGACGGCTTTTCAGGATATTCTGTAACATATTGAAAATAAGACTGTTGCTGTCTGCGATTGAGACCGTCCAGCGCCCCAATGGAGAACGGCTTGCTACCGCTTAACTGGGGGTTGGTATAGTTCGACGTGGGGAAATAGCGCCACGCCGTAGTCTCCAGCAGGCTGCTGAAAAACTAGGGCTTCGTATCAGGGTATCGCTTTAGCGATGCCGTAAGTTCTTCGAAATCAATTGCCCCTTTAGGGGCTGGGCGTCGACATACGGCTCTTTCCGCAGCCTGCCTGATACTCGATTTGCCAGGAGAATTCGCTTGGGCTTGTCCGTTAGCATTTTTGGGTTGGGATACGTCGGGTCCGTATCGGCCGCTTGCTTCGCCTCCATGGGCCACAAGGTCATTGGCGTTGACGTGAGCCGCTCCAAAGTTGAGATGATGGATTCGGGCCGCACCCCGATCATCGAAGCTCGCATGAGCGAAATGGTCGCAGAAGCGCACCGCGCCGGCCTCCTGCACGCAACCACCGACGCCACCGCAGCCGTGCTGAATTCCGAAGTCTCGTTCGTCTGCGTCGGAACGCCCAGCTTGAAAAATGGCAAGCTCGACCTCAGCCACATCGAGCACGTTGCCAAAGAAATCGGCGCTGCCATCCGCCAGAAAAAATCGCCGCACGTTTTTGTTCTGCGCAGTACCGTGCTGGCCGGCACGACCGAAAAGGTTGTGCTCCCCATCCTCGAAAAAGAAAGCGGCAAAAAGTGTGGCCAGGATTTCACCGTTTGCTATAACCCCGAGTTCATGCGCGAAGGCAGCGCCGTCGCCGACTTCCTGAACCCGCCCTACACCATTCTCGGGGCCAGCGACACACACCACCTCGCGCCGCTGCGCGAACTTTACAAAAACACTCCCGGCACTCTCTACGAGACGACCATTCCGGTCGCCGAAATGGTCAAGTATTTTTCCAACTGCTATCACGCGGTGAAAGTAGGCTTCGCCAACGAAATGGGAACCATGTGCAAGCATCTCGGAGTTGACGCGCACGCGGTCACCAAAATTTTCACCTCCGACACCAAGCTGAATATTTCTCCCGCCTATCTTTCCCCCGGCTTCGCCTTCGGAGGTTCCTGTCTTCCGAAAGATCTGCGAGCCATTACCTACAAAGCCAAAGAACTGGATCTCAAGCTTCCCCTGCTCGAATCCCTCATGCCGAGCAACACCGAGCACGTCGATCGCGCCGTGGAAATGGTGATGAGCACGGGCAAAAAGAAAATTGCGCAGCTCGGCCTGAGCTTTAAAGCCGGCACCGATGATCTGCGCGAGAGCCCGCAAGTGCAGTTGATCAAGCGCCTCATGGGCGAAGGTCTCGAAGTCAAAATCTGGGACGAAGATGTCTCTCTAGGACGACTGGCCGGCTCCAATCGCCAGTACATCGAAGAGGTCATTCCGCACATCGGATCCGTGCTCTCCGCCGACCTCGAAGGCGTACTGCGCACCGCCGAAGTCGTGATCCTCGGCAACAAATCGGCCAGCAAAGATCAGCTCGCCAAATACCTGCGCCCCGAACAGATCGTGATTGACCTAATCCACCTCGATAAGACACGGCGTCCGGAAGGCGTCCGAAC
>Ga0187818_10000732_pt1 | contig 12350 bp, 7 predicted proteins | sample NC_wetland_sal_i_14_FD_130581 | JGI IMG/M metagenome (GOLD analysis project Ga0187818, IMG submission 130581) | Wetland sediment microbial communities from Neuse River Estuary, North Carolina, USA - SO4_3 | ecosystem: Environmental > Aquatic > Freshwater > Wetlands > Sediment | place: USA: North... | reverse complement strand
GCCGCTGTTCGCTGCGGCGGAGCCCACGGAAGGTATCAAAGAGCGGCGGGAATTTTCGCTGCAAGGGCACCAAGCGTCCTTCGAGACGCGCCCTCCGGGCGCTCCTCAGGATGAGGATGGATTACTGGTGGCATTCGAGAATTCACCTCATCCTGAGGAGCCGGCGAAGCCGGCGTCTCGAAGGACGCATGCTACTGATCCCACCATGGAGAGCGAGGCCCGCGCGGCGGCGCTGTTGCCGGAGATGCCCTTGGGCGAGCATGTCGTCGAGGATTACGCGACGACGGGCCTCACGATAAAGCGCCACCCGCTCGCCTTTCTGCGCACCGAGCTGGCGCGCGAAGGCCTCGTCGCCGCCGCCGATCTCGCGACCCTGCCGGTCGGAAGGCGCCTGGCGATCGCCGGGCTCGTCCTGATCCGGCAGCGCCCCGGCAGCGCCAACGGCGTCGTCTTCATCACAATCGAGGACGAGACCGGGATCGCCAATCTGATCGTCTGGCCCGCCATCCTCGAACGTTTCCGCCGCGCCGCGCTCGGCGCGACGCTGCTTTATTGCCGCGGCCGCCTGCAGCGCGAGGAAAGCGTCATCCACCTCGTCGCCGAGGATCTCAAGGACATGACGGCGCGGCTCGGCACGCTTCGCGACCACACCGGCGATGGCCCGCTCCCGCCCTCCGGCAAGCCGCCCTTCGCGCTGCGCGAACGGATCCCCGGCTACGATCCGCGCGATCTCGTCATCACGAGCCGGGATTTCCGCTGACCGATTGACTTGCCAGGTCGTCGGTCGCGGTGCCCGGCCCGGGCCGATCGAGCGCCGCAGCACTCCGATAAGCCGCCTCGGCCGCTTCGGCCCGTCCTTGGAGATTGAGGGCGTGGCCCAGCTGCAGGTGCGTGTCGGCATTCTCCGGATCGAAGCGCAGCGATTGGCGATAGGCCGCCTCCGCCGCCGGCACATCCCCCAATTCTTTGAGCATGTGCCCGTATTGTACCCAGATCGCCGGCAATTCCGGCTCCTCGGACAACGCCTGCCGGTAATAGCGGGCGGCCCGCGCCCATTGGCCGGCATCGCGGGCTCGGTCAGCCCGTGCTATCCCCGAACGCAGGCCGGTTTTGGCCCGGGCAAACGGCAAGCGCGGGGCGCCCTCGCGCTTTATCCAGCGGGCCAGCAGATAAAATGGCCGTGTTGCCTCGTGCTCGAGGAAACCAAGGGGCGATTCCGGCTGCAACGGCCGGGGCCGCACCGCGGCGGCATCGAACCCGGCGCCGTGCCAGCTTTCCCACAGCGCGCGATCGAGCGGGTTCTGGCGGTACACCGCATCGCGCAACCCGGGGGACATCGCCGCCTCGGTCAGCGGCTCCCATTTGATCTGCCTGTGCCATTGCCGCGCGGTGTTGCGCGGCTGTGCGATCGCCGGTACCGCCAGATCGGGCGCGATCGCGGCGACCACCCGGTCGCAATCGGTGTAGTCGCCGACGAACCAGAATTGCCCGAGCGCCCGGTTGAGCAGCCGGTACTTGGCATCGTCTGACATCACCATGAGCCGCGGCCAGGGAATTTCGAGCCAGCGCGCGAGCAGCCAATGGGCGATAAAATCGCGCGGCTGGGCCCGCAAGTGCACCGCGAAGGGGTAGGTGCCGAGCCCTTTGGCCAGATGGTTCATCATCCGGTAGTTGTAGAGCGAGAGCTGCAGGCTGAGCGGCTCGCGCAAGAGAACGACCCGGCGGATCTCCCGATCGGGAAATTGCCGTTCGAGCGAAGAGCCCACATCATGACCGGCGACGGCGCGTACCTGGCCCACCTCGCCGCTTCCGGCGAGGCGATGCCGGCGGCCGAAAAGCGATAGCGGATAGGGCATCCCTCGCGGGCTCCAGAACGCACCGGGCGGGCAATGCTCGGCCAGATGGTACTGGATCGTCTGCCCGGCCGTTTTCGGGATGTGCAGGATGAAATAGACCGCCGTATTCGCGTCGCTTGCCAAACGAACGGCCCTTCCGCGCCGGGGATCGGACGGCAGAGTTTAGCAGCAGCAAGGGGCGCCTGCCAAACCGGGCGGGGGTTTGCAGGCGGCTCGTGATATCGTCGGCCGTGAAAGGAACCCGCCATGGAGCCGGTTTTCGCGAACCCGCCGCCCCCGCAATCGGCGCTGCGCGCGGCGATTGGCGCGGCGCATCGGCGCGGCGAAGACGACGCGGTCGCGGCAATCCTGGCCGCGGCCGAGATCCCCGCCCAGTCGCGCGACCGGATCGCCGCGACCGCGCGCCGACTGGTCGAGGCGGTCCGCCGCGAGCGTCTCGGCAAGGGCGGGCTCGATGCCTTTCTGCAGGAGTTTGCGCTGTCCTCGCCCGAGGGCGTCGCGCTGATGTGTCTCGCCGAGGCGCTGTTGCGCATCCCCGATGCCGAGACCGTCGACCGGCTGATCCGCGACAAGATCGCTTCCGCCGATTGGCAGCGCCATCTCGGCCATTCCGGCTCGCTCTTCGTCAACGCCTCGACCTGGGCGCTGATGCTGACCGGACGCCTCTTGCGGCCCGACCACGGCGAAGGCGATCTCGGCAGCATCCTGCGCCGCTTCGCCGCGCGCTCGGGCGAGCCGGTATGGCGCCAGGCGGTCAGCGCCGCGATGCGCATCCTCGCCGATCAGTTCATCATGGGGCGGACGATCGAGGACGCCCTGGCGCGGGCGCGGAGCCCATCGAGATCCGGGGGGCGGCACGGCTACCGCCATTCCTTCGATATGCTCGGCGAGGCGGCGCGCACGATGGCCGATGCCGAGCGCTATCATGCCGCCTATCGCCGCGCGATTGCCGCGATCGGCAAGGCGGCGGCCGGGCGGCCGATCGAAGCGGCGCCCGGGATCTCGGTCAAATTGTCGGCATTGCACCCGCGCTACGAAATGGCCCAGCACGACCGGGTCATGCGCGAGCTCTTGCCGTCGCTGCTCGCTCTCGCCAGCGACGCCCGCGCCAGCGGTGTCGGCTTTACGATCGATGCCGAGGAAGCCGACCGGCTCGAACCCTCGCTCGACCTCGTCGAGGCGCTGGCGCTCGCCCCCGATCTTGCCGGCTGGGACGGGCTCGGACTCGCGGTCCAGGCCTATCAGAAGCGGGCGCTCGCGGTCATCGATTGGCTCGCCGACCTGGCGCTCAGGGCGCGTCGCCGGCTGATGCTGCGGCTCGTCAAGGGGGCCTATTGGGATAGCGAGATCAAGCGCGCGCAGGAGCGCGGTCTCGACGTTTACCCGGTGTTCACCCGCAAAGTCGCGACCGATGTCTGCTATCTCGCCTGCGCGAGACGGATCTTCGCCGCCGGCCCCGCCTTCTATCCGCAATTCGCGACGCACAACGCCCACACGCTGGCCGCGATCCTCGAACTGGCCGGCGGGCGGACGGCCGATGCAGTTGACTGGGAGTTCCAGCGCCTGCACGGCATGGGCGAGGCGCTTTATGCCGAGGTGGTCGGACCCGACAGGATGAACCGGCCGTGCCGGGTCTATGCGCCGGTCGGCAGCCACGAGGATCTGCTGGCCTATCTGGTGCGGCGGCTCCTGGAAAACGGCGCCAATACCTCGTTCGTCAACCGCATCGTCGACGAAAAGGAGCCGATCGACGACATCGTCGCCGACCCGACCGCACAGCTGGCGCGCCTGCCGGCGAAGCCGCATCCGCGGATCCCGCTGCCGCGCGATCTGTTTCAGCCGGTGCGCCGGAATTCGCAGGGGCTCGACCTCGCCGATCCTGGCGTCCTTGGCGAGCTGCAGGGCGGGCTTGCCGAGGCAGTGCGGCAGCCGTGGCACGCCGGGCCGATCGTCGGCGGGATCGAGCTCGCCGGGATGGGAGAGCCGGTCTTCGATCCGAGCGACCGCCGGCGCCAGGTCGGGACGGTCGCGATCGCGCCGCCCTCGGCAGTCGAAGAGGCGCTCGCCCGCGCCGCGCGCGCCGCGCCTTCCTGGAGCCAGACGTCGGCCGAGGCGCGCGCCGCCGCGCTCGAGCGCGCCGCCGATTTCTACGAGCGAGAGCGCGTCCTCTTGATGGCGATGATCATCCGCGAGGGCGGGCGCACGATCCCGGCGGCGCTGTCGGAGGTGCGCGAGGCCGCGGATTTCCTGCGCTATTACGCGGCCCGCGCCCGTGCCGATTTCGCGAGCCCGGAGCGGCTCCCCGGCCCGACCGGCGAGCGCAACGAATTGGCGCTGCATGGAAGGGGGGTTTTCGCCTGCATTTCGCCGTGGAATTTCCCGCTGGCAATCTTCACCGGGCAGATCGCGGCGGGGCTCGGCGCCGGCAACGCCGTGATCGCGAAGCCGGCTGAGCAGACCCCGCTGGTCGCCGCCGCGGCGGTGCGCCTGTTGCTGAGCGCCGGGATCCCGGCAGATTTGCTACATCTGTTGCCGGGCCCCGGCGAGCGGATCGGCGGGGCGCTCGTCGCCGATCCGCGAATCGCCGGCATCGCCTTTACCGGCTCGACCGAAACGGCGCACGCCATCAACCTCGCCCTCGCCGGGCGCCCCGGGCCGATCGTGCAGTTGATCGCCGAAACCGGCGGGCAGAACGCGATGATCGTCGATTCGTCGGCGCTCGCCGAGCAGGTCGTCGCCGATGTCCTGGTTTCGGCGTTCGACAGCGCCGGCCAGCGCTGCTCGGCCCTGCGCCTACTATATCTGCAGGAGGATATCGCCGAGCGGATCCTGGCGATGCTCAAAGGCGCGATGGCCGAGCTCCGAATCGGCGACCCCGCGCTGCTGGCGACAGATCTCGGCCCGGTCATCGATGACGAGGCACGGCAAGCCCTGGAGCGCCACGCCGTGCGGATGGGGCGCGAGGGCCGCCCGATTTACCAATGCCGGCTGCCGCCGGGGACCGGGCATGGCAGCTTCTTCGCGCCGCGCGCCTTCGAGATCGCGTCGGCAGGTCAGCTCGAGCGCGAGGTGTTCGGGCCGATCCTGCATGTGATCCGCTGGCCGGCCGACCGGCTCGATGCGGTCCTCGACGAGATCGCCGCGACCGGCTACGCGCTGACCCTCGGCATCCACAGCCGAATCGACGACACGATCCGCCACATCCTCGACCGGCTCGGCATCGGCAACAGCTACGTCAACCGCACCATGATCGGCGCCGTGGTCGGGGTACAGCCATTCGGCGGCGAACGCCTGAGCGGCACCGGGCCGAAGGCCGGCGGGCCGCGCTATCTCCATCGCTTTGCCACCGAGCGGACGGTGTCGGTCGACACCACCGCGGCCGGGGGCAACGCCACCCTCTTGTCGCTCGATGACACGGCAGGCTGAGCTGCGGATGAATGCCGCAGACTGGCGTTTGCGTGTTCCGATTCGGCCGTTTGCGCTTTGCCCTTATGGTTGAAGCGCCTAACATCGCGCGGGATCCGGATGGTTGAGCGGATTTGCGAGAGCCGTGGGCGCGTCAATTTCCCGCGCCGAGATGACATTCACCTCGGGGATTCGCCGGGTGTTGCGCAAATGTCTCGGCAGGATATAGGCGAATTTGTTGGTTTACGGGCAAACCGTTGCATGAATGTCGCTGTGCGTCGCGTTCTGCACTGCAGAGCCGATTGACGGCGTTGGCGAGCTAAAAACCCATTGCCATCGCCAAGGTGGAGGGTAATCATAAGCGTAACGGTGGTGGCGCAACCATCGTCAAACGTGTTTTTGCGGCCGGAGGTATGGGATGAGAAATCGCTTTCTGCTAGGCGCCGGTGTCGCGCTCGCCGTGGCGTTGAGCTGGGCGGACGCGCAGGCGCAGCTGCTTGTTCCGCCTAGCGGGCCGGGCACTTGGTATTTTGGTGGCCAAGTCGGCTGGAGCAACCTTGAGAACCAATCCGGAGCGCTCGGGTTGGTGACTGGTGGTTCCACCAGGCTGCGGGAGAACTTCAACGACGGGCTCAACACCGGGGTCCGCGGCGGCTATGAATGGGGCCCGTGGCGCTTCGAGGAGGAGTTCAGCTATCAGACGAACGGCCTGCATAGCCTGACCCTCGGGCCTTCGGCGGTGCTGATACCGGCGATTGGTAACGCCGGCGGGACATCGACCGCAGTCGGCGGCGACCGCCAAGCTTATGCGTTCATGACCAACGCCATCTACGACTTTAATGTTGGCTGGCCGGTCACCCCGCATGTCGGCGCCGGTATCGGAGCGGTGATCCTTCATGATGGGATCACGATCCAAAAGGGTTCGATCCTGTTCCCGCCGGGTGCTCGCTTGGCGTCGAATTCGCAAACCGAGTTCGGTTATCAGGGCCTCGCGGGGATACGCTACAACATCAACCCGTCCCTGGCCTTCGACCTCGACTACCGCTACCTGGCGACGGACTCTGCGAACTTCCGATCGGTTATCGGCAGATACAAGAACGGGTACAGCACGCACAATCTCGTGGCGAGCCTGACCGTTCGGCTGGGTGCGGCGCTTCCGGTCATCGCACCGCCGGCCCCGCCCGCACCGCCGCCGGTCGCGCGCAGGGTGTTTCTGGTGTTCTTCGATTGGGACAAAGCGACGATCACGCCTGAGGGCATGCAGATCATCCAGCAGGCGGCTGCGGCGTTCCGCGCCGGCGGACCGGTCACGATCCAGGTCACCGGCTATACCGACGCCTCGGGTTCGGCTGGCTACAACCAGCGGCTCTCCGAGCGGCGCGCCAATGCCGTCGCCCAGGCGATGGTCGGGCTCGGCGTACCGCGCAACCAGATGGCGGTCAGCGGCCGTGGCAAGAACGACCAGCGCGTGCCGACTGCGGATGGCGTGCGCGAGCCGCAGAACCGCCGCGTCGAGATCGTCTTCCCGTAAGCGGTCTCTCGCAGGCTATAGCCGGGGCCGAAAAACGGCCCCGGTACCTTCTCAACCGCCGCGCTCTGCGCGGCGGTTTTTATTTGTCGCCCGTTCTTCTCGGCTGCTTCCGTCCGGGCTGCGACATCTCTAGGATCGGCCGCCTTCCGTCAGCACGACAGGTCGCCATGCCCGATTCCTCAGCAATGCCGCTCTCCCGCTTCACGGTGCTTGACCTGACCCGGGTGCGCGCCGGCCCCACCGCGGTGCGCCAACTCGCCGATTGGGGAGCCAAGGTGATCAAGATCGAGGCGCCGCCCGCGCCGGGCTCCGGCGAGGCAATGGGCGGACCGCGTCACGGGCCGGATTTTCAGAACCTGCATCGCAACAAGCGCAGCCTCACCCTCGACCTCAAATCGCCGGAGGGGATCGCGATTTTCCGCAAGCTCGTCGAGCGGGCGGATGTCCTCGTCGAGAATTACCGCCCGGATGTCAAAACCCGGCTCGGCATCGATTATGCCGCGCTGCAGCCGCTCAACCCGCGTCTCGTCTATGCCAGCATCTCGGGCTTTGGCCAAAGCGGACCGTACCGCGACCGCCCCGGGTTCGATCAGATCGCGCAGGGCATGGGAGGGCTGATGTCGATCACCGGCCTGCCCGGCCAGGGACCGGTCCGGGTCGGCATCCCGATCGCCGATCTGTCTGCAGGAATTTTTTGCGCGCTCGGCATCCTCGTCGCGCTCCTGGAGCGAGAGGTTTCCGGCAAGGGACAATGGGTCGAAAGCTCGCTGCTCGCCGCGCAGATCGCGATGCTCGATTTCCAGGCGGCGCGTTGGCTGATCGCCGGCGAGGTACCGCAGCAGGCCGGTAACGACCACCCGACCAGCATTCCGACCGGTGTTTTTAAGACGCGCGACGGCCACATCAACATCGCGTCGGCCGGCGACGAGATCTTCCGGCGCCTGTGCCGGGCACTCGATCGGCCGGATCTGGCGGACCACCCGGCTTACCGGACCGCCGCACAGCGCTCACAAAATCGCCAGGCGCTCAACGCGGCGATCGAGGCCATCACCAGCGAGCGCGACAGCGCCGAATGGATCGGGCGCTTCAATGAGGCCGGCGTACCGGCGGGGCCGATCTACGCAATCAATGAGGTCTTCGCCGACCCGCAGGTGCGCCACCTCGGGATTGCTCAGGCCGTCCAGCACCCGACGCTGGGCCGCGTCGAGTTGGTGGGGCAGGCGGTGTCGCTGAGCCGCACGCCGAGCCGGCTCAATACCGCCAGCCCCGACCTCGGAGAACACACCGACGCGATCCTGCGCGAACTCGGATACGGCGACAGCCAGATCGCCGGGCTGCGCGAGCGCGGCGTCGTCTGAGAGGGCAAGCCATGCCGGCGATCAATCGCATTGCCGACTTCCAGGCCGAAATGGCGGGCTGGCGGCACGATCTCCACAGCCACCCCGAGACCGCCTTCGAGGAGCACCGAACCGCCGAGCTTGTCGCGCGACTCCTCGAATCGTTCGGTGTCGCCGTCGAAGCCGGTGTCGCGCGCACCGGGGTGATCGGCACGCTGGTCGGATCAAAGCCGGGCGGGCGGGCTATCGCGCTGCGCGCCGACATGGACGCCTTGCCGATCCATGAGAAGAACACTTTTGCGCACGCCTCGACGCATGATGGCCGCATGCACGCCTGCGGCCATGACGGCCACACGGCGATGCTGCTCGGCGCCGCCAAATACCTCGCCGAGACGCGCAACTTCGCCGGCACGATCCATTTCATCTTCCAGCCGGCCGAGGAGAATGAGGGCGGCGCCCGGCTGATGATCGAAGAGGGTGTCCTCGACCGCTACAAGGTCGACGCGGTCTACGGCATGCATAACTGGCCCGGTCTGCCGGCCGACCAATTCGCGATCCGGCCCGGGCCGATGATGGCCGCGTTCGACATCTTCGAGATCACCGTCGCTGGCCGCGGCGCACATGCGGCGATGCCGCATCTCGGCATCGATCCGGTCGTCGCCGCGGCGCAAATCGTCGCTGGGCTGCAGACGATCGCCAGCCGCAACATCCACCCGCTCGACGGCGCGGTGGTGAGCGTCACCCAGATCCATGGCGGCGACACCTGGAATGTCATCCCCGACAGCGTCGTCTTGCGGGGCACCACCCGGTCGTTCGACCCGGCCGTGCGCGATGCCCTCGAACCGGCGATCCGCCGGATCGCCGAGGGGGTTTGCGCTGCGCTCGGCGCCGGTCTGACGATGCGCTATGAGCGGCGCTATCCGCCGACCGTCAACAGCGCAGCGGAGGCCGAGCTCGCCGCCGCGACCGCGGCGGATCTGGTCGGAAGCGACAATATCCGCCGCGACCTGCTGCCGAGCATGGCCGCCGAGGATTTCGCCTGGTTTCTCGAGCAACGCCCCGGCGCTTATATCTGGATCGGCAACGGCGCCGGCGGCGACCAGGCGATGCTGCACAACCCGCATTACGATTTCAACGACGAGATCCTGGCGCTTGGCGCGAGCTACTGGGCCCGCCTCGCCGAAACCGTGCTGGGGAAAGCCGCTGGCTAACCCCGCACCGCCGCGCGCCGGTCAAAGCGCTGCTGCAGCGCGTCGCCGAGCAGGTTGGCGGCGATCACCGTGAGGAAAATCATCGTCCCGGGATAGACCGCCAGCAATGGCGCCGAGGTGATCAGCTCCTGCGCGTTGCTCAGCATCGTTCCCCAGCTGGCGAGCGGCGGCTGGATGCCGAGGCCGAGAAAGCTCAACACCGATTCCAGGAGGATCACGTCGCCGACGCTGAGCGTCGTCGCGACGATTAGGGGCGCCAGCACATTGGGCAGGATGTGCGTCCACAGGATGTGCGGCACGCCGGCGCCGAGGCTCCTCGCGGCGCGCACGAAATCGCGGTTGCGGGTCACCAGCGTCGCGCCGCGCACCAGCCGCGCCGCGGTGGTCCAGCCGACCAGCACCGCGAGCGCAACGATGCGTAGGAGGCTGATGTCGTCGGAATGCGCGAGGGCGGGCGGCACGCCGAGCTTGCCGAGGTCGAGCGCGGCCAGGACGATCAATAGCGGCAGCAACGGCAGCGCGATGATCGCGTCGGTCACCCGCATCAGCGCGCGGTCAGTCCAACCGCCGAGATAGCCCGCGACGAGCCCGATCAGCGTGCCGAGCGCCGCCGCGGCGAGCGCCGCCGCAATCCCGATGATCAGCGAGACCCGGCCGCCCGCCAACAGCCGCATCAGGACGTCGCGGCCGAGTTCGTCGGTCCCCAGCGGATGCGACAGCGCCGGAGCGGCGAGGCGGTCCAACAGGTCGACCGCATTCGCGTCGATGCCAAGCGCGATGCCGAGCAGCGGCCCGGCAAAGGACAAGGCCGCGATCGCCGCCAGCAGCAACAGCGGCCCTCTCACCGATAGGAGACCCGCGGGTCGAGCCAGCCATAGGCCAGATCGGCGGCGAGATTGGCCAGCATCGTCGTGATCGTCGCGAGCAGCAGCGCCGCCAGCGCCAGATTGTAGTCGTTGCCCATCACCGCATCGAAGATCAGCTTGCCCATGCCGGGGTAGGCGAACATCGTCTCGGTGACGAGCGCGCCCGACACCAGCCCGCCAAACGACAATGCCAGGATCGTCGTCACCGGGATCAGGGCGCTGCGCAGCGCATGATGCAGGATGACCCTCGCTTCGCTCGCGCCCTTGGCGCGGGCGGTGCGGACATGGTCCTGGGCCAGCGCCTCGCGCATCGCCGCGCGGACATAGCGGGTATAGCCGCCGATGCTCGCCAGGGTCAGCGTCGCCACCGGCAGCACCAGATGCATCAGCCGGTCGCCGAGATCGCTCGCCCCGGCCGCGGCAATGCCGCTCGCCGGCAGCCAGCCGAGCCCGGCGGCAAAAACCAGGATCAGAACAAGGGCGAGCCAGAAGGTCGGCAGCGATACCCCGGCAAAGCAGAACAGGTTGATCGCGGCGTCGAGGCGGGAATTGGGTCGCCGGGCGGCGGCCGTGCCGAGGCCCAGCGCGAGCCCCAGCGCCAGAACAAAGCTCGATCCCATCAGCACGAGCGAGTTGCCGAGGCGCGGCAACAGCGCCGACCACACCGGAGCGGCGAACAGTCGCGAATAGCCGAGATCGCCGGCCAGCGCCTGGCGAACCCAGCCGAGATATCGGGCAAAGAGCGGCTGGTCGAGCCCGTAAATCACCTTCAGCCGTGCCACATCGGCAGCGCTCATGCGCGGATCGGCCTGTCGCATCAGGTCGATCGGATCTCCCGGCATCAGGCCGATCAGGGCATAAATGAGGAACGACATCACCAGCACGGTCGCCGCGATCTCAACCAGCCTGATCGCCGTGAAGCGGATCATCGCTTCACGGCTTCACCGCCCAATCGGCGATCCATAGCGTCGTCGGGTACTGGTTCCCGGTCGGCCGCACCCCGCTCAGCCATTTCGGCAGGATGAACACATCCGAGCGGAAATAGAGCGGCAGCGAGGGAAGCTCGCTCGCATAGAGGCGCTGGGTCGCGGCCCACAGCGCCTTGCGCTTGTTGGGGTCGAGCTCGATTTCGAGGGCGTCGATCAACCGGTCCATCTCGGCGCTCTTGAAGCCGGAGGCGTTCTGGCCGGCAAAGCCGTTGGCCGCATCCGGGATCTCGCTCGAATAAAGGGTCGACCGCGGCACGTCTTCCGGCGCGCTGATCCAGGCGTACATCGCCATATCGAAGCGGCGGTGCGGCACGGTGTCGCCGAACAGCACCCGGGCCGGCTCGTTCTTGATGCGGATATCGACGCCGATCTGGCGCCATTGGCTCTGCAAGACCTGCTCGACCAGCTCGCGCGTGCGGTTGCCGGCCGTCGTCATCAGCTCGAGCGACAGGGTTTGACCCGCGGCGTTGCGCCGGATCCCGCCCGGCTGCGCCTGCCAGCCCGCTTCCTCGAGCAACGCCGCGGCGCGGACCGGATCATGGCGATATCGCAGCACCTCGGCGCTGTAGCCGGCATCGAGCGGATTGACAAAGCTGTCGGCCACCTCCTGGCGGCCGTCGAACAGCGACTTGCTGATCCCCTCGCGGTCGAGCCCGAGGATCAAGGCCTCGCGGACCCGGCGATCGGCCAAGGCCGGCCGGTTGAGGTCGAGGTCGATATGTTCGTAGACCAGCCCCGGCTGGTAGATCATGCGAAAGCCGTCGCCATGCCGCTTCTCGAAGGCAAGAGCTTCATCGAGCGACAGGCCGAGCTCGCCCGCCACCATGTCGATCGTGCCGGACAACAGATTGGCTTCGAGCGCGGCGGTATTCTCGATCGTGCGTACAGTTATCTTCCGGAAATGCCCGGGCGGGCCGGCCCAATTTGGGTTCGGCTCGAGCAGAACATGCGAACCGGCCGCCACCTCGCTGACGCAGTACGGCCCGTTATAAAGCCCGGGATTGGTCGGATCGGTGTTGTACTGCGTATGCACCCGGTATTGCCCCGGATCGGCGAAGGCCGCGCGTTCGATGTGCGCCGGCAACAGCACGAAATCGTTGATCGCGGCATAGTCGAAGGCCAGCTTGTCGACATGCAGCGTGAAGGTTTTGTCGT
>Ga0187818_10000730_pt1 | contig 12358 bp, 8 predicted proteins | sample NC_wetland_sal_i_14_FD_130581 | JGI IMG/M metagenome (GOLD analysis project Ga0187818, IMG submission 130581) | Wetland sediment microbial communities from Neuse River Estuary, North Carolina, USA - SO4_3 | ecosystem: Environmental > Aquatic > Freshwater > Wetlands > Sediment | place: USA: North... | reverse complement strand
TCCCAGATGGAGCGCGAGAGCCCCGACGCCAAGACCGAGTTCTGGATGGCGCTGGCTGGGCCGCTGGTCAGCTTTGTCCTGGGCCTGCTCTGTCTCGGATCGGCGCACGCTATGGGCTGGGTGGGACCAATGTCGTCCGCAGGTTCGCCTCTGGTCGCGATGCTGGGCTGGCTCGGATACATCAATTTCATGCTGGGGGCCTTCAACCTAGTCCCCGCATATCCGCTCGACGGCGGGCGCGTCTTCCGCGCCGCCGCCTGGTGGGTTACCCACAGCATCGAGCGCGCAACGCGCATCGCCTCCAGCGTGGGACAGGTCTTCGCCTTCCTCTTCATCCTGGCCGGACTTTGGCAATTTTTTCATGGGCAAGGCTTCGGGGGACTGTGGATCGCCTTCATCGGATGGTTCCTGCTCGATGCCGCCCGCTCCAGCCGGGTGCAAGTGGAGATCATGCACGCGCTGGCCGGCATCAAGGTACGCGACGTAATGGAGCGCAACTGTGCCGTCATCGATGCCACCACCAACCTGCAAACCCTGGTGGATGAGCACCTGCTGCGCACCGGCCAGCGCTGCTTCATGGTACAGAAGGACGGGCGCATGGCCGGCCTGATCACGCCGGCGGACATCAGCCGGGTCGAGCGCCGTATGTGGCCGCTGACCACGGTCGAGCAAGCCATGCGTCCGCTGGCGCAGCTCCAGGTGGTGTCGCCGGATGCGCCGGTGGTGCAGGCGCTGGAGACCATGGCCCGCGCGAACATCAACCAGTTGCCGGTGGCCTCCAACGGCCGTCTGGAGGGCGTTCTCTCCCGCGCTCACCTGCTGGAGGTCCTTCGCACTCGGGCCCAGCTCAAGATGTAAGCAACAGGAAATAAACCAGAGGCGCCTAGGTGGTTGCGGCGGGACCGCGATCAAGGCGCACGGTGCGGATCTGGAGTGCGCGCTCGGCGCGTGAGGTGTCCTCCAGCCGTTGCCGGTGCGCTGTGAGCAAATCGCTGCGCGTCAGCCAGCCGATGACCTTGCGCGGGTTCTCGCGCGCCACCACGGGCAGGCGGCCCACCTCCTCGCCGACCATGTGGTCGGCGGCCTCGCGCAGTGAATTGTCCTCGAAGACGATGGCGGGCGGGCGTTTGATGATGCGCCAGAGCTGGCTGGTTTCGGGTTCGTCGGTATTGAAGATGTCGCGCCGCGTAAGCACGCCCACCAGGTCGCCGTTGCGATCATGGACGGGAAACCCCTGATGTCCGGTGCCGGGGGCACGCGAGGAAAACCAGGCGCGCACACTGGCCAGCGTATCGTCGGCGGCGAGAGCGACCACCTCACGCGTGGCGCCGTCGCGCACCAGCACCTGGTCGAGATAGTCGACGGTGTAGTCCACCAGCACGCGCGCGCCGCGGCGGGCAATCTTCTCGGTCATGATGGTGTAGCGCATCATCAGCGCGGAAATCAGGTACGCGGCGGTGCAGCCGCCGAGCAGCGGCAGCAGGCTGAGGGGCTGCCGCGTAGCCTCGAAGGCAAAGACCACGGATGCCAGCAGCGCGCGCGAGGCGCCGGCGAACATGGCGGCCATCCCGACCAGTGCAGCGATCTTGGGATCAATACCAAGCCCGGGAAACAGGTGCAGCGCCGCCACGCCCAGCACGCCGCCCAGGCCGCCACCGATGGTGAACAACGGCGCCAGCGTTCCCCCGGAGGTGCCGCTGCCGAGCGAGATCGCCCAGGAAACGAACTTTAGGACAAACAGGACGATCAGGGCCCGGCCGACGATATTGCCGGCGACGATGTTCTCGATGTTGTCGTAGCCGACGCCCATGGTGTGCGGCGCGAAGTAGCCGATCACGCCGACGGCCACGGCGCCGATCGCCGGCCACCACATCCAGTGGATCGGCAGCTTATCGAAACCGTCTTCCACGGCGTAGACAGCCCGGGTAGCGTATACGGAAGCTACGCCCACAATGGCGCCCATGAGGATGTAAACCGCCAGGGCGTAGTCGTGGGGGTGAATTACTTCCGGCATGGCAAAGATGGGCGCCGTGCCCACGAAGGCGATGCGCACGCCCTGGGCGGTAGCGCAGGCCAGCGACACCGGAATGATCGAGCGCGGCCGGTACTCGAACAGCAACAGTTCGATGGCGAGCAGCACGGCGGCGACCGGACTGCCGAAGGTGGCCGCCATACCGGCGGCGGCCCCGGCGGCCAGGAGCGTCTTGCGCTCGTCGGCGGTGGTGGTTAGCAACTGGCCCACGAGCGACCCTAGGGCACCGCCGGTGGCGATGATCGGCCCCTCGGCGCCGAACGGCCCGCCGGTTCCGATGGCGATCGCCGCCGAGAGCGGCTTGAGGAAAGTCACCCGTGGAGGAATGCGGCTGCGCCCGAACAGGACCTGTTCCATGGCCTCGGGAATGCCGTGGCCGCGGATGGCTTCCGAACCATAGCGCGCCATGATGCCCACGATTATCCCGCCGATCACGGGCACCACGACCACCCAGGGCCCAAGGTGGTTGTACGCCGGTGAGCTAAACGTGGTGGAGAAGCGGCCATAGAACGAGAGGTTGGTGATGAGGCCGATCAGGCGGGTGAGCGCCTGCGCCACCAGACCGGCGCCAGCCGCGACCACGATGGAAATCAGGCTGATGTAAACCACCCGGCGGTTGACGATAGGCGCCTGGACGGGCGCGCGCACCGCCGCCAGCGTGGGCGCAAGAGAGGCATCAACCGGAAGCCCGGGCGTGGTGGCCGCTTTCGCCAGATCACCGCCTGCGGTGCGGACGTCGGGGGATTGGTTGTCCTTCCGATCAGCCATGCTAGTTTATCGTATCACGACACTACTGAACGGCCCCCGCCGGGGCACTGCCGGTCGAAAAGGTCTTCAAATCCCCGGCAACGACGAGGACCGCCGCCTTGCCGGAGTGCGGAAAGCGGCGAGCGACACGGAGCAAGAGGTCTTCTGCAACACTCTGGCTACAAGGATAGGTTCTTTCAGGCGGAGCTCCTCGGAGCGGATGAAGTCGCTCAGGCTTGATTTGGTGACGATTAAACACCGCGCTTGGCGTTTTACCAGACCCGCGCGGGTGAACTTGTTGAGCTGTGCGGTGACGGTTTCTCGGCTCGTTCCGATCAGATTGGCCAGGTCTTCGTGAGTCAGGCGCACGTTGATCAAGGTCCCTGCGGGAACCTCCTCCCCGCATTCCTCGCTTAACTGCAGCAATACCCTTGCCAGGCGATGATAGGACCAGGTATGACTGGATTCCGCTACTCCTTTCTCCACCGTGGCCAGGCGCTTTGACAGGAGCCGAATGAAGTTCAGGGCCAGTGTGGGCGCGACGGATAGAAGCTCCAGGAAAGACTCTTTGGAAATGACCATCACCACGGAATCTTCAAGGGTAATGGCGGTGAACGGCCGTTTCTCCTCGGAAAGAAGAAGTTCGCCGAACACCTCATCCGGCTTGAGGATATGCAGAATGGTTTCCCTCCCCTTGTCGGAAAGGGAAGTCAGCTTGACCCGGCCTTTCTTCAGTATGCAGAGGCAGTCGGTCGCGTCGCCCTCGCTGAATATCCGCATCCCCCGGGGGAACCGCTTCTCGGTGCACAGGCTGGTGATCTTCTGCACGTCCCGCTGGGAGATTCCCTGGAACAGCTCGGAGGGACTGACGAAGTGCGACCACGCGTTCTTCGCCATGGCAGGGGCTGGCATGGTGGGCGAGCATACTAGCACTCATCCGCCTGGGATTCAAACGTTCGCGCGACAGGGTAGCAACACCGCTCTTTGTTGATCAAGTTGAACCCAGTAGCTCCTTGCACGCTGGGTCGGTGGGAGCGATCGCGCGAGTCCTATGCGGTTCGCTCCGAGGGTCTGAGTGCCGACATGGCAGCAGAGGAATCGCCGGAAATCGACGGCGGTGGGCGCTTGGAGTGGCTCACCGCGTACAGCACCAGTTCCACGCGGCTGGAGATGCCCAGCTTGTCGAAGATGTGAAAGAGGTGGTTCTTCACCGTGTGATCGCTCAGATTTAGCTGCTGTGCGATTTCGTGGTTACTCAAGCCTTCGGCGACCTGCCGCACCACCTCCTCCTCTCGTTTGCTCAAGAGGTTAAAACCTTTGGCATCGACGAGCCGGACGGGAGGCGCTTGAGCCACTGCATCGACCAGACAATCCAGTTGCTGCGCATTAGCCCAAACCTGGCCGCTGTGCACACAGGAGATGCATTTGCAGAGGGCATCGAACTGCGACTCATAGCAGGTGAAAATGCCCCGAGCGCCTGCCCGGAATGCCTCCACCACCAGATTCGGCTGCGGGTGGTCGACCATTAGGATAAGACGCACGTCCGAATATTGCTCTCGGAGCTGTGGGAAAACGGCTAGGCCGCTCAACAAGCCGTCGTGCAGGGTAGTGCTAATCAAAGCTACGTGAGCTTTGCGGCGTTCGAACAGCCCGAGAAGTTGGCTGACTGTAGCGGCGCAGCCAATCAAATCGAACCCGGAGCGCCTCCCAAGTTCTGCGCAGACCAAACGGGAAGCCATCACGTTAGCGTCGGCTAAGATTATAGATATCGGCCTTTTCCCGGGCTGGTGGGAGAGCCGCACGTCGAACCTCCAAGTTGTCTGGGGCCTGTCGAGAAGCTGGCTAGTTGGTTGAGGAGCCGATTAACCCATTGGGAGCCGATGAGCCTAATGAGGGTACCGGTTTCTGGGCATCCGTTTCCGGGCGATACTAGGGCGGGCACCGCCGAGAAATCGATACAGTGAACTTTGTATGCACCACGAGAAAATTACTTACGGACCGGGCGCCTCGATGCCATGTTCAAGATCAAGGTCTATAAACCGGAGCAGTGTACTCCGCGGCTCGCCGGTTACGCTAGCTCCAATTCAATCTTCTTCGCCGCCGGATCCAGCTTGGCAATACGAAAGTTGCGAATCTGCCCGGCGCGGACGGCTTCTGGCTTGGATCCGCCGCCGGCAGTGCCACCCTTCCAATGCGCCTTCAGCATGGAACTCAACGAGGATAAATCCGCTTTAGACTCGGCCCGCGTCTCTTCCTTTGCCGCGCCCTCCGCGGCGATGCGGCATGTGCCCTGGATGCCTTCGCCCAGTTCCACGCGCGCGTGTCCGCCTGAAACTTCGGTCATGCGGCCCGTGACCACGTCGCCTTCCTTGTGTTCAGCGATGTATTCATCCAGACCGCTGGGAACCATTTGCTTGATGCCCAGCCGCAACTGCCGCTTTTCTTTATCGATTGCGAGCACCTGGGCCTTGACCGGCTGTCCCACCTTCAGCACTTCCTGCGGGTGATTGATGCGCTTCTCGGCGCTGAGGTCGCTGACGTGAATCATGCCCTCGACGCCTTCGGAAAGCTGCACGAAAGCGCCGAATTTGGTGATGCTGGTGACCGGTCCTTGGATCACCGAGCCCACCGCAAACCGCTGCGCCACCTCGGCCCAGGGATCTCCCAGCGCCTGCTTGAGGCCCAGGGAGATGCGGCGGTCCTCCGCGTTCACTCCCAGAATCACCGCTTCCACGGTCTCTCCCGGCTTCACCACATCGCTGGCACTCCTCAATTTTTTGGCCCACGACATCTCCGAAACGTGGATCAACCCTTCAATCCCCGGCTCCAGTTCTACAAAGGCTCCGAACTCGACCACGCGCGTCACCGCGCCGCGCACGCGTTCGCCGGCCCTGTACTTTTCGGCCACCGAATCCCACGGATGCGGCTGAAGCTGCTTCATACCTAGCGAAATGCGCCGCTTGTCGGGATCGACCTTGAGCACTTTGACTTCGATCTGCTGCCCAAGCGTTAGCACGTCCGCCGGCTTGTTGACGCGGCCCCAGGCCAGGTCGCTGACGTGCAGCAAGGCGTCCACCCCGCCCAGATCTACGAAAGCGCCGTAATCGGTGAGGCTGCGGACGGTGCCGCTCATCGTCTCGCCTTCCTTGATCTCCGAGAACCGGCGCTCCTTCACCGAGCGCTCTTCGTCTTCGGCAACGGCGCGGTGTTCCACCACGACATCTTCGTCGGCCACGTCGAGCTTGATGATGCGGCAGTGGATCTCCTGTCCCACTAACTTCTCCATTTCGGCGGCGTCGCGTGCCCCGCTGCGCGAAGCCGGCAGGAACGCCCGCACTCCCACATCCACGCTGAGCCCGCCTTTGACCACGCCCGTCACCGTGCCCACGATCGTCGCCTTATCAGCGAAGGCCTGTTCCAGCGACGTCCAATCCGTTGGCCGCTCGACCGTAAAGCAGGAAAGCTGGTAGTAGCCTTCCGGATCGCGGCCCTTCACCGAGACCAGCAGCTTGTCGCCGGGTTTTACGGCTTCGCCCGCGCTCTGGAACGCCGCCAGCGGCAGGATGCCTTCGCTCTTGAAGCCGATATCGAGGTAAACCGAATCGCCGGAGACGACAATCACCGTGCCTTCGAGCTGTTTCCCTCCATCTTCCGTCTTGCGCGAATGGCTCTGCTCATACTGGGAAAGGATCTGGTCGAATGGCTCGTCGGGTTCGCCGGTGGGTTGGGATTCTGGAGTTCTTAAATCCGACATGAGAGGTTACAGCCTCATCGTTGCGTAATTGCAACTAGGATAACACCGTGCATGCGCATCCGCAGCCACGCTGCTCGCAGAGCTTGCGCAAACGAGTCCCACAGGGAGGATTCAGGCTCGGATATAATTCAAACCATCTCTCAAATCTCAGCGAATAGCATGGGACTTACTCCAGGCACGAAGTTGGGCCCGTACGAAATCGTGTCGACGCTTGGCGTTGGCGGCATGGGCGAGGTGTACCGAGCCAGGGATACCCGGCTCGGACGGGACGTAGCTATTAAAGTCCTCCCCGAGTCCCTGGCCAACGACGCCGACCGCCTGCTGCGATTCGAGCAGGAGGCGCGCACGATCGCCGCCCTCAACCACCCCAACATCCTGGGTATCTTTGACGTCGGGGTACAGGGCGCTACCCGCTATCTTGTGTCCGAATTGTTGGAAGGTGAGACGCTGCGGCAGAAACTCGAGGCGGGGCCGCTCGCGGCACGTCGCGCGACAGAGTATGCGGCGGAGATTGCAAATGGCTTGGCTGCGGCACATGCCAAAGGCGTCATCCATCGTGATCTTAAGCCGGAAAACATTTTCATCGTCAAGACAGGGCAGGTAAAGATCCTCGATTTCGGACTCGCCAAGGTATCGAAGGCGGCAGAGGCGGCAGCCGAGACGGTGGAAACTGTGGGCACAACGGGCACCACACCCGGAATGGTCATGGGGACAGTTGGCTACATGTCGCCTGAGCAGGTCCGCGGAGAGCATCTGGATCACCGCACCGACATCTTTAGCTTCGGTGCGGTGCTGTACGAGATGGTCTCGGCCAAACGGGCATTTCAAGAAGACTCGGCGGTCGAAACGATGAGTGCTATCTTGAAAGAAGACCCGCCTGAGCTTTCCGACTCCAACATGGCGATTTCGCCCGGGATAGACCGGATCATACGCCGCTGTCTGGAGAAGACCCCCGAGCGCCGATTTCAGTCCGCAAGCGACTTGGCCTTTGCCATTGAGACGCTGTCAGGCCCGAGCAGCATATCGGCAACCGTTCAGGCGCTCACGAAGCCACGCCGGCGCCGCTGGACGGCTGTGGCCGTCGTTTTGGCTGTGGCAGCTCTGGCCATTGCATTCACTGCCGGACTTAGGTCGGGCCGTTCTCCCGTGCCGACGTTTCGGCAGCTTGTTTCCGGACCGGGAGTGATCAGCTCGGCGCGTTTCACCCCAGACGGACAAAACGTGGTTTACGGCGCAGGTTGGCGGGGCAAGCCATTCGAACTGTTCGCCACCCGAATCGACAGTATCGAATCTCGCAGCCTGGGGCTGCCGCCCGCAGATGTCAGCGGGATCTCGCATACCGGCGACATGCTCATCCTGCTGGGATGGCATAGCCGCTTCCAGTGGAATATGACGGGCACACTGGCGCGTTCACCGCTTTCAGGCGGCGCTCCACGGCCGCTCCTGCAAGATGTTTGCGGGGGCGACATTGATGCCAACGGAAAGGAAATGGCGGTCGTGCGATGCGGCGGCAGCCAGAAGACGCTAGAGTATCCGCTGGGACACGTCATGTATCGCACCAGCGGTTGGATTGATCACGTGCGATTCTCACCGAGTGGGGACGCTATTGCCTTCCTGGATCATCCTGTCGATGGCGACGATCGTGGCTATGTTGCTTGGGTGGATCGCCAAGGTAAGGTGACCCGCGCAACCCGCGAGTGGTCGGCCCTCAAGGGGCTGGCATGGACGCCGAACGGAAAGGAAATATGGTTCTCCGGTAGCGAGGGCGGCGAACAGGAGGCAATCTGGGCGGTCACTCGCTCCGCGCACCAACGCAAGGTGTTCGCGGGACCTGCCGACGTCTGGCTGCAAGACATAGCCGCCAACGGGAAGGTGTTGATGCTGCAAGCTCGGTCAACGAACGACATCGCCGTGCGACGACCAGGGCGAGAGTCGGACCAGATCGTGGATCTGGTGAGCGAAGCCGGCAGTCTTGCCGGCGTCTCGGACAACGGCTCCCTCATGGCGCTATCGTACACAGGCAGTGGCTCGGGCACCGACTACCTGACTTATGTCGTAAACACCGACACTCACGAGGCTATCCGTTTGGGTGAAGGCGATCCCAGCGGCATTTCTCCAGACGGCAACTGGATCCTTTCCTTCTTTCCTTCCACGCCAGGAAAGATGGTGCTTTACCCGACCGGGCCAGGGGAGACGCGCAGCTTCAACCTGGGCGATATCCGCGACGTTTCAATCTTCTGCTCCTGGACGCAGGATTCGTCCAAGATCGTGTTCACCGGTAGCGACGCCGGCGGCCCTCCTCGCGGTTACATCCTCGACATCGAAACCGGCAAATGGGGCCCGATCACGCCTGAGGGCACCACCGGCGTAAGGGTGACGCCCAACGGACGATACGTCATTGCTAAGTCCGAGCAGCGCGGATTCGAACTACTTCCTCTGGGTGGGGGAGAACCGCAGCCGGCGAAGGGTATTGCGAACACAGAGGAACCGGTGCAGTGGGATGGCTCCAGCACACACGTCTACGTTTGGGATCGCCGTTTTCCGGCTCGCATTGCTCTGGTGGACCCGTGGACTGGCGAGCGCAAGCCATGGCTGGAAACCATGCCACCGGACCCTTCGGGTGTGCTGTACGGCCACTTCTTCATTACCCCGGACGGCAAGACATACGCCTACCGCTTCCGCCGTGTGCTTACGACCCTGTTCCTCGGTGACGGTCTACAGTAGCGGGTTGCTCCGTAGACGTCTGGCATACGCTTCCCGCAAGCATCGGCATCGAACGCGGTGCAGGGATCAGCGTCCCGACTGATTGCGCCGACCTGCCGGCATACTCCAACAATCCTTGGTACAAAACGTGGATGAGCTTCCCAAAGGACGATGGGTGCGCGAATGGCTCTGCTCGTACTGGGAAAGAATCTGGTCGAAGGACTCGTCGGGTTCGCTGGTGGGTTGGGATTCCGGAATGTTTGGGTCGGACATGAGGGTTCATGCCTAAGATAACACCCTGCCCGAATATCTGCGGCGCATCCCCGCGACCGCAGCCTGCCGGAACAGCCCTGCACTTCCGTAATCTCCAACCGAGCGATGGGAGCGTTCTGCAACGGTCCTTTGGCACAGGAAGTAAATGAGGTCGCCGAAGGACCTCTCAAGCTGTGAGTCTGGCTGCTTCTCTCCTACCCTTTTGGCATATATAGGCCGGTCCGAAATGCTTACATACTGGGAAGCGTTATCCGGAGGAAAAAAGATGGATATCCGGTATAAGTCCGACCGGCCTGGGAAAATCCGGTTCGGTCGCATTTTCAGCTTGGCCACGCTTCTCATCTCCGTGGCTGCCCTGGTGCTTGCGCTAAGGAAGCCGCAACCGGTGGCGCCGCGGCAAACCCCGGCGGCCATCGCCGCCCACGCCCAATCCTTTCAAGCCAAAGTGAGCCAGTTGGAACAGGCCCGGGAGCAGGGCCAAAGCGGGTCTGAAGTACGCCTGACGGCGGATGAAATTGGGGCTGCCATCGCTCAGGCCAGTGCGGCCGCGCCAGCGCAGACCAAGGCTACAAACCCGGCCCCCGCCCCGGCGGACACGTCCGCTGCCGCGGGACGGGGTTCGGCTGAATCGCCGAGCGTCGAGGAGCCGATCATCAGTTTTGAAGGCGACATAGTCCGCGGCCAATTCGTAACCCAAGTGGCCGGAGAGAAGACTTACGTCACGGTAGCCGGCCATCTGGGCTCGAAAGACGGTTATGCGACCTTTGAGCCCACGGAATTCAAGGTGGGAGACCTGAATGTGCCCGTGTCACTGGTCAACGATGCCCTGCAGAAGAAAATGCTGGAACAGCAGGGCCGCTTAAAACTTCCAGATTTCGTCAGCGATCTGCGGGTGGAGAACGGCCAACTGGTGGTCACGCAGAAGTAGCCCAACGATCAAGAAACGCGCGCTGGGTCATGCGAGGAAACGGCCGGCAGTGTTGTACTGCCGGCCGTGCGTTCGACCTTTTCAGGCAGGGATGGACCTTACCTGTGTCCGCCGCCGTGGCCGCCGCCACCGCCATGGAAGCCACCGCCGCCATGGAACCCACCACCTCCACCGTGGAAGCTACCTCCGCCTCCTCGGAAGCCGCTGCCACCGTGGAAGCCACCCGCACCGCCGCGGAATCCGCCGCCATTAGCGAAACCACCGCGCCCGGCGAAGCCGCGACCGCCGGCGAAGCCACGACCGCCGTAGAAGCCGCGGCCGCCATAGAATCCACGGCCGCCATAGTACCCGTGGAACCACGGGCCGGCGCCGATAAAGACGCCGCCGTAGAACCAATCGGGACCGTAGTAGCCGTAAGGCGCGCACGCGTATGGGTAGTATCCATAGTAGCCATAGGCGCACACTGGAGCCGGGCCATAGTAGCCCGGACCGAATCCAATGCCGAACGCAATCCTTTGTGCATGTGCGGACGGTACCGCAACCAAGCAAACGCCACATACAGCCACAAGAGCCAGAAGCCTTAGGTATCGCATTTGTGCACCCCTTCCCCGATCCGTGAAACGTACATCAAGCACCTGCTTCAAGAGATGCAGAAGCATTGCCAAACGGCATCCTCGTTCCAAGAGTTATCGAAGCCGTTTATTTTCAATAGGATGCTCGGTGCGGCTCGGCGTGATCAGGCTCGCGGACATGGTGATTTTCGAGCGGGCTGGTGGTTTTCAGCCACCAGCCACCAGGGTCGGGCGCCAACCTGCCTTCACTTCACTGCGCCCACAGTGAATCCGGCGATGAAGCGGTCGAGGAACAGGTTGTAGACGATTGCGGTGGGTACGCTTGCGATCAGGCATCCGGCCATCAGCGAACCCCAGAAGTAGACGTCGCCGCGTACCAGGAACGTGGGCACTCCCACTTGCAGCATCTGATTGGTATCGGGCGAAATAAACGTGAGCGCATACACGAATTCCTGCGTCACTAGAGTGAAGGTGAAAATCACCACCGTCAGAATGCCGGAGATGGAGATGGGAATCACCAGCTTTACGAAGGCGGCAAAACGCGTGAGGCCGTCCACCATGGCGGCGTCTTCCAATTCCCGGGGAATGGATTTGAAGAACCCCATTAACAGCCAGGTAGAAAACGGAACGGTGAAGCTCGGGTACACCACGACCAGGGACCAGATCGTATCCTGCAGCCCTAGAACCGAGACCACCCGCGAGAGCGGAATGAACAGCAGCGTCGGCGGCACCAGATAGGTAAGGAATATCCCAATGCCGAGTTGCTGTCCCCATCTGCCGGTAAGGCGTGCCATCGCATAAGCGGCCGGAAGCGCGAGCAGCAATGTGATGGCAACCACGATGGCCCCAACCAGCGCCGTATTCCCCATCCAGCGCAGATAATCGGTTTCAAAAAACAGCAGATGCAGATTTTCCAGCGTGGGCTTCTGGTTGAACAGGAAAGGATTGCTTGCCAGGTTGTACAGGTCGCTGGTCTGCTTGAAGGTGGTGATCAGCATCCAGTAGAACGGAAATGCCAGCAGGACGGAAAACACCACTACCACCACCGAACGCGCGAAGGTGTAGAAGCGCTGGCCGCGGAACATCACACCACCTCGGCGCGATGCGCCATGCGCAGCATAAGATAAGCAGCCGCCACCAGGATCGGCACCAGGAACAGGGAGATGGCTGCGCCCTGCGCCAAGTCACCGCCCTGAATGCCAGTAAAGAACGCCAGCGACGGCAGCACCTGCGTGGAATCGTACGGACCGCCCGCGGTCAGGATGTAAACCACGGTCATGTCGGTGAAGGTGAAAATGATTCCGAAGAGCACCGCCACGTTCACGATGGGCAGGATCATGGGGATGGTG
>Ga0187818_10000727_pt1 | contig 12390 bp, 9 predicted proteins | sample NC_wetland_sal_i_14_FD_130581 | JGI IMG/M metagenome (GOLD analysis project Ga0187818, IMG submission 130581) | Wetland sediment microbial communities from Neuse River Estuary, North Carolina, USA - SO4_3 | ecosystem: Environmental > Aquatic > Freshwater > Wetlands > Sediment | place: USA: North... | reverse complement strand
TCTTCAACCGGTCATTCTTCAACCGGCCTTGCTTCAGCCGGCGCGTGGCCACAGCCTTCAACTGCTCATGCATCACAAAGAATTGACAATCTTTTTCCCGGTCGGCCTGCGGGACAGCCGAGATCGTACCGCGGTCAAGACCGGCCACAGCCTCTGCGATTAACTCGATCCCCTCGGCGATCATTCGGTTGCGCAAGTCAGCCAGCGCGTCGCAGTCGGCGGCGCCCGCGAATTCACGGCGCAACACGATAGGGCCAGTATCAATACCGCTGTCCATGAAATGAATCGTTATGCCCAGGGGAACTCCACACAAGAGCGACCATTCCGGGCTGCTCATGCCGCGGATTTCGGGCAGCAAGGCAAGATGTGAGTTCAAAATGCCAAGGCGAGGAACCTTCAGCGCTTCTTCTCGAAGTATGTTTCCGCCGGTGAAGATCGCCAAGTCGGGCGACCACTGCTTTAGTTGCGCGACGGCGCGCGGTGAGTTCTGATCGCCGCACGTCACGACCGGAAACCCATAGGTACGGGCCACCTCCCGCAAGCCGCGGAATACTCCGTCTCCATGCCGCAATGCCCTCTCCAGATAGGGATTCAGCACCTGCTTCCGAATCGTGGACTTGCCCGGGACCAGTTTGGCAACGGCATAGTGGAGCGAATCGTGCAGGCCCCATTGTCCAAGCTTGCGCAACAGTGTGCTTCGGTCCCATGATGGCAGCGTCAACGCTCCAACCGGAACGTATCCGAGTTGCGCCAGGCGCGCGGTGACGGCACAGCCGGTCTCGCTGTACGGACTCGAGCAGAGGATCACGACGCGCATTCTGATGCCTCGGACTTTGTCTCGAACTTTGTCTCGAACTTTGCGTCGAACTGGCGCGTAAGACGCTGCTCCAGCAGGAGCGCATCGGCCAGGAACTTGCATCCCCAACTGATGAACCGCATCGGTTGGTACGCTCCCCAAATGGGATACGATCCAGCGACGCCGCCCACCACTCCGCGACCGCCCTTCACCGGGAGCGACTGCTTCAGCATCTCGTTCATCTTGAGGGCCGCGTTGAGATAGCGCAGATCGCCGATCAGCTCGAACAAACGCAGCCACACGCAAGACATCTGCGCATTCCCGGTGAGGCATGTAAACCGTTGTCCGCCTCTAAAGTCCGGCTCGTATGTTCCCAACAGTCGCTTTTGGGTCTCAAACTTACGCAGGAGGACCCAAGCCGCCTTCGCCGCTGCCTGGATCGCGTCGTCGCGCCGGCGCAGGATCCCGCATTCGAGCGTCCCCTGGATCACGTAGGCAATGAAGTGCAGGTACGCAGGATGTCCACGCAGGTTGATACCGTCAATCCAGCCGCTGGGCTGGACGTGTGCCAGCACCCAGTCGATGTTTCTGTCTGCCGCCGCCGCGTGACGGGGATCCCTGGATGCGGCGGCCAACTGCGCCAGGGCCCACGCAACCATACTGTAGTAGGTGTGGGCGACCCCCTGATATGCAGCGAGTCCGGTCCAGGAGCCATCCGCCTGCTGGATCGCGGCCAGCCAATCGCCGGCAGCCACGGCGCGTTCCAGGATTTTCGCGTTTCTGGTCTCGGTGTGCGTTTCGACGAAGGCGCGAACCAGTCCCTGCAAAATCTGGCCGGTATTGAACACCGAGGGCTGGGCGCCGCTGTCGTGGCCGTGCAGTCCGCCGGGAAAGGCGCCCGATGGCATTTGCAGCGAAAGCAGCCAGTCGGTAGCACGTTCAGCGGCATCGCGCGCGGCTTCGTCGCCAGTCAGGCGGCCAACATCGTACAGCGTTGGAATGATGTAGCCGGTCACCTCGGGATATGACTCGGAATATCCAGTGAGGAGACTGTAGTACGCTGCGATGCCACCGCCGGCGCGTTGTGCAGAGAGAATCCAGTCAGCCACTGATCGCAGTGCGTCGGCGGTAGGAATCGTTGCGGTCGCGTACGAATAGAGGTGCCGATGCTCGAAGGTCATCCGCAGTTCATCAGAAGCGAGTTTCGATACCAGCGGGATAACACGTTGAGGTGCGCGGAGCAGACCGGCGGCTTCGTTCAGCACGCGAACGGCTCTGGTGGTGGTCATGAAGTTTCGGCTGGAACTGGACTCGGGACTGTTCATCTGGGTCTCGGTTCGTTCGAAGCGCCCGCTCAAGCGGTCGTCAATTGCTGTGCGCCGATCTGCCGCTGAGCGAGCGATCTCGCGCCACCGTCGAGAAAAAGTTGCATCCAGATTTCCAGCGTCAGCAATTGCCAGATTTGCATCGACCAGTCTTCCGCGCCCCGGCGCTGCTCGTCCACGTAGCGCCGCACCACTTCCGGACGGAACAGGCTACGGCGCCGGACCTGCGCTTCAGAGAGAAGATCGTCCACCATAGGCCGCAAATCGTGCGCCAGCCAGTAATCTACTGGCGCCGCGAAGCCCGCTTTCGGCTGGCGTATCACCTCTTCTGGCAGCATACTACGCATGGCTTCGCGGAAGATGTGCTTGGTCACCGGATGCCATTTCCCTTTCAGCTTCCACCCCGGCCTCACATTCCAGCCAACAAATTCGGCGAGTTCGCGGTCCAGAAACGGCACCCGCACCTCGACCGACGACGCCATGCTCATTTTGTCGTTGTAGGTCAGGTTCAGCGTGGGCATGAAAATCTTGGTATCGAGATAGAGCATCTGGTTGAGAAAGTCCGCGTGCCGCACTCGGTCGAACGCCGCCAGATGCTGGTCGTCAGCCTTAGAATTGCCGCTTGCTGCCTGCTGCGATTTTAGAGCGTATAAATCGGTCTTCTGCTGCGTATCCAGATACGTGCAGTTCCTGATGAAAGCTTCCGCCGGGCTGAGCGCCGCGCTGCGCGCCATCTTCTTCGCCAGACGCACCGATCCCTTCATCCGCGTTCCGCGCAGTGACGGCAATTCCAGCAGGGCGCCCTCTACGACCGACCGAGCGACGGCTGGGACGCGCCGATATTCTTCCGCCCACCCGTGCGCTGCATGCTTACGATATCCCGCGAAAATCTAGTCGCCGCCCACTCCCGACAAAAGCACGGTCGCCTGTTTTCGCGCCTCGCGGCACACTAGATACGCCGCGATGATCGCCGGATCGGCCGTGGGCTCATCCATGTGCCAGGTCAGACTCGGCAACAGACCGACCACATCGGGCTCGACCACGATCTCATGGTGTTCGCAGCCCAGCTTTCGCGCCAGACGCTGCGGAACGCCCGGATCGTCAATCGTCGTCTCACCCACGCGATATTTCTCAGGAAACGTAATCGTATAAGTCCGCACCGGCTGCTTGCGAGCCATGGCCGCCGTCATGGCCGTAACTATGCTCGACGAATCCAGCCCCGCGCTCAGAAAGGCGCCGATCGGAACATCGCTCACCATCTGCCGCTCGACCGATGCGCAGAATCTCTCTCGAATCTCGTCCGCCAGATCCGCCTCCGTTCGTTCGAAGCGATGTTCCGCCGGAGGAAACGTTAAGTCCCAATACTGTTCGATCTTGAACTCGCCGGCTTGCCAAAGCGCGCAGTGGCCCGCCGGAAGCTTGCGGATTCCCTCGAACATTGTGAGCGGATCGGGCACCCACAGGAATGTCAGGAATTTGTCGAGCGCCTCCAGGTTCATGCGCGCTTCGATTCCCGGCACCTCAAGCAGCGCCTTGACCTCGGAAGCGAAAGCAAGTTTTCCGCCGCGCTCGCAGTAATAGAGCGGCTTGATTCCGAAATGATCGCGAGCCAGAAACAGCTTTGGCGAAGCGCCGCGCAAATCGCAGATCGCGATGGCGAACATGCCGTTCAGGCGGTTCAGGCAATCTTTGAAGCAGTCGGGGCCATATTCTTCGTAGAGATGAATAATGACTTCGGTGTCGGTGTGCGAACGAAAACGATGCGCATTGGATTTGGCTTCGAGCTCATGGCGTAGATCGGCGAAGTTGTAGATCTCGCCGTTGTAGGTGATCCACACCGTCCCATCCTCATTGCTCATGGGCATGTGGCCATCGGGCGAGAGATCGAGAATGGCAAGGCGGCGGCTGCCCAGTCCGATGTATCCTCCATCGGGGAAACGCCGCTCCCAGAGCCCGGAGTCGTCGGGACCGCGGTGCGTCTGCACGTTCGTCATCCGGGCGAGCGTCTCTGCGTCACCACAGTTCACGAGTCCGCTGATGCCGCACACGCGCTCAGTTCCTCCCCGTCTTTAGTTTGTACTTCAGCTCGTAGATTTTGGCTTTGGAATGGAACATCTGCACCGCTTGAAAAGCGCAGTAGATCAGCCCCGGCACGCCATCGAGAAATCCCAGACGAAGAACATAACGATACAGGAAGAGCAGAACCGGAGAGCCCGGCAAGCGATAGAGATTTCGCTTGAGCCATCTTCTGCGCTGCGCCTGAGTGCCAAATAAGTCGGCGCGCATTTCTTCAGGATCGGCCTCCGGCTGAAGAAGCACGCGCGCTTCCCAGTTCGAGTATTCATTGTGCTTCAGGATGTAGCGCGACAAGGAATCGACATTGTGGTGGACCAGTGCATTGCGCAACTCCGCGGTGGGCCCATCCACCACCACGTGTTCGTGGATCTCGATGTCGGCCATCGAGGCATCCTGATCCTTCAAGCGGCATTCGAAACGACCTCGCCCTTTGCGGAACAGTGACAGCTTCCAAAAGCTCGCATCGCAATACCGCAAGACCCTTCCGAGAAAATACATCTGCAGGCGGATAAAATACCCGTTCACCTCAGGGTTCAGAAGCGCGCGCCGAATTTCTTCCACCAGTTCCGGCGTCAGGACTTCATCCGCATCGAGCAGCAGAATCCAGTCGTACGCGAGCGGCAGCGTGTCCATGGCCCATTGGCGCTTCTTCGGCCAGCCCCCCGCATAATGAAACTGGACCACCTTCGCACCGCAGGATTGCGCAATGGAAACCGTGTCGTCCGTGCTCTCGGAATCGATGACATACACTTCGCCGGCCCCCGCGAGCGACTCCAGGCAGCGCGGCAGGTTGCGGGCCTCATTGCGGACCGGAACGATCACACTTACGGGCAGCACCTGCACAGCGGCGCTCGGGTTCGACACCTCAGCCTCTGATTTTGTTTCGATCATTATTGTTTCGATCAGTCCATTCCGTTGGCAGGTAGAAGGTTCCACTATGTTAGCTGAACTGACGGCATTCTTGAACGCAAGATCGTTCACGCAGGCTCATTAACGGATGATCAGTTGTCGAAACCCGTTCCTGCCCGATTTCGCCCGCCAGACAGGCCCGGGCGATGCCCTTCAGAGGTTCTGCTCGCACCAGCGCTGCAGCACGAAAAGTGACCACGGCCGCGACCAGGAAGTCTCCCCCGAAAGAAAGCGGTTCCATACTTCTCGCACGGTGATGGGGCTGATAGAAGTCTGATCCCAATTACTTTTCAGCAGCGCGTCTTCGACGACCGGCCTCATCTCGCCCCGCAGCCAGCGCTCAAAGGGCAGTGTGAATCCGCGCTTGGGACGATTCACGACCTCCCTGGGCAACTCTACGCCCAGGCTCGCCAGCAACAGGTTCTTCGGCGAGTCCCCTTGTAACTTCTTCTCTCCCGGAACACGGAAACAGGCTTCCACCAGCGTTCTGTCGAGGAAGGGCACGCGCAACTCGAGACCATGCGCCATGCTCATGAAATCGGAATCCCGCAGCAGTGTGTTGCGCATGTAGAAGTGCGATTCGAGATAAGAGACGCGGTTGACAGGATCAAGGGTCGAACACTGCGCAATGGACTCCCGCAAAACGTTGTCGAGAGCACGCTTCGAGTCATGATGCGCGCCAGACAATCCTCCGCTGAACAACGCCTCGCGCTCCGCTGCCCCAAACAGCGTACGCACCAGGAAATACGGGTGAACGATGGAATCATGCCCCGCAGCCAACTCGGCCAACTTGCGGCTGCGATCTCCCTTGCCGGCAAACTGCGCTACGGAGGCGGAAAGCGGCCGACGCGCCAGCCTCGGCAGTCGTCCAAATCGTTTGGAGAAGGCTTCCATCCTCGGCACGCGGCGAAAATTCGAGTAGCCCGCGAACATCTCGTCGGCGCCCAGACCAGTCAAAGCAACTTTCACTCCCGCAGCCCTCGTCTTGGCGGACACCAGATACGTATTGATGCCGTCAATGGTCGGCTGGTCCATCGCGCATAGAGCTTCGGGCAACACCGCCAGCGTGTCTTGCTGAGAAACTGAAATCTCATGATGATCGGTGCCGAAGCGACGGGCGATCTCGCGCGAATACTCCCCTTCGTTGAACTCCTCTTCCTGGAATACCAGCGAGAAGGTGTTCGCGCGCACGCCATTGTGGCTGAGGACGGCAACCAGAGCGCTGGAATCGATTCCGCCCGAAAGAAACACTCCCACGGGCACGTCGCTCACCAGATGCGACAACACCGCATCGCGCAAGATCGCGGGCAGTTGATCCGCCGTCGCGACCCCATTCCCCGACCGTGATTCCGACTCGCTCCGCGAAGAAGACCGCAGCGGATTCCAGTATTCCCGGCTGCTCACCGCTCCGTTTTCTACCGTGAGCACGTGCCCCGGCGGAACGGCCATCGCTCCTTCCACGATCGTCCATGGCTCGTACACGGAACCAAAGGCCAGGTAGCTCAAAACTCCGGTGGGATCGGCCTTTCGCGGCACCAGTCCCGTACGCAAAAGCGTTCGGACCTCTGAAGCAAAAATAAAAGTCTGCTCTGACTGGTGGTAGTAGAGCGGTTTGATTCCCATGGGATCGCGCGCCAGCAGCAACCGTTTTCGCGGCGCGTCCCACAGGGCAAACGCGAACATGCCGCCCAGTCGCGTCAGGCACGACTCGCCCCAAACGCGATAAGCGGCCAGAATCACTTCAGTATCGGAGTGACTCTTGAATTCGACGCCGGCGGCTTCGAGTTCCTTTCGAAGTTCGCGGAAGTTGTAGATCTCGCCGTTGAAGACGATCCAGTTGCCGGTGACCGGATCCTGCATGGGCTGATGCCCGAGCGGCGAAAGGTCGAGAATCGCCAATCGCCGGTGGCCCAGGCCAATCTCTACTGGTTCCGCCTGGGTTTCTTGCAGCAGCACCGTCCCGGAATCATCGGGTCCCCGGTGCGCGAGCGAACGGGTGGCTTGTTCCAGGACTACAGGCGGGATCTGGGTTTTACGCGCCAGTATGCCAACAATGCCGCACATCTGAAATGTTTACTCGCTTCCTTACGGCAGATGCTCGGCCAAGACCAGTACCAAGAGAACAGCGATCGCGCGGAGGATAACCGATGTGCTCCGGAAGGCCGGCGAAAGCTACTTAAACGCCTCCACGTACAGAGAATGCGGCAAATCCATCGAGTCTCCCGGTTCGTACGGCGGAACGCTCGTTCCATACAAGCGGCTCTTCCCTTCCACGGATTTCTCCACCTCCCGGAATCCCGCTTGGCGCAGCACCTCGCTGAGATAACTGAAATCGAACGCGGTCCGGTGTTGTCCATCGCAGAAAACGAAATTCGAAAACCGGCCGCCCAGAGAATCGAAGTGACGTGGGAAGGAATCGTAAAACCACTCGCTCCGCTCCTGAGTATAAGCTGCAATCGCACTCTCCAGGTTCGGAACGATGAGCCGGATGCCGCCGCCGCTTTTCAACACGCGCACACATTCCTGAAGAAGCCGCTTTAGCTCATCCGGATAGAAGTGCTCGAACATGTGGGTCGAATAGATCGAGGCAACGGAGTTTGAACGAAACGGAAGCCCATTCCTGACATCCAGCCAAACATCAATCTTGTTGAAGAGGTTGCCGTCTATGTTCAGGAATCCGGGAAGGTATTTTGTACCGCAACCAAGATGCAGATGACAGGAGGCGCCGTTCCGAGGACGTGCGCTCATCACATACCGCCGCAACAAATAATTTGGAACAGTGGCCTTAGCAATTCCCCAAAACACGATGTCTTTATAGCGCTGGTGAAGCAACAAATCCTCCGGGAACAGTGCTGGCTATTGCTACCGCATTATAGAGCAGGCGGTTGGGCCATCTTTGGGATGCAGCCCTCAGGCGACGGCTTGGCGATAAATACCGGCCAGTTGTTGCGCCTGATGCGATAACGTCAATTTTTCCAGGATTGTCTGGCGTGCAGCTGTCCCTATGCGCATGCGCAATTCGGACGACCCGAGTAAAGCGGAAAGTCCCTGCACAAGTTCTTCGAGTCCATCCGCAGGAATCAGCCAGCCATTCTTGCCGTGCTCAATCACTTCATCAATTCCCTGCCCGCGACAGCCAATCACCGGTTTGCCGCAAGCCATAGCTTCAAGGTACACGCATCCCAGACCTTCGTTTCGGCTGGGCAATACGAATACCGAGCAGCGCCGCATGGCCTCGGCTACTTCCAACCGGCTCTGCCGGCCGACGAACTGAACTTGCTGCCCAATTCCCAAATCGCGCACCAGCGCTTCAAACTGGGCGCGATCCGGCCCTTCTCCGATGATGCGGCATCGAAGTTGGGGAAGGGAAGTTCTGAGATTTCCTAGCGCTCTCAAAACAAGTGCGTGGCCTTTGCTGCGCAGCAAGTTGCCGGCGATCAGAATCTCCGGATCGAATGGTCCCATCGCAGCGGGATTCGGCGAAAAAAAATCTGGATTTACACCGTTGTACACGATGGTGCTGCGGGTTTCAGCCGGCGTTCCGGTTTTCAGAATTCCCTGCACCTTGCCGCTGATACATATTACGGTCCGCGCCGCGGCGTACACGTCCACCGACACCTTCCGCCGCCAAGCCGCCGGAATTCCACCAAGAAAGGCGTTAAACACATCCAACCCGTGGAGTGTCACCACGAACGGAATATTCAGCCGCCTGGAAAGCAACGCAGCCGCGTGGCCGCAGGGCAGGGCCGCATGAGCGTGGATCACATCAATCGGCTTCACGCCGTGCAGTTCCCGTATTCGTCGCAGGAGACGGGCGTAGAGCAACTTCCCCGCACTGGAGAGCCCGAGATTTCCGGGAACTTGCGGATATCGCACCCACTCTGCCGCAGCCGATGAACTCGGTTGTTTTCGAGAATAGTAAATCGGGGATGCTGCAATCACGCTGGAATTGACACCGAACTGCTTAAGCTGCTCAATCGGTTCCGCGATGAAGCACCCACTCACCTCATTTTGGTCCGAGGGGAAAAATGGGGTGAGTGTCAAAACGTGCAGCGCTGAAGCCACCTCCGCGGCTCGGGACATCAGTTTCGCTCACTCTCAGACCGCGCCAATTCCTCGGCCAGAACAACCAGGCGTTCAACATGCTTGCTCCAGCTAAAGTCGCGCGCGCGCCGCAGGCCATTGCGCGACAGTTTTTCCGCCAACTCCGGCGATTCCTGAATTTGCAGCACTCGTTCCGCCAACGCATCGGGAGAGAACCGGGGAAAATAAATTCCCGCATCCCCGCAGATTTCGCGATGCACCGGCAAATCCGACGCCACCACCGGCAATCCGCTCGACATCGATTCGATCAGCGGATGCGCAAACGATTCGGCATAAGCCGGGGTTACGTAAATGTGGCAGGCGCGATAGAGGTGATGAAGCAAGCGATAGGGAATGGTCCCGAGCTCAACGATATTCTGGCTTCCCCGAAGATCGTTGGCGAGCGACGCCGCAGACTCGGCCCGATATGTCCCCGGATTCTCCCCTGATTTCAGCTGGCAGGTAAGAAACAGTTTAACCTTCTTTCCCTTTAGACGACTGCTCAAGATGAGCATTGCCCGGAATAATGTTTCGAAATTCCGGTAATAATTGTAATGGCTGACAAAAAGCAGCCGGAGCGCGTCTTTCCCTTGTTCAATCTGGGCTTTCGCTGCCGATGGCAAGGGCGCTGCATCGCTCGTAAAAGCATCTCGATCAAATCCATGGTGCAACGAAAGTACCTTCTTGCCGCTCCACTGGCTAAGTTCCTGGGCAAACGCTTCACTCGGGGCGACGGTAATGTCGGCGCGGCGAATGGATCGCCGTGCCAACCAACCCTTGACTATAGTGTCCGCCCATATCGCATAGTCTCCACGAGCGCGAACATCGCGAAGGAAATCGCCGGAAGTATAGAGCGAGTTCCGAGACAGAAGTATCTGCGGGACGGGAGAGTTCCAAAGCGCAAAGTTGCCCGCGGAAATCAACACCTGCGCGCCGCTGCGCCGGATTAGTTTCGGCAGCGTCGTCTGCTCACGAACGAAACGCCGGGGCGCGCCATAAGACTCCACAACCTCGACAAATGAAACGTTCGGAAGCTCCCCAAATTCCCGGCGAATCGCGGGATTCAGCAGCAACGTGGTTTCCGCATCCACTCTCCGCGCGAGATGGGGAATCACATTGCGCAGATAAGTAAGGCCTCCACCCGCACTCGCGGCCAGGCCATTGATAAACAATCTGATCATCGGTTGGGCACGACGGCTCCAAAACCGGCTGGCGACGGGTGGGAAGCTCGGGAAACAAGACTAGCTGCTGGGAACTCAACCGCGCCAGGAGCAAGATCCGCGAGTAGAAATGCAAAAACCCAAAAATACACGCAGAGATATGAACCCACGGCAAAAAGCCAATCCTCGAAGCTGGCGTGGGCCAAACCCGCTAGCACCACCATGGCCAGCGGAATCGAGTAATGGCGTGGGTTGGCGGTTCGCCTCATCCACGCGCAGACTTTCCATACCTTCGACACCGTCACCGCCAGCAGCGCAACGAAGGGCAACCCACCCAACAGACCCACCCACTCTGCGATGGTCATGTAGCTGCTGCCGTGCTCGCGCTCCGTCTCGGCGCTGGAAGAAAACTTTCCAAAATTCAATCCGGGATCCTCGCCCGTCGGACTCGTGCCATATCCCGTTCCAAACAGCGGATGCTCCTTGATTGTGGCGATCGACTTTTCCCAAGGTGTCCGCCGCGAACCCATCACGCCTTCTTGCTTGTGCCCCTTGTAGAGCACTGCATCCTTCAGGTCCCCAAGCTGCTTGTTTAAGGTTTCTGGATTCAACATCCCAGTGACCGCAACCAGGAACAGAAAAAGTGCCACCACCTTCACCAGCAATTTGTATTGGTGCAGACCAAGACAGAAGACAAGTGTGACGACCGCTACCGAAACCATCCCAGCACGTGCCATGCTGAAATGAACAAGGTACGTGCAAAGAAGCAGGGCAGCCAGCCTGCGTAACCTCACCACGGGCCCATCGCTGGTCAGCCATCCCCACAACAGGATGGGGAACAATCCGATGCTCATCGCCGCACCGAGCGAGTTGGGATTACCCCAAATACTCTGTCCCAGACCGAAATAACAGATCGCCGTGACATAGACTGCTGTCTCACTTCCCCAGAGCAGTCCACGAAAAAAACGGTCTTCCCGGCCCAGAACGGCCAGGCGAGCACCCGAAGCACAATACAGAAAAAGAAGGAGCAGGCTCAAAGCCTTGAGGGACGCCATCTGTATAAACGGAGAAACGGTGGCGGAGACGAATGCGGCGCAGACGCAAAAGAAAGCAATCAGATGTAACGATCCGAAAGGCCCGCGGGGAGTCTTCTCCCAAACAATGAAGCCAACGACTGCACCCGCTAACAGCACCACCCAGCGTCCACTTGTCCCGGCGCCTTGCAGCGGGACCTTCATGCCAGCCCAAACAAAGGTGATGATCAGCAGAACGAAAAAACGCTGATCGTATTCCCACAAGCTGGCGATGATTACCTCGAGCAGCAAAATTCCGCCCAGGAAAGAAACGTTGCCGAAGTATGGCAAGTGCGAATAAACAAAATACAGTGCCAGGCTCAAGCCCAGCACGATGCCAGCCCACTGCAGCGGTTTCACGGAATTCATCGAGCCCCCGTAGCGGCGGAGATCGCGGCCGCGGCCAGACCATCGGCGCATGCTTCCGGCGAGTAGTTTCGAATTCGTTCCGAGCTGCGCGCGCTCATCCGCTGCTTAAGCTCAGTTTGCCGCACGAGAGAATTGATCGCCACGCTGAGTTTCTCCGAATCTCGGGGAGGCACGACGTAACCATTCCACCCGTCTTCGACCAGGTCGGCCGAGCATCCCGCAACGCTGCTCACGATGATCGGAAGCCCGCACGCCATCGCTTCATTCACCACCAAACCCCATGGGTCGCTGTGCGTCGGCAGAACCAAGGTTTCCGCGAGCGCATATAGACCAGCCAGATCTTCCCGCTGCGTGAATCCCGGGAAACAAATCATCCCCGGGCGGATCCGTTTCGCCTGTCGCGACAGTTCCTCTCTGGAGACACCATCGCCGGCAAACACCAAGCCCACCTCCGATCGCAGGCCGCTCTCTAGTTTGGCATAGGCTTCGAGGAGATCAAAAACTCCTTTTTCCGGAATCAAACGGCCCACAAAAAGAATAAACCGCGAAGGCAGTTTCAGTTTCTCTCGAAATTCAGTTGCATGAGCCCTTGTATTCTC
>Ga0187818_10000725_pt1 | contig 12392 bp, 6 predicted proteins | sample NC_wetland_sal_i_14_FD_130581 | JGI IMG/M metagenome (GOLD analysis project Ga0187818, IMG submission 130581) | Wetland sediment microbial communities from Neuse River Estuary, North Carolina, USA - SO4_3 | ecosystem: Environmental > Aquatic > Freshwater > Wetlands > Sediment | place: USA: North... | reverse complement strand
TGCGAGTGTTTTGAGTTCTCCGTAAATCCACCGGCGATGGCAATGGCTTCAGTCAGAGTTACGTCCCCGCGCAGATCATATTTTCCGGGACGTGCCACCTGGCCATCAGCGATGAAATAAGGCTTTTGAAAGTCTTTGAGCACGATGGAGATGTTGGGATTGTTCAGAATCTGACCGTAGGCCTTGCGCACGGTCTCAGTGAGCTCAGGCACGGTCTGGCCCTGAACCTTGACATCTCCGACAGCACGCAGAGTGACAAAACCGTCGGGTTGCACAGCCACGGCAGTCTGATTGAATTCAGGGCTCAAATCGAAATTGAGATCGAAGGTGTCGCCCGACTCGATTCTGTAGCGTGTGTCACGCTGCTCAAACTGCGGCCCGCTCCCAGAGGACGGTGCGGGAGCGGCCGGGCTCGGGTTGGGATTCGAGCTGGCGGCCGAGTCGCCGCTGTGAAGCTCCGCTTGCGCAGCACAGACGCCACACAAAACGAGCAGCATCACTGCGAGGTAGAGGGCTAATATCCGATTGTTCTTCATTGTGTTCCTCTGGGCTGCAAAAGCCTACGTCTGGTGCATAATCCGGTTCACTGACTTATCGTGCAAGGAGCGGGTCTGGATCGCATCCGCGGGTCGCTGCTGGTCGTAGCTCCGCCCTCTGAGTCACATTTGTGACTCCCAAGAATACCGTGTCCAAAAATCAGTGTCGTCCCGGACTGCTAGAAAATGTGGAACCCACACCGCCTCACACCGCAGGGCGAGGGAGCACTTGCCCTGCCAAAATCGCCACTCGCTCTGTGTCGGAGTCGGGACCCATGCAACTTGTTCAAACACCAAGTGTTGGTCTGTATTGAGGGCTTCCACTCCATCGCACTTTCTCACTTAAATGGAACAAAATATGCAGAATCCTGCACATTTGCTCCCCAGGCAACTGCTCTAAAAAAGCGTCTCTTTTTGAAAGGATTTTCTTCTAAGTGCCATTAAGTGCCATGAAACTTGAGGGAGATGAAAAGTGGCAATTTAAGGTAGCAAACCGCATACCCTGCAAGCAAGTGGCCAAAGCTCCTAGGGACGAAAGTCTCTAGTTGGTATGGGCCGCTGATCTGTAACCAGGCGGGGACTCGGGACATGGCGGGAGCAGCACAGAAGTTCTCCGTTGCGACCCTTGCGAACGGCAAGGATCAAGGATCTAGGTTGGAACCCAGACCGAACTCGGGTTTTGCGGACTGCTGAGATAACAGCTAAGGAGTGCCTCTCTGGTTGAAGCGGTAGGTGAAGCCGGCCAGCGCGTAGATTCCCGGGTTCGGGAAGCCAACGTACTCGTGGTAGTTACTGTTCAGCAGGTTCTCGGCGCGGAAATGGGCAGACAACCCATCTCGGATTTCGTAATTCAGAATCAGATTGGTCGTCGTGTATCCGCCCACCGTGTCGATCTCAGGCACCGGGATCTGATAGTCGTAGCGCCGACCCACGACCAGGGTTTCAACGCGGGAATGCAAGCGGTGCGTAATTCTCCAATCTACGTCCATGCCGCCGCGCCACCGCGGCACGTAGCGCAGCGGTTGGGTGGTCCCTTTCAGACTCCACTGCAGATACGAAACCTCGCTGCCCCATTGCAGGCGGCGGTTCAAGTCAACCGTGGAGCTGAACTCGACTCCCTGAGTCACCACATCGTCGCGATTGACCAACTTGAACAGTACCGAGTCGAAGTCTACGAGTGCGGTCATCGAATTGTGAAAGTACGTGACCCCGGCCCGCGCGCGGTGCCAAAAATCCTGCTCGATTCCGACGTCAAAACTCTTGCTGTACTCGGGCTTGAGGTCCGGGTTTCCAATCACCGGCTCGGACAAAGCATAAAACGAGGGAATAAAAAATCCTTCGCCCCATGTCCCCTTCAGGCGCGTGCTCTGGGTCAGCAGATAATTGGCTCCGACTCGGGGCGAGAAGACACCGCTATAACCTTCGGTCTTATCAATTCCCAGACCGACGCTCGCGGTGAGACGCCGCACGCGATACACCAGCTCGCTATTGACGTCCAGACTGTTACGATCAAGGTCGAAGTTAAAAGGAGTGGTTCCGGAAATCAGGCTGTTGTTGGTGCCGTGCTCATCCCTCCATGCCACGCCGAGATGAGCCATCAGCGCGGACGAAATCCGGAAATTGTTGGACTCGCCAAAATGCAAGCGCCGGAAATCAGTATCCCCCAGGGTTGAAGGAAGTGAAAAGAAGGTGGGCGGGATCTGATCCCAAATGGCAGGGGTAAAATTGTGATCAGTCCGGCGGAAACCGCCGAAATCGACGCTGTAAAGCCACCAGGGCTTCCATTGTTGCTCGTAGGTAACGCCGCCAACCAACTCCCCGGAGTGATCTTGTTCTGCCTCGCGCAGCAGCGCGTACTCCGGGCCGCCACTACCCGACGCATAACCGGCTGATTCCCGGTTCTGATAGCGGAGGCTGAATTGTAAGCTCCTTTGCTGGCCAAGATCGGCGGTGGCATGAAAGGCCGCCGTGCCCAAGTCGTAGCTGTCCAGACCAATCTGCTCACCGACCGTCATGTAGGACCCAGCCAGAGAGTAGTCGAACATTCGGAATTTTCCTACGGCGTTGGCGCCGAATTCGCCGGTTGCGAAGTTGCCGCCGTCGGCGTTGAACTCAACGTAAGGCGTGTCCTCGTGCCGCCGGGAAATGATGTTGATGACTCCCGCGATCGCCTCCGAACCATACAGCGCCGACATCGGGCCGCGCACAATTTCAATGCGCTCGATGTTATCTGTGCTCAACGTCGAAAAATCGAACGAACCGCCCAGCAGGTTGGTGATGTCATTGACCGGGACGCCATCAATCATGACCAGAACCAGGTTTTCCTTGGCTCCCCGGATAAACACCGTGGTCAGACCGCCCTCCCCACCCGCCCTTTGCAGGTTGAGAAAGGGGACCTGTCGCAAGATGTCACTGACATTTTGCGCGCCGCTATCGCGAATTTGTTCCTGGCGTATGACCGTGACCGATGCTGCACTGGCGGAAACCGGAATCGCCTCGCTCGATACGGTTACCACTACATCTTCTCTGGGAATTGATGTCTGTGGCGCCGGGGCGCTCGGAGCTGGCGCGGGCCCGGAGGTTTGTCCGCTGCACGGCGCGAATCCAACAAGAAGTTGCAGGATGATGCAAAAACAAAGGAATCGGCCGGGCATGTACCAGCACCTCCGCGAAAAAAGATGAGGGGAGTTTCGCTAATATAAACGAATTCTGACCGCCGCGCGACTCGATTGGGAATTACCGACGGCCCCCTTCTTTCGTTTTAGCCGGCTGCAAAACGCCCAGATGTGGTTCTGGGATTCACACTTATTTGTCTGGACCAAAGCGGGTGGCCGCGTGTAATGTCAGGTGGAAGTTGATGTTTAAGTGCCGTGCCACTTTTGTGCACTGTTTTGCAGTTCAGGATATAATCCTACGCTTCAGGCGGTGCAGCTGTTGAGGTTTTCGGCGGGGTCCCTTTGGCCCTCGATTTGCACTTCGCCAGCAGGCGGTTTGGTGTCCTGATCGCAATTCCCTGGAGGTCCGATGCAGAACACGTGTACGCGGCATACTCGTGATTGTTTAGAGAAGTCTGGCGCGGCGTTGCTGGTGGTGGCTGCCCTGATCTTTGTTTTGTGCTTGGCATGCTTACAATCGGCGGCTGAGGACTGGCCAAAGTACAAACGGGATCTGTCCAACAGTGGGCATAGCGCCGAGACCGGCATCAGCTCTGCCAATATTGCCTCGCTTCAGACCAAGTGGACATTCCAGACCGGGGGCCTGATCTCTGCTTCTCCGGCCGTAGCCACTATCAACGGAGTCTCCACCGTGTTTATTGGCTCCTGGAACGGTGTCTTTTATGCTCTCAATGCCGTCACCGGGCAGGTTATTTGGTCCTTCACCGTGGACTACCTGAGCAAAGGCCGGTGCAAGGCTTCAGAAAACTGGTGCCGGATCGGATCGACGGCCTTTGTCGACACCACCAACAATATGGTGTTCTTCGGTGCCTACAATGCCTATCTTTATGCCCTCGATGCGACGAATGGCACCGTGATCTGGAAGCAATCGGTCGGGAATCCCAACACTTATGAGGTCTGGTCCTCGCCCGCGATTTACAATGGTACGGTTTATGTGGGAGTCTCGTCGCATGGGGATGAACCGTGCTTGGAAGGAGGACAGGTCAATGCCTACAACGAAGCCACTGGAAAGCCGCTCTGGAGCTTCAACACCATCGATCAGTCCACTTGTCCCGGCGGGGGGACCTGCGTAGGAGGTTCGGTTTGGTCTTCGGTGGCGGTCGATAGTACGAATGGCATCATTTACGCCGGTACGGGCAATCCCGGAAGCACCTGTGCCCCGCCCACGCAGAACGCCGGCCTATATCCCGACAGCATTCTGGCTCTCAAGGGCACGACCGGAGCCCTGCTGAACTATTACCAAGCCATCGTTAACGATAACAATGACAAAGATTTCGGATCTTCACCGTTCTTGTACTCCACCAGCGAGACCAACCAGTGCACGGGCACGTCGACGACGAATTACTGGGTCAGTGCAGCCAGCAAGAATGGAAACATCTTCACCCTGGGGCGGGATGCGAACGGTTTGACCGGCACCGAGCAGGCGAACTTTAGCACCGTCTCTGGATTCATTGCGACTCCCAGCGTGCGCCCAATCCGCGCGACTTCCACATGCGCCACGGGAAAGAAGATCATTGACAACGAAACTTACTTTTTCGCTCCCGGCTCGGGCGGGGCTCTGTGGACCTATTTGCTCGATGGCGCGACGGACACGGTAACCCAAGTCTCACGAAACAAGTTCAGCACGCTGGCATCGTGGGCGTCACCCGCCGTGATCCAGGACGTGGTGCTGTTCGGCGGCAATGATGGCAACTTTTATGCCATGGGGAAATACGGACACACGTTGAAGATCTTTCCTACGGGCACGGCTCCCATCTACGGTGGAACTGCCATTTCGAACGGACGCGTGTACTTCGGTTCCACCGATGGCACGCTCTACTGCATGTCCATCAACGGGCAATAACAGGAGAGGTTGCGTAGAAGATTTGTTTTGGGGATGGGATGCAGGGGAAGCAGCAGTCCCCCTTCCCTGCTTGCTCCCAGTACTGGTCGTTCCGCCATGCCCATCAAAGCGAACTTTCTGCTTGGCTGCAAGAGGAACCTCTGATGTGGCCGCGACATCTGGGATTTTCCATCTTGACAGGTATCCCCATCGGAAGTAGAGTCGCAATCGAAACTCCTTCCCGGGGCCGGGCCCCTGAAGCTTGAGCCGCGCGTTGAGTAAGTAAACAGAGGTGGCGCCGTGATCCGCGTGAAAGCGTGCATTCGCTTCATCGCCTGTCTGGGTATCGCAGTATTGAGCCGTCCGACGCTCGGCCAGAGCTTCGCCGGTGTTCTTACCTGGCACAACGACAATGCCCGTACCGGACAGAATCAGCAGGAGACCATCCTCACCACCGCCAATGTGAACTCCAAGAGTTTTGGCAAGTTGTTCTCCGACCCCATCCAGGGCCAGGGTTACGCGCAGCCGCTGTACGTACCCGGGGTCAGTATCCCCGGTCAAGGGACTCACAATGTGGTGTACGTGGCGACCGAGCATGATCAGGTCTATGCCTTTGATGCGGACACCGTTGGACAGCCCCTGTGGCAAGTTAGCTTCATCGATCCGTCCAAGGGAATCACTACCGTTTCGACTCAGAATAGCCACTGTCTTTCCCTTAAACCGGAGGTCGGAATTACGGCAACGCCGGTCATCGATGCCGTCAGCGGCACGCTGTATGTAACCGCCGAGACCGACGAGAACGGCACTGTGGTGCAGCGTCTGCATGCCTTGGACATCACCACTGGCGCTGAAAAATTCAGCGGCCCGGTTGTCCTTCAGGCTTCTGTCAACGGCGTTGCATTCGACCCCACTGAGATCCAGCGGACGGGATTGTTGCTGGAGAATGGCAATGTCTACCTGGCTCATGCTTACCTCTGCGATCCGCATCCATACCACGGCTGGGTAATCGGATACAGCGCCCAAAACCTGCAACAACAGACAGCGGTCTTCCTTACGACTCCCAACGGTAATAAGGGAGGCGTCTGGCAGAGCGGCGGTGGCTTAGCCAGTGATGGCAAGTCCATTTACTTCATGGACGGCGACGGCACTTTCGATGCGCAGATGGGCGGCATCGACTACGGAATGTCGATGTTGAGAATGAGCGCCACGGGTGTTGGCTTGACCGTGGCAGACTATTTCACTCCCTTCGACTGGGCTCAGCGTTCTGCCAAGGATCTGGACTTGGGATCAGGAGGCGTTCTTTTGCTTCCTACGCAGAACGGGGCACATCCTGACGAGATAATCGGAGCCGACAAGTCAGGAGACATTTTCGTCGTTGACCGCCGCCACATGGGAAAATTCCACCCAAAAACGAACGACGTGGTGCAGCAGGTTCAGGGTTCGCCGAGCGGCTACTGGAGCTCTCCGGCATATTGGCAGCAGAACATCTATTACGCCGGTTCCCAGGACTATCTCAGCATGTATTCGATCACCAATGGTCTGCTTTCGACCTCGCCGATCTCCAAAAGCGCAAACAAGTTCAAGTCTCCTGGCTCCACTCCCTCAGTATCTTCGAATGGGGCGAACAACGGGATCGTGTGGGCTCTGGAGTCACATCCCGCCAGCACGGCGGCGGTTCTGTATGCATACGACGCCACTAACCTCTCGACCGAACTCTACAACAGCAACCAGGCGGCGAAGAAACGCGACGTGCCCGGGCCAGGAACAAAGTTCTCAGTTCCTACTATAGCCAATGGAAAAGTGTACATTGCGACCCAGACCGAGCTGGACGTATACGGTCCGCTCCAGTAGAGGCTGATTGGGCTAGTCGCTCACTGAGTTTTCCGCCCGCCAGTGCGTCGCGAGTTCAGTTCCCAGGCTCGATTGATTCGCTGCAGGCCAGCCCACCTCCTACTTCCCCTCCAGCAGCACGGGCCTCGGGCCCAGCGGAATCGCGCCCTTCTTCACTTCCGCTGCACTTCCATCTAACTCGCGCCTGACTGAATACTGGCGCTCCGGTTCATAACTGACGGTGTCTGTACCTTCACTCCAGGCGAAGCGGCCGTGGTAGCTGCCGTTGTTTTTGCTGAAGTCGCAGACCCAGATCCTTCCTGACCTGAATCCCAGGTCTTTCGGGCCACATTCCCTGTCAAAGACTGCGCCCAGCAGCCACGAGCGCACCTGCTCGTAAGCCGGCGCGGTCAGACAGAGATAGCCCAACTTCCCCTCTTTGTTGGGACTCGTGCAGTCCCACGGTTGCTGGTCGCGGGCCCACATCTGTCCCACCGGGCCGAGATCCCAGCCAAAAAAAATGTAGTCCTTCACGCCCAGCGAAGCGGTGAGGATCAAAGATCGCGCCAGCCAGCCGGATCGCAGTTCCCAGTCGGGCTGGCCATTCGAGCGCGTGAACATGCCGCCACCCGGCCAGGCATCTTCGCTATCGTAGAGAGGTTTGCCGCGCACGCTGGCATGCTTGTTCATGATTTCGGTCAGATCGTGAACCATATCAACATTGCGTTCCGGGCGGGGGAAGTACCCGTGGAATGTGACTCCGTCGACTATCGATGGACCGTACTTGTCGAGGGCCGCAAAGTAACCTTCGGTCCACTCTTCAAAGTCGGCTGAACCGCGGGGGTAGCAGCGGCAGGTGTTGGCGGCGAGAATAACAGCGTCGGGGATGAGCGCTTTTACGGCATCGTGAAAGTCTTTCGTCATTCTGGCCCACTGCTTGAAGGTCCAGTACTGGGGATTCGCGGAACGAATATTGGGGGCTTCGTTCCACATCTCCCAGTATTTGATTTTTTTTCCGTAGCGAGCCGCGACGGCGGTGACGAAGTCTTTGAAGGTTTTGTCGGAACCATCGCCTTCGCCGCTGCCGACGACGGCATCGACATCGGCCGGGGGATCGCACAATCCAATGGAATTCGATCCGCAATCGACGTCAGCCGGGCCGGCACAATTGGCATCGGGCACGCCCCTGGCCCGGCAACGAGCGCCGCGATTGGAAATCCATCCCGCGGTGTCGTAGACCGTGAACATCACTTCGACGCCGTGCGCGACCGAGTCATTTACGATCTTGTCGAAATCCCCGTCTTCACGGTTGTGGCCCCAGTGATAGCAGGAATTGTTGGGATTCGGCCCGCCGGAACAGGTTTCCAAGTCATCCCACGTGACTCGATCGCTCACGGTTCGGCGAATTGCAAAAGGGACGGTCGGCCATGGCTCCCCGCGGGTGTACTTATTCTGATGAAGGCCGAAGAAGCTTTCCTGCACTTGGGAAAAGCATGGCACGGAAGACAGGAACATGCCCATCAATCCGGCCGCCAATGCGCTCTTCAGGCAAGCGTTCTCCCGCGAATGTTTGATCATGGGTATCGCGAGTCTAGCATGGAATGCGGCGGTGCTTGGAGACAGGTTTCCAGTTTGATGAGGAGCTGTTAACGGCCAGCGAGGACGCCTGCCGGACAGCCGTCGGGGACAGCGCTACACTAAGGCCTAAGTGGCGCCGCTGCAAAACCGGCTTACCACAACGTACGTCTTACTACTTGATGGTGAACTTCAACGTGTTCGAGGTCCCGCCACCGGGTTTCGGATTCGTGACCCCTACCTGCGCTGTGCCTGGCTTCTTGACATCCGACGCCAGGATTTTCGCTTTAAGCTTGCCCTGGCCATCGTAGGTTGTGGATCGCGAGGATCCGTTCCATGTCGCTTGCGAGGTCGTCACAAAACCCGAACCGTAGATGGTCAAGGAGAAGGCGTGGCTTCCCGCTTTAATGCTGGAGGGACGCAATTCTGTGAGCTTGGGAACCGGATTGTTGATGTAAAACGTCTTTGCATTGGAGGTGCCACCGCCCGGAGCAGGGTTGACCACAGTCACCGTCGCTGTGCCCGCGGTCTTGATGTAGCTGGCGGGCACAGTGGCGGTGAGCACGGTACTGCTGACGAAGGTTGTCGCCAGTTTGTCACTGTTCCAATGCACCTTCGAGGTGGAGACAAAGTTGCCGCCGTTGACCGTCAGGGTAAAGGAAGAGCCGCCGGCCAAAGCTTTGTCCGGCGACAGCGAGCCAATCGAAGGGACGGGGTTGTTGACGGTAAAGGTTAAACCATTGGAAGAGCCGCCGCCGGGCGGCGGGTTCGTCACTTTGACAGTGAAGTTCCCGACCGTCGCGATGTCGGAGGCCAGAATCTGGGCCTGAAGTTCTGTGGAGCTCACATAGTTGGTGCTGCGTGGAGAACCGTCCCATTTCACCACCGATCCCTGGACAAAGTTTGTGCCCCCTACCGTCAACTGAAATCCGGAGCCGCCGACAATGGCCTTGTTTGGCGAGAGGGAAGTCTCTTCCGGGCGGGGGTTCCAGGTCTGGAAGACATAAGCTGCACCTTGCCCAACGTTGCGTCCGACCTTATGAAAGGGAGCACCAACGGCCTCAGCGCTGCTGCTCATGAATAGAGAACGGCCAAAGTAGTCGCCCGCTCCTCCGTCCGACGGCTTCAACTGCGCGCTCTGGTTCTCATCGACCCAACCATGGGCCGGCTCGGTGAACACATACAACGTGCCCTCGTATGGATTGCCGCCGACGGTTGCACCTACTGCTCCCGCCATCAGGGTGCTTCCATTGACTGCGACAGATGTTCCGAGCAGAAGCAGAGACGCATCCGAGCTGGAAGTGAGTTCCGCGGTTTGCGTCATGTCGGTCCATCCACCCCTGGGCTCCACGAAAACGTACGCCGCACCGGAAAAGTCGCTAGGAGCTCCGACGGCCACGGTGTTGCCACTGACGGCAACGGAATTGCCGAAGTAGTTATCAGCCATGGCATCGGATGCAGTGAGTTCGGCGGTTTGCGTCATGTCGGTCCAGCCCTTCGCCGGCTGAATGAACACATACCCCTTGCCGGCGTTGGTATTGCCACTGATGCTGGCTTCGGTGGCTCCGACGACGACGGTGTTGCCGTCCACAGCAACGGCGTCACCAAAAATATCGTTGGCGGCGCCATCCGACGAGGTCAGCTTGGCGGTCTGGGTCATGTCGGTCCAGCCGCTACCTGGCTCGACGAACACGTACGAAGCGCCCTGCTGGAAATTGGAACCGATGGTGGCGTAAGGGGCTCCGACCACGACGGTGTTGCCGCTGATCGCGATCGACGCCCCGAAATCGTCCCCCCCAGAGCCATCGGACGCGGTCAGCTTCGCGGTTTGACTCATGTTGCTCCAACCACTGGCCGGTTCGACAAACACATATGCCGCACCTTGATCCGGATTGCCCTGAACCGTGGTACTACCGGCGCCCACCACGATGGTCTTACCGCTGATAGCCACGGACGAACCGAAAAGGGCGTTGGCAGCTCCGTCTGAGGCGACCAGTTCCGCCGTTTGCTGCATGTTGGTCCAGCCACTCGCTGGCTCCACGAATACGTAAGCCGCACCCTGACCCAGGTTCGAGCCGACGGCATGAAATGGAGCGCCGGCCACGACTGTGTTTCCGCTGGTCGCAACCGACCAGCCGAACTGGTCGCCCGCCGCGCCGTCAGAAGCAGTCAGTTCGGCGGTTTGCACCCAGGGGTCGACAATGACCGGATAGCGGGCGTTGCGGTCGTTGACTCGCAGCACAAGACGCTGGCCCCGCACCTGAAGCCTGGCTGCCAATTTTCGGCCGGTGGAATCGTGGGCCTGCAGGCCGGAGTATCGCAGTCTTGGCTCTCCCGCGGCGTCCTTCAGCGTCACACCCTGGTCATCATTGTGGAAGGCTACCAGATTTCCCGAAAGTGCCAACTCCATGGTTAATTCTCGCCCTTTGGATTGCCCGGGAGGCTGGCTGATCGTGAACCCCTGTTCCAGCCCCATGGGTCCATTGATGTACCATTCTGTCAGCGTCCCGCGCTGATACTGAACCCGATTCCCTTCCCCCTCCGGAGTAGCCTCGGTTAAGGGTTTCAGAGCAGTGCCATACCCGTAGCGCTCAAGTTTTATGAGCCACTTTGCCGATCCGGAGCGCACTTCGATTTCCCGTGCTGTGAAATTGGAGAGCAGATGTTGTTGGGTGTTATCGGCTTGAAGGCCACCAGGTACTTTACGGACTGAGTACGCCGCCATCTGGCGCCCCAGCGCCGCTGAGATTCTCGCCTGCGCGGCCTGCGGCAAATCAGACAAGCCCGCCGCAGTTCCGCGCTGGTTGGAGGCCGCCGCAGTCAAAGTGAAGAACACACTGAACAGGAACGCGCGGCTCATCCGCATAGACACACCTCAACAGGGATCGAGCGACTGCGATGGAGCGGCTTTCAGAAAAACGCAGGATGACCCCGGCCTTACAGCACCGGGAAACATCGCGCGCAAAAGTGTCACAATTCTGGCCGCAACCTGGCCACCGGTCAAGACCCAGAAGGACATCTGACGAGAGAGGTAAAAGGACAAGGGCAGTTCGCCTCAATTGCCCGCGTCCCAGGCAAAAGGGCAAAACCGATGAATTACCCTACTGTAGCCGTGCCAAGTGGTGTCGGCCAATTCCCAGCTAAACTTCTGTCAGACCGAGACTTACTATTACTGCAACTAATTCGAACCAGCTGGGTTAAACTCTTATGTAAAGTCAATTCCGCGCTTGAGGTTCAACGACAAATGAAGAACAGAATTGCTATTCCCCTCTTGGTTTTGGCCGTGGCCCTGATGTTGAGCGGTTTGGCCGCTGCCCAAACCACAACCAGCAACCCGACGTCGAGCACCCCGGCGAGTACCACTTCTGGCGCGGGGCCGGGCGTCTACGACCCTGGCCATCCTCGCGTCAATGAAGTGAACCGCCGCGAACAGAGACAGCAGAACGCTATCGGCAACGAGATTAAGAATGACAAAATTGGACCGAAGCGGGCCGCTCATCTCGAAAGAGAAGAGGCCAGTATTAAGAACCAAGAAAAGCGCGACATGGCTGCGCATAATGGCCACTTGACGAAGAAGGAGGCCGAGCACCTCAATAAGTTTGAGAACCACGTGCACAACGAGCTCAAGGACAAGAAGAAGTAAGCTTCCGCACCAATCCGAGGTCATGTTGAGGATAAGCCGCGTGTCATGCGCGGCTTTCTTATTTCTTTGGTTCTCTACCGCGCTTCCGGTACTCTCCTGCGCATAGCGACTGGCGGTTTATGCAGCCTTCGTTCCAGCCTTCAACTTCGCCACCTCGCCCGCCCACAAATGGGGCAATCAATGCAAAGGCCGGATGGCGTACCGATTCGGTGCGCTCCAGATGAAAATCATTTCACCCAGATGCAAATCATTTCACGATGTCGCGAACGGGCGAAATGGTGTACGATAGCTGCCATTTTCGAGGGCCAAGG
>Ga0187818_10000722_pt1 | contig 12397 bp, 8 predicted proteins | sample NC_wetland_sal_i_14_FD_130581 | JGI IMG/M metagenome (GOLD analysis project Ga0187818, IMG submission 130581) | Wetland sediment microbial communities from Neuse River Estuary, North Carolina, USA - SO4_3 | ecosystem: Environmental > Aquatic > Freshwater > Wetlands > Sediment | place: USA: North... | reverse complement strand
TAAAATCCTTGGATGACCAGGTCCGGGAACAGCAGGTCGAACTGCATTACTACAGCGTTGTGGCACCCACCGACGGAATTGTTGGCGACATCCCTGTGCGCGTGGGCGACCGGGTTGCCGTCACCACTTTGCTGACGACGGTGGATGAACCCGGCAGCCTCGAGATTTATGTCAGCGTCCCGGTGGAGCGTTCGAAAAATCTGAAGATTGGACAGAAAGTGGAGTTGCTCGACGCGGATGGGAAGTTGATCGCCGAGAGCAGCCTGGATTTCATTTCCCCGGAGGTCGACAACAATACGCAGTCCGTTCTTGCCAAGGCCACCGTCAAGAACGCCTCAGGCGCCTTGCGCACATCACAGTTTGCCCGCGCTCGAATCATCTGGGACGTGCGTGAGGGCCCGGTGATTCCCGTGCTCTCTGTTTCGCGAATCAACGGCCAATTTTTCGTCTTCGTCGTCGAAGGCACCGGGAAATCAGCTGTCGCTCACCAAAAAATCTTGAAGCTGGGGGAGCTGATCGGCAATCAGTATGTCGTTCTGGATGGCCTGAAGGCAGGGGATCGCGTGGTGGTGGAGGGTTCCCAGAATCTGGTGGACGGCGCTGCGGTCACCGAAACTTCCGAGGGGTCGAGCTCAAAACCCTCTTCTTGATTTTTCCCGGCATTCCCGGATTTCTGTGCGCAATTTTGAGAGGCTGACGCAAGAATGTTTGTAGATTTTTTCATCAAGCGTCCGATCTTCGCGACTGTCTGTGCCCTGCTGATCATCCTCGCCGGCGCTGTCGCCATTCCCACTCTTCCCGTGGCGCAATTTCCGAATCTTGCCCCTCCTCAGGTCGGCGTCTTCGCTTCTTACAATGGCGCCAGCGCCCAGACCGTCGAAACGTCGGTCACCACGCCGCTCGAACAGCAAATCAACGGCGTCGAGGGCATGAAGTACATGACATCCACCAGCGGCAACGACGGCTCGAGCAGCATCAATGTCACCTTCGATATCACACGCGACGTGGATCTGGCCGCCGTGGACGTCCAGAATCGCGTCAATACCGCTCTCGGCAGGCTGCCCAACGAAGTCAAGACTACCGGGATCACTATCACGAAATCCGCAGCGGGGTTCGTCTTCGGCGCCGGCGTGTATTCCGAACACGGTGAATACGATAGTCTCTTCCTCAGCAATTACGTAGATCTCTACATCCGCGACACCCTCAAGCGCATCCCGGGCGTTGCCGACGTCGAGATATTTGGGGAAAGAAAATATTCCATGCGGCTGTGGCTCGATCCGCTGCGCATGGCCAGCCGCGGTCTTACGGCCACCGACATTCTCTCCGCGTTGCAGGAGCAAAACGTTCAGGTCGCCGCCGGCCAGGTGGGTCAACCGCCCTCGAATTCAGGCCAGATGTTTCAGATTAGTGTGCGAGCCATCGGCCGCCTCGTCGAGCCGTCGGAGTTCGAAAACATCATTTTGAAGACTGGCGCCGACGGCAATCTGGTTCGCGTGAGAGATGTCGGTCGCGCCGAACTGGGCGCCGAAGATTACAGCTCGAATCTGCGTTTCAATGGGCATGAAGCCGTGGGGTTCGGCATCTCCCAGTTGCCGGGAGCAAATGCGCTGACCGTGGACAAAGCGGCCAAAGCGGAGCTCGCCCGCCTCTCCAAGCGATTTCCTCCGGGAATCAAGTACCATATTGCATTTGATAGCACCACAGTCGTTGGCGAATCCATTAAGGACGTCCTCTATACGCTTATTGAGGCGATTATCCTGGTCATCCTAGTGATTTTTGTCTTTCTTCAGGATTGGCGCAGCACGTTCATTCCTGCCATCACCATTCCGGTTTCGCTGATCGGAACCTTCGCATTCGTCAAGCTGCTCGGATTTTCCATCAACACGCTCACGCTCTTCGGCCTCACGCTGGCCACCGGCTTGGTCGTTGACGACGCTATCGTGGTCATCGAAAACGTCCAGCGCCACATCACCGAGGGAATCTCCGAACCCCACAACGCCGCCTCCGTGCCCATGAAAGAAGTGGCTGGCGCGGTCGTCGCTACGTCTCTTGTGCTCGTCGCCGTGTTCGTTCCCGTTGCCTTCTTCCCGGGCACGACGGGAATTCTGTTTCGCCAATTCGCGCTGACCATCGCCTTTTCCGTGTCCATCTCCGCATTCAACGCCCTTACACTCACGCCCGCACTTTCCGCCTTGTTCCTCGGGCACGCTCGCGAGAAGGAAGGCCGCTTATTTGTCGGGTTTAACCGCGGCTTGAAATCATTCACTCACGCGTACGCCGGCTCGCTCCGCCGCATCCTTCGTTATGAAGTGATTTCCGTCGTGGTGTTCCTGGCCGGCCTGGGTCTCACTTACTGGGTGTATCAGCATGTGCCGAGGGGCTTCATTCCCGACGAGGACGCCGGATACTTCATCGTTGCCGTTCAGGCGCCCGAAGGTGCCTCGCTCGAATACACCACAAACATCCTCGGCCAGGCGGAAGCAGCCATGAGCAAGAGTCCCGAAATTGACGGAGCCTTCTCGGTCGCGGGATTCAGCTTTGGTGGCAGCGCCCCGAATCGTGCGCTGATTTTCGCCAGCTTGCGGGATTTTGACCAGCGCAAAGGCGAAGAGCACTCCGCCAATTCAGTTATCAATCGTCTGCGTGGCCCATTTTCGACAATTTCCGGCGCCAACGTAACACCCTTCGCCCCCGCTGCCGTCCAAGGCCTCGGAAATTTCGGAGGTTTTCAATTCATTCTCGAGGATTTGACCGGCCATCCGTTGCAGGCCCTTGCTAATGTCACGCAACAGGTGGTCCAACAAGGAAACAGCAGCCCGGATCTGGCCGGCCTATTCACCACCTTTACTGCCAACGACCCGCAATTCGTGGTCACCTTCGATCGCCAGCGCGCCAAGGGCCTCCAAGTACCTCTTAGCCAGATAAGCGACGCCTTGCAGGTTTACATGGGCTCGGTCTATGTGAATGATTTCGACTTCAACAACCGCTCCTACCGCGTCTATGTGCAATCCGATAAGCAGTTCCGCTCCGAACCGAAAGACATCCGCGAGTATTATGTCCGCTCGAACCAGGGAAAGATGATTCCCCTCGATAATTTGGTGGAGGTGAAGCAGACCGCCGCGCCGACGGTCATCAGCCACTACAATTTATTCCGCTCGGCTGAAATCGACGGATCCGCCGCTCCCGGACACAGTTCCGGGGATGGCATTGCCGCCATGGATGCGCTCGCCAAGAAGGCGATGCCTCCGGGCTTCGGCTACGAGTGGACGGGGCTTTCGCTCGAGGAATTGCAATCCGGTAGCCAGGCCACTCTGCTCTTCGGGCTCGGATTGCTTGTTGTTTACCTCACGCTCGCCGCGCAATACGAAAGCTTCTCGCTCCCCTTTATTGTTTTGCTGGCTGTTCCAATGGCTTTACTCGGCGCGGTCGGCGCTCAAGCGCTGCGCGGCCAGGAAAACGACGTCTATTGCCAGATAGGCCTAGTAATGCTTATCGGCCTTTCGAGCAAGAATGCGATTTTGATCGTGGAATTCGCCGAACAGCTGCGCGAAAAAGGATACTCAATTCTCGATGCCGCCGTTGAATCCGCCCTCATCCGCCTGCGGCCCATCCTAATGACCTCGCTTGCGTTCATCCTCGGCGTCCTCCCGCTGGTGCTCGCCCAGGGCGCCGGGCGCATCAGCCGCCGGTCGGTGGGGACGACGGTCTTCGGCGGCATGATTGCTTCCACGTTCCTCAATCTTATTTTCATTCCGGTGCTTTATGTCCTCGTACGAAAACTCCAGACAGGCTGGAAAGAGGAGCCTGCGAAGCCTGCTGTGTCGACCTAGCGGTTGCCTGCGAGTTCATTCAGATTCTTCCGGGAATTCATTTGTATGAAAAGGAACTCAAATGATCGATGTGAAGTTACCCGAGCCTTGGCTGCGCGGCACACTGCCTGACGTTGCAGTGGTTCCGCGAGCCGTGCTGCATGCCCTCGAGCTGGCGAAGGAAGATCTCGAAAAATGGTGCGGGCGATTGACCGATAAACAATTGAACGCGCGCCCTGCGCGTCTGGCGTCTGTCGCTTTCCATATCCGCCACATCGCTCGGAGCCTCGATCGCTTGCTCACCTACGCCGAAGGCGGCCAGCTCAACGCCAGCCAATTGGCTGCCATGAAGGCGGAATCGGATCCCAGAGCAACCCCAAGGGACTTATTTGCGGAATTGGATGCGGCGCTGGCACTGAGCACCGCTCGGATTCTCGCCATCCATCCCGCCAGCTTTGAGCAGCCGCGAGCCGTCGGCAGGAAACAACTCCCCACAACAGTCTGTGGATTGCTCGTGCATGTGGCCGATCACACGCAACGCCATGTAGGTCAAGCGGTCACAACGTCAAAGATCGTCGCCGCGCAACGAAAAAAAAGCCGGGAACATTGAGTTCCCGGCTCGTGGAAAAATTGGTCGATTGATCTGAATGCCCCAGCGTCTGAGACGGGCAAGGCAGCGTTAACTAGTCGGCGGCAATCGCGCGGCTGACTTCTTTCGTTCCGCTCCCAGCATGATCGGCCGGTTTCGCTTCCGTGAACTGTTCCGCCTCCGTAGAACCCGCAAGCGCCGTGGTTGATGCCGTCCCGCCTGTGATTGCCTGTTGCAAACTGTCGAAGTAACCGGTGCCGACGAATTTCTGATGCTTCACGGCCTCGTAGCCGTAGTCACGCTCTTGCCGGAACTCCTCTTCCTGCAAGCGGCAATAGGCGGTCATGCCGCTCTGCTTGTACTGCCGCGACAAGTCGAACATGGACATGTTCAGCGAATGGAAACCGGCGAGCGTAATGAACTGGAACTTGTAGCCCATGGCCGCAAGTTCAGTCTGGAACTTCGCAATCGTCGCATCGTCCAGGTGCTTCTTCCAATTGAACGAGGGCGAGCAATTGTAGGCCAGCATTTTGCCCGGATAGCGCGCACGAATTCCCTCGGCAAATTGGCGCGCCTCCTCCAGATCCGGTTTCGCCGTCTCGCACCAGAGCAGGTCCGCATACGGCGCATAGGCAAGGCCGCGCGCAATCGCCGCCGGCAATCCACGGCGGCAGCGGAAAAATCCCTCGCTCGTGCGCTCGCCGGTCAGGAATTCCCGATCGCGTGGATCCACGTCACTAGTGATAAGCGTCGCGCTGTCGGCGTCCGTCCGCGCCATAATCAGCGTGGGCACCCCCATCACGTCCGCCGCCAGCCGCGCCGCCACCAATTTCTGTATCCCTTCCACCGTCGGCACCAGCACTTTTCCGCCGAGGTGTCCGCACTTCTTCGCCGACGATAATTGGTCCTCGAAATGGACGCACGCCGCGCCCGCTTCGATCATTCCCTTCATCAACTCGAATGCATTCAAATTTCCGCCAAATCCTGCCTCGGCATCGGCAACCAACGGAGCGAACCAGTAGGTGTCGCCGTTCCCTTCCGCGTGATGAATTTGATCGGCACGTGCGAGTGCCTGGTTCAGCCGCCGGCAAAGGTTTGGAACGCTATCCGCTGGATACAGACTTTGGTCGGGATATGTTTCACCGGCGTCGTTCGCATCCGCCGCCACTTGCCATCCGCTGACGTAAATCGCCTGCAAGCCCCCGCTCACCTGCTGGACGGCTTGGTTGCCCGTGACTGCGCCCAGGGCGCGCACGGACTCTTCGGAATGCAGCAAGGTCCACAGGCGCTCGGCTCCCAGTCGAGCCAGCGTATGCTCGATGTGCATCGACCCTCGCAGTTGCTCGACGTCCTTCGCGCTATAAGGACGACTCAATCCCGCCCAGCGCGGATTCGACCGCCAATCAATCTCGAGGCCCGAGTGCCTATCGTTCCCATTGCTATTGCCATTGCCGCTGTTCGCCATATCCTCTCCTCTGCCTTCGAATCTCAATCCCATTACACGCGGACACACTTCTTCCTTTGCCGCCCCGTCCAGGAAAATTTCAATCGGAGGAATTAATCATCTCAGCCAGCTAGGCTGCGGGAAGGCCTCGCAAGGTAAGTTCTTCGATCAGGTCGTCCAAAGCCTGGCGATTCGCCGGAGACAGCGAGTTGAATCCGATGCCCGCGCCCGCATCGCCGGGTTCGCAATTGCGGATTTGGCCCTCGGCTTCGAAATAATGATGATTCACGGGAATTCGCACTCGCACGGCCGTGCCCACTTGGAGACTGCTCCTGCGCACAAATAATCCACCGGCGCTTAGGTTGTTCGCGGGATTTTCCACTTGGATTTTCTTTTCGCCGACCTCGAGTTCAACCGGCTTGTCGAGCAACATCCGGGGAAACGTCCGAGTGCTGGATCCTTCCATGATCTTGTCTCCTTCTCAGTCGCGCCTTACAAGGGCCTGGGCCGTGGTCGTTCTGAGCCGCACAATCCGGCTCGTTGACCTTCCGGCGAGTATCCGGCGAAAATGGCAATCAGTCAAACTGATTGTCATTATCATCTTGATAGGCTAATGTTATCAGTCCTAGTACAATTGTCCTGTAGCCGGCGCATCTCGTTCTTCTGCATTTCATTGCGCCCGGGTGGTCTAGAAATTCCAATGCCCGAGTCTGGAGGTTCCCGTGGAATTTGACCAGGTGGAAACCTTTCTCGCGGTCGTCACCTATGGCGGATTCCATCGTGCCGCCGAGGCATTGCGCGTCAGCCAACCCGCCGTCAGCGCGCGCATTCGCGCCTTGGAAGACTCGCTCGGCGTGAAGCTCTTCACCCGCGCCCATGCCAATCTCACGCTCTCCCCCGCCGGCAAGGCCCTGCGCCCCCATGCCGAACAACTCCTGCGCAACATCGCTCTGGCCCGTCAGGCGGTCCACGAACTCCAGCCTTCCGCTCGCAGCGCGCTGAATATTGCCGCAGCACTTTCCGTGTGCACTTATTTTCTTCCAGATGTGATGATGGATTATCAGGCAGCCAATCCGAAGGTGATGGTCAGTCTGCGCTCCGGGACTTCCATTCAGGTCCTGAAGATGGTTCTCGACGGCGAGGCTGATATCGGCGTGGCCCGATCGCTCAATCACCCCGAAGTCGAAACCATGACCCTCCGTGATGATCCTCTCATCCTCGTCGGCCATCCCGCGCATGCTGCGTCCCGCAAGCGTCGCGTCCTGCTCGAAGAAGTCGAATCTTTGCCCTTGATTTTTTACGATCGTGGCTCAAGCGATTGGACGCTCAGCCAGGGCCTCTTCCGCCGCGCGGGTCTTTTGCCTCACGTAGTTCTTGAAGTCGAGACCATCGAGGCAGCCAAGCGCATGGTGGAGCGCAAGCTGGGCCTCAGTTTCCTGCCCCTGATCGCGGTCAGCCAGGAACTCCGCCAGGGCGAACTCGCTGCCATCGAAATCATCGACGCCGAGCCGCTCCATCGTACTCTCGACGTCATCCACCCTCGCCACCGACCGCTCACGCGCGAAGCCCAATCCTTCCTCCAACTCTTGCAGGCCGCGGCAGCCGCGCCTGTGCCCCTAGTGTCGAAACCCACCAAACGTCATAAACCTCGAACCTGAGGGCCGTCAACCTCTCCGGCGGCCAAGATTTCTCCGACCCGGTTTCCTGCCCCGCGCGCGGCGTTTGCCCCGCCGCACTTTTTTCGCAAGAGCGTCGGCCACATCCTGACCCGTCTCGACCGCGCCTTCCATAAACCCCTGCCAGTTTTCTGACAGATGCTCCCCCGCAAAATAAACGCGCTTATGCGGCTTACTCAGCGCAGGCAGAACGGTGAGCCACTGCCCGCAGCGGTAAAATGCGTACGCCCCTCCAGTGTAGGGGTCATCTTGCACGGATTGCCACGCCTGCCTCTCGACGTCCAGAACCTTTACCCTTCGCTTCTTTTTCCCAAATGCCATGGCCACGTCCCCTGCAATCCACTTCCCCAGGTCGTGTAGAGGTGAGGACGCGATGTCGTCCGCTTTATCACCCACTGCGTAACTGCAGAGGATTCCCGGAGCTCCTCCCTGTTTATAGGTGCTGTCAAAGCAAAAATCCGAAGCCAGCGAGGTGAAAATCGAAAACCCTCCATTCGGAGGATTGGGCCAGAATCTTTTCTCGCACAGAACTGCGGTCTTTGTGATGCGAGCATATTGAAGCTGCCGGGCGGCGTAGAGCTGTTCGCGCGGGGCGCCCCCTTGCCACCGGATGTTCCTCAAATAGTGAGCAGGCACCGTGCAGATACAATATTGTCCGTCGGCTGAATCGTTTTCATCCGTGAATACCTCGACAAGGCCTCTCGATTGGCGAATGCGTTTGACTTTGAAGTTCGTTCGAATGTTGTCGAGTCCAATGGCGTCCGCGAGAGCGTCCACAAGCCGGTCGTTGCCGCCTTCGATCTTGTAATCCATTTCATCCGTCTTGTCGGCCCGCACGCCGGGACTCCCGAAATATTCCGCCGCGCCGACGTACGCGGATGTCTGCCGGATGGTTTCGCCGAAATCCGTACTGTCCATCAGGTCGCGTTTGAGCAGATCGCTCTCCTGGAAACCGGAGAGTTGAAGTTTGGTCCACCAGTCGAGTTTGTCCAACTCGCGAACGTAGGACCTGCGTTTCTGGCCGCCCTTGAATTCACGCCTTATTTCGCCGAAGCATCGTTCCGCGGTCGCGCTCAAGGGCCAGGCCCCGGGCGCGTAGAATTCGGGTTTCGGTTTTGACCCCCAGAAGGAATATGCATACCGGTGCTTCATCAATCTCAATTTGAATTTCTCGCAGAGACCTTTCATTTGCTTGTGATCATCACCGATCCATTCACCACCGAGCTCGCAAACCAGCGAGCACGCGCCGTCAAAACGGTGCGAGAGCACCCGCCCGCCCAGTCTCTCTTGCGCCTCAACAACTGTCACTTTCCAATGCTTTCGCGTCAGCCGGTAGGCAGCCGCCAGTCCTGCCAGCCCGGCTCCAATCACGACGCAACTTGGCTGCCTCATTCGTGGCCCCCTCGAATTGCGATTCCACAGGTCACATCGATTCTCGTGGGAAGGGGTTGAATCTATCCGCCAGTCCACACAATGTCAACACGCGCCCAAGCTCATAAGCTCCCCATGACCAAATCAGTCCCGTTGGCTGGGCGTCCGCATTGATCTTTCACCGTGGCCTTCCGTTTTTCTCGGCGGCCTGCGGACGGTTGCAAACAAGCACGCGGCAAAGCTATCCTGACACGGTCCTTGTTCTCGTCCGCGGGCGCCTGTATAGCGTTTCCAACCGCTCGATGAATCTTTGCGAATGCGCGGCGTGGCCGGGCAAGTTCGACGATGCAAATTACAATGGCAAGATTCCTGGCATTGTTAGCGGTGCTGTTGATCTGCTATCCAGCAGTTGCCAGCCTCCCGCAAACGAGCCCCGCAGCCCGCGACTCCTACGATTTCGATCTCCCTGCCACAAAGCAATGGCTCGATGCGAAACTCGACCTGCGCGCCGGCGAAAAGCTGCGCATCACCGCCACCGGCACGATCAAATTTCCGGCGGACAAAAAGCATCCTGACGGCAGGACGTGCGGACCCGAGGGTCTCGAACGCGGCTTCGTAGATTTGATCCATGAATACGCCGTGCCGGACGCAGGACACGGCGCCTTGATCGCCCGCCTTGGCTCGGGCGACGCGGCTCAGCCATTCCTCGTTGGAGCAAGCAAGGAATACCAAGCGCCAATTGGCGGCCGCCTCTTCCTCGGCATCAACCAAAGTCTGGACGACGCATCCGGTGCAACAGGGAGTTTCCATGTCAATATTGTTGTGGAGGATCCCCGCGAGAGCACTGCCGGCGCGACGGCTGCCGGAGGCCCTCCCGACGCGCCCATCCCGTCGATCACACCTGCGCTTCTCGCTCGAATTCCACGTCGTGTGAACAACCCGCAAGGCAGGCCCGGCGATATGGTGAATATCTTGATTGTCGGCACGCAGGAGGAAGTCGTTCAGGTTTTCGGCACCGCCGGCTGGGTAAAAGTCGACGCGTCCGTCGAAGGCGCAGTCGTCAACGCCGTGCTCGACTCGCTCGAAAAGAAAGACTACCTGACCATGCCCATGAGCAAGCTCTACCTTTTCAATCGGGTGCAGGACTACGGCTTCGCGCATGCGGAGCCCGTCCGTGTCGTCGAATCGCGCAATCACCTGCGCGTTTGGAAATCGCCGTACATGGTGAATGACCGCCCGCTCTGGTGCGTGGCTGCCACGCATGATGTCGGCTTCGAGCGCGACCAGCGCAATAACGGCGTCACTCACAAAATTGATCCCGCCATCGATGGCGAGCGTGAATACGTCAACGCCACGCTCTCCGGCACAGGCCTCATCGCTCAACGTACGCACGTCACTCCCTCAGACGCTCTCACCGAGGCCAAAACGGCCACCGGCGGCAGCTTCCACTCCGACGGCCGCGTCCTCGTCCTAATCCTGAAGAGCGCGCCACCCACCGCAAAATAAAGTCGCGAAACAAGGAAGTCCCCTGCCGCCAAGGCTGATTGACCGTGTTGCCTGCATTTCGCGCGCCCCGCGTCACCGCCTTGTGCGTGCAATCTCGCTTTGCTATCCTCGATGCGGAGGCGCTGATGGCGCAAACTATTCCGCTCAGCTTGCAAACTGAGCGGGCCGAACAGGCAGAAAGCCTATCTCGCGCCACAAGCGTTCCCTGGTTTGTCTGGTCTGGCGTTCTCGCTGTCACCTCCATTGCCTTCGGCCTCTATTGGGACATTTCCTGGCACATGACCATCGGGCGCGACACTTTCTGGACGCCCGCTCATCTCGTGATTCAGTTCGGCGGCATCCTCGCCGCCATCACCTGCATGGTCCTGATTTTCTCGACCACTTTTTCCCGCGACCCGGCGGCGCAAGCCACCTCCGTGCGCGTTTGGGGATTCCGCGGCCCGCTGGGCGCTTTCCTGACGGCATGGGGCGGCGTCACCATGGTCACGTCAGCCCCCTTCGACAACTGGTGGCACAACTCCTTCGGCCTGGACGTGGAAATCATGAGCCCCCCGCACGTCGTACTTGGCCTCGGCATCATGGGCGTGGGCGTTGGCTGCCTTTTTCTGATTCTCGCGGAAAAGAACCGGGCTTCCGGACTGGTCCGGGACAAACTGGACATCCTGTATCTGCACCTTTGCACCCTGCTGCTCTTGCTGCACTGGATTCTCATTTCCGAGTTCTGCGATGCGCGCCTGATGCATAACTCGATTTTTTATCGCGCCATTTGTTTCGGCACGCCGATTTTTCTCATTGCCTATGCGCGCGCTGCGGATCACAAATGGGGCGCCACGATCGTCGCCGCGATGTACACGGGGCTGCTTCTCGCCGCCATGTGGATTTTTCCGCTGTTTCCCGCGCAGCCGAAATTGGGGCCCGTGTATACGAACGTCACGCATATGGTCCCCATGGGATTCCCGATCCTGCTGATTGCGCCCGCGTTCGTCCTCGATTTTTTGTTGAACCGCTTCGCCAACCGCGGACGTTGGATCGGCGCCGTCGTCGCAGGCAGTTCCTTCCTTGCCGCGCTCGTCGCCGTGCAATGGCCGTTCGGCGATTTCCTGATCTCGCCATCTGCGCGCAACTGGCTGTTCGGCCAGATTTATTTTCCGTACCAATTGCCTCCCTGGATGCATCAACGGGCGTACCAATTCCAGCACGACCCCACCGGGAATGCCTTCTGGGTGGGCATGGGGCTCGCTTGGATTGGCAGCGTAATCTCCGCGCGCGTCGGAATTGCCTATGGCGACTGGCTCTCGCGGATTCGGCGTTAGGCGCGCATGAGACTCCGTATCACGGCCCTTTTCTTCCTTTCTTTGGTTGCCGGGCCGTGCCTCGCGCATGTCGGCAGTCCGGATGTTTATTTTCAGGGTGACGCCGGCCCGTATCACCTCATTGTGACAATCCGCACCCCGCAGATGATTCCCGGAGTCGCCGAAATCCAGATTCGCAGCAGCGCGCCCGGCATTCATCAAGTTAAGATTGTTCCCCTCTACATTGTTGGCCCAGGCGCGAAGTATCCGCCGCCGCCGGATATCCTTCTGCCTTCGAAGGACGATCCTCAATTCTTCACCGGCAAGCTCTGGCTCATGGCGTCGGGCTCGTGGCAGGTGCGAATCGAAGCCGATGGCGACCAGGGCGTCGCCACGCTGGCAGTTCCCGTCCCGGCATTCGCGCGCAGCACCATGCCGATGCAGAAAAGCCTCGGCGCGCTCCTCGGCGCTCTGATGCTCCTGCTCGTCGCCGCCATTATTTCCATCGTCGGCGCGGCCAACGGCGAAGCTCAACTCGCCCCTGGCCAAGAGCCCTCCGCAGCACAAAGGCGCACCGGCAGAATCGCGATAGCCATCGCTCTCGCAGTCGTAGCAGGAATCCTGGCTTTCGGTGGTTGGTGGTGGAAAGTCTCGGCCGCGGAGCACGCCAACCGCATGATTTACAAGCCTCCTCAGCTTTCTGTCTCGCT
>Ga0187818_10000721_pt1 | contig 12411 bp, 4 predicted proteins | sample NC_wetland_sal_i_14_FD_130581 | JGI IMG/M metagenome (GOLD analysis project Ga0187818, IMG submission 130581) | Wetland sediment microbial communities from Neuse River Estuary, North Carolina, USA - SO4_3 | ecosystem: Environmental > Aquatic > Freshwater > Wetlands > Sediment | place: USA: North... | reverse complement strand
GGTGTGGGGACGGGCCTCTGGCCCGGGGTCCCCAGACCGCCCGCTTTTGGCGGGCTGGGGTGGTGATCCGTCCAGGCGGGGCCCTTCGACTCCGCTCAGGGCAGGCTCCGCCCCGCCTCCACAAAGTTCCTGCTGACGATAACCGGCGCGCAGCCTTGGCTATTGTTCTCATTGCGATTCTCCTGTCCTCTGTGGCCGCCTTCGCCCAGACCCAATCCCAAACCCGCGACCAGCTGTTGCAGTACCTCGACTCCGGCCAGTTGCAGGAAGCCGTCGTGCTTGGTCAGCAGGCGGTCTCGCGCTGGCCGCGCGACGCCCAATTCCGCCACTACCTCGGTGTTGCCTACTTCAAGGCTGGCGACTTGAAGCAGGCCCAGGATCAACTCGCTCGCGCTCGCGATCTCGACCCGCAGGATGCTTCCATCCGCTTCGACCTTGCGCTCGTCTTCCTGAGCCAAACCGACTACGTAAATGCCGCCACGGAACTCGAAGCCTCAAACAAGCTCAAGCCTTCCAATACCATGGCTCATGTGCTCCTCGGGCGCGCCGACCTGAACTCCAATCGCAGCCTCCAGGCCATTGATGAATTCAAAACCGCGCTCAAGCTCGATCCCGCCGTCCCCCTGGGCCACTACCACCTCGGATTCGCCTATGCCAGTCTGGGCCGCGACCAAGAGGCCATCGCCGAATATAAAGAAGAACTGAGCCGCTCCGGCGAATCCCCAGTCGTGGTGTACGAACTCGGCCACTCCTTGCTCGAGCGCGGCCAGTACGACCCGGCCATTTCCTATCTGCAGCGTGCCTCGCAGCTTGACCCGTCCAATCCCGATGTCTGGTACAACCTGGGAAAGGCGCAACTCGCCGCAGGCCAAGCCACTCCGGCGGAAACTTCTTTGCGCAAGGCGATCGAACTTAAGCCCTCCGATCCCAGCCCCCACTATCAACTGGCCCGCGCCCTGGAAAAGCTCGGCAAGGCCGATGAAGCTCGTGCCGAAAGGAGCCGCTTCGCGGAACTCAAGAAGGCGCAGCGTCCCACCGCAGGCATGGCTACCGGGCGCGACCAGTGACGATGAGAAACGTCCTGATCAAGGGAATCTTGACCGCTCCTCTGCTGTCCTCCGTGTGCCCCCGTGTACCCCGTGGTTCAAGTTTTTTCCAGGCTCTCCATCGGACTCTCGCAAGACCAATAACCTTCCTTATTGTCCTGGCTGCCCCGGGCCTTCTCACCTGCGCGGCGCAGTCGACTCATCCAGCCAGTGCGCGCCCCGCGACCGCGTCGAAATCGACCGCACCGAAGTCGGCCACGAAGACTCCGCCCGGACCCAAGCCCCTCTTCGTTGATGTAACCCGCGCCGCCGGCATTGACTTCCACCTCCTCTGCGGCAGCCGCGACAAGCTCTACATCGTCGAAACCCAGTGCGGAGGCGCCGCCGCCTTCGATTACGACAATGACGGCTGGATGGACATCCTTCTTATTGACGGTTCATCGATAGAGGACTACAAAGCCGGCAAGTGTCATCCGCCGAAGCTCTATCACAACAATCACGACGGCACATTCACCGACGTATCCGCCAAGTCTGGCTTGAACTTCTGCGGCTGGAGTTATGGCGTCGCCATTGGCGACTACGATAACGATGGCTGGGAAGACGTCTATATCACTGGCTATCACGGTTCAGCCCTGTACCACAACAACCACGACGGCACATTCACCGATGTCACCGCAAAAGCTGGTGTTGCCAACCCCACGGAGTGGGGAACAAGTGCTGCCTTCGGCGATTATGACAATGATGGCCACCTCGACCTGTTCGTCGCGGATTACGTAGATGTGGACATGAACAACCTCCCGCCTTTCGGCGTGGGTCCTTTCTGCCAATACCGCGGCATCCCCGTGAACTGCGGCCCGCGCGGACTGAAAGGCGCCCGCGACCGCCTCTACCACAACAACGGCGACGGCACCTTCACCGATGTCACGGAAAAGCTCAACATAGATCCCGACCGCTACTACGGCCTCGGCGTCATCTGGCTCGACTACGACAAAGACGGCTGCCTCGACCTTTACGTTGCCGACGACTCCTCGCCCAGCCTCCTCTACCACAACAACTGCAAAGGCGGATTCGACGAGGTCGGCGCCGAAGCCGGCGTGGCTTACAGTTCCGATGGCCGCGAGCAGGCCGGCATGGGCGTCGACTCCGAGGACTATGATCGCGACGGCTGGCCCGATATCGTGAAGACCAACTTCTCCGACGACACCAAAAACCTCTACCACAACGACCACAACGGCGAGTTCACCGATATGGCCGGCCCCGCGGGCATAGCGGCCATCGGCTATCCCTTCCTAGGCTTTGGCGTGAAATTTTTCGACTACGACAACGCCGGCTGGCCCGACATCTTCATGGCCAACGGTCACGTGGATGCGCAGGTCGAAGGGCAAACTTTCGGTGTCGGCTATGCCGAGCGGCCTTTTCTCTTCCACAATTTGAAAAATGGAAAATTCGAGGAGATCGCCGAGAAGTCCGGGTCGGCGCTTTCGAAGAAGTACATTGGCCGCGCCGCCCTCACAGCCGACTTCTGGAATCGCGGCCGCCTGGATCTGCTCTTTACCAATATGGATGGCTCGCCCGTCCTCCTGCGCAACGAGGTGCCCTCGTCCGGTCACTGGCTGCGCATCAAAACCATCGGCCACAAATCCAACCGCGACGGCTTCGGCGCCCAGATTGAAATCACTGCTGCGGGCTTTAAGCAATATTCCGAAGTCCGCACCAACAGCAGCTTTGAGAGCGCCAGCGACCCGCGCCTGCATTTCGGTCTCGGCGACGCCACTCGCATTGACTCGATCGTCGTGCGCTGGCCCAGCGGCCAGATAGACCGCATCGGCCCCCAGCCCGCCGATCAGCAGCTGACCATAGAAGAGGGCCGCGGCCTGGTCTCCAATTCTGCTTCAACTCCTAAGAGCGCTCCCACCCGGTGAGCTAGAGCGAGTTCCTTTTGCTGCAGCTGGATTCTTGGTGGCGCAGCGCTTCAGCGTGTGCGTGAGAACTCGAGTTTCACAACTCACGGTGGTTTAGCACCGGCGTTTCATAGCCGCGAAGCGGCGTAAGAATGCAGCCCACGGCGTAAGCCGTGGGTGAAAGTGGGAAACGATCCAGCCCCGCAGGGGCGAAAGACGAGTTCTCACGCACACATTTCAGCGCTGCGCTAAGGGTGCCGAAAACCCTCCCGGCTTTTAGCCGCTGAGGTCATCCTCCTTGCGGCTTCAGTAATTGTGAAACCGGCCTAGAGGGGTGCGCTAAGAGCAAGTCTCAAAGCCAGCTTTCTGCGGCCTGCGCGCGGGCCGTCCGCAACGTTTCTATGGAATTTGGAAGATGCCCTCGCCGCATATTCAGTTCGTCATAGTTTTTCCTGCGAATTCCTTCCGTAACTAATTGAAAAGCAAGATGATGCCCTTTGGTTCCCCAAGTGCCTCTCTACCCCAAAAGTATTAGCTGCCCGGTTCCTGTGCGAGGTTGTTCGTGTCCTTATGGTGTCCCACGGGAAACGGTCAGCAGAATCAGTAAGTTAACCTGGCAACGCGGTGCGAGAAGCAAGCTTTCGCACTCGCAGTGGCTGTTTCGGCGATTCGGTCCGCAAGGCCCGCTGTATCGCGGTTGAAAGTTCAAGCCGGAATCGCTCAAGAGTTCGTCGCAGTTCGAAACTAGCTTCGTGCAAGCAAACAAGAAACCACTAGCCAAATCACTAGGGGGTACGTAATGAAAAGACTGCAGTTTTGCCTGGCAGTGTTTGCGGTGCTGACCCTGAGCGTCAGCGCCTTCGCGCAGGTTCAAAATGGGCAATTTTCCGGCACCGTGCTCGATCCCTCCGGCGCCGCCATTGCCAACGCCAAGGTTACGGTCACCAACCAGGGTACCGGCCTTAGCGTCTCGCTTACAACCAACGCCAGCGGCAATTACTCCGCCAAGGAGTTGCCGATCGGTACCTACAAGCTAACCGCAGAGGCGGCTGGCTTTAAAACGACTACGAACAACGACGTCGTCCTGAACGCCGGCGTAATCGCGCACATAGACTTCAAGCTGCAAATCGGCAAAGCCTCAGAGGTGGTCGAGGTCACTGGCGCCGCCACTGGTGTCCAGACTGAAGACACGAAACTCTATGCGACGGTGAGTTCCACCGAGATCAGCAACACGGTTCTCGCCGGCCGCGACGTCTTCGACCTGATGCAGTTGAGCGCCGGCGCCGTCAACGTAGCTGGCACCGATTTCGAAAACGGACACAACACCGTGGTCAACGGCGTCCGCGAAGACTTCAACGGCTTCCTGATCAACGGCGTGTCCAATAAGGGCCTGAGCGGCGGCGAGGAGAGCACGCCCATCAACGACACGGTCGAGGAATTCCAGGAATTGGGCCTCAACATGTCGGCCCAGTATGGCAACAGCGCCGGCAGCAACGTCAACCTAGTGACCAAGTCGGGCACCAACTCCCTGCACGGCAGCGTGTTTGAGTATCTGCGCAATGACGCCGCAGACGCCAACGACTTCTTTGCGAATCAGGCCGGCGCAAAGCGGCCGCCTTATCACTGGAACCAGTTCGGCGCAACCCTCGGCGGTCCCATTATCAAGGACAAGCTGTTCTTCTTCCTGGCCTACCAGGGAAGCCGCTTCAAAACCTCGAACATTTCGACGATTGCCCAGGAGTCGCCCGACTGGCGGAACGCGGTCGCCCAGGCGGACGCGAATAATGGCGTCACCTCGGTGGCAAGCGCGCTATACAGCAACTTCGCCCCGAAGGTTGCAGGAACGCCGCTGTTCACAGTGGACCAATACGTAACAACCGTGGAGCCGAACGTCACCACCGCCGCGTTCGGGAGCTATGCAGACTTCAACTGTCCCGACAGCTACGTGGCTGGGTTCGGCATGCCCCAGCTGCAGGCCAATGCCTTGGCGGCCCGCATGCAGTCCATTCTGGGCGTCGTACCAGGCGTCGACAACCTGGTGAACCTGAGCTATACCGGAGCTCCGTGCAGCACTCCGTTTACTTCTGCGATGTCGCACGGCACGGTCCTTCGCGACCCTGTGACGGGTGTTTCCAACATGGACTTCCAGGACACGAGCATTGCCCTCTCCAGTTCGAGAGCCCAGGGCAACTACTTCAACGGCAATGACTACTCGATCAAGCTGGACTACAACTGGAACACCAACAACCGCTTGTCGGTCGGATTCAACTGGCACCGGCAAAACGACGAATTCGGGCCGTGCTCCCCGGCGTGTGATCGCGGGTTCACCAACCCCCAGTTCATTCGCTCGCCGAACGCGCAGTTTAGCTATGTCCACACTTTTAGCCCGACCCTTCTGAACGAATTTCGGGCAGGCTATGTACAGAACGTGAACGTGATTGGCACCAACACTCCCGGTGTTCCCCAAATCCTCTTCGATGACGGGTCGCTCGGTTTCGGTTCCTACAACGGCTATCCCCAGTCGTTCCGGGAGAACATCTACACCTACTCCGACATGGTGTCGATCACCCACGGCAACCACAACATAAAGGTTGGGGCGGATTTCCGCCGCAATATCGAGAACAGCATTTTCAGCGTTGCGCGCGGCTCCGACTACTTCTCCGACCCGATTTTCTTTGCCGCGGATACTCCGTGGGAACAGGATGCCGGCATCGATCCCGGGATCTGCAAGGCGCCCTGCCCGCCATCCTCGTACCAGCAGTTCAAAGGAAGCACTAACGTTCCGAATTCGGTACTGGCAAGCAACCAGCGGCACTGGCGCAACCTGGAATTCGGCGCTTACTTCCAGGATGACTGGAAAGCTACAAAACGCCTAACCTTGCAGTTAGGCCTCCGCTATGACCTTTACACCCGTCACAGCGAGGAAGGCAACGACGTAACCACCTTCATTCTGGGACCGGGGAGCAACATCCTCGACCAGGTGCAAAACGCCAACGTTCCCGCCGGAACAACGGGGACGATCAACGGCGTGTTCTACGATTGCACGTCGCCTGGATCTTCGGCTATCGCGCAGTTGGCAGGAGTTTGCGGACCGGGCGGCTTTGCTTCCGCCAGCTCACTCGGCAAGGGCCGGCATCACGACTTTGGTCCACGTGTCGGTTTTGCCTGGGATGTATTTGGCAATGGCAAGACCGCGTTGCGCGGCGGTTTCGGCCTCTCCTACGAGGGCACGCTCTACAACCCGCTCTCGAACTCGCGCTGGAACCTCCCCACCTACACTTTTGCCGTCGCTCAAGGCGCCATGGAAGGAGGGACCGACACTCTCATCTTTGGCCCGGCCAACTGCGCTCCCAGCGCAGGCTGTACGCCGGCTGGTGGCGCGCTCTACCCGTACTACCCCGGCGCTGTAGGATCCGGCGCACCCCCGGCCTACACCGGAGCGGGGTCGAACTACGGTCAGGGCACGTTTGGGTTACAGGCCACCGGCAACATTACCGGCTGGTACGGCCAGAATCCTGACCGCGCCAAGCTGACCGGAATCATCTTGCCGCAAGGCGTTGATGATCCCTATATCTACAACTACTACCTTGGCGTTCAGCACGAGATCATGCCCAAGACCGTGTTGGAAATCGATTACGTCGGCACCACCGGGCATAAGCTGTTCCGCGCCGAGGACACAAACCGGAAGCCCGGCAGTGTATTGCCGGCTACCGCCGAAATGGTCAACAACGTAGGTGAAAACCTGATCGGATACCCGACTGGCCGGCCCAATCCGAATTATGGGCGCTTGCGCACCTGGGAGAACGTGGTCAATTCCAACTACAATGCCCTCCAGGCTTCACTGAAGCGACAGATGAGCCATGGCCTGCTGCTGAACGTGAACTACACCTATAGCCACTCGATTGACAACGGCTCGACCTGGCACAGCGGAGCTACCACCGCCAACGGCTCGGCTGGTGGCGAAGGCTTCACCACCGATCCGTCCAACCCACAGTTCGATCGGGGCGACTCGATCTACGACATCCGTCATCGCCTGGTGATCAACCACGTGTGGCAGATGCCAGGCTACAACATGAAGGGTCCGGCCAGCTACATCGCAGGTGGCTGGTCCTTGAGCGGTATCTGGGCATTCCAGACGGGCGCTCACTGGCAGCCCTTCCGTGGAGGAGGCGCCAACCTGCGCACCATCAGCAGCAGCGGCGCGGATCACTGCACACCCGCTGATGTTCCATCGAACTGCGAGAATCTGGGCGGCGATTACCTGCTCACTCACGGCAGGAACGAACGGCCGGATAGCAGCGTCAAGAGCTACAACGGCTTCACTCACTCCAACTGGGCAAATGGCTGGGACTACACCTCGGGGGCGAACGGTCTCCCGGTGCTGTCCGCGCCGTGCCTGGGTTGTCTAGGCGACCTGGGGCGCAACACGTTTGTCGGCCCCAACTTCTGGTCAACTGACCTGACTCTGTCGAAGAACTTCAAGCTGACCGAACGGTTCAACCTGAAGTTCGATGCGGCGGCCTTCAATATCTTCAACCGCACCAACTTCCTGCTGGCGACGTCTGGCGGCACAGGGCACAACGACATGCGTGACTCGCTATTCGGCAGAGCCGGCGGAACAACCATCGACGGCGGCGGACCGCGTGTCATGCAGTTCGGTCTGAAGTTTAGCTTCTAGCCGGATAATTCTCAGGAGCCTGTTCTCAGATTTGAGAAACAGGCTCCTTTCTCTTTTTGGCGGTGTAGCCATGGTTCGCCGATTCCGTCCTTGGCTGCTTCTGTTCCTTGTCGTGCTCTTCCCGCACACGCTTCTGGCTCAGCTAGAGACGCTTGGCACCATCGCCGGTCAAATCCGGGTCGCCCCGGGCGACGTCCCATCCCATCAGGTTCTAGTTGAGCTTCGCTTACACGGAGCCACCGTAAACAGCACATATTGCGATGAGCGAGGGCAGTTCAGCTTCGGCGCCTTGACTCCTAATCCTTACCGAGTCGTCATCAATGACGACGCGTACTATCCAGTGGACGTCCAGGCAACCGTCAATCCCGAGACGCCGAACACGATCGTGCAGATCTTTCTGCAGCCGCGCGAGGAAACCAAGAAAGATGACCCGACCCGCCCTCGCCCATCCGGCGCGAACCCCTTCCTCGCAAATGCCGGAGACTACAACAAACAGTTCCCCAAGAAGGCGCTCAAGGAATACGAACGCGGCCTTGACGCAGAGCGCAAGGGCAAGCGCGACGAAGCCATTACCCATTACCTTGACGCGCTAAAGATCGCTCCGGACTACTATCCGGCCCACAACAATCTGGGCGCGCTCTATGTGGGCAAGTCGGATTTCAAGTCCGCCGAAAAGCAGTTTGATGACGCGATCCAGCTGGACCAGAACGACGCCCAAGCCTATTTCAACCTCGGCAACGTCTTGCTGATGACCCGCCGTTATGCGGAGTCGGAGATCGCCTTGTCGTCGGGCCTCCAGCGCCGCCCCGATTCCGCCTTCGGCCGCTTTCTAGAAGGTTGCTTGTATGAGCGCACCGCCAGATTTGCGCAAGCGGACGCTAGCCTGCATCGGGCCGTGGAGCTTGATCCCGCCATGTGGCAGGCGCAACTGCAAATCGCCAATCTCTACTTGCAACAAAACCGCCGGGAAGAGGCGATCGCGCAGTTGGAAACCTTCCTGAAAAGCTTCCCCTCGGTGCCGGCGGCTGCAAAAGCAAAGGAAGTATTGCAGAAGCTGCAGGCGAAACCATTGCCGGTCAAGAAATCACCACAATAACCGCAACATCATGCTTGTCTTGGTCGCCGTCAGGGCTTCGGCACATACGCGCAAAACTGCGCATCCAGCGCGCACGCCGTTTTGTATTCCTCCCGAGCCTTCGATCGGCCCAGAACCTGATAGGCATGGGCCAGATTAAGGTGCGCTTCGGCCAGTTTCGCATCGAGCTGAATGGCGCGCTGGTACTCTTTAACCGCCTTCTCGGGACGCTTAGTCTGCGCGTAGCAAATCCCTAGGAAATTGTCGATGTGAGCATCCTCCAACCCGAGCGCAATGGCCTTCTCCAAATGAGGCGCGGCTCGCACGTAATCCTTGCGGTGAAAAAGGAGCATTCCCAGGTCGCGCTGTCCCGGCGAAAAGTTCGGCTGGATGGCGATTGCTTTTTCGTAAGCCGCCTGCGCCGCCGCGGGGTTGCTCGCAGCTTCCAACAGCCCGGATTCGTACCAAGCACGATAATTTTGCGGATTGTCGTGAATTGCCTTCTCCAGCCAGATTTTCGCCTTGTCCGGCTGTCCCAGTTTTCTCAACGCAAACGCCAGCCCGGTCATGGCGTTGTCGAAGCTGGGATTCAATTCGAGGCAGCGCCCGAGTTGCTCGGCTGCTCGGTTCCAGTCTTTTTGCCGGATCGCGGACTCGCCCAGCATGAACGGAACAACGTAGAGGTTCGGATCCTGCTCCTGCACTTTTTTCAGCAGCGCCTCTGCTGCTTCGGCATTGCCGAGATGGTACTGGTCGCCTGCTTTCAGAATCGAGTTGAACTCCCACAGTTTGTCCTTGGGATCGGCGAGCCCCTGCTTCAGTGCTTCCGTCGAAACCGCCGCCCGAAATCCAAAGTAGCCGAGCGCGCGCAATTTCTCCTGCGCTTCGGGGCTCAAGTTTCCAGCCGCTCGGCTGGATCCGCTGTGAGCGTGAAATGGATTCCGGGCCAGAAATGCCTGCAGCCTTTCCCGCAGCACGGCAACGGTCGCCGGCTGCTCGTCCGCGATGTTTTTCGTTTCTCCGGGATCGCGTTCCAGGTCGTACAACTCCGGCTTGGGCGCTTCGATAAAGTGAAACCGTTCGCTCTCGAACGCATGCAGCGGACTCCACCCAAACGAACTGAATGGATAAAAAGTCTCGGTGTATGCCGGATTGTTTCCCGCTTGAATCCCGTCGCTCTTGTCTTTCTTAACATCCTTCAGCAACGGCCGCGACTGAAACTGTGCCGTGATCGCGTCCTTCACTCCCGCAAGTTCCACAAGCGTCGGCGCCACCGCTGTAGTTTCCACCGGCTCACTCTTCCGCCCGGTCGCAATCCCGCTGCCAGCAGGCGGTTTCACGATCAGCGGCACGCGCACGGTCGCGTTGTAGACAAAGAATCCGTGTTCGTCTTCGCCGTGCTCTCCCAGGGATTCCCCGTGATCGCTGAGCATCACAATGAGCGACGAATCGTAAAGATGATTCTGCTTCAGCCAGCTAATCAGCCCGCCCAGTTCGTGATCCGCATAGGCTATCTCCCCATCATAGAGGTGCCCGCCGTACTCAGTTCGAAACGGCTCCGGAGGATCGTACGGGCTGTGCGGATCGTACAGATGCAGCCACAGAAAAAACGGCCTTCGTGTGGGATGGATACTCATATCCGTTCCTGCCGGCCGCAGCGTCTTTTTCAGCCATGCGATCGCATGCGCCACGCTCTCCCCCGCGCGCCGATCGACCAGCCCAATGTCTTTTTTTTCGAATTCCGAGGCTGAAAACGCATCGTCATAGAAATCAAAGCCTCGGGCCAGCCCCCAGCTCCGGTCAAGGACAAACGCACTCACCACTGCTCCCGTCGTGTATCCCGTCTTCTGAAACGCCTGCGCCACCGAGCGAAACTGTGCCCCCAGCGGCTGCCCGGTAAAATCCTGCACTCCGTTCTGAAAGGGATACGTCCCGGTGAGAATCACCGCATGCGATGGCCAAGTCAGCGGAACCTGCGCAATCGCGCGCTCAAACAGTACTCCATCGCGCGCCAAACCGTCGAGCGTCGGCGTCTTTACGTCCTGCGCGCCATAGCACCCAACATGATCCGCGCGGAGAGTATCGATGGTGATCAATATGACGTTAGGCTTGGCCGCACCTTGGCCAGCAACCCTCTTCTGCCCCGCTCCAGCGGCCTGCCCCGAAGCAGACGCCGCCACGAGCAGCATCACCGCTACGAGTGCCGCAAAGGAGGTTTTGTGGAAGGGCACGGCTTTAGCCGTGCCGATCGGGCCCCCAAATTCAATGGGCTTTAGCCCCTGTGGCCACTGTGCAATCGCCATGGATAGACAAGTTCTGGGAAAAACTAACCTGAGCCTCACTATGCTTTATTGCGGCCCCACCTTCTGCGCGCGCCGCCGCTCCTCCTCCGCCTCCGCCGTCAGCCCCTTAGCCTCCAACGCCTTTGCCAGCGACTCATGCATCTGCGGCTCGTCCGGCGCCAGCGTCACCGCACGGCGCAACTCCGCCAACGCTTCATCCAACTTCCCCTGAAAGAGCAGCGTCTCCCCCAGCGCCCGATGCCCGCGCGCAAGCTCCGGGTTGATCGCGACCGACTTGCGAAACACTTCCGCCGCCTGCTCCAAGTCCCTTTTCTGCAGGTAAGCCACTCCCAGGTTGAATGCCGCCTCGAAGTTCGTCCCGTCCAGTTCGAGGGTCCGCCGTAACGTCTCAATCGCCGAGTCAATCTGCCCGGCATGCGCCTGCGCCATCCCCAGATTGAAAAACGCGAGCGCATAATTTGGACTCAACTCGACTGTCTTCTGCAACTCCGCCACCGCCTCCGGATACATCTTCAGCCGGTAGTAGTTCAGACCCTCCATATAATGCGCCGGAACCAGCTTCGGCTCGGTCTTGATGACGCCCTTCAGTTTTTCGTTCGATTCCTCGAACTGTCCATGCTGGCTCGCCGCCATCGCATCCGAAAACTGCTCATACGCTTCGATCCGATCCTTGGGGTCGGGCAAATCGCGGCTGCTGATCGTTGGATTGCTGCCGGGATCGCTTCCGCCCGAAAACGCCGCATACCCCAACGACTTCAACCGCTCCACCAGCGCCGGATCGAGTCCCGTCTTCTCCGCCAGCTCCTTGCCCGCGCTGTATTCGCGAATCATTGCGGCGAGCTTGGCCCGCATTTCTTCGCCCACCGCTTTTTTCTCGCCGAGCAGATTATGCAGCTCTCCCGGGTCCTTGGCCACGTCATACAGTTCCGGTTTCGGCGCGTCAATAAAGTGATACTTCGCATTCTCCGCTGCCCGCAGCTCGCTCCAGTTAAAGTGAATCCGCGGCAGAAACGTCTCCCCATAAACCGTCCTCTCCCGCTCCGCCGCGTCGCCTTCTCCGCCGCGCACTCGCGCCAGCAAGCTCTTCCCCTGCACCTGCGCTGGAACCTCCACTCCGACCGCTTCCAGAACCGTCGGCATCAAATCCACCAGCAACGCCGGATCTCCCGCCGTCCGTCCTATTGCGCCGCCGGGCACCCTGATAATCAGAGGCACATGCATGGTCGAGTTGTAGATGAAGAAACCGTGCGTTTTCTCGCCATGCTCTCCCAAGCCTTCGCCGTGATCCCCCGCCAACACGATCACCGTATTCTGATAAACCCCCTTCTCTTTCAGAAACCGCACCAGCCGCCCCACCTGCTCATCCGCAAACGCAATCTCCCCGTCGTAAAGCCTCCCCGAGTATTCG
>Ga0187818_10000720_pt1 | contig 12413 bp, 7 predicted proteins | sample NC_wetland_sal_i_14_FD_130581 | JGI IMG/M metagenome (GOLD analysis project Ga0187818, IMG submission 130581) | Wetland sediment microbial communities from Neuse River Estuary, North Carolina, USA - SO4_3 | ecosystem: Environmental > Aquatic > Freshwater > Wetlands > Sediment | place: USA: North... | reverse complement strand
TCGCGCTCGATCTCGAGCCCTTCCGCGCAATTGACACCGAGCGCCGCCAGCTCATCACCACCACGGAACGCCTGAAAGCCGAGCGCAACAAGGCCAGCGATGAAATTGCAAAGCTGAAAAAAACAGGGCAGGACGCCTCCCCGATTCTCGCGCGCATGAAACAAGTCTCGGACACGATCAAGCGCGACGACGAGCGCATCGCGGAGCTCGACGAACAGCTAAAGCAGTTTCTCCTGACCGTCCCCAATATTCCCCACTCGAGCGTCCCCGTGGGGAAAAGCGCCGCGGACAATGTAGAAGTGCGGCGGTGGGGCACGGCGCCGAAATTCGATTTTGCCGCGCGGCCGCACTGGGAATTGGGCGAGGGCGCGGGAATTCTGGATTTTGCAGCGGCGGTGAAGATGACCGGAGCGCGGTTTGCGGTTTACAAGGGGCTGGGGGCGCGGCTCGAGCGTGCGCTGGCGAATTTTTTTCTGGATGTGCACACGCGCGAACACGGCTATGCGGAAATTTTGCCGCCGTTCCTCGTCAACACTGCTTCGCTCACAGGCGTGGGCCAACTGCCGAAATTTGCGGCGGACATGTTTCACATCGAGGGAACGGATTTTTGGCTGACGCCGACGGGGGAAGTGGAGTTGACGAGCTTGCACCGCGACGAGACAGTTGACGCGGAGGCGCTGCCGATTAAAGTGTGCGCCTGGACGGCCTGCTTCCGTTCCGAAGCCGGCGCGGCGGGCAAAGACACGCGCGGCATCAAGCGCCAGCACCAATTCCAGAAGGTGGAGATGTTCAAATTCACCCGGCCGGATACGAGCTACGACGAACTCGAATCGCTGGTGCGCAACGCCGAGACGGTGCTCCAGCGCCTCGGGCTGCACTATCGCGTCGTGCAGCTTTGCACCGCCGATATGGGATTTGCTTCTTCAAAAACCTACGACATCGAGGTCTGGCTGCCTTCGGCGGGCGAGTTCATGGAGATTTCCTCGTGCTCGAATTGCGAGGCGTTTCAGGCGCGCCGCGCGGGCATTCGTTTCAAGCCCAAGGGCGGCAAAAGCGAGTTCGTGCACACGCTGAATGGATCGGGACTCGCCGTCGGGCGCACCTGGATCGCCATCGTCGAGAATTATCAGCAGGCGGATGGCTCGATCGTCATTCCCGAAGCCCTCCGTCCGTTCATGGGCGTGGACAAAATCGGAAAATAGAAAAGTGAAAATGGGCGCCACAAATAGACATCCCCGCTCGCCCGGGAGTCGTCTTCCCATTTTCTATTTTCAATTTTCCAATTTCCAAATTACGTCGTGTGGCCCTCGAGAACTTTCGGGCCCGTGGGAACGGGCGCGCCGCCGGCCGGCTCGAGAGTGATGGCGAAAGCCTTGGCGGCGACCCCTTCGGGCAATTTCGTCATCCAGTGAGCTGAGTCACTGGTGGCGGGATTGAAAACGCCTGCGCTGATGGGGCTGCCCTCCATGGGCACCACCCAGAGTTGATAGCTCTTGTCTTCCGGCGGCGGTTCGATCCACCCGTCGTACATGAGCATACCCATTTTTTCGTTGTACATCACTTTTACGGCGCCGTTGGGCATGCCGGGCATGGGCGCGAGTGATACCGTGATGGTATCTTTCGCTTCGAAGAGATGCGCGACGCTGCGCGCGTAGTCGAGCTGTTTTTGCTGATCCTGCAAAGTCGCGCGCAGTTCGGCGATTTCCCGGTCGAGGCGCCTGTTTTGGGTCCAGAGGAATATCGCCGCGAGTCCGAGAGCCACGGCTGCGGGAACCAGCACAGCAGCCCACCAGCCTCCAAAAAATCTCCCGGCCGGCTCGTGCTTCGCATGGCTGGGGGCGGAAGCGCTCGTTTCCGGGCCGCCGCGCAATTGGCGCAGGAGACGCTCCCTCACCGCGGGCGAGGGCTCGCTGCGCGGGGCGGCGAAGGCGAGAAGCGCGACGCGGCCCCGCGCTTCGGCAAGTTTTCGCGCGCACGAAGCGCAGGAAGCCACATGCGATTCAATCGCTTGCTTCTCTTCGCCCTCGAGCGAGCCGAGTGCGTAGAGATCGAAATCTTCTTCGTGGGCCGGATGTCCGTTCATGGTTGCAAATTCCGTTTCAACGCTTCCATCCCCGAGCGCAGCCGCGTCTTCACGGTGCCGAGCGGATCGCCCGTGCTCCGCGCGATCTCGCTATGCGTCATGCCTTCAAAATACGCCAGCTCGATCACGGCGCGCTGCTCCCGGGGCAGGCTTTCGAGCGTGGCCTTCACGCGCCCGAGCAATTGTTGCTGCGAGATTTCCGTTTCGAGCGTCATGGGCAGCACGGCCGTATTTTCCGAAAGTTCCTCGCCCGCGGCGGGATTGTGGTGCCGAAGCCGCGAAATGGCGCGGTTGCGCCCGATCACCAGCAGCCAGCCGGGGAGCGAGCCGCGCGAGGCGTCGAATCGCGCTGCCGTGCACCAAAGCTGATAGAACACATCCTGCAAGATTTCCTCCGCCGCTTGCGTGTCGCGCAGAATGCGATTCAGCATGGAGGTGAGCATGCGGGCGTAGCGGTCGTAGAGATGCGCCAGCGCCCTCTCGTCGCGCGCGACTATTCTCTCGATGAGCGCCTCGTCCGTGGCCCTCAACTCCGCTCCGGTTCCTGAATTCAAGAGGTCTAAGCTGCTCCACTTTCTAGATACGCGCGGTAAAGAGTTTCCGGATTGGCAGGGCTCGCTGGGAACGTCCCGCGCGTTATGGGTTTCCGGCAACGACGCGCAGCCTAACTTGCCTGTGGGCGTGCGGTCAACGCCCTTGTGACAATGGCTTGAGTGGCGTGAGCGCCACGAGGGGGCGCGCCGAGGCGAGCAATTCCTATGCCCATATAAGCCATTTAATTGCATATAGTTACCGAAGTTCCAGGGCTCATCCGAGGCGATATTGCCCCCCCACCTTCGCCTGTGATTTGTATTTTGGCCGTGGTTTTCATTGACATCCTAGGCGGCTTGGCTAAACTTCGATTCGCGCTAGACTTACGAGGCATTAGATTCTCCCGAAAATTTTTTCGGCAGGCGATGGCACCCCAGTTCTTGCCACGTCAGGAGGAAGGACCGATGGCCACAGTCGCCAAGGCGGCTCCCCAGCCCATCCCGCGCATTGCGCCGCGCGAGGATTTAAATCCGTACCGCATTTCGCAGATTCAATTCGATATCGCCGCCGAATATCTGAAACTCGATCCTGGCCTGCGACAAATTCTTCGCACGCCCAAGCGCGTGCTGGAAGTCTCTGTCCCCACGAAACTCGATAACGGGCAGATCAAAGTCTTCACCGGCTACCGCGTCCAGCACAATATCGCCCGTGGGCCCGCCAAGGGCGGCATCCGTTACCATCCGGCAGTCACGGTTGATGAAGTGAAGGCCCTCGCGGCCTGGATGACCTGGAAGACCGCGACCGTGAATATCCCCTATGGCGGTGGCAAGGGCGGCGTGATTTGCGATCCGAAACGCATGAGCAAATCCGAGCTCGAGCGCATGACGCGGCGATTTACGTCCGAAATTTTGCCCATCATCGGGCCGGAGCAGGATATCCCGGCGCCGGACGTTTACACCGATTCGCAGACCATGGCCTGGATCATGGATACCTACTCCATGACCAAGGGGTATTCGACGCTTGGAGTGGTCACGGGGAAGCCGCTTTCGATCGGTGGGTCCGAGGGACGCAACGAAGCCACCGCGCGCGGCTGCATGTTCGTCACCGAAGAAGCCTGCCGCGTCAAGAAAATGTCGCTGCGCGGCGCGAGCATCGCCATCCAGGGATTCGGCAACGCCGGTTCGCTTGCGGCGAAGCTGTTTGCCGAGAAAAAAGCGCGCGTCATCGCCATCAGCGATTCGCGCGGCGGCGTTTTCAATTCCCGCGGCATCGATCCGCTGAAAGCCATGCGCTATAAGGAGCGCTCGGGAACCGTCGTCGGCATGCCCGGCACTTCGCGCATTTCGAATGACGATCTCCTCACCATGAAATGCGACATCCTGGTCCCCGCAGCGCTCGAAAACGTCATCACTCTCAATAACGCCGATCAAATCAAAGCGAAAATCGTCGCCGAAGCCGGCAACGGCCCCACCACTCCGCATGCGGACGAAGTGCTCGCCCGCAAAGGCATCATGGTCCTGCCGGATATTCTCGCCAACGCCGGCGGCGTCACGGTCAGCTATTTCGAGTGGGTGCAGGACCTGCAAAGCTTCTTCTGGTCGGAATCGGAAGTGAACGCCAAACTCGAGACCGTCATGAAGCGCGCCTTCCTCGAAGTCCACGAAACCGCCCGCAAGCATCGCACCCACATGCGCACCGGCGCGTACTGCCTGGCCGTCGGCCGCGTCGCGGATGCCACGCTCGTCCGCGGCCTTTTCCCATAGCTTCTCAGCAAAACAAAATCTGAGCATCGCCCGCTAGTGCCGGTGAAAATTATTGTTGCGTTGTGGTGCGCAACGCGCGTACATTTTTGTTAGCCGGCGTGCCCGAGAAAAGCAGGGCGTCGCCGGCGCAGTTGTCTGAGGTGAAGCCTCGCGCGGGGGCGCCGTAAGTTGGCCAATCACACGAGTCATACTCCACCAATTCTTTTGACGATCGCGGGATTCGATCCCTCATGCGGCGCGGGTGTGGGCGCGGACCTGAAAACGTTTGCGGCGCACAATTGCTATGGTATTGCCGCCATCACCGCGCTCACCGTTCAATCCACGCAGGGCGTGAAGGCCGTGCACGCCACCCCCGCGGCTCAATTGCGCGCGCAACTCGACGAGCTGGCGGATGACGTCACGATTGCGGCCGTAAAAATCGGCATGTTGGCAAATCGCGGCAACGCCGTCGCCGTCACCGAATTTCTCGACAAACACAAATTCCCGCACGTCGTTCTTGACCCGGTTTTCCGCCCCACCGCGGGAAACGAAGAGCTGATTGACACCGCTGGCCTCAAATTTGTCCGCGACGAACTGCTGAAGCGCGTCCGCGTGATTACTCCCAACATGCCGGAAGCAGAATTTTTAACCGGCCTCGAAGTCAAAGACCTGAACGCCATGAAAGCCGCCGCGCAGAAACTCGTCGAAATGGGCGCTCGCGCCGTCGTCGTCACCGGCGGGCACATGGAGAAGCCGATTGACGTCCTCTGCGAAGGCAGCGAAGTGGAAACTTTCGGCGGCGACCACATCAAGAGCCCCAACACGCACGGCTCGGGATGCACCTTTTCATCCGCCATCGCAGCCCAGTTGGCCAGCGGGCTACAACTTCGCGAGGCCGTCATCCTCGCCAAGGCTTACGTCACTAAGGCCATCGAGAAGTCCTACCAGATCGGCAAAGGCGCCGGGCCCCTCAATCAACTCTACCGTTTCCACCAGGAAGCCCCCGCCCGGGGCGTCCACGAAGTTCCCCAGCACGGCATGCATCCCGCCGCAGAACCCGCCGCGCATTAAAACAGAAATTCGAAAATCGAAAATTGATTTCCGCGCTGGCTCCCTTGACATTCTGATATCGAGCCAGGTTTTGCTTCAGGTGGCACAGACACTCCTGTCTGTGCTCTTCCGACCCGCATGCCGGCCAAATCCAACCCTCCACAATCGGACCGAAAAATCACAACCCCGCCCCCGTTCTATTTCCCATTTTCACTTTTCCATTTTCCTCTCCGCCTTCGTATTTCCCGTCCGCTCAGCTTGCCTAATATCCCGCTTCAAATTCTCGAAACCGCCGCTCGAGCTCCCATTGCTGCTTCGCTCTTTCGCTCCCCTTCAGGAACTCAGCGCAGGCCCCAGATGGTTTCTCCGCGCCTAGCGCATCGCGCGAGCAGGCATCGGCAGTCCGAGTGAATACATCCTCGTCGTGCCACAGGCTCGCCCCAGGCAAAAAACTGTGCTCCAGGCTCGTCCGCGCCAGCCGCTTCAAATCTGCATACGTGAGTCCATACGTTTCCACCGCGCGCACATACTCGTGCGTCAAATCAATCCGCGATACGCCCTCATCATCCGTCGAAAGCGCCACAGGAACGCCGTACTTGCGATAAACCGGAAACGGATGCTCCTTGCCGCTGATCCCCAGAATCAAATCGTTGCTCGTCAGGTTTACTTCCACCATCACGTGCTTCCGCGCCATCTCCTTCAGCAACTCATACGGCCGGTCCTCATACATCACGTCCACCCCATGCCCAATCCGTTCCGCGTGTCCCTGCTCCACCGCCAGCCGCACATGGCAGCACAGCCCCTCGTAAGTGACAAGCCTCGGTGCAAGCTCCCCCGCATGCAGTGTGATGTGAATCCTCGGATAGACGCCGTGCAGGAAATCGACCATGCGCATCTGCGCGGCATAATCCGCCATCGAAACGTACCCGTCCTCCGGCATCACAAAGTTGATGCCCACAAAGCGCGAATCGGCCGAAGCCGTCTCGAACCCGAGCAAAGCCTGCGCGAACACTTGCTCCTTGGGAAATCCACGCAACACCTGATAGAGAAATCTCACCTGCACCCGGCACGCGGGCGCTTCGTTCGCCTGCCCGCAGTGCTCGCGCTCGCGGCGCACCGCCTCCGTCTGATCGATGTGCGCCATGGCCACCGCGACGTCATCCCGCAATCCCCGCTCAAGCAAATTCTTGCGCAACTGCGCCAAATCCTCATTCCACCCAATCTCCTTGGCGATCGAAGCCGTGTGGCCGAAATCGGGTGTATCCATCAGCTCGAGGTATTGTTCATTTTGACCGCCGGCTCGCGTGGCAACTTCATCCACCCACTCGCCCGTATGCCGCGGGTCCGTGCCGTGAAATTTCGCGAACGCATCAAAAAAATGGTCGTGGCCGCTCACCCCCGCGGAAGGCACGAAGCTCCGCATCGAGAAAGCATCAATCAAAGCGTCGTAGAGGTGCTGATCCTTGAACGCGCTCGCCGCGGCCGTTTTCCCCTCGCCACACACGGGCTGTGGTGGAGCACTGCCGGTCATGGCCGGCGACTTAAAAAATGAAAACGCAGTCGGGTCCACGCACAAATTGTCCTCGGCGCCCGCCCGAATCCACGACTCTGCATACACGGCTCCGCTCAGATGGCTGTGCAGGTCCGCCCCCTTGGGCATGCGCACGAGAAACGCCCGCAGCTCCAGCGGATTCGCGCGCACCGCCTCCAGTTCCCGCGCCGTCCGCTCCTCAGCCGTTGCCTTCCCCGTCGATATGGGAATCCCACCCGTCTGAACCGAAGTAGAAACGGAGAGCAGCGTGAACGGCGCAAGAAAAAGTAGACACAATTCGGCTAGGAGGTTATTTCCACGCAGAGGCATATAGTGGCGCCCCCCACGGCGCCGTTCCATCGCCCGTAATGTAGCACACCGGATTCGCCTGCAATCGCGTGGATTGGAAATTTCAGAAATGTTTGCGGATTAACCCCTCACGGCGCCGTCGAGTCGCGTAGATCCTCGTGCATCGAGCTCAATCTCACTCGGTCGCCCGAGATGGGGTCCAGACAATCGCTTCGCCCCATCAGGATGCAGCTCATCAATGCCTTGTGGAATGGCCGCAGTTTCCCGCCGGATTGCGCGACGGAGAACATCGGATCCGTCGCCTCCGATACGGGATCGTATACGCGGTCGGCTATGAACGGCAGACCCAGCCCTATATCCATGGCCGTCGGAACCACCACCGCCCGGACAATCGCCACGCTGCGGTTGTCCACCGTTCTCGGCGAGCGCGGGATCATGAACACTTTGTTCAGCCCCGGTGTGGTTCCAAAAATCGCCTGCCATCCCCAACCGAGCACGGGCAACGGCACGGGCCTTTGCGGGTGCGTCAATTCCATCGTAAACGCTGACACCTGGAAAAGCCTGAGCGATTCCACGCGCACGTGCGTCGTCACGTGGTGGTCTGCAACCCGGTCCAAAAGATCTTTTTGAGCGCTGGCTTGGTTCACCGTCGAAGGCGGACTGGGCTCGCTCACGTCAAAATCCACGTCCAATTGCGCCGAAGAAGCGGTGTCCAGCGTGGTCGGCGTAATCGCGAGTTTCGCCTCTTTGGTCAATTCCGCCTGGATGCGCGGCGCCGACCCTACGTTGGCGAGCGCCTGCAGCGCCAGAATCTCCTTGGGCTCAAGGACGTTTTTCAGATTGCTGGCCAGATTCTGTTGATTTCCCGTGTTCAGGATATCGTTCAGCGAGAGCGGCGGCGTAATGTCGAAATAGTTTTTCACCTGGGCGTCCACCGACGCTTTCGAGCCGCTCAAGGTTGCCACTTGCACCATCCCCTGCGTGCTCAGTCCGGCTTTCTGGTAATCCGTTCCTCCCTCCACCTCCTGCGTCGCTTGACGCGCGAGCTGGTCCAGCCGGCACAGCACGTAATTGTCGAGGTCCTCATTGAATGCATCAATGATCGGGCCCAGAAGGCTGTCGAGCAGGTGCGCCGTCCGTTGCAAATCATACGGAACGAAATCATTCGGATAAACGAATGTCCATTTGTACTCGAAGAGAAAATCCAGCAGCGCTGCCCGCAGGATGTGCAGGTTTCGCGGCCCGAGCGCCACCGTGAGCTGATCCGAGAAATTCGGGAAGCACAAGGGCACATCATCGGTCATCCCCAGCTTCGTCAAATCTGCGGGGCAACCGTCGGTCTGCATCGCGGCAATCACTTTCGCCGCGAGGTTGGCCGCCTCCCCATCGCTCACGGAAATCAGGTAAAGCAACATGCGGCTCAGCGAAGCATTCACGGCCCGCTTCGTCCCCTGTGGGACGGCCAGTGCGTCCTGGAAACCGAGGCAGTAGGAATCCTTCAGCACGCACTGCTCGTAACGTCCCGTCAGATAGGCCTCCAGTGTGGGATCAAATATGCTCACGGTCCTGGTCCGGGCCGCATCGGCCTCATCCAGAATTTCCCCGAACCCCTTTTGCAGCTTTTCTGTCATCAGGCGATTCGCGTCGTTCACCTCCGTCCGCAATTTCTCAAAAGTCGCTTGCACGTTCCGCGGCCCATCGCGCCGCTCCGGATCGTTTGATGTTTCTTGCGCGCTGATTTGATAAGACCACACCTGAAGTGACAGTTGCGGCCGCGGCAGGTCGAGCAAAGCAATGGCCCTTCGTATCGGGGTGCTCTGGTCCGCGCCCCCGGCCGGTGACGGAAGAATCAGCAGCAGGTCGTCGTTTCCATTGTCGTCGAGCGCCTGCACCAGCGGCTTCCCGTCGGGTGACGCGGCGTTAATCGCGCCCGCAATCTTGCCTGCTTGGCGCAGGTGATAAAGCCGCACCACCGTGTCAAATCGCATCGGCTGCTGCGGCGGCGTCACTTTCGCGCTGGGATTCGCTCCCCCGCCTCCCTTGTTCTGCCCGGAAGTTTGCGTCGTCGTGCCGCCCGGTTTTGCATTCGCCGGGACAGACGTCGGCGTGTTGGGCGAGGTGTCGTTGCCGGATGTCATCCCGGGCGCCGGCTGACCCGTATCGGAAGGCGTTGCCGAGCCCGGCGGGGGTGCTGCTTGGCTCGTTGTTGTCACAGTATCCACAACCGTCGTCACCGGCGGGCCCGGCGTTTTCCCCGCCTGCGCCGGTTGGCTCGTCGTCGTGGACGTGTGCGTCATAAAGGTGTTGCTCGGCGCCCCAGTCTTGCTCTCGCCGCCGCTGCCTTGGCTGCTCGCTTGTGCGGAAGCCTTCGCTTCCGTCGCTCTCCGCCGGAATATCGTGTCGCGCTCGATGGCATCGGCCGCCACATACGCGCCGTAATTCCGGATCGGCACCTGCCCCTTCTCCCGCGGCAATATCGTCACCGCGCTCCCAAACGACCGCACTTGCACAGTCCAATCCTTCGAAACACCTGAGAGTGCCAGCGCCACGTCGCGTGGATCCAGAAACGAAAACCGCACGGTATGCCGCGCCAGCCATTCCTCCGAGAGCCGCTCGGCCATTCGAAAATCTTCGCTGTTTGGAGCCGAACCATCAGACGCCTCCAAAGCAGCCCTCATTTCCTGCGCAGTCTTGCAGCTTTCGACCGCGCTGCCATACAAGTTGTCCATGAGCTCCAAATCGTGTTTGATACTCGCTGCCTGCTTCGCAAGGCCTCCATTTTTCCCCGAATCTCCGCTAGTCGCCCCCGCCAGCGGCACAAGCATCAGGTATTTCCCATACGGGTCGCGCAGTTCGATGTCAGGCACCGGATAGGGAAGCGATTGCGCGATCTCCGCAGCAGGTAGGCTCTTCAAGGGAATGACAAAACTTGCGTTCAGGCCCGCGCCGATGAATCCGTCGTTATCCGCCACCGCGGCGATGGCATTCAGCGCGCACCGATTTTCAGATGAGGTCTTGTCTTTAGTGCACTCGCCCAGTTTCTTATTCTTTTCACGAGACGCGACACAAAGTGAACTCGCGCTCTTGTCCTTGTTGCTGCTTGCCGTTACCGTGAACTCCGTGAAGAATGAATTCAAGGCCCGCGCAAGCCCCATCGCATCCGCGCCGGTTATGGCGCCCAAAGGAATCTCATCTCCCGTGCACGTTTGCGCTCCAGCCTCGCCCGTTTCGCCCTTTGGTTTCTTCGATTGCTGAGCTTTCGCCGCGGGCTGGGCCGGTGTCGCTGCCGGCGCGCTCTTGCTTTCCTGAGCTGTCTTCTGACGAGCGGCTTCGAGAGGGTTTTCCAACCCGCTGCCAATGAGAAATGCGGCCAGCAATAAGAGGACGGTGGAATTTATCCGGCGCATGGAATTTACTCCCGGTGGTGTCTGATCTCTCAGGATTGCCTTGTGCTGGATCGCTCGGCCGGGAGACTAGCCGAGAGTAATCAGTGTGTCAAGCCGTTATAACGGCATCAGTCGCGGAGGTAATGCGGATGAAATGATGTGCGCGAATTACGAAGCGCTCGCAGCAGCTTGCCGCCGATAAACGACGCGTCCCCCAACAATCGTCGCCATCGCCGCGCCTCGAAACGCCCGCCCGTCAAACGGCGTGTTGCGCGACTTGCTCGGCGATTCCGCCGCCCGGTACGTCCACTCGTGCTCCGTCGAAAAAATAGTCAGGTCCGCGGGTTCCCCCGCCTCAATTTTTCGCTCGAGCCCCAGCACGCGCGCCGGCCCCGTCGTAAATAGCTCCACGAGTCGCATCAGCGAAATTTTCCCCGGACGCACAAGCTCGCTCAAGCCCAGCCCAAGCGCCGTCTCGAATCCCATCACGCCAAACGGCGCGCGATCAAACTCCACATCCTTGCTCGCCGGATGGTGCGGCGCATGATCCGTGGCGATTGCGTCCACGCTGCCGTCGGCAAGTCCTTGAATCAACGCCTCGCGGTCGGCGCGCGAGGCCAGCGGCGGATTCATTTTGTAGTTCGTGTTGTAGTGCACGTCCTCATCCGTAAGCGTGAAATGGTGCGGCGTCACCTCGCACGTCACGCGCATCCCGGCCCGTTTCGCGAAACGCACGTATTCAAGCGACCCAAGCGTTGACATGTGCGCGATGTGAAACCGCGCCCCCGTCAGCGCCGCAAGCTCCACGTCCCGCCCCGCGCAAATTGTCTCCGATTGCGCCGGGATGCCCTTCAGCCCGAGCTTCACCGATGTCGGCCCCTCGCGCATCACGCCCCCGGCAATGAGCGTCGGGTCCTCGCAGTGGTCGATCACCGGCAGATCGAGCGCCCGGCAATAATCCATCACCTGCCGCATCAGCCGCGCCGTCGCAATCGGTTTGCCGTCGTCGCTCACCGCAACGATTCCCGCATCCTTCATCGACGCGATTTCCGCGAGCGCCTCTCCCTTGCTGCCTAGCGACGCCGCGCCAATCGGCCACACGCGCACGCTGCCGGCCGCCGCCGCCCGCTCCACAATGCCGCGTGTCACCGACGCGCTGTCGTTCACGGGCTGCGTATTGGGCATGCAGCACACCGCCGTAAACCCCCCGCGCGCCGCAGCCCGCGTCCCGGTCTCAATCGTCTCCGAAAGCTCCTGGCCCGGCTCACGCAGGTGGCAATGCAAATCAATGAATCCCGGCGCCACCACCAGCCCCTTGGCGTCGAATATTTCCGCCCCAGGCGCCGAAACGTTCGCGCTCACCTGCGCAATCCGTTCGCCATCGAGCAGCACGTCCAGCGCTGCATCCGTCCGGCTTGCCGGATCTACAACGCGCCCGTTCTTAATCAGCAGCATTCGACCGTTCCTTGGCGGGATGCGGCGCGTCAGCCGGTGCGCCGCCCACGAGATGATAAAGAAGCGCCATGCGCACGGCGAGCCCGTTGGTCACTTGCTCCAGAATCCCAGACTGCGGCCCGTCGGCGACCACTGAATCGATTTCCAGCCCGCGAATGATCGGCCCGGGATGAAGTACCAGCGCATCCGGCCGCGCCAGTTGCAAGCGCTCTTCCGTGAGCTGATATTGCAGAATGTATTCCTCGGCCGCGAGCGCCGGCTCGTGAATCCGTTCCGTCTGCACGCGCAGCACCATCACGATGTCCGCGCCGTCGAGCGCTCCCTCG
>Ga0187818_10000719_pt1 | contig 12415 bp, 9 predicted proteins | sample NC_wetland_sal_i_14_FD_130581 | JGI IMG/M metagenome (GOLD analysis project Ga0187818, IMG submission 130581) | Wetland sediment microbial communities from Neuse River Estuary, North Carolina, USA - SO4_3 | ecosystem: Environmental > Aquatic > Freshwater > Wetlands > Sediment | place: USA: North... | reverse complement strand
GAAAGAGAAATGCCGCAGGCAGTCTTTCCGGGCCGAGGCCCGAGGATTCCGACCCACGGCAGTTTTCTCTTTTAGATGCCGGATTGCTTACGCGACGGTGACTTCGGGGCTCAGGTAGACGTCCTGGATGGCGTTGAGCAACTGCACGCCTTCCTTCATCGGGCGCTGGAACGCTTTGCGGCCGGAGATGAGTCCGGTCCCGCCTGCGCGCTTGTTGATGACGGCGGTGGCAACCGCCTCTTCGAAATCATTGGCGCCGGAAGCCCCGCCGCTGTTGATGAGACCGGCGCGGCCCATGTAGCAGTTCGCGACTTGATAGCGCGTGAGATCGATCGGATGGTCGCTGCAAAGATCCGTGTAGATGCGCTTGTCGAACTTGCCGTAGCTCGAATCGCCGATATTGAGCGCCTGGTAGCCGCCGTTATTCTCCGGGAGCTTCTGCTTGATGATGTCGGCTTGGATGGTCACGCCGAGGTGGTTGGCCTGTCCGGTAAGGTCGGCAGAGACGTGATAGTCTTTGTCCTTCTTGAAGGCGCTGTTGCGCAAGTAGCACCAGAGGACGGTAGCCATGCCGAGTTCGTGAGCGTGCGCGAAGGCCTGGCTGACTTCGACAATCTGCCTCGTACTCTGATCGGAGCCGAAGTAGATGGTCGCGCCGACAGCCGCCGCGCCCATGTCATAAGCTTGCTGGACGGTGCCAAAGAGCACCTGATCGAACCGATTCGGATAGGTGAGGAGCTCGTTGTGATTGATTTTGACGATGAACGGGATTTTGTGAGCGTACTGTCGCGCGACGCTGCCGAGCACGCCGAACGTTGAGGCCACCGCGTTGCAGCCGCCCTCGATGGCGAGCTTGACGATGTTGCCGCCATCGAAGTAATCGGGATTCTTGGCGAAGCTGGCGCCGCCGGAATGCTCGATGCCCTGGTCGACAGGGAGAATCGACATATAGCCGGTGCCGCTGAGGCGACCGTGGCCAAACAAGCGCTGGAGATTCGTAAGCACCCGGAGGTTGCGATCGCTAGCGGCATAAACGCGGTCGACGAAATCGGGGCCCGGAAGATGCAGGCGCTCTTTCGCGATCTTGGGCGATTTGAATCCCAACAATGACTCGGCCTTCGCGCCCAGATAGGTTTCGATTTTTCCTGATGTCAAGGTTGTGGCCATGTCTCTCTCCTTGGTTCCTCCGCGGCAGCGTAGTTAAGGTATTGTACCGTGACTCGAAGTCCGTCGGTTAATCTCGAATCCCCGTGGCGAGCATGCTTCCAGCCGCGGTGTCCACCAGCCAAAGCAATTTTCCGTTTGTTGGCTGAAGCAATTGCGCGGGCAACTGCTCCGGTTCGTACGGGCCTTCTAATACCGCCTTCAGCGCCGGGGCTTTATCCGCTCCCGTCACCATAAAAATGATTTGCGACGAGTTGCTGGCGGCCAGAGCTGTCAGCGTAATCCGCTCCGTGTAGAGCTTGCCGACCCAATTCCGTACCACGATGCGCCCATTGGCATGAAGTGCCTTGGTCCCTGGGAAAAGTGAAAGTGTGTGCCCCTCATTGCCCATTCCGGCAAACAAGAGATCAAAATGCGGGTACTCGCCGGTCTTCAACTTGAAATGCGATTGTAGCGCCTGTTCGTATTCGCGTGCTGCTTCTTCCGTGTCCTGATACTCACCTTTGATTCGCACAACTTGCTCTTTGGTCAGCGGCACCCGGGAAATCATGGCCTCAGTGGCCATGCGAAAATTGCTGTCGGGATGCCCAGGGCCGACATGGCGCTCGTCGCCAAAGAACAGATGTGTTTTATCCCAGGGAACCTGCGAGCGGTAAACGGGGTCCGTGGCGAGGAGGCCATAGAGCGCTTTGGGCGTTGAGCCGCCGGCAAGGGAGACGTTGAAAGTGCCTCTTGCGCGCACCGCGTTTGCGGCCGCTTGAATAAATTCTTGAGCCGCGCGTTTGGCGATGGCCGCGCCGTCCGGCAGGATTCGAATCTCGCGCTCCACGCCGCGTCTCCTTACGTAATGATTCCGGCACCGGCCGCCCGCTCGGGCGCGGCGATGCGGCCGCGTTTGTCGATTTCCTCTTCGCCCGGACGACGCCAGGAACGCCCCTCCCGTTCGAGCAACTCTTCCGCTTCGACGGGACCCCAGGAGCCCGCCGCATAATTCGGAAAACCGCGAGCGGGCAACGCGTGCCAGACATCCAGGATGGGCTGGATTACGTTCCAGCCCGCTTCCACCATGTCGGCGCGCTGGAAGAGCGTGGCATCGCCGGCCATGCAGTCGCGCAAGAGCCGCTCGTAGCCGGTGCTGTGCTCGACGCCGAAATAGGTGTTGTAGTCGAAATCCATGTTGACGAGCCCGAGTTTCATGACCGACCCCGGGACCTTTGCGCCGAAGCTGAGTGAAATGCCTTCGTCGGGCTGGATGTGGATGACTAGGCGATTGGTCTCCAGGTTTCGCACCGTGGTGTTGCGGAAGAGGACAAAAGGCGTGCGCCGGAACTGGATGACGATCTCGGTCATGCGTTGCGCCAGGCGTTTGCCGGTTCGCAGATAAAACGGCACGCCGGCCCAGCGCCAATTGTCGATCTGCAACTTGAGGGCGACAAACGTCTCCGTATTCGAATCGGGAGCAACGTCAGGCTCGCTGCGATATCCGGGCACGCGCTGGGCGTCGAACGAGCCTCCCCCATATTGGCCGCGAACCATATTTTTCAAGACATCTTCGGGATCGAGCGGCTGAATGGCGTGCAAAACCTCGGCCTGCTTGTTGCGCACCTCATCCGCATCGAAGGAGATCGGCGGCTCCATGGCCGTCATGGTGAGCAGTTGGAACAGATGGTTGGGCACCATGTCGCGGAGCGCGCCAGCGGTTTCGTAAAAGCCGCCGCGATGCTCGACGCCGACGGTTTCCGCCGCGGTGATCTGCACGTGGTCGACGTAATTGCGGTTCCACAGCGGCTCAATAATGTTGTTCGAAAAACGGAAGACCATGACGTTTTGCACGGTCTCTTTGCCCAGATAATGGTCGATGCGGTAGATCTGCTTTTCGTTGAGGACTTGCTTCAATTCCTGGTTGAGCTGCTTGGCCGATTCCAGATCGTGACCGAAGGGTTTTTCGACAATCACGCGGGCCCACTTGCTGTTTGCCTCGTTGGTTAGACAGCAGCCACCGAGCATCTTGACGATCGGAGAGAAAAAGCGTGGCGCGACCGCCAGATAGAAAAACCGGTTGCCCAGCGTGTTGTGCGCTTTGTCAGCCTCGCTAATTTGCTGGTCCAGGCGCTTATACGCCTCCGCGTCCTGGAAATCCCCCTTGACGAAATAGATGCGCTCCATCATCCATTCCCAGATTTTCGTATTGAACGGGGCGGGAGCAAACTTGGGAATCTCTTCCGCCAGCATCTTTCGAAAGCTGTTCGTGTCGTAGTTATCGCCGGAAAAGCCCACGATGGCGAATTGCTTCGGGAGAACGTCGTCCTGCGCCAGGTTACACAGCGCGGGAACAAGTTTCCGTTTGGTCAGATCGCCGGTCGCGCCAAAGATAATCATGACGCAAGGAGCGGCGGAGGGGTTCGTATCAGTGTGGTTCAAGCTCATGTGAGGAAAGTCCTGCCTTCGGCGCCGGATGGCAGCCTGGATTTCTAATGCCCAGATTTTTTCTCGAGGTGCCCGCCAAACTGGAAGCGCATGGCGGAGAGCACTTTTCCCGCGAAGTCGTCTTCGCCGCGCGAAGTGAAGCGCTGATACAAAGACGCGCTGAGCACGGGAGCCGGCGCCGTGGATTCGATCGCCGCAAGGATAGTCCAGCGGCCCTCGCCGGAATCGGAGACGCGTCCGGAGAAGCGTTCGAGAGCCGGCTGCTCGAGCAGGGAAATGGCCGTCAGATCAAGCAGCCAGGAAGCCACCACGCTGCCGCGGCGCCAGACTTCGGTGACGTCCGCGAGGTTGAAGTCATATTGATAGTGCTCAGGATTGCGAAGGGGCGTCGTTTCCGCGTCGGTTTCGCGATGGGATTTTCCGGCGTTGGCGTGCCTCAAAATGTTCAGGCCCTCGGCGTAAGCGGCCATCAATCCATACTCGATTCCGTTGTGAACCATCTTCACGAAGTGGCCCGCACCGGAAGGGCCGCAGTGCAGGTAGCCTTCTTCCGCCGTGCCGCCGACTTTATCGCGGCCTGGCGTGCGGGGAACATCGCCGCGGCCCGGCGCCAGCGTTTTGAAAATAGGATCGAGGCGCTTGACCACGTCTGTTTCGCCGCCGATCATCTGGCAATAGCCGCGTTCGAGGCCCCAGACGCCGCCACTGGTTCCCACGTCGCAATAATGGATTCCTTTTGCAGAAAGTTCTTTGGCGCGGCGAATGTCGTCGATGTAATAGGAATTTCCGCCGTCAATCACGACGTCGTCTTTTTCCAGTTTGCCTATGAGATCATGGAGCGTCGAGTCGACGACCGCGGCCGGCACCATCAACCACACCGCGCGAGGCTTTTGCAGTTTCTTGACGAAGTCATCGAGCGACGTCGACCCCGTCGCGCCTTCGCCTTCCAGTTGCTTCACCGAATCCACACTGCGATCGTACACGACACATTTGTGGCCGTTTTTTTGCAAGCGCCGCACCATGTTGGCGCCCATTCTGCCGAGTCCAATCATCCCAAGCTGCATCGCGTCCGCTCCTCGAGTCCGTTGAAAAGTCTTAAAGGTTTCAGGCGATGGCCTTTTGCACGGCCTTGGCCAGCGCCGCGAGTCCGGTCTTCAGATTCTTTCCCAGGTGAACGCGTAACGCGCGGCGGCCGCGCTCGGCGAGAACTGCGAAATCGCCCCGCGCCTGCGCCGCTTTGACCACGCCAAACGTATATTTTTGTCCGGGGACCGGGAGATCTTTGGCATCGTCGCAGGTAATCTGCAGGAACACGCCGCTGTTCGGGCCGCCTTTATAGGCTTGGCCCGTCGAGTGCAGGAATCGCGGCCCGAAGCCAAGAACGGTGGCGATTTTCTTTTTATCGCGCACGGAATGCCGGATGGATTGCAGCGCCTTCTCGTTCGCCGCATTCATGGTGATGTAGCCGAGGAGCGCAAAGTAATCACCAGCTCCCGCGCGGCTCAGATGGGTTTTCAGGACATCGGAGAGTTTTGCTCCGCCCTTGAGTGCGGCCGCGTTTTTCTCGTCGGCAAAGAGCTTGATGCCTTTTTCCTCGAAGAACGGAGCTTCCGGGGGAAGCTTCCCGGTGGTTTCGTATTCGCTGGTTAGTTTGCGTGTCGCGATTTTGCTGGCTTCCACGTCCGGCTGGTTGAAAGCATTGATTCCGATGATGGAGCCCGCGACGGCCGTAGCGATTTCCCAGCGGAAAAATTCCTGTCCCAGGCTATAGATATTTGTGAGATTGATGCGCACGACCGGATGGCCCGCCTTCTCGAGAGCGGCTACCGCGGAGTCTTGCGTCTTATCCGGCTTGGCCGCCAGCCGCAAATAGGCGAACACGCGATCGTTCCCGTAGACGTAGGGTCTGGCGGGACGCTCGCGATCAACAGGAATGATGCCCTTGCCGATTTTTCCCGTGGATTCGGCAAGCAGTTGTTCGAGCCAGGCGCCGAGATCGAAGATTCCAGGAGAAGCGATGATGGTGAGCTTGTCGCGGCCGTGATTGGCAGCCACGCCCATAATGGTCCCAAGAACGACGCCAGGATTGGCGTCGGCGGCCACTGACGCGCCGCATGCCTCAATCATCTCGTGAGTGGTGTTCAAGAATTTGCCGACATCGAGGCCCATCACCGCGCCGGGCACCATGCCGAAATTTGAAAGCGCGGAATACCGCCCGCCAATGCTGGGCACGCCCATGAAAACCTTGCGGAACTTGTCGGCTTCGGCTACCTGTTGCATCTTCGAACCGGGATCGGTGATAGCGATGAACCGGTTGCCGACTTCCTTTTCCCCGACCTTGGCTTTCACACGTTCGAAGAAATATTGCTTGTAGATGTTCGGCTCGAGCGTGCTTCCCGATTTGCTGGACACGATGCAGATCGTGCTTTTGAGATTCACCTTCTCTTCGATGGCCTTGATTTGCGCGGGATCAGTCGAATCGAGAACGTGCAGTTCGGGAAAGCCTTTGATTTTTCCGTAGGTCTTGCGCAGCACTTCGGGACACAGGCTAGATCCGCCCATGCCCAGAAGCAGCGCGTGCTTGAAGCGCGCCTTCTTTACGTCGTCGGCGATTTGCTTGAGCGCGTCAATATGCGCGATTTGTTCATCCGTGACGCTCAGCCAGCCGAGCCAATTGCCTTCGTCGGTGCCGCTCCAGAGCGAAGCGTCCTTTTGCCACAGGCGCGCCACCTTGTTGTTCTTTTTCCAATCCTCAAGAGAAGCCGAAACCGCGCCTGCAAGCTGGCTGGGAAGATTGTAGGATTGGCGGTTCAGACTCACCCTTGCACCCCGGCGCTCTTGCCCACGGCCGCGAGCAAAGTGGTGAAGGCATCGGCGAACAGTTTCACGCCGTCGGCGACCAGCTTGTCCGTTACTTCTTTCATGGAAATTCCAGCTTTGGCGAGGTCGGCCATGGTTTTCCCGGCGCCTTCGACATTCTCAGTGAGGCTGGCGCGCAATTTGCCGTGATCCCGGAAGGCATCGAACGTTGCCGGAGGAATGGTGTCCACGGTATCCGCGCCGATCAATTCCTCGACGTAGACCACATCGCGATACTTCGGATTTTTTGTGCTGGTGCTGGCCCAGAGAAGACGCTGTGTCTGTGCGCCCTTGGACGCCAGCGCTTTCCAGCGCGGCCCCCCGAACAGTTCCTGATATTTTTTGTACGTGAGCCGTGCGTTGGCGATGGCCACTTTACCGCGAATGCTCTCGAGCAGCGCGATTTGTCCCGCGTCCTTGGTGGTCTTCAATTTCTCGTCTATCTTGCTGTCCACCAAGGTGTCGATGCGGCTGACGAAGAAGCTGGCGACGCTGGCGATATGGCTGATGTCCTGGCCCTTGGCGGCGCGAGCCTCGAGTGCCGCAAGGAACGCTTCCGCGACGTGCTCATAGGCGGACTGCGCGAAGAGCAGTGTGATATTGATGTTGATGCCGTCTTCCAGGCATTGCCGGATCGCGGGAAGCCCTTCCACGGTGCCGGGGATTTTGATCATCACGTTCGGGCGGTTCACGCTCTTCCACAGCCGGCGGGCTTCGTCGATGGTGGCTTTCGTGTCGTACCCGAGAAATGGCGAAACTTCCAGGCTGACGTAGCCGTCGCGGCGGTTCGATTCCTTATAAACGGGCGCGAAGATGTCGCAGGCATCCTGAACGTCGCGGAACGCGATTTTTTCGAAGACGCCATTGGCATTCAGCTTCTTCGAGTCCGGCGCATTGATAATGTCCGCGTAGAGATTGCTGCCGACGATGGCTTTTTCGAAAATCGCAGGGTTGGAGGTCATGCCGCGCAAGCCATCGTTGTCGATGTACTTTTTCAGTTCGCCGCTGGTCAGCAGGTCGCGGCGGATGTAGTCCATCCAGGGCGACTGTCCGTAGGCCAACAGGCCTTTCAGCGGATTGGCGGCCTGGCCTTTGCCTACGTTCGGAATCGTCGTCGTTGTGGTCATCTCGTTTCTCCTTCTGAGTACCTTCTCTTCGCTGTCTTCCCACGTGTTTCTATTGTACCGCTGTGGCGGGCGGCTTATTCCAGACCTTCGCTCTACGACTTCAGCGCTGCCGCATATTTTGTTTCGAGCGCCTTTATTTTTCCAAGCCTGCGTACGTGGCGCTCTTCGTGAGTAAATTGTGCGCCAAGGAAGGCCTTCACCAGGTCCTCGGCAAGTTTCACTCCGATCACGCGTTCGCCCAGCACCAGCACATTGACGTCGTCGTGTTCCACGCCCTGGTGCGCGGAGTAGGTGTCGTGGCACATGCCAGCGCGGATGCCCGGGAGTTTGTTCGCGGCCACGCTCGCGCCCACGCCGCTGCCGCAGATCAACACTCCGCGCTCCGCTTTTCCTTCCAGCACCGCCCGGCCGACCGCCTCCGCGAAGTCCGGATAGTCGGAGGGATTTTCGTTGAACGCGCCAACGTCGAGCACATCATGTCCCAGCGCTCGCAGCATGTCGCCTATGGTGACCTTCAACTTAAACCCCGCATGATCGGAGCCGACCACGAGTTTCATTGCGCGTTCACTTTCCCAATATGGATTTGGCTGCAGCGACAACGGTGTCCGCGCTGAATCCGAATTTTTTCAGCAAATCCTTTAGCGGGGCGGACGCCCCGAAACTACGCATCCCGATGATTTTGCCCTTCGGGCCGGTGTACCGCTCCCATCCAAACGTGGAAGCCATTTCGATGGAGACGCGCGCCGTTACATTCGCCGGTAGAACGCTTTCCTTATACGCCGCATCCTGTTTCTCGAAAATCTCCCAGCAGGGCATGCTCACCACACGCGCCTTGATGCCTTCCCCTTTCAGCTTTTCATACGCGTCCACGCAGTGCGTGACTTCGCTACCGCTGGCCATCAAAATCACATCGGGCTTTCCGCCGCCGGTATCGGCCAATACATAAGCTCCTTTTGCCACTCCCGAGGCGGGCGCGTACTTTGTGCGGTCGAACGTCGGCATCGCCTGCCGCGTAAGCACCAGCGTGCATGGCCCGTGCGTGTGCTGCATAGCGATCTTGTAGGCTTCAACGACCTCGTTCGCGTCGCCGGGCCGCAAGACCGTCATATTCGGCATCGCGCGCAAGGATGCCAATTGCTCGATGGGCTGGTGAGTGGGCCCGTCTTCTCCCAGGCCGATTGAGTCGTGCGTGAAAATATAGATCGCCGGAATCTCCATCAAAGCTCCCAGCCGTATCGCCGCCCTCATGTAGTCGCTGAAATTAAAGAAGGTCGCGCTGAAGGCGCGCAGCTTGGAGAGCGTCATGCCGTTGACGATGGCGCCCATGGCGTGTTCGCGCACGCCGAAATGCACGTTGCGCCCGTGATATTCGTGAGGGTAGAAATCGCCCGCCCCTTCGAACGTCAAATTGGTTTTGTTGGACTTGGCCAGATCGGCGGAACCGCCTACGAGCCAAGGGATATTCTTCGCCAGCGCGTTCAGAGTTTTTCCTGAGGATTCCCGCGTGGCCATCCCTTTGGCGTCCGCAGGAAAGCTCGGCAAATCCTTGTCCCAACCTTCGGGCAATTGACCGTTCTGCATGCGGTTCAATTGATCGGCGAGCTGCGGGAATTGCTTCGAGTATTCCGAGTATTTCGCAGTCCACGCGCTGTGTGCATCCGCTCCGCGCTTGCCTACGCCATTCTTAAACTGATCGTAGACGCCATCCGGCACGAGGAACTTCGCATCTTCCGGCCAGCCGTAGTTCTGCTTCACGAGCTTGACTTCGGCTTCTCCCAGCGGCTCGCCATGAGCTTCGTAGGAATCCTGCTTGTGCGGCGAGCCATACCCAATGTGGCTGTCTACGACGATGAGCGTGGGCCGGTCCTTTGTCTTGAGGAAAACGTCGTAGGCGCGCCCGAGCATCATCAAATCGTTCGGATCCGCGACCCGCGTGACGTTCCAGCCGTAACCCACGAAGCGCGTCATCACGTCTTCGCTGAAAGACCACTCCGCGGGCCCGTCCAGCGTCACGCGATTGTTGTCGTAGATCCAGCACAGATTCGAGAGCTTCAGGTGACCCGCGAGTGAAGCGGCCTCGCAGCACACGCCTTCCATGAAGTCTCCGTCACCGCACATTGCGTACACGTTGAAGTCAAAAATGTCGAAGCCCGGGCGGTTAAAATTCTCCGCCAGCCACTTGCTGGCAATGGCCATGCCGACGCTGTTTGCCGCGCCTTGGCCCAGTGGCCCGGTTGTCGTCTCCACGCCGGCGGTGAGGTGAGACTCGGGGTGTCCCGGCGTCCGGCTGTCAATCTGTCGAAACCGCTTGATCTCTTCCATCGGTAGGGAGAGTTCGTTGGTTGGCTTTCCCTGTGAATTTACGGCCCGGACCCCTGCCAGATGCAGCGTGGCATAGAGCAGCATCGAAGCATGCCCGGCCGAGAGAACGAACCGGTCGCGATTGGGCCACGTGGGGTCCGCGGGATCGTAACGAAGATATTTTTGCCAAAGCTCATAGACCACCGGCGCCAAACCCATCGGCGCGCCGGGATGGCCGGAGTTTGCCTGTTGTACAGCATCGATGGCCAGCGTTCGAATGGTATTGATGCTAAGAAGGTCGAGGTCCAGCTGTGTCTTCGGCTGACTCACATTCGCTCCTGGTGCGGGCAGGAGGTCACCCGCGGAATCCGGTCACGTCTTAGATGCACCACGCTAAAGCACGGGTCCAGGGATTTTACGATAAAACGGAACAGCTTGTTACGCGAATGTCGGCCGGAGAGGGAGGGGGCTCGCGAGGGGATGAGTAAATCTACTCATTGAGCCCGCTTGCCGTACATGCTACTTTTTCTTATCTGCCCTGCCCGGGTGGCGGAATGGCAGACGCTGAGGACTTAAAATCCTCCGGGGATTTTTCCTCATGTGGGTTCGACTCCCACCCCGGGCACCAGTCTTTCGTTTTATTTTGAATCAGTTCCCGCGTTCCGTATTGGCGCCGTAGGTTTCAGCAAGCGGAGAACAGCCCGCGTATCGGGGCGTGCGAGAAAAAAAGAACGGGCGGAACTGCCCGTTGCTTCCTTCATTGGCAGTTCCGCCCTTGGCTTTCCGGAGATGGAACTCGTGACCCTCTCTGGTTCCTTCCGCGACGGCCTTAACCACCCGCGTGCCTTCAGCCCCGAACGGTCAGAACCGGGCACTGCGCTTTCACCACCACGTTATAGGCAATCGTCGCCGGCACATGTCCCGCCAGGCTCTTCCTCGGCTTTGCGCCCATCACAATCAGGTCTGCATTTGTCTCACGAGCCATCGTGAGGATCTCTTCCGCGGCCTCGCCAAACGAAGCGCGGAATTCAGGCTTGCACCAATTTTCCGCACCTGCCGGGACCAGTTTCTTCAGGTTCGCTGTGTGAAACTCCCGTTGCCGCCTCACGCCTTCTTCTGTGAACGCCGTGGCTTCCTGAATTACATGCAGCATGGTCAGCCGGGCATTGTGCTCTTCCGCCAGGGAGAAGGCATACGCCGCAGCCTTCTCCGCGCCCGTCCCGAAATCGGTGGCGAAGAGAATGTTCTTCAAATCCGTTTCCTTGGGGGTCTCACCCTTGACGTGCGGGCCCACGGTCATTACCGGGCAACTTGCCTGACGGAAGATTTCTTCGGCGACCGAGCCGATCAGCACCTTCTGGACTTTTCCGCGGCCATGCGTTCCGCTGATCAGCAGATCGATTTCATTCTTCTCAATCATTCTTTCGAGCACCGGCCAAACGTTGCCTTCTTCGAGAAGCACCTCATGGGGGATGCCGCGCAGCTTGCCGGAGACCAGAATGTCGGCGATGCCTTGTTCCGCGGTCTGCCGCACCTTTTCATACGTCGCCTGGGCGAGCGCCGGTTCGGCGTAGAGGAAGGGATCTGGCGTGATGATGTGCGCCAAGTAGATTCGCGCGTCATAGCGTCTCGCCAATGCCAGCGCGTAATCCAGAGCGCGCTCCGATTCCGGCGAAAAATCCGTGGCCACCAGTATCTTTGTCAGAGACACTTTCTTCTCAACTGCAACTTTTTCCTTGGGCTCCATCACCTGTGTCATAAATCCTCCTTCTACTTAGCTCTCTGGGATCCTCGATCGGTGGGTTCGCTCTTTTATAGACACACTAGAGAGTGCACGTGCGGTTCCAAAGGAAACAGGTGGGAAAGTGAAGCAAACAAAAAGGATAATTAGCTTTGGCGTGACCTCAGTGCGTGATTGCGTGCATTGCCGCAGGCTCTTGCGCCAGAAAACCATTTATTTGTTGCGTTATTTGAAAAATCGCGTGGCTTTCCTGAACAAAACAAGACAGCGGCGAGCGCTGGTTGCGGCCCCGCACTTCTTCTCGCTTGGGCCATCGCATCTCAAACCCCGACGTTCGGTGCGATCCGCGCTCCGCCGCTGTCTGACTCAATACCGCCGAGCTTTTGCCATCTTCCGCGCAAACTCTGTGGGCGTCCCAATTAACGCCGTATCCTTTCGAGCCATCACCGCATGCCCGCCGTCGCAAAAGGGACGCCCACCGCTCAGAGGGCAGACAATCGCTCCATTGCCTTCCCCCTTAGCATTCCCTCTTCATGCATCCGGTGTTCCACTCCTGAATCCTGCGGCCTCTTAGTATTCTGTTCATTTGCAATAACTTAGGGAGAGCCCCCGGCACTGGGAGTGGGCCCGTTCCTCAATTGGAACAGCGTTCCTGAGTCTTTTCGCGCTGAACTTCGATTTCTGACCCATTTCGGCGCAGCGCCGTGCGCCTGATGACCATTTTCGCAAGGCCGGATAGAGAATTCTGAGGTGCAAAAAGGCTCGGTTCGAAGGAGGCAATCCGGTGGGGTTCCGG
>Ga0187818_10000717_pt1 | contig 12421 bp, 10 predicted proteins | sample NC_wetland_sal_i_14_FD_130581 | JGI IMG/M metagenome (GOLD analysis project Ga0187818, IMG submission 130581) | Wetland sediment microbial communities from Neuse River Estuary, North Carolina, USA - SO4_3 | ecosystem: Environmental > Aquatic > Freshwater > Wetlands > Sediment | place: USA... | reverse complement strand
TCGAGAATCCAGGTGTTGCCGTGGGGGATGAAGACGGCGTGCAGACCTGCGGCGAGGGCGGGGTTGATGTCAGACTTCGGGCTGTTGCCGACCATCCATGTGGTGTCCGCCGGAAGGGCGTACTTGGAGATGGCGGAACGGTAAGTCGATTCGTCCTTCTCGGCTACGATCTCGACGGCGGAAAAATATTCCTTCAATCCCGATCGCTCGACCTTTCCGGATTGCTCGGCGGGGTTTCCTTTGGTCATCATGATGAGGTGGTGGCGCTCGCCGAGATACTGCAGGGTCTCGGGCACGCCGGGGATAACTTCGATGGGATGATCGGCGATCTGGTGGGCAAAGCTGCGAATGCGTTCGTGCAACTCGGGCATGACCGGATCGACGGAAAGCTTCTCAAAGGTTTCAACCAGCGAATGCGCGAAGCTGTGCAGGCCGTAGCCGTGCTTGACGATGGAATCCCGCTCGACGTCGTTGAGCACCAGGCGGACCATCTCGGGCGAGTATTCGCGGTGGTTGAGGAACGAAATGAACTTCGCAATCGCCCGTTCGAAATAGATGTTGTTTTCCCAGAGCGTGTCATCGGCATCGATGAGCAGAGTCTGGGCGCCATTCTCCCCACGCATGTATTCATGATAACGGCTCCGGAGCGGATTCGCGGCTTTGATAGACTTGTGTCCGTATGAAGAACGGTCAGATCGAGAACTGGGGCATTAAGAACTGTAATTATTTCTTAACGCAGTATGGGCCTGTTTTATTTTTCATTCTGCTGATGTCAAGTTTCGGCGCGGCACAGCAGAAGAAAACCTGGGTGATGACGGGTTCGGCGGCGAAGGGGGGCGCCGAGGCAAATTTGAAGGTCGCGCCTGACCTGGAGCGCCGCGTTGCCAGATTTCGGCGCGTCCAAATGCCGTTCCGGACGGCGGGTCTGAGCGCTCGCGAGCAGCAACTCGTTCGCAAACTGGTGGAGGCGTGCGGCTACCTGGAAAGTATCTACTGGCGGCAGAGCGATCCCGAGGGCCTGACGCTGTACCAGTCGCTGGCCTCGAGCCGGAACCGGCGCGATATGCAATTGCGACGCTATTTGTGGATTAACGCCTCGCGCTTCGGCCTGATTGACCAGAATCAGCCGTTTGCGGGGACGGAGGCTATGCCGCCGGGGCGAGGGTTTTATCCGGCGAACCTGACGCGCGGTCAGGTGGAGCAATACGTCAAGGAGCATCCGGAGCAGCGGGCGGCGATCTACGATCAATTCACGATCGTGCGGTGGCATCAGGGAAAACTGGAGGCCGTTCCCTACCGGATTGCGTTCCGCGCTTTTCTGGAGCCGGCGGCCAAAGCTCTGCGGGCCGCGGCCAGGCTCAGTGATGATGCTGCTTTCGCGAAGTTCCTTCGGCTGCGGGCCGATGCGCTGCTCAGCGACGATTACTTTGCGAGCGACCTGGCATGGCTGGAGTTGAAGAATCCGAAATTCGACGTCATCTTTGCGCCCTATGAAACTTATCTGGACGGACTGCTGGGCGTCAAAGGATCGTATGGCGCGGCGGTGATGGTGCGCAACGAGCGCGAGAGCAAGAAGCTGGAGCTGTTTCAAAAATATGTGCCGGAAATTCAAGACGCACTGCCGCTTGCGCCGGAAGATCGACCGTCGAAGCATGGCCTGCAGACGCCGATGGAAGTGATGGATACCCCATTTCGAGCGGGAGACCTGACGCACGGGTACCAGGCGGTGGCCGACAATCTGCCGAACGATCCGCGAGTGCATGAGCAGAAGGGCAGCAAGAAACTTTTCTTCAAGAACTTCATGGACGCGCGGGTGAACTACGTCATCTTGCCGGTCGCCCGCAAGCTGATGGAGCCAGAGCAAGCGGCGAAAGTCTCGGGCGAAAGTTATCTGCTGGCCACGATCATGCACGAGATCTGTCACGGACTTGGTCCAGCGTTTGCGCGGACATCGTCAGGCAAATCGGCGGGCAAAGTCGATATCCGGGAAGCGCTCGGTCCGGCCTTCAGCGGCCTGGAAGAGGCAAAGGCTGACGTGACCGGGATGTTCGCTTTGAAGTGGCTGGTGGATCACGACGCGCTTCCGAAAGAAAAGGTGGAGGAATATTACGCATCGTATGTGGGCGGACTGTTTCGCACGGTGCGCTTCGGGACAGCCGAGGCGCACGGTCAAGCGGAGATGATGGAATTTAACTATCTCTCGGAGCGCGGCGCGATTATTCGAAACGCCAGCGGCAGGTACGCGATTGACTACGAGAAAATTCCCGGCGCGGTAGCCGATCTAGCCAAAGAACTGCTGGAGATCGAGGCCACGGGCGACCGCACGCGTGCCGAGAACTGGTTCAAGAAGTACGGCACGATGCCGGAGGAATTGAAGGCTTCCTTGAAAGCCGCGTCGGACGTTCCGGTGGATATTGATCCGGTGTTTTCGTTTGCGGAGAGGGTGAAGTAGCGGGCTGCGAGCTACGAGCCTCGGGCTACGAGCGAGCAACTGCAGATCCCTCGCTTCGCTCGGGATGACAATTCCTGAGAACTCTTAGTGGAACCCTAGACGGCGAGTGCTTGCCCGCTCGAAGCTCGCAGCTCGTAGCTCGAAGCCTTCCCCTACACCCACTCCACGCGCGGCGTCTGCGGAATGATGCCGGCCTTGTGCCCCATGTCGAGCAGGCGGCGCACGGCTTCGCGGCCGTCGTCGCCGTAGTCGAGGGTGCGCTCGTTGACGTACATGCCGACGAACTTATCGGCGAGCTGGGCATCGAGATCGCGGGCGAATTGCATGGCGTAGGCTAGCGCCTCTTCGCGATGATCGATGGCGTACTGAATGCTCTCGCGCAGCGCCTGGGTGACGCTGGCTATCGTTTCGGGACCGAGCGAGCGCCGGATGGCGTTTCCACCGAGCGGCAGCGGCAGGCCGGTGACCTTGTGCCACCACCTGCCGAGATCGACGACGCGGTGCAGCCCGGACTTGTCGTAGGTAAGCTGGCCTTCGTGGATGATGAGGCCGGCTTCGTGTTTGCCTTCGAGAATTTGCGGGATGATTTGATCGAAGGGAACGACTTCCACCTGAATGCCGGGCGCGAACAGTTCGAGCGCCAGATAGGCGGTGGTGAGCTTGCCGGGCACCGCGATCTTCCTGCGCTTGATTTCGTCTTGCGTGAAGGGGCGTGCGGAGACGAGCATGGGACCATAACCGTCGCCCACGCTGCCGCCGCACGACATCAGCGCATAGTCTTCCTGAATGTAGGGAAAGGCGTGGAATGAAATCGCGGTTACGTCGTAGACGCCTTCTTGCGCCTGGCGGTTGAGCGTCTCGATGTCGCAGAGGGTGTGCCTGAACTTCAGTCCCGGCACGCGAACTTTGTTCGTGGCCAGACCGTAAAACATGAAGGCGTCGTCGGAGTCCGGGCTGTGGGCCACGGAGATTTCGCGAACGGGAGAAGATACTGTACTCATAAGATTCTGTAATCCTGTTCTATCAACCTTGGTGCTGGAAAAATTCAGATTTCCGATGCCCAGCCCCTAAAGGGGCGGTTGATTTTGAAGACTAATGGCATCGCTGAAGCGATGCCCTGATACGAAACCCGAGTCTTTCAGCAGCTTTTCCTAGAGACGCAGATTGCCGCGTCTCCGGAGACGGGGCGAGCCCCGTCTTTACAGGGGGAGGAATTTGCGGCATCGCTAAAGCGATGCCCTGATACGAAACCACGTTCACCGCTGCGAAGAAATCTTTTGGCGCCAGCGAGCGGCGACGGCGGCGGCCATGAGCACCTTGATGACTTCCGCAAAAACGAACCAGTAGAGGCCCAGCTTGACCGCCAGAGAAACGGAGTGCGTGAGCACGGCAAGCCAGCTGAGTCCGCCAGCGAAGAGCACCAGTTCCGCAGCCAGGGCTGACAGCGCGGCCCATCCGAAACGGCGTGAGTTGTGCTCCGAGTTGCGCTCAAAGATCCAGCCCGCGACGAAAGCCACGAGCGGATAGGCCATGAGGAATCCACCGGTCGGGCCGAGTATCTGGGCAACTCCTCCGCCTAGAATTGAGGGGCTGAATACGGGTAGCCCGAACGCGCCCTCGACGAGGTAAAGCGAGAGCGCGGCGAAACCACGACGCGAGCCGAGGAGCAAGCCCACGGCAAGAACCCCGAAGTTTTGCAGCGTCAGCGGAACCGGCGTGAAGGGCAGCGGCACGGTCACACGCGCGCACAAGGCGACAAAGAGGGTGGCGCCGATCACGATGGCCGCCTGCTTCGGCCATTCCGTTCCCCAATCCTTTCCCCGAACCATGGACCGGGTCTGCTGGCCGAAAACATGGGCCGCTACTTTCGACATGACTTTCCTTTCTTCACGGCGGATGCCGTGGCGGATCAGGCCTCAGGCGGCGAGTGGTCGAGGCCGTCGGGTTCCGCTCTGTGGGCCGCCGAGCGCTTCATTTGCCGCCAGACCCGCATATAGAGCGCAAGCGCAACCGACACGACCACCGCGGCACTGACTCCCAGTATGAGGAACCACCAGAGCATCCGCACAACTTCATTAGGATAGCAGATGGACGGCGGCACACTTGTGCTCAGAATCACAGAATGAGAAGAGCGCTGGGCTACGGTCAGCCCTTTTTCGCGGGCTTGGCCAACGCTTTGCGCCGATTCTCAACATTCTGCGAGACGCGTTCCAGACGCTTGCGGGCCAGCTTCGACCCGGTGGCAACCTTCTCAATATTCGCAAACGCCTCGGGGTTGTTCATCTTTTCCCGAACTTCCTTCAAGAAGGGATGAATCTTGGCGAAAATGAAAAACATTTCGCCGCAAATGCCGGGCTGAAGGAAGAGCTCTTCGTTGACGGCACCGTGCAATACCAACGATGCGGCCATATCCCAGTAGCCGCCGACCTGGCGCATCCAGGCATTTTCCTGACTGGGGAATGCGTCAGCGACTTTCAGGACGTCGGCGGCGCTTTGCGGCCAGAATTCCGCCGTAAACCAGTTTCTTGCCTTGCGCATCTCCGCTTCGCGGCGGAGGTCGTAGAGTTGTAGAACCACCTGTGCATCGTGCGGAGTCGCTTTGTTTGCCATATTTTCACCTCGTGTTTTAGATTTTTAGTATCCCCCCGCGGAAGTCAGATCAGGGCTCAAACGCGTGGGCATTGAGCGTGTGAGAACTGGGCCGTCCCTCCGGGACTTGAGTCGTCACTCCACTTTACCCCGCGCTGAAGCCCTCCACCCCATCACGCCAAAACCGGGCGTGCTGGGGTCCCCGGCGCGGGGCTAAGCTAAGCGGCCCCTCCGGGGCTGGATCCCGGTACTCTGAAGAACGTTCTACACAGGCTGTAACGAGCCGGCTTCGCCTTCCACCGCGCGCTCGTAATCGCATTCTTTATTCGGGCACGCGATTACCAATCCGTCTTTGCGGATTCGTTCCACCAGGTACTCGTGTCCGCAATCCGGACACTTCTCGGGGATGGGCTTCGCCGCGGAGGTGAACTTGCACTTCGGATAGTTTCCGCAGCCATAAAAAGTGTTGCCCTTGCGCGCGCGTTTTTCGACGAGTTCGCCTTCTTTGCACTCGGGGCACTTCACGCCGATGAAGTTCTGCTTCACATATTTGCATTCCGGATATCCGCTGCACGAGGTGAACTCGCCGAATCGGCCGTGCCGTAGGATCATGTTGCGTTTGCACAGTGGGCAGATTTCATCGAGCGGAATGTCGGGCACTTTCTTGCCCTGATCGAGCCGCCGCGTCGTCTTGCAATCGGGATAGCCGGTGCAGGCCATGAACTGGCCGAAGCGCCCGCGCTTCAGGACCATGACGCGGCCACAGTTTTCGCAGTATTCCTCCTGCGCCGTCTCCTGCAAGTCGGCCGAGTCGAGGTCGGGCAGATTGATGGGATTTTCCTTGGTGAACTTGCAGGTGTCCGGGTTTTCCTTGTCGTAGGTGCTGCAAGCATAGAACGAGCCGTGCTTGCCCCACTTGATGACCAGCGGCGCGCCGCAGAGTTCACACTTTTCGTCGGTGGCTTTCTCCATACGCTTGATGTTTTCCATGTGCTTCTCGGCGTATCGGAGATCCTTGGCGAACTTCTGATAAAACTCGGTGAGCGCGTCGTGCCCCGTCTGCTTGCCTTCTTCAATCTCGTCGAGCTCTTCTTCCAGGCGCGCGGTGTATTGGAAGTCGAAAATATCCTTGAAGTTCTCGACCAGCAGATCGGTGACGACCAGGCCGATTTCGGTGGGCACGAACTTGCCGCCGATTTTCTGCGCGTACTGCCGCTCCTGGATGGTGCTGAGAATCGTCGCGTAAGTGGAAGGGCGGCCGATGCCGCGCTCCTCGAGTTCCTTCACCAGTGAAGCTTCGTTGAAACGCGGAGGCGGCTCGGTGAAATGCTGCTCGGGGAGGAGAGACTTCAGCGTCAGCTTCTGCCCGGCTTCGAGCGGCGGGAGTTTGTGCTTCAGTTCCTCGTCTTCTTCGTCCTTGCTGTCCTTGGATTCTTCATAGACCTTGAGGAAGCCATCGAACTTCGGCACTGAGCCGGTGACGCGAAACTGGAAGACCTCGTTACCAGACTTGGCATCGATGTCGACGGTCGTCTGATCGAATACGGCGGGGTTCATCTGTGAGGCGACGAAGCGCTGCCAGATCAGCTTGTAAACTTTGAATTCGTCTTCCTGCAGATATTTCTTAACCTGGTCGGGATGGCGCGCGGCCGAAGTCGGGCGAATGGCCTCGTGCGCCGCTTGCGCTTCTTTCTTTTCCTTATATGTATTGGGAGAAGCGGGCAAATAGTTGGCGCCGTACTCGCTGGTGATGTACTCGCGAACCTCGGCGATCGCCTCGGCGGAAACGCGGGTCGAATCGGTGCGCATGTAGGTAATCAGACCGACCAGGCCCTCGTCGCCGAGTTCGACACCTTCATAGAGGCGCTGCGCGATCATCATGGCGCGCTTCACGCTGAAGCGCAGCTTGCGGGAGGAATCCTGTTGCAGCTTGCTGGTAGTGAACGGCGGAGTGGCATTGCGCCGCCGTTCCTTCTTTTCCGCTGAGCGGACAAGCCAATCGGCGTTTTCGAGCGCCAGGCGGATTTTTTCCGCTTCCTCGCCGTTCGTGATCTCGATTTTCTCTTCGCCCTTGCCCAGGAAGCGGGCGTCGAATGTCGGAGGCTTATTGGCGGCGAGATGGGCGTCGATCGTCCAGTATTCTTTTTTCTCGAAGGCTTTGATTTCGCGTTCGCGATCGACGATCAAGCGGAGCGCGACAGTCTGCACGCGTCCGGCGGAAAGGCCGCGGCGGACTTTGTCCCATAAAAGAGGAGAGACCTGGTAGCCCACGAGGCGATCAAGCACACGGCGGGTCTGCTGCGCGTCCACCAGATTGCGGTCGATGTCGCGGGGATGCTCGAACGCGGCCTTTACGGCGCGTTGCGTGATTTCGTTGAAGGTCACGCGGCGGATGCGCTCGCCATCGCCCTTCTGTTCCCCCTTCGCCTTGGCGTCGCCTTTTGTCTTGCCTTTTACCTTAGTCTTCTTCTTTTTCTTGCCGGACGCGTCGCCGAGTTCGTCGGCGAGATGGGCGGCGATGGCTTCGCCTTCGCGATCCGGGTCAGGGGCAAGGTAGATGGTGTCAGCCGAGAGGGCCAGCTTCTTCAGCTTGGCGAGAATCTTTTCTTTTCCGGGGATGACGACGTATTCGGTTTCGAAATCGTTTTCGACGTCGACGCCCAGACTGCTCTTGGGCAGGTCTTTCACGTGGCCGAAAGAAGCATCGACCGTGAATCCCTTGCCCAGATACCTCTGGATAGTTTTCGCCTTAGCCGGCGATTCGACAATGACTAGACCTTTGGACAATGGTTCCTCAGTATGGCGGCAATGGAATTGAAGCTAGCACGAATGTGTGAGTTGCAACAACTGTGCGGGCCGTCGGCTCCTGGCTCTTAGCTTTTGGCTCTTGGCTTTTAACCCCTTGTCACTGGGCCTGAATCTTTTCATCCGGTGGGTGACTCCTCAGTTTGTGCGATAGTGATGACATCATGCGCATGATTGTTCCTAAATTAGAATCCAGGCCTTGATAGGCTTTCGCGTCGAGCAGACCCAAGTCTCGCGCCAGCAAGAGGTGATAAGACAACTCTGCCCCCGAACCCATTGCAATCTGGATGAACCTGCCCATCTCTCCATCAGATCTTCGACCACCACCTTCAGCAAGATTCGCGGCAATCGATGCCGAAGCACGACGCATTTGACTGGTCAGCCCAAACCGTTCGTCGTTGGGGAACGCTCTCGTGTTTTTGTAGATAGCCAAAGTCAGCAAATGTGCCTTTTCCCAAACGACCAGATCCCGGTAGTTCCTCATAAGTGCCTCCGCAGTGAAGCGAAAAGCTAACAGCCAAGAGCCAAGAGCTAAGAGCTAAAAGCTTTTCACAAAATTCTTCCCTGGCAACTGCCGTATCTTCCCATTCAGCTCCAGTTCGAAGAGAGCGGCGAAGATTTCGGAGGACGACATTTCGTTTTCCAGCAATTCGACCAGCTGATCGATGTGCGTGGATTCATCGGCCTTGAGCAACCTGAGGATCTTTTTTTCGTGGGGCGAGCTGACTTCGTCCGGGAATAGAGATGCGGTTTCCGGTTCGGGAGATTCATTCTGCATGGCGCCAAGCACGACCTGCACGTCGGCTGGAAGCTCTTCCCAGACGTCTTCCCAAGTGGCGACGAGCTTCGCGCCCTGCTTGATCAGCGTGTTCGGGCCCCAGGAATTCTTGTTGGTCACGTTGCCCGGGACGCCGTAAACGTCGCGGTTTTGCTCGAGGGCGCAGCGGGAGGTGATGCGCGTGCCGCTATATTCCGCGGCTTCCACCACCAGCACGCCGGCCGACATGCCGCTGATGATCCGGTTGCGAATGGGAAAATTCTGCGGTGTGGGAGAGGTTCCGACCGGGAACTCGGTGATCAGCGCGCCACCCAGGGCCAGGATTTGTTCCGCGAGCCGCGTGTTTTCCCGGGGGTAGATCACGTCAATTCCGGTGCCGAAGACGGCGACGGTTTTTCCCTTGGCTGCGACCGCGCCGCGATGCGACGCGGTATCGACGCCGCGCGCTAATCCACTGATGATCACCAGTCCGCGAGCGGCGAGGTCGGTGGAGAGGCGCTCGGCCATGCCGCTGCCGTAGGGCGTTGGATGACGCGTCCCCACCATCGCAATGCCCGGCTGCGCCAGCACCTCGACGCTTCCTTTCACGAACAGGATTACCGGCGGGTCGTAAATTTCCTTCAGCCGCGACGGATATTCGGGATCGCTGAGAGAAATAATTCTTGCGCCTGCCTCAACCGCCTTCACGCATTCCTGCTGTGCGAGTTCGAGCGACTTGCCCGTGGCCAGCGATTGCGCGGAAACGGCGCGCATCCCCGTGGCTTCGAGTTCGGTTAGGCTGGCATGGAAAACGCGCTCGGCGGTGCCATAGTGCTCGATCAGTTTGCGAATGCGCGTGGGACCGAGTCCTAGAGTCAACGCGAGCGCGAGCCAGTAGGTGCCCTGGTAAGAAGCTGGGTTGGGGGCGGCAACGGCGACATTGGGCATATGGCGTGACCCTAGCCTCAGGCGGAAAACCCTGTCAAGGATGGCCCTCACATCACTTTTGGTAGAATTCGTAACTTGAAGAGCCGGTTAAAGATTTCGGCCATTTCCTACCTGAACACGGCGCCTCTCCTGTGGGATTTTGAGCACGGCCAGACAGGCACGGGCCGAGTTACGGACAGTGATTTTGATATTTCCTACACCATCCCTTCGGCCTGCGCCGAAGCTCTCAGTGCGGGAACGGCCGATATTGGCATCATTCCGGCAGCGGCTTATGCCACGGTCCCGGATCTCGTCATCATTCCCGACGTGGCGATTGCGGCGCGGCGCGCAGTGCGCTCGATCCTGCTGGTGAGCAGACAGCCCCAGGGGTCGTTAACAAAAGATTCGTTAACAAAAGATCAGTTGGGCGAGCAGGTGCGCACTGTGGCGCTCGATACTTCTTCGATGACGTCGGTGGCGCTAGCCAAGATTCTGTTTGCCAAATGGCTGGGCGGAGCGCGCGACTATAAGCCGATGGCTCCCGACCTCGATGCCATGCTCCGCGCGTGCGATGCGGCCCTGCTCATCGGAGACCCCGCGCTCCAGGTTGACCGCAAGCGCTACTTCACTCTTGACCTGGCCGAGGAGTGGGTAGCGCGCACAGGAAAATCATTCGTCTTCGCCTTCTGGGCGATTCGGAAGCAAGCGCTGGCCGGACGAAACGCAGCAGCGATTGCGGAGGCCTTCCAGAAATCGCGCGATCATGGCCTGTCGCCGAAGAATCTGGAAGGTATCGCCCAATAGTGGGCGCCGCGCCTCGGCCTTACCGTCGAGGCCGTGCGGATTTACCTAACGCAGAACATCCATTATTATCTCGACCCTCCGTGCCTGGAGGGGCTGGAGCTTTACTACCGCCTGGGCGCGGAGGTCGGAGCGTTGCCGCGCGCGCCGGAACTGCGGTTTGTCTAGAACTCATCGTTTTCCGCGTCATGTCGTCTTTGGGTTGAGTCGAGCCTCGATCTTTTCCAGCAATGCAGCACCGGCTTCACCGGCATGGCTGGTAGAAAACTCGCTGCCCAGTTCGATGACCGGGAGTCTGGTGCATGCGTCCTGGTAGGCTTGCGGCTTGGCCGGGGAAGCGGTCATGTCGGGTCCTACCAGCAGGAGATCAAAATGCGTGACGCGCATCAGGATCATAGCGTCGCCCAGGCGGGTGCTGCTCTGGACATCGTATCCGGCGCCGCGCAGCATTTCGCGCAAGTAGGCGAGCACATCGGCATCGGAGTCCAGGCACAAAACGCTGTGGCCAGTGGAGACAGGCGTCTCGGCGCGGGCTCCGGGGCGGTAAAAAGCGACGACCGCCTTTTCCTCCGATTCGTGCGTTTCGAACACGGTCGTCAGGCGCGTCGTCTCCAGAACCTTGCGTACATGTTCCGGCACGTTGCAGAGCTTCAGTTCTCCGTGCGCCTGGCGAGCGCTGGTCAGGGCGCGGACCATCGTACCGAGGCCGCTGCTATCGATGAATCCAACCTCGCCCAGGTGCAGAACGATGGAGCGGCGGTCGCGCAACAGCCAGGCAACGTGCGCGCGCAGAGAATCGCTCTCGCTACCGGCAACAATCCGTCCGTTACAGCGCACGATGGTGACGCGTCCAACCTCGCGAGTGTCAAGGGACAGGTTCAATGGGCCTCCGATGCAGCTGGGATCGAGCCTGCGAAATCGCCACATTATATGCTGGGGGGCGCAAACTCGCCTCCACCGCCTCTCACCAGCTAAAATAGCAATTACTGTGGGGTAAAGAGGATGTCCCTGACCAAGCAGCAGGCTTTGGAGATGTTTCGGTCCGACGATCTGATCGGGATTGGCATGGAGGCGGACGCGGTGCGCCGCAAGATGCATCCCGAAGGCACCGTGACTTACATCATCGACCGCAACATTAATTACACCAACTTCTGCACGGAATATTGCACGTTCTGCGCGTTCTACCGTCCGTTGAAAGGACCGGCGGCCGCGGAAGGCTACATTCTCGACTTCGACACCATCTACGAGAAAATCCGCGAGACCGTGGAACTCGGCGGCACCGGCGTGCTGATGCAGGGCGGCTTGCATCCCGACCTCAAGATCGACTGGCATGAGCGCATGTTGAGCGGCATTAAGCAGCGCTTCCCGAAGATTCACCTGCACTGTTACTCGGCTTCTGAAATTCTTGCGATTGCCGAGTATAGCAATCTCAGCGTGCGCGAAACGATTCTGCGGCTGCGCGACGCAGGGCTCGATTCGATTCCGGGCGGCGGCGCTGAGATTCTTGACGATGAAGTCCGCTACAAAATCGCACGGCTGAAATGCCTGACCGCGGATTGGTTGGAAGTGCATCGCACCGCGCACCAGCTCGGCATGCGCACCACCGCGACCATGATGTTTGGCGTCGGCGAGTCGATCGAACACCGCATCAACCACTTGCAGTGTCTTTACGATTTACAGCAGGAGACGGGCGGGTTTACCGCGTTCATCCCGTGGAGCTTCCAGCCCGCCAACACCGCGCTCGGCGGACGCCACTGGGATGAGGCCACGGCGGTTGAGTATCTGAAGGTGCTCGCGATCTCGCGGCTCTATCTTTCGAATTTTCTGAACGTGCAGTCCAGCTGGGTGACGCAGGGATTGAAAGTCTGCCAGATGGGCTTGCGCTTCGGCGGCAACGACGTGGGCTCGGTGATGCTGGAGGAAAACGTCGTCCGGGCCGCGGGCGTGACCAACTGCACGACGGAAGAGGAGTTGCGCCGGATTATTCGCGACGCCGGATTCCGGCCTGCGCAACGGGATACGCTGTATCGACAGTGTTTTCTGAATTGAGTTCCGCGTAGGGACAACAGCCCCCGGCGGTCCGGCGAGGC
>Ga0187818_10000716_pt1 | contig 12436 bp, 8 predicted proteins | sample NC_wetland_sal_i_14_FD_130581 | JGI IMG/M metagenome (GOLD analysis project Ga0187818, IMG submission 130581) | Wetland sediment microbial communities from Neuse River Estuary, North Carolina, USA - SO4_3 | ecosystem: Environmental > Aquatic > Freshwater > Wetlands > Sediment | place: USA: North... | reverse complement strand
TTTCTAACATGCAGACACCGAGAGAAATCAGCGAGAACCGCGCTATGCATGGGATTGCCGTCGCCCTCCTGACCGAGGACCGCGACCACTTATCGGCACTGCAGACTCGTCTGGATGCGACCCAGCTGGGACGCGCGGTATTCAGCCAGGTCGGGTTCCCGGTGGGACCAACCGACGCGATCCTGCGGCAGCTGCAGGAGTCGCGCGCCGAAGTGGTGATTGTAGACGTTCCCGGACAGGACGCGCAGCGCGCCATCCGCGCCATCGAACTCATCCGCGCGACCACACAGATCGCCATCTTCGCGAACGGAGAGATGGCGCAGCCAGCCAATATTGTGGCCAGCATGCGCAGCGGCGCCGGGGAATACATAGACAATTCCGCCGGGGCAGAGGCTCTGCTGGAGGCGCTGACCCGCTTCAGTTCTACGCGCACGCGGACTCCGGGTGGTGGCGGCAAGGCGCGTATCTTCACGTTTCTTGGCGCCAAGGGCGGGTCGGGGTGTACCACGACCGCGGTCAACACGGCGGTGGCGTTGCAGCAGTCTCACGGGGACGTGGTTCTGGTGGACTTTGCGCCGATCGGCCACGCCGCGCTGCATCTCAATCTGCGGCCGCAATTTGGCGTGCCGGACGCGCTCGAGAACCTGCACCGCATGGATGTCTCGCTGCTCGACGGGCTCATGACGCCGACGCCCGAAGGTTTGCACCTGCTCGCCGGACCGCAGCAGCCGTATCCTACCGAACCCACGCCGGGCGAGCTGGCCCGGCTGTTCGATCTGCTGGTAAATCATTACCGCTTCGTGGTGGTGGACGCCTCCAGCCGGCTGGACCCGACTACGCGGCTGCTTTCCGATCTTTCCAACGCGGTGCTGCTGGTCACGCAGAGCGACGTGGTTTCGCTGTGGAGCGCCGGACGCATTCATGCTTTCCTGGAGGAAGGGACGGGACGCGATCGTCTGCGCGTCGTGCTGAACCGCTACAAGAAGATTCCCGGATTCACCGACGATGACGTCAAGCAGGTGACCAACTGCAAAGTTTTATGGAAGGTTCCCAATGCCTTCCACGCTGTTTCGCCGGCGATTGACCACGGCAAGCCGGTGGTGCTGCAGGACGGCCCTGAGATCAGCCGCTCGTATCGTGCGCTGGCGGCGGCGTTGGCCGAAGCCTCGTCGAATTCAGACGGGGGTCCCGATCTCGTCTACGGTACGGAAAAGGCGAGCAACAAGAAACCCGCCCCGGGCCGCCTGAATCTGTCGCCGATCCGCGCAGGAGAGTGAAGTTTTTCGGTTGGGGCAGAGAAAAATCTTACAACGCAGAGGACGCGGAGAACGCAGAGGGAATGCATGGGTCCCCTTCGGCTTCGCTCAGGGCAAGCTTTCGCTTCGCTCAAGATGACAGGTGGCACGGCTGAAGCCATGCCCTTCCCAAAACTACTTCTTACTTCCTCATGACCGGGGTCGGCGACGCTTCCTGCGGAAACATCTTGAACGCGACTTCCTGCGCATGGGACGTCGATTTCTTGTTCACGTCGGTTACATTCTCGGTCAGCGTGCCCTTGAGAACAAAATAGGCCTCATCTCCAGGATTTTTTCCCTCGCCGCGCTCGACCGTACCCTTAAAGTCGAATGACACCCCATGCACAATCTCAGTCGTAAAGTTCAGCTTGTTGCCCTCGAGCTTGCCGCTCTTGAAGAACTGGCCCAGGAACGCTCCTTTGTCGCTTTCACCATTTCCGAATCGCGAGACGAGCCCGGTGATGCTTCCGTCGTCTTCCACGGTCAGCTGTACAAATTCGCCTTCTTTCAGGAAGGCGTACATCCCGGAATAGGCCTTTTTAGCGTTCGACTGGGCTGCAGACTGCTCTGCGGACTTCGCCGGCGGAGCGGTTTGCTGCGCCACGGCCGTCGCCGAAAGAAATGCCGCGCCAATCGTGATTATGACGATCAGACCGAATCTTCTCATGACACTCACCTGCCCTTGTTCCAATCGTACTATGAGGCGGGATCGTTTAGATTTCTATCGCAGGTGAGGTTGTCGAGCTGCGCTCGACTGGACAGCCCTTTCGACGAGCTCAGGGCAAGCGAGGACGGATGTCCCCACATGGGCCGTACTCTGGCTTAGGCCTGAGCGGCTCGGCGTTTTTCCAGGGCCGCATAGATTGCGGGATCGGTGCAGACTTCGTAGTAGAGGCGGTCGGTCCAGCCCTGCACGGAAAAGTCGGCGGAATTGATGCGGGGGATGCGGCTCTCGCGCACCACGATTTTGCGGAAGATATCGTTGTCCACCGGCACGGTGGCGCTGAACAGGCGGTATTCAGCCTTATCTGAAGACGCCAGCTGAGCCGGCAGGCGCACCTTCAGCGGTTCCAGCGTGATTTCCTGCTGCAACTTGCGGAAAGCGGCTTCGTTCATGCGAATGCCGCCCAGGTTGAAGCTGACGACGACGTCTTCGGAGTTGCCATCCGCATCCATTTCCGCGGCCTGAAAGGCGTAAACGTGGAACATTCCGGCCACCGGCTCCATCACGCGGCGGGCGCGCTTGTTGCACGAGGAGAGGCGGTCGCTCTCGTTCAGCGCTTCGGAAATCATGATCTGATGCTCGCCGTCCATCAGGTAAAGCGGCGCCGATTCCTGCAGAGTAATGCCCACGCCCAATTCCAGTTGCGGGTTCCCCGAGCGCTGCATCAGTTCGTTGTACCCGCGGACAATCTCGATAATCTCGCGGGCCAGGACGCACATGCGGCTCACCGCCAGTCCGGGCTCGCCTTCGCGCTCCAGAATGGCCAGGATGATGGCGTCGCCTTCCAGAAAGACTTTCTGCGCGTTGTACTTGGCCAGCAGTTTGTTTACGGGATCGTAGAAATTCAGACTGAAGTACGACGCCGGGTTCAGGCCCTTGTCCATCATGATGCGGGTCAGGCGGGTCGAGTCGCGGACGTCGGCCTTGAGCACGACGTGGCGCAAGACGCGATCGGTGTCGGTTTTTTCCTGTTCCTCGGGAAGCAGAAACTCGTAGAGGGTGCCATTCACGCGCGACAGCTCCTGCAGACGCTCGTTGGGCACGAGGTTCACCAAATCCAGCGCGCCGTTCAGCGTCTCGAGTCTGCGCAAATCGCGATGATAGTGGAAGAAGTCTCCCAGAAACCGGGCTGCGACTTTGGCCCGCTCGGCGCCACGGCAGCTGGCGACTTTCGCCACGGCGGCATACAAGCTGTTGGGCGTGAGCTTGCTGTACTCCTGAATCATGCGCTCGACGCGGTCGCATTCGGTGCGGTCAATCAGGGCATTCTTCAACTGCTGCGGATTGACGCGTGGCGCATATTCGCTGAGCAAGGGCACGACATAGTACGAGGCGATCACGTTCTCCATGACGCGCTCGTCTTCGAGCAGCCGCACCCAGGCGGCCAGCCGCTCCTGCTGGGCTAGTCCGTCGTCGGAGCTCTCCGGCGTTCCCGTTCCCACCAGCAGGCGCGCATTCTCCGGCACATTCATCCAGGAGTCGATGGTTTCGGCGGTTATCTCCTCGCCGTACTGCGAACGCAAAAATACGGAGGCCACCTCGCGCAGCCGCCCGTACCGATCGGGATCGCGGTCCCAGTTACCGAGCATGACGTAGTGTTCGGCGCAGAGGTAGTCATCGCGGCCATCCTCGGACAACAGGAGGCGGTTCACGAACATCGGATAGGTGAGGAAGCCGGCATCGCCCAGGTCGGCGCCGAACAGCGAGCGGCGCATGCGCGCCAGCGTGCTCTTCTCGACTTCGCGTACGGTCTCGAAGATTTCCTGCCCGGCTTTGCGCAGGATGATCTTCTTGCGCACTTGAAACGCCGCCAGCCGCTCGCGGTACTCGTGCGCCTTCTGCTGGCGCATGTTGTCGTAGCTCTTGAGCAGCACGCGGCAGCGCTCCAGCACCTGCGCGAACTGCGCATTCATTTCGGTGCGAAGAAATTTCGTTACGGCCAGGCGCGCCAGAACGTCCAACGCGAGCTTGGATTCTTTTTTGGCGCGATTGAGCGAGCCTACCTGCAGCTCGGTCAGCAGCGATTTCCATTCTCCGGCATCGTGCTTCGGCTTGGCCGCCCTGCCTGCCAGATTCCGCAGCCACGACGGTCCTTGCCCCGGCGAAGCGGCCTCGGCCGCGAGCAATCCTTCCAACTCTCCATGGCGGGCGATCAGGCGCGCGATCTGCGCCCGCGCCGCGTCCATAAAGCGAGAGCTCAGCACCACGTCGTGGCGCAGATTGTCCACGCCCAGGGACAGACCTTCCAGCGAGACGCCAGGCGTGGCGGCAGCCAGATCGGGCAGCGCCGGCTTATCCGGCGCCCCGCCTAGTCGAAAGATAGGAATTCTCGGCATCCAGACAGGATTTCTGTTCGGAAGTTGCTGATTACAAACCTACATATCGAGGCTAGCATGGGGAGGAGGACAGCCCAAGTTACCGAGGTTATGGGGGGTGGCGGAATCTCGACGGCGCTCTGCTTTGCCGACTTTTGCGGCATTTCTTTGCGAGCGTTGCGGTAGAAGATCTTAAGACGCAGAGTACGCGGAGTTTTCGCAGAGGACGCAGAGAAAATCATCTGCAGGACTCGGTCGGCACATTTAGAAGCACATTCTGAAGGGAACAGCCAGGTTTTCTCAAGGGCCAGAAGCCCGCGATTCTTGGGCACGGGAACGGCCCGGCTGAAGCCAGGCCCTTTCAAGGCGCATTTCCGGATTGAGAAGAAAACGGCTCAAGAGAAAATGCCGCCTGGAAATCAGGCGGCATGGAGACTCCGTAGAACTGAGTAGAGGGCTAGTTGACGGTAAAGTCTGACGCGCTGGTTCCGGTTCCACCCGGTGTTGTGACTGCGATCGCCCCGGTTTTAGCGCCGTTCGGGACGATTGCGTCCACTTGCGAGTCGTTAACGACCTCGAAGCTGGTCGCATCGACTCCGCCAAAGGTGACTTTGCTCGTGCCTGTCAACGTCGTCCCGCTGATCTTGACCTCGGTTCCCACTGCACCACTCGTGGGAGTGAAGCTGGTGATCTTGGGCGCAATCGCCAGTGGTCCCTTGCTCGCACTTCCGCCAGCGGTGGTCACGAGGATCATCTGGCCGGTTTTAGCGGCGGCGGGAACCGTCGCTTTCACACTCGTATCCGAGACGACTGTAAAGGTCGCAGGCTTGCCGCCAATGGACACCGCCGAAGTTTGCTTGAGGCTGACACCGGTAATCGTGACCACGCCACCTACCGTAGCCGTGGCTGGCGAAAAGCCCTTGAATTGCGGCCTTACCAGAAAAATCTTGTTGCTCTTGTACGTACCGGTGAAAGTGGAGACGGTCACAGTCCCGGTCAATGCTCCGTTTGGAACGGTCACCGTCATGTAGGTATCGGAGACGTTGTCAAAGGTGGCCTTGACTCCGTCGAAAGTAACTCCCGTTGCGCCGGTGAAGCCCTGGCCGAGGATGTCGATCGACTTGCCGACCGGACCGTAATTGGTGACAAGTTCCACGAATGGAGCCAGACCGTCTCCCGCCGTGTAGATCGTGCCATAGTTCTTGCATCCCGAAACAAACGGGCTGCAGCCGACCGGTGTAGCGCCGAAGAATGCTCCGCTGGTGTCTTGCATCAATCCCCATGGGCCGGAACCGTCGGTGGCGTCGCCAAACTCGTGGAGAGTGGTCAGAGCACCTGTTGGAGTAATCTTGAAAACGGTGCCGCAGCCGGACACACAGCCCATACCGCCGAAGGCCGCGATCCCGTAGAAGTTCCCATCAGCGCCCAGAGTCACTCCGGAATCGATGTATGAACCCAGGTTTCCCGCAGTGAAGTAGTCAAAGCTGTGCACGGTGGTCAGCTTGCCGGCGAGCGTGAGTGCGAAGAGAATGCCGTCGTTGTATTTCCCGCCTCCAATGGTTGTGCCGTAGAGGCTGCCATTGGCGCCTTGCACCAGCGGACCGCCCGGAAACGTGCCGTCCGCACAACTGGTTAGTTGGCAAAAGCCGTAGAGCTTGGTTCCTTTGCCGGCGGGAGTAATTTTCCAGATGTTGCCGTCGCTGTATCCATCTCGCCCGGAGTCGGTGAGGTAGAAGTTGCCGTCGCTCGCCTGCATGAGCCCGTTAGGACCGTAAACGGTGAAGGTGGGGTAAAGCCACAGAACGGTCTCTTTACCGGCCAAAGTGAGCTTGAACACACCGCCGGAAACCGATCCATAGAGGTTCCCGTCGGTGCCTTGGATCATGGAAACGCCTTCCGTTGGGTAATAGCCGTCCGCGCAACCGGAAAGAGAACAGAAGCTGTAAACGACCGACAGCGCACCAGCGGGCGTGATTTTGAAAACCTCGCCGTAACCATGCGCCCCGCCGCGATACGTCGTGCCGTAAAGATCTCCGCCGATGACCAGCGTCAGGCCTGCTTGCGGGTAGGCGCCATCCGGGCAGTTGAGCTCCTTGCAAAAATTCCATACCGTAGTCAGCGTCCCAGAGGGGCTGATCTTGAACACGGTTCCATAGCCGTACGCCCCTCCGTTTGTTGCAGTTCCGTAGAGCTCTCCGTCGATTCCTTGGACCAGCGTCATCTCGGTGGGATTAGCGCCATCGGATCCATTGAAGAACACAAGATTCTTGAAAGTGGCAGCCGACGCAATCGTGGTGACAACACAGAGCAAAGCCAGCGGCAGGGATGTTCTCGCCGCTAAAACCAGACCGGCAAAACGTCTTTGGTTTCCTCTTTCGAGGCACAAGTCTGCAATCCGTTTCATCTCAGAACCCCCTGTTTGAAATTTCTCGCTTAGATGACGGGTCCCCGACCTAGGCCCCCACACCACACAGTTTGGCAATACCCACACCGCCGCACGATCGGTGAGAATGTTCGACCTAGGCACCTACCGCGTCGGCCCCGTAGTCTGCACAATTCGGCCGGCAATGTCCTGACGGAATTCTTAAGAATTCTAAAGAGGGCTAAGTCAAATGCCTGCCAACACTTCGGCCCGTAAGGAGGATGAGGTTTCTGGGAGCCAGTGGCGGTTCGCCGACTGCGAACTCGAGGAAATCAGCCGCCAGTTGCGCGTGCTGCGGCGCCGTCGTTGAACTGGAATCGAAGCGGTTAGAAGTTCAAAGCCTGCTATTTTTGAAACACGCTGATTGGCGACTCGTCTACTGCTGGCTCTTCACTCGCGCTGCCTGAAATTCATCGCCTTTTTGCCATTCAATCAGTTTGGGCAGGCTGGCTGCTTGCCAGCCCAGGGCGAATCCGAATCGCGCCATGGCGGAGTCGCCGGTGAAGTCCATCTCGGGATGGTACTCGTCACTGGGCTGGTGATAATGCTTCTCGACGTACTCCTGTTCCTGTGCCAGCCCCCATGATTCAGGATGTCCCTTGTACTTCATGCCTTCGTTGATCGAAAAGGCGGGAATGCCTACCCGCGCCATGCTGAAATGATCGGAGCGGTAGAAGTGTCCCGCCTCCGGGCGCGCATCGGGACGGATGGCCAGCCGGAACTCCCTGGCCATGGCTTCGACCACGGGATAAAAAGTCGTACGTTCTGCTCCGGACACTTCCACTTCCTCGGGCGCTCCCAGGGGCTTCACGTCGTCGTAATTCAAATCGAGGGTGATCTTGGACGCGGGAATGGGCGGATGCTTCGACAAGTATTCCGACCCGAGCAGTAACTGTTCCTCGGCGGTGACGGCGGCGAAAAGAATGGAGCGGCGCGGGCGCTGTGCCGCTGCTCCAAAAGCGCGCGCCAATTCCAGCAGGATGCCGCAGCCGGTGGCATTGTCGTTGGCGCCGTTGAAAATGTTGTCGCCCGGCATGTCGGGACGGATGCCGAAGTGGTCATAGTGCGCGGTGTAGATGACGGCTTCGTCAGCTACCCTGCGATCGGAGCCGGGCAGGATGGCCAGCACATTGTTGGATTCGAAATTCCGGACTTTGCTGACCATGTGGGCTTGAAGCTTCGTCCCCAGATTCAGGGGACGAAACTCGCGCGACTGCGCATCTTTGATCATTTTTTCCAGATCGGCCCCTGAGGCCGACGCCAGCCTTCTGGCCACGTCCAGATGAATCCACGAAGCCACCTTGAGCGCTGGTCCCTCGAGCTTGAGGAAGGACTTCTCCCCGGAATTCGAGTTCCGCACCACTTCCCAGGGATAGCTCGCCATGTCTTCCTTGTGGATGAGAAGCACTCCCACCGCGCCCTTGCGCGCGGCCTCTTCGTACTTGTATGTCCAGCGGCCGTAGTAGGTGAGGGCCTTGCCCTTGAAGAACTTGGGATCATCCGACGGCGGCTCGTTCACCAGCATCAGCAGGACCTTGCCGCGCACGTCCACGCCCTTGAAGTCGTCCCAGTTGTACTCGGGCGCTTCGATGCCGTATCCCACGTAGACAATGTCGGCATCCACATCGGACTGAGCTTGCTGGGTCTGGTCGTAGGCTACGTAGTCATCGAGCGGCTTCAGATTCATGGTCTCGCCCCGCCTGGGGACGAGAGAGAACTGGGTTTCGGGCAGAGGCGTGATGCCGACCAGGGGAACTTTCTGCATGTAGGTGCCGTGGTCGCCGGCCGGTTTCAGTCCGTATTCGGCAAACTGTGTGGCGATGTATTCGGCCGCGATGTCGCCGCCGCGCTGGCCGGTTCCGCGGCCCTCCAGCAGATCGTGGGAGAGATAGCGGACGTGCCAGCGAATGTGTTCGGGACTGATGGTCGCCAGGGCGTTATAAGCCGCACCGGGCAGCCTGATCGATGGTGATCTTGATCCCCCGGCGCCGGCGGCCCCACCTTCGGCCCAGACGGGTAGACTCAGGCAAAGCGTCAGACACGCGGAGATAGTTCTCGCCATTCCTTGCATTGGCAGGCGTCCTCTCCCAACAAAGCGGCGCTAGTTGGAAGGCTCTTTAATTGGGGAATCTGTGATGGATTGTAAAGGACAGAGCGGCCCAGATTGTGTACGAAGTCGGGTCGGGGTAAGCACGAGAGTCCAACCACTCCCGGAACCCATGCCACAGGGCTCTGTCCGAGTGGGGAGGTTTAGCGGGCGATCCTCGGTGACCCGAGTGGTTGGCGGGCCGTGGCGAGACTGAGAAATCGCAAATCCAGCGCCTGAAGGCGCAATGATAACGCGGTACTTGTGGTATGCCTAAAGGCATACCCTGATACGGATCAGGGAACGAACCGTATATACGAATCGTTGCAGCACGGGTTGGTTCTTACGGGTCTTAGTTTTTTCCAATTGTCAGCCCGCCGGACCGGCGGGCTAGTTCTTCGACCCTCAACCGGCGCGGAAATCGGGCACGTCTTCGCCGGGCTTGAATACCGGGGTGATTAAGATTTTTCCCGCCTTCGCCATCTTGCGGTTGATTTCTTCGAAATCGGCCTTCAGCCAGCCCACGCTGGAAACTTCAACCTCGCCCTCGGGCGCGATCCAAAACAGGGTGGGCACATTGGTCAGCCCGTAGGCATTCGAGACCGGATACCGGCTCAACTCGTCGAGCAGCACGGGAAAGGTAACGCCGAATTCCTTGTTGAACGCCGCCGTCTCTTTGGCGTTGTTCTGGGAGATGCCAACCAGCGTGTATCCCTTCTGGCGGTACGCCTTGTGCAAGCGCTCCAGGTAGGGAAAGACATACTGGCACACCGGGCACGACACCTTGAAAAAGGCCAGCGCCACCGGCCCACGCGAGAGCGCTTCGCTCAAGGAAAACGGCTTTCCGTCTGTGGCCTCCAACTCAAACTCCGGCGCCTTCGTTCCCGCCGCCAATGCCGCCATGGATCGTCCTCCCATTCGTCCTTTCAGGATGTTGCGCAGCCAGGCCATAAAACCCGCCTCCAGCCTGCTTTATTTTAGATGATGGGAGACGACTGCAGGACGTAGAAACAGGCGGGGAGGGATCGTTGAACTTCACCGCCCCAGGGCCCTGAAGGCCGTACTTTCTTGGCTTGAGTATCGGCACGGCTGAAGCCGTGCCCTGATACGAGGCTCTGGATTGCCGAACGTCTGAAACTCACGACCTCAGGCGATAGGCCAACAAAAGGCGGGACCGCAAAGGGCTCGAAGGATTCGCGAAGAGCGCAAAGAAGGGCCCGCTACACATTACCTTGATTCAGTAATCAATTCGGCTTTCCGCAAGATCTTGCGGGCGAGGCCGGTGAGCGCGACGTGGGCCAATTGTTCCGCCGGAATCCATCTGCCAGGTGACTCCTTCCGCGCGGGCATCCGCCACACCCGCACCGCATAGTCGGTCACTGTGATGGAATGTCGGAGTGTAAACAAAGGGCACTTATCATTGTTATTTCGACGGCTCGCAAAGAGAGCCCGAGGAACCTGCTCTTCGTCAGCGCCCGCAACTGGAGCATCGACCTCCGGCAGTTCCCACATGCTCGCCATCAGCGACGCGTCGCGCGGGCGCTGCACCAGAAACACTTTGCCACCGTGGCAGTCGAGCGCGTAGTGAATGTCGCGCTTTTTCTGTCGAGGCGCTTTCGATGAGCGCGGCATCTCTCCGCGCGTGGCGCAAAACTCCACCACCGGACACGTGAGGCACGCGGGCGCCCGGGGCGTGCATACGGTCGCGCCTAATTCCATCAGGGCCTGGTTGAAATCACCGGGGCGCTTACGATCCAGTAGTTGCTCGGCGGTCTGCCACAATTCAACGCCAGCCAGGGGCTCTCCCGAGGTTCGCTGCAGGACCCGCTCGACGTTGCCATCCACGACGGCGACGGCCTCGCCAAAGGCAATGCTCGCGATCGCGGCCGCCGTGTAGCGGCCGATTCCGGGCAAAGTGCGCCATTCGTCTGCTGCGGCGGGAAACTTCCCGCCCAATTCGCGCACGACGACCTTCGCTGTCGCATGCAGCATGCGCGCCCGCCGGTAGTAGCCCAGGCCGCTCCAGGCGGCTAGAACGGAAGCCCGTCGGGCTGCTGCCAGCTTCTTGACGGTGGGAAACCGGCGCAGAAATTCGTGATAGTGCTCGATGACCGCTGCTACCCGCGTCTGCTGCAGCATGATTTCCGACAGCCACACGCGGTAGGGATCGCGGGTTTCGCGCCAGGGAAGGCGGCGGGCGTTGGCGTCATACCAGGCGAGCAGGCGCGCGCGAAATGTATGGGTTCGCGTTTCGGAGTGCCATTTGCCTTGCGCAGGATTCATGGCCGGAGCCCGCATTCTATCGCAGTCGCGGGTGCTGAATTGGATGTGGAAAGAGTGTCATAAATGCGTTCTAGCACGGAAGGCATGTCCCCCAGGGGCTAAAGTGTGAGCATGAGAACTGCTCTTTCGCCCCGCTGGGGCTGGCTCGTCGCCCACTTCCTACCCACGGATTGCGCCGTGGGCTGCATTCTCAGGCCGCGTTGCGGCTAAGATCTGGAGCTTCAATCCAACCGCATTGTCGACACTCGAGTTCTCACACACACACTAAAGCCCAGACAGAAAAGAAAGCCTTCATCGCAGCGCTGCGCCGCCCAAAACCGACCTTTTCAACGATCCGTGAAGCCGATACTGATTCGGGGCGCTTTACGCGGCGCAATAGCGCCGCTCCTCCACGTGGTGTTCGCGTTATTCAGCAGCCGCAAACCGGTCGGCCAGAACCAGCGAAATCAGCCGCTTGCCATTGACCCCGCCCCTCGGGGCACGAAATAATAGTCGAGCCTGGCATCCGCAACCGCGCGTGAGTCTGCTCACGCCCCAGCACCGCGAGGAGCATCATGAACGACTTCAACCGCAAGGTGGAAGACGCGTCGGCACGTGTCGGCAAGACCATCAACGATGCCGCCGAGCGTCTGGAAAAAGAGATTCCGGAATTCATCAAATATCTGAACGACGAGGTCGTTCCCTCGGTGCGAACGCACTCCACCAAGGCCCTGCGTGTGGCCTCGCAGAAGCTCGCCGAGTTCGCCGACTACATGGAGAAGCATCAACCCCCCAAGTAGGCGGCAGTTTGGCGGACTTCGCAAAACCCCACGTCTCGCAAAGAACGCCAGACCCTTCGACTCCGCTCAGGGCAGGCATGGGGCACCCAGCCGGGAACTCCCCGGCGACGATACAGCGCGGCGCTCACTTCGTCAGTGTCGTCATGATTCTGATTCTGCTGCTCGCGCTGGCTTTTCTTGCTGCTTGCGGACATCCCAAGCAGGCGCACGTTAACGTCCCGCCCCCACCATCGCTGCCGAGTTCGCCCACGGTACCGCCCGCGCCAACGTCGCAGCCCGAGCCGGTTCCGCCGCCGGCAACTGGAAATTCCGCCCCGGCCAAAGCGGAGGAGGCTGCCGAACTGGCTGAGCCCACCATCCCTCTAGACGCCAAGCCCATCACCACCGAGACAGGACTCGCGAGCTGGTACGGTCCGCCGTATCACAACCGTCGCGGATCGAATGGCGAAGTCTACAACATGAATGCCATGACCGCGGCCCACCGCACTTTCCCGCTGGGCTCGATCGTGCGCGTCACCAACGTCAAGACCGG
>Ga0187818_10000714_pt1 | contig 12438 bp, 15 predicted proteins | sample NC_wetland_sal_i_14_FD_130581 | JGI IMG/M metagenome (GOLD analysis project Ga0187818, IMG submission 130581) | Wetland sediment microbial communities from Neuse River Estuary, North Carolina, USA - SO4_3 | ecosystem: Environmental > Aquatic > Freshwater > Wetlands > Sediment | place: USA... | reverse complement strand
TGCGCAAGCAGCATGAGGCGTCAGGCAACGCAAACCTCTATGTAGCGTGCAGAGAGTGTGACGCGGCAATCAACCCGTCATATCGCCGGGGGTTCTGTCCCGGTGGAACCTGCCGGAAACGCTACTACAAGAGAGTGCAGGTCACCCGTGTCTGCAGGGTCACGCGCTCTGCCGCGCAATTGAGCGAGGCAATCCTAGTTCAAGGAGTCAGGCCCGCTTAGGCGGCAGCAGGACAAACCCTCCCAGGTTCCTGTGGTGGGAAATCCGACGGGGGGACAACATGACGCAGAAGAAAGAAGTGCTCGCATTAGAGACCTTGTCTCAGGTGAGACAAAGTGACATTGAAGCGATGTCGTTCAAGGAGCTTGACGACTTCGTAGACGCGGGCGTGCAGTGCGTCGCGTTCCATCAGGCGGACATCATCAAGGCACGCAAGGCGATGCTGCCCGCAATTTGGCGCGTGCATGACGCGCTGTCCTGCCAAGGCAGGCGGACCGATCTGCTCGACGCCCCCGCTGAGCTGACCTTCGACGCGTGGGTCAGGAACAAGGCTCAACTCGGATCGCGTGCGACGATCTACCGCCTGCTCGCGGACGCGGGCATGCCGCAGAAGAAGCAGCTTGCGGAGGGCGCGAAGGTCAAGGTCGCGGGGAAGGACAAGGCGGGCGTCGTCACTCACGCGCACGAGCTAGACGGCGGCGTGCCTAAGGTGGACGTGCTGTTCGAGGGCGAGAAGAAGGCCGTGACCTGCGTCGCGGAGAAACTCGTCAAGGTGACCGTCCGCAGGGTCGCGGTAGGCGACCTGCTCGTCTTCGAGGACACGGGCACGGAATACCGCTACGAGGGCGGCGGCAAGCTCGTGCTCACGGCGGCCCCGTCGAAGGCGGGGCAGAAGAGGGCGTGCAGGACGACGAAGTCAGCGGCCGCGGGGCGACGCATATGAGGACCCGCGTGTACTACAACGAGCACGACCCCGCAGCCTGCGAATGGCTGCGGGAACTGATGAAGAAGGGGATGATCCCGGAGGGGGAAATAGATGAGCGAAGCATCGCAGACGTGGAGCCAGATGATCTCAAGCGGTATACCCAGTGTCATTTCTTTGCAGGGATCGGCGGGTGGCCGCTTGCCCTCCGGCTCGCGGGGGTGCAGGACCTCGAATGCTGGACGGGGTCGTGCCCGTGCCAGCCGTTCTCCGCGGCGGGCAAGAAGCGCGGCACGGAGGACGAGAGGCACCTGTGGCCGCAGTTCCGCCGCCTCATCGCGGAGCGCAGACCTCAGCTTGTCGTTGGTGAGCAGGTTGAGGCGGCGGTTGCCCACGGATGGCTCGACCTTGTTTCGTCGGACCTGGAGGGGGAAGGCTACGCCGTTGGGTCGGTGGTTATGGGAGCACACAGCGTCGGCGCTCCCCACGTCAGGCAGCGGCTCTACTGGGGAGGCGTCCTGGCAGACGCCGACATCGAACGGGGTGAACCTGATAACCCCGGAGGCTGCGGAGAAGGAACGCGCCCGCAGGATTGCGAGGGGCGACTCTCCGAGCAGTTGCTTGGCGGCGGACGCACACCTGACGTTCTGGCCTACGCCCATCACGAGGGACGCGATGTACAAGGCGGAGCACGTGAAGGGGGACAGGATGGACTCGCTCATCAGGTGCGCGGTGGGTTCTGGGACGCCTGCGACTGGCTCCCCTGCCGCGACGGAAAAGCCAGGCCAGCTGAACCCAGAACACTGCCGCTGGCTGATGGGGTTCCCCGCAGGGTGGAGCTGCTCAAGGGCTACGGCAACGCGATCGTCCCGCAAACCGCGGCGGCGTTCATCCAGGCGCTGATCGGCTAGGATTCGCGGCGGACTCCCCCGTCCACGCGCCTCTGCCCCCCCGATCGACAACTAACAATCGACGACAGGAGGAAGCACTATGGCGAAGCCATCAAACCTTGAGCGACTAATTGACGAGTACATGCGCGAGCACAGCATCGGGGCTGGCTACGTTCAGACGTTTAGGAACCGTCATCACAGCATTTGCGACCGCTACGGCACGAAGGACTACACGCAATGCGACTGCCTGTCAGTGCCGAAACTGACGCTGGGCGGCATGGACGGACTCAAGATGCATGAGGTCTTTGACCCTGAGAGCGGCGGGGTCGGCTACATCATAGAGCTCCCGGGTCTCGCCGGTACCGGCGAACTTGCTGAGGTTCAGGCCGCCCTGGAAGCCGTCCCCAAGAAACCGCCCTCCAAGGTGGGACGGAATGAGTTGTGCCCCTGCGAATCAGGGAGGAAGTACAAGAAGTGCTGCGGCGGACTCATCAACTAACAGGCGGCAAACGTCACACAGCGCTAGAAGTGACTGCTGTCGCGTTTGCACCCGTCGTGAGCTTCGATGATGCCTCAAGCGGCCTTTTTTGGGTACGGCAGCCGCTTCCAAGCCAGAAGCTTCTCGTCGTCCCTGCGGTCGAGAAAGATCACGTATCTGTGCTTCCTTGACCGCTTCTTGCGTACAGTAGAAACGCCTGCCCATGTGCGGCGATTGCCGATCTTGTCGCCTTGCATCTTCTTCGGCACCGAACGATGGTCTTTTCCTTCAATTGTGATATCCACCCACGGTGTGCTTAAGCCCGTGTATATCCACCCCGTCGCCTTGTAGATCACGCCGACATGCCCATGAGCGGTATCGGCGTAGCTGACCAAGATCAAGTTGGGGTTGATCTTCTTGAGTTGCTTGAGGCACCATCCGATGAACTGGGACTCGATGCAATGCTCGGTAACGTCATCGCTGATCCACAGGCGATTCAACTCGAAGACATCGCGCCAACGTCCCTTGTTGTACTCAATATCCAAGTACATCCCGCCAGTGACGCCGAGTTGGACCGATGGCATGGGCTTGCCGAACGTGCAGACGCCCACGAGTTGGCCGTTGCGGACGATACCGAAAGCCCACGAGATCAGGCAACAGCGGTGCAAATAGTGATGCTTAATGACAAGCTCGGTCGCTTGTGACTTAGAGATGGTGACAAATTGGAGCGAGAGGGCTGGAGTCGAACCACCATTTTCCAGTTGGACTGGACGCTCTACCTTTAAGCTACCCTCGCAATATACGTTTGACATACTACCTAATACCCGGTTTGCGGAAATCTCCCGGTAAAGCGCGAAAAAATATTTTCTTGGGGGGCTCCAGCCGGGATCACGCCGAGGAAGCGATGGGGTCGTGCTCTCGGGCACAACCAGGTCTAGGCTATCAGCGGTCGCAACCCCCGGTCCGCAGCGGCGGGATTCCGGGCCGCTGGTTAGTCTGAAACACTCCGGGGGCTTCCTCAAAGGTTGCTGAGCGATCAGCACGTTCGAGGTGTTCAGTGATCCTTTGCTGAATCTCGTCTTGAAACGCTTATTGCTCCTCTGGAGTGCCATTCATGAATATGGCCCACGCCCGCGCGTCCTGCTTTTTGCCGTATTCCTCGTAAGCTTGGCCGATCACTCTGTGGATTTCTTCCTCACCGAGAATTTCGGCAATCCGTGCAACACGGCGATTTGCGAAGACTGAGCGGCGATATTCTGAGCTTCCCGTCTGCCCGTAGAGGAAGTAGTCGAAACGGAGGTCGAGCACGATAGTGGCCCAATATTTTGCAAGCTGAATCAATTCATACCGGGTGGGCACGAAATCGGGCATCTCGACCGAGTTAGGACCGTTCACTTCGTCTACGTAGCCGACCGTGAACCTTTGGTTGCCCCAGAAGCCGAGGCCCTCGCTATCAGAACATGCTTTGCGGCTTTCAGTCGCAGTCGCTTTCCGCCACTCGTCTAAACTCATGTCGGACAGGTATGCGGCAACTTCTTCAGGCGAATCGACTACTTGTTGTTGTGAAGAATCAGTTTCCATTTTTTTCTCCAGGCGAAAATCATTCGCACTACACTACTGCCTTAGTAATACCAAGTTTTCGACCTCAACCTCCGCTTCGAGCCGTTTTTGCTCCAAAAAGTTCAGGACGATCTGCCAGATTTCTTGACCGTCGTCGTCGCAGTAGTAGTCGGGATAGTGGACGATCCCTGTTTCAAGGCGCAAGTGGACGCTTCCGCCGAGTACTGTGTCGCTCGCGTCCCGGAAGCAGGACCCAAGCACAGCGGCGACTTGCTCGGCATCTCGCTCGTCGCATTCCAAATAAAGTGCATCGTGATGCGGAGCACACAGCATTGGACCAAGACCGCGCTCCTCGGCGAGAACGCAAGCCAGACGCAGAATTTCGGCGCAGCCAGCTTGTTGCGGAAAGTTCAGCAGGGTGTTGTGCGGGGTATCCGGGCCGACTTCGAGTTTCCAGCCGAAGTCAGTCGAAATATATCCCTGCTGACGCGCTCGCCGTATCTGCGCGTCCGCCCATGCCCAATACGTGGCATACGTGCGCTTGTGACTCGCGATGATCCGCTCTGCCTGCCACTGGGGTATGCCCAGGTTTTGTGAAAGCGTCTCCGCGCCTATGCCGTACTGAATGGCGAGCAGAGCGACCTTATAGAGGTCACGAGCGGCTTCAAGTTCTGGATTCTTTTTATCGCGAATGGCATCGCGAGGAACGACCCCAGCGGACTTGGCGAATTCGAGGTACTGGTCCGCGCCAGACTGGTAAATGCGAATCAGTTCGGGGTCGCCGCTGAGGTCGGCAGCGATGCCAGCCTCGGCGGCAATGATATCGGCGTGCACGATTGCGCGCCCCTCTGTTGGGGAGATGAGGTTTCTCACCCAGTGAGGGCGGCTGAGAATGAACTGCTTCGCCTTGGGATTGTTGCGCCCTGAAACAGTGCCGAACGGCCATACAGCCGCGCGGTTGCGATTATCTTTTCCGAGGATCGTTCCGATCAGGCTCAACGCCTTGATCGATTTCCGTGCTTGGCGAAGAGGTTCAAGCTCCGGGTGCAACTTGCACATCGGCCCAAACGCCTCCTCATCATTTGTGCTGTAGTGCACACCATTCGGCGTCGTCGGCCAGAACTTTCCATAGCCCGACCGTTCGACTAGTGCGTCGAGACCTTTCTGCTTAAAGACGGCCCTTACCTTTTTCTTGCCTTCAAACGCGAACACGCCATACCCATATTTCGCTTCGACCTCGCGGGCGATATGGACCTGTAATTCGTTCCGGTGTTTCTGGATTTCGTGATAGAGCGGGCTGATGGGCAGGCCGTCATGCTCGATCCATGCGACAGGCCTGCTGTAGTCGCCGCGCAGGAGAGCCTGATCCATGTCGATGTCGGGCAGCATCCTTGGCAGGAGCTTCTTGGTGCCATCAACGTCAGTCCAGCAGTAGTCGAGGATGCGACGTTGATGGAACTCGGGTGATGTGTCTGGTGGCGGGTTGATTCCGCAGCGGATGATGTAGTCACGCTCCTCTTCCTTTTCGTCGTGCGACAGCGCGTCTTCGCCAAACTCACCCAGAGCGTCTACCAAGCCCGATCCCACTTTCCGCAGGCATTGCCCGCCGCGCCAGACGCCATTGATCCGATTGAGGTATTCGAAGTACAAATCCAGCACATTCGACGGCAGGCCCCAACCGAGAGCGATGAACGTCTTCCACTCGGCGGCGGCGTTGTAGCAGACGAACAGCGAATTCTCATAATCAAACGGGTTCTCATGGTGCTGGTCGAAGAAAAGCTCCAGACGGCGACCCGAATGGAGTTCCTCTGCACACAAGCACACAGGAACATTCGGCTCGCCGTCCGGCTGTTGAAACTCGGTGTCGATCACCCACACCGAGTGGTAGTTGTTTAGGTTACTCATCGTCGTCATCCTGAAAGCCGCGCAGCTTGCGAAGGAACGGATGGTCGGGATAGGTGATCATGTGGTCCTCGAACGCCGACTCAACCATTTCTGCGAAAGGAGGGAGGGCTGACCAGTCCGGCTCGGGGATAGTGTCCTCGGGCTCGATCAAGTCATACGTATTCGCCGCACGCCGAGCAACGACCGCGATCCACTTTTCAGTGGCAACCTTGATTGCCCGCTTTGCAGCTTTGAACCAAGTTGTCTCAGAGCGGTGCAAGGGCCAGATGATGAAGCTGCCGTCACTCATCTGGGCGGCGTACAGATCGGTGACGCGGGTCTGGCTCTCGATGAACTCGGGAAGCTCAAGGTCCGGTGAAACGTACTTAATTTCGTTCGTGTCGGTGTCCGTGAGCGTGAGCACACCGCTCATCCGGTACTCGGGAGACGGGTGCACGCGGACGAACTTGTTTTTCGGCGGCTTCTGGAGCGGGTACGTTGCCTGAGCGCGCTTGCCAGCAGGTGCAGAGAATCCCTTTTTCGCGTTCTTAGCTTTCACAAGAGCGGGAGAAAGGGTCTTGATCTTCGCCGAACCAATAGGCTCTTCTGCCTGCGGCATGGTCTTGATCTTAGTTGGGGTTGTGGGGGCCGGAATTCCGGCCCCCGTTTCATGTTGTGGGTCTACGCCGCCGAAGCCGTTTGGCTTTGACATAGGCATAGACCCGTCTTCGTAACGTGGGTGGGTGGGTTCACTCATGGGAGTGAGCCTCCTAGTTTTTCGCGGGAAGAGAATACGGAACGGGCCGTCTAGCCTTGCCTCGCGTCGGCTAAGACCCTGCGTTTGAGAACGCGAGGGGGCGCGGAACCGATGATCCCGCGCCCGGCCAGAGCTTTGGGCTACCGGACGCCTCATTAAGGCATTCCCGTAGTCGAGAAATCTCTAAACAATTTTTGGGAATTATTTTCGGCAGAGTTTGTGCAGCCAAACTCGCTCCTCTTTGCTGCGGTCGCTAGGGGCGCTGGACATGCTGGGCTTGCTGAGCCCGCTGCACCTTAACCTGATGCTGGAGGGGGAGACCTAATATATATATATTTAGCTGGAGTGCTTAGGAGGTCTAGCAAGCTCAGGATGTCCAGCATGTCCAGCAGGGCTGGCAAGCTTGGCATTCGCGCGCCAACCCGGCAAACAAGTCGAGGTCGCAGGCACGATGAAAGTCTCATCAAGGTAATTCGCGGGATTGTTCAGGGGTAATTCGCGGACTTTCAAAACCCATCTTTAGAGGCGGAAATCATGGAGGTTCTCCAACTGCTCCGACCCGCCCAGATGCAGAAATGCCATCAATACTGGGAAACCTCGAACCTACGTCTCGAACGAGCGCGAATTGAAGTCGCCAGCAGGACGGCTCAAAACAACTTCTTGGAGGAAAACGCAGTCATGAACGCACGAAAACCAATCCGCGATGCGATCATCCGCAAGAAAATTCTGCACTGGAAAAACGTCGCCCAGACCTCCAACTACCACAAAGACATTTGTCCGCCATCGCGAGCGCGGAAGAACTTCTGGCGGTTGTGTGCCCGTTACCCGGAGATCGCAGCAAGGTTAGGGCTCGATGAGGGATCGGTGTACTAGCCGAGTTCTCCGTTTACCTTCCGTCTAGCAACCGCCGTAAATAATGGCGCGGTACGCCTTCGCCAGATCAGCATCCGTGACCTGCTCCGCATCTGGTAGGGCTCACAAAACACGAAGCTGCCGCGCATCGAGTGGTTATTAAGGGGGCTCGGCGACAAATCACAGTATTAGTCACTGTGACGCCAGAACAAGTAGTAGCCTATCTCAACGCCGACGAAGCAGTAGAGCCGCAGCCCGACGCCCAGCCCGGGTACAAACCCTTTTACTCTGTCCAACCCTTCGATACGGTGCCTTGGCAGTTCCTCGATGAACTCATCGCTTTCTACTGCGACATAGCCGAACCTCGCATCTTAGACGCCACGGTCAACGAAGGTCGCATTTGGGGTCGCGGGAAGTCCCGCTACAAACACGTCGGAATGGACATCGATCCGTCCGTCCACCCCGATGTGGTCGGCGACAACACCGCTATGCCGTTCCCGGATGAGTCATGGGACATCGTTGTCTATGATCCACCGCACACCGGGGAACAGGGTAAGTCACAATTCGCTCCTGTCTATGGTACGGGGGTTGCCGTGGCGACAAAGGGTGGTCTCGCCCATACCTATCCTCCGTTCTTGAAGGAAGCGCAACGGGTCCTGCGACCACAGGGACTCCTTCTGGTCAAGCTGGCTGACGTTACGCACCGAAACAAGTTCCAATTCGCCACGGCAGAGTTTTATTTGGCAGCCAAAGAATATGGGTTCGAATTGCGGGGAAACCACATCCTGCCACGGACGAACGTCATCATTGACCCGAAATGGAAGAAAGCCAGTCACCCAAGGCAAAACCACTCTACTTGGATGGCGTTTAGGAAATTGAAATAACTCACCTGCTGTAATCGACGTTCGCGGTTTCTTGAGTCGGGACTAGCTAAATACTCAATTCTCACCTCGGAAGTCTCCAAAAACTCGGTATTACCTATCATGCCAATAACAACTACACACCTTCAAAACTCAACTTCCCTTGCTTACCAGAATTGGTTAAGCACAACCTCAACTGCGAAAACGACCTTAATTCCCGGGTTCGCTTACCCCTGTGCAAAGGTGCGTCTCCGTAAAACCATCGTTTCTTTCATGCCCGAAACTTGCGCTACGTATGCGGAACCGTTCGCAGGACGGGGCAACGTCTTCTGGCTAGTCGCTTCCACTCTGCCGTATTCGCACTGGTGGATCAACGACACCCGAACCGCTCCTTTTTTCCAAAGCCTGATCTCGATTGGCAGCACCCTTGATGTACCTGCACATACCCGAGAAGAATTCGAGCGGCAGAAGAGCGCCAGCAAACAGGACGACCCAGCCGCCATCTTGCTTGAACCATATTTGACGTACAACGGTGGGGGTTACGCCGCTGGGTACAGGCAGGCGGACGGCAGCCCGACCCAAGCGAGATACGAGCGTACGGTGCGGCAGGGCCATCAAATCCTGATTCAGACGAACCCCCAGATCACGGCCGACGATTGGAAGGTCGTAGTCTCACACCTTGGCGAAAACGACTTCGCCTATTTCGACCCGCCATACATCCGGGCGCAGGTTCACAGCTATCGCCCATGCGACATTAATCATCTAGAACTAGTGGATGAACTCAAAAGCGCCAAGTATCGCTGGATTCTGAGCGAGTATCCAAATGACCTGTATCTGGACGCCCTCGGCCCGCCTTTTTGGACGAAGGATGTGCAACTATGCTCGACCAACTTCCGTGATGATGGCGGCAAAGAACGGCGTGTCGAGTGCCTGTGGCGCAATTACTGACCAGTAGCCGCCAACACGTGGCGAGTTGGAACCAATTCTCCGATGCGATGCGACTTGAGGCGTGACGGAGGATCAAGACTGCCGCGCCGGTCATTCGCCCTCAAGTCCCAAGACTCATGTCGTCTCAAGGCCATGTGCGATGCGGAGTCTCCGCAATTTTCGCCGTCCGACCTAGGCCACGCACATTCGCTGTTGTGGTCTTCGGGGCAGGTGCCCTGTTCGAGCAACTGCCCTATCGCCAAATCCATGATGTTCCTTGTCGCATACGGTACAAAAGTAGCTCCTGTGAGTCAGGGTTTGTCCCGACCCGTCCTGTATGTTGAAGTCGTTGCTTTTTCTTGTCATCATTCCCTCCTTTAGTCGTTGTGCCCGTAGCCCGACGAACGACGAAGACGCTTTATCTCCGAGAGCGTCTCCTGCGACACGATCTCAAGCGACGATCCGCCCGTCTTCGTGTCACTCGGAATCATGTTGCCTTTCACTTGTGCAACGTCTCGTCGGCACGGAGTTTTGTGCCCCCGAATGAGTCCGCATTTTTCGCTGCCGCAAGTGTCTGTTGTCATGGGTTTTACCTGCATGGGAATTTTCTCCTATGCTGCCCAATACCGCTTCCGGCGAGATTTCCTTGTCGAAAACCGAAAAATATTTCAAAGGCGAGATGAGCGTCTTCGCGGAATGTTTAGAAGAGTTAGGGCCTGAGTTGATGGAAGGACGAGGGCGGGAAAGGGACCCGAATCGCCCGAGCCCAGCGTTGGGATCGACGGCCCCCATCGCGGCGCGGTGCCGCTTTAGGGGCGAAGCGGCTTTCCGGGAGATGAAAACGCGGCCCCCGCGTCCGTGCCAGTCCTCGCCTGCGCGACAGGCACCCGTGAAGCTCCGTGAGCCTAGCGTTTGGACGGCGTGATCCGTTGAACGGATTGGAAACGCCAAAAAAAGATCAAATGTTACGCGGGTTTCGATCAAAATCGAGTATTGGTATACAGCAGCAAGCGTTGACGTGAGACCCACGGCTCCGTGGCGATTCTCCTAGACGCTCGATGCGAACCAGCATGGATACCTAACGTCAGGATCGACGAGGACAATGGGGGTCCAGTTGAACAGTGTGAGGCATCATGTTTGAATCCCTTCAAGTCGCAGTTAAATTGCAATGAACTTCTCCTGAACTGGCCTTCTCACAAACCTCTCGCCAAAGAACCCCACACAGCGAGCGATGATTTACTGAAAGCTCGTGCCTCCGTGTCGGGCCTTGTAGAAGGCCCTGAACCTCGTCGCCGTCACTGCCGCTCCGGTGCGTTGCTAGACACCACTACGCCGCTCTGGGACTTAAAACAAGCCGCCGAGTACCTAGGAGTTTCCGAATCGTGGGTTCGGCGGCACCTTTCCGAATTGCCCCACAGCCGCCACGGTCGGTTGATCCGCTTTGATCCTGACACCTTGCGTACTACACTTGAACACGGGAAGCCGCTGAAATCGGAAAGGATCAATGTGAATCCTCGACGGTATCAGCGTGGCAGCATCAACTGGAAGAAAACCAATAAAGGGAAAGTCGCTTACGGGGTTTACCGAGTGGACGTGCAAACCATAAACGGTGTTGAACGCAGGCAGAAGAAAGTGCGGCTGGGTACGATGAAGGAATTGCCGACAGAGGCTCAAGCCCGCAAGGAGCTTGACAGCATCATTGCCGCATCCGAAGCCGGACCACCCGAACCTCAGGAAATGTCTTTCGGTGAACTTGCAGAACGGTGGAAGCTCTTTGCTGGACCCATCACGCCGAAACCAACCTTCGACACCTACCTCCGTAATTTGCAGTGGGTGTTGTCGCACTGGAAAGACCGCAACATTCAATCCATCACCCGCCATGACATTCAACTGTTCCTGAATGCAAAGGCGAAAGACTACAGCCGCAGTTCGATCCGTGGTATGCAAACCGTGCTGCAAATCATCTTGGGGTACGCCTACGAGGAAAAGCTGATTTCCATGTATCCCTGCGTGAAAATCAGGTGCCCTTTGGTTACCAACACCAAGCGTTGCGTGAAGCGTGCGGAACTGAACGAACAGCAAAAGCTCGCTATCGTCGCCCGCATGAAGGAACCTTACGCTACGCTGACCTTACTTTTTGCCCGCACCCCCGTGCGAGTCGAGGATGCGGCAGGCATTAAGATTGCCGACCTCGACGGTCATGTGTGGACGATCCGCCGCTACGTAGTCAATGGTGAGGTCTACGACTACCCCCCACATGAGCAGCGCCAAATCCCGATCATGGATGCGGAGTTGCTTGCACGATTGTGGAAGCTCGGCGCAGGCCGAGAGTGGGTGTTCCAATCTCGTAACGGTACGCCCATTAACACCTGCAACGCTCGCAATCGCTTCCTGAAACCTGTCGCCAAGGAATTGGGAATCGAGATTTGCGGTTGGCACGATTTTCGCCACAGCCTCAACCGCGAGATGCGGCGTAACGGTGTTGATCCCAAGGTGCGGTCGGGGGCTCTGGGGCACAAGAAAGTAAACTTGGCGATGGACGTGTACGACAGGTGCAGCCTTGAAGATTTGGAGCAGGCACTGGGGTCAACGGTCACTCAGTTGTTACCCAGTTGTGACCCAGACGTGAGCGTGCAATGAAATTTTGTCAACTGTCTGGTGGTCTGGTGGGCCCGCTAGGATTTGAACCTAGAACCAACAGATTATGAGTCTGCTGCTCTAACCGTTGAGCTACGGGCCCCCGCTTTCCATATCTTACACATTCACCGCAAGGGTGTGGCGCGGGCTCCCCTTCGACCTCGCTCAGGGCAGGCTCTCGCCCGCGAAAGCTGGCGGACGCACGCAGAGCCCCGTGACCATCGTCACGCTCACGCTCGGCAGCGTCAAGGTATGATTGCAACAGAAGCATCCTCCGGCATGAAAAAGCTGCGATTCCTGCTCTCGCTGACCAACGACGACAACGATTACCAAGTTGAGCAGACCTCCGCTGCCCAGCAGGCAGCCCGCAAACTGGGCGTTAACCTCGAGATCGTTTATGCCCGCAACGATGGCATCGTGCAGAGCCAGCAACTGCTGTCCAGCATCCAGTCCACTACCGCTCCGCGACCCGACGCCATCATCTTCGAGCCGGCCGGATCGACCGCGCATCCTCAGGTGGCCCGCGCCGCCGCCGCCGCTGGCATTGGAGTGGTGCTGCTGAATCGCGACGCCGACTACATCGCCGAACTTCGCCGCGTTTTCCATGTGCCCGCGTTTGCCATCACCTCGAACCACGAAGAGATTGGCCGCATCCAGGGACAGCAACTGGG
>Ga0187818_10000712_pt1 | contig 12452 bp, 6 predicted proteins | sample NC_wetland_sal_i_14_FD_130581 | JGI IMG/M metagenome (GOLD analysis project Ga0187818, IMG submission 130581) | Wetland sediment microbial communities from Neuse River Estuary, North Carolina, USA - SO4_3 | ecosystem: Environmental > Aquatic > Freshwater > Wetlands > Sediment | place: USA: North... | reverse complement strand
TCGTCACGGCCAGTTGGGACGAAACCGCGAGAGTGTGGGATGCCGAAACCGGCCATGTGCTCAGAACTCTAACCGGGCACGGCGGCGCGCTTTACGACGCAGCATTCTCGCCCGATGGAAAGAGCATTGTCACCGCCAGTGCCGACCATACCGCGCGAGAGTGGGATGCTGAAACCGGCGAACTGCTTGCAATTCTGACCGGGCATTCCGGCCCCGTAAATGATGCGGCATTCTCTCCCGATGGACAGCGCATCCTCACCGCCAGCGAGGATGCAACAGCGCGAGTGTGGGATGCCGATTCGGGCCGATTGTCGGCAACTTTAAGTGGGGGGATCGGTGTAGTTTACGATGCAGTGTTCTCGCCCGACGGAAAGCGCATTGTCACCGCGAGTAATGATGGCACCGCGCGCGTGTGGGATGCGGACATCGGCCATCCATTGGCAACTCTACACGGGCGCGGGGGAAGAATGTTCGATGCATCGTTCTCGCGCGATGGAAAGCACTTCCTCACCGCCGGCGAGGACACCGTAGCACGCGTGTGGGACACCGAATCGTGCACTTTGACGGCAACTCTAGCCGGGCACACGCTCATGATCTATGCGGCATCATTCTCGCCCGATGCAAAGCGCGTCGTCACCGCCAGTGCTGACCATACTGCGCGAGTGTGGGATGCCGAAACCGGCCATCAGCTTGCAAACCTAACCGGGCATAGCGGGCGCGTAAACGATGCAGACTTCTCGCCCGATGGAAAGCGCGTCGCCACGGCGAGTGATGACAGTACGGCGCGGGTGTGGGATGCGGGATCCGGCCAATTGCAGGCAACCCTAACTGGGCATTCCGGCCCCCTAAGCCATGTAGGGTTTTCGCCAAATGGAAAGCGTATTGTCACCACCAGTGCGGACGACACAGCGCGCCTGTGGGATGCCGAAACCGGCCGTCTGCTGGCAACCCTAACTCATACCGCCTCGGTCACCAATGCCGCGTTCTCGCCGAATGGGAAGCGAGTCGCCACAACCAGTTATGACCATACAGCGCGGGTGTGGGACACCGGAACCGGCCATCTGGTTAAAACTCTTGCCGGGCACGCCAGCTGGGTCTATGCGGCGGCGTTCTCGCCCGATGGAAAGCGCATCGTCACCGCCAGCGCCGACCATACGGCGCGCGTGTGGGATGCCGAAACCGGCCAACTGCTGGAGATTCTGACCGCGCATACCGCCCGCGTAAACGATGCAACATTCTCGCGCGATGGAAAGCGTATTCTCACGGCCAGCCAAGACGAAACCGCGGGCGTGTGGAACGCCGAAACGGGCCTGTTGTTAGGCATCCTAACCGGGCATACCAACTACGTCTACAAAGCAGCGCTCTCGCCCGATGGAAAGCGCATCCTCACCAGCGGTGGTGATAATTCGGCCCTAATGTACCTTGGCGATCTGAGTGATCTTTTGAATTGGGCCAAGCAACGGCTCGTGATCGAGTCCGGCAAATAATTGCGCATCCGCGGGCAAGAATGGCATCCAATCGTGAAATGAAGCCGGAGGATGCGCTGACACTGGCTTCTTGCTGGCGGCAATTAGCTCGGCGGCGTTAGTGCTCTCAGTGGGATTGCCCTTTGGAATCGAACGGGGAGCCCAAATACACCTTGAGCGCGTCTGCCATCTGTTTGAAGGCATCCGCATAATCTTTGGGATTGTAGCGATCCTCGCCCTTGACGAAATCGTGATCGGCATCCGGGTAGATGACGAGTTTGAACGTCTTGCCAGCTGCGGTTGAGGCCGCCGCCAGCGCCTTATCCAAATCGGCCAAGCAGCAGGCGCGGTCCTTGGCAGCCGCGAACATGAGGATCGGGATCTTCAATCTGGCCGCGAAGCCGGGGGCGTCGTGAATGAAGCTGTTAATGGGGCACCAGATCACGGCGCCCGCCACCAGATCGGGCATTTGCGCCGCGAAGTAAAGATACATACCGCCGCCCATGGAGAAGCCGACTAGAGCGACCTTGCCAGGGAGCGCGTGGGGCATTTGCTGGGCCTCAATGATGTCCGTTTTCACGCCATCCCCGTTTACCGCCGCCAACTGATTGCCGTCGAACAGCACAACGTCGTAGCCGAGCTCGGCGATCTCACGGGCTACAGTGGTGTAGCGCGCCGGGCCTGACGTGCCGGAGGCCAGGACGACCACGCGCCCTTTGCCCTGGGGTGGCGGGAATTCCTGTTGCGCGTGCGCGACCGAGGCCACGGTGAGGCACGTGAGCACACTAATCATTGCCGCGAGGCGCGGAATGACTTTCATGGAGATAGCCTCCTATTGTTCCCTTGCAACGGGATTGTATCAGCCGGAATCCCCGTTGTGAGCCTCTCCTGGCCCGAAAGCCCAAACGCGAAGATTGGAACCGCGCAAACTTAATAGCAAGGACAATCGCTTCCAATCTATGCTGCCTGTTATAACCCAATCAATTATTTGGCAGCCAGATTTTCACGCAGGAAGGCCACGACTTTGGGTATGGTATCGTTTGCCGCCTCGGGGTTCCACGACGTGTGGCCTCGCATATGGTTGGCGGCGGGATCGAAATAGTTCATGTCGGGCTTATTGAGATTGAAAGCATGTGTGGCGCCAGGGTATTCGACGGTAATCAACTGGAAATTGTACTTTGTCGCGAGCAGGGTCTTGAGTTCAGGAACGGCTTTGCCCTCGCCATAGGAGTCCTCGGTCCCATAAAAGACAATGATGGGAGCGCCGGTCAGCTTGCTGCCGCTCTTTTCCAGGTCTTTTATGAAGGGCTTGCACACCGGGTAGAATGTCACAAATGCGGCGAATCCCTTTTCATCTCCCATCCATTGTTTAAGGTTGTTTTCCATGGCTGCTCTCAAAGCGATGTGGCCACCCATGGAAAAGCCCAACATGCCGATGCGGTTGGGGTCGATGGAGGGCAGTTTTCGCAATTCTTTCAACGCCGCGAAAGTCATTGCCAGAAGGGTTTCGGGCTTCGGCCGGTCCATGGGGCCCTTGTAAATCCCGGTCTTGAAATCGACTTCAAAGATGGCAATCCCCGCACCCAGGATCGGCCCACGGTAAAACTCGCCGCGCTGGTCGATTCCCTCGGTGCCGTGAACCATGACGATAGCGGGAACTGGACTCGAAGTGTTTTCGGGAAGGTAAAGTGTGCCCGACACTTTGAGGGGATGGCTTTTATCGAGGGAAGAAAAATCAATCCTGGTTCCAGCGGGGGATGGTCCAGCAGACATGACAAAAACAGTCAGGAAAACCAGTGCAAGCAATCCAACACTCCTCAAATTCCTCATCTGGAGGCTCCTATAATTAAAGTGCATTTTGAAGTCCCACAAATTCGACATTTTCGCCCAGAAAGCAGACTGTAACGGGAACAGTCGGAATCGCTCCGTGACCGTACTCACGCGCCAGTGTGACGCGGGTCATGAGAGGGGCGGCGGGCTGCGCGAAGATGTGCAGCCCAAAAACATTCTCGCGAATGGATAGGTGCGCCACGCGTCTATGCAACCTGATTGGCCAACAATGATTCTTATTGTCCGTGGGATTTCCATCGTTTCTTGCGCCGGTCGTGCTACGCTCTATTCGAGATCGTGCCTCGCCGATGAAGCGTCTAGCAATTGTTCGCCGCCGCTTTTCCCCAGTTGTGGCGTGCCTTTCGCTCGCCGCTTCTCTCGCCTTCCTTGCTTGTGGATGCGCTCCAGGGATAGCCGGCTCGGCCACTCCATCGTCGGTGCCTCAAAGCTTGCCCCACAGCGTCACGTTGACTTGGACGGCGAGCACATCCTCTGTAATTGGCTATCGGGTTTATCGCTCTTCCCAATCCGGCGGGCCTTACGCGCTACTGCTTCCCTCCCCCGTATCCGGCACGTCATTTATTGACACGACCGTCCAGGCCGGAGAGACATACTTTTATGTTGCGACTTCAGTGGATTCAGAAGGCAACGAGAGCGTGTTTTCGGACGAAGCCTCCGCTACCGTCCCAACACCCTGAATTTAAGTTCCTGCTCTTGCTGTAAGTGGCACAGGCTTCAGAGTCTGTGTGGTGTGGCTCGCCGAAAGTCTATCCGCCTTTGAAATCAACAGCTTAGAGGCTTGCCATTCACAGGGAACTCACGATAGCACTCAGCCTTGCCACACAGCCTGCCCAAAAGCCAGTCCAGTCATAAGTTAGTTTCTCTGGGTATAAAACCACGAGAGGAGCGATGGGGTGCGTGCAAGGTGCAGCGGTCAAGGCGCGGATTGCAAGGTCTGGATGGCGCAGCCGCCTGTGGTGCCGGAGGTGGTGCAGAGCTGGTTCGTGAGAGTAGTGAAATAGATATTGGAAGCGCCCGAGAGGGCCGCGGAGTTATCAATGATGATGCCGCTCGTTCCGCCGGCCTCGGTGGTTGCCGCAGTAGGCGCGGTGCTCCCGTTGATGGAACCACTGGTGACATCAAAGCCCATGACGCAGCCGTTGGAGAGGATGTTGCTGCAGGTTGCGGGCGAGCCGAAGCTGAGCACGCTCAAGAAAATGTAGTCGTGACCACCTTTGAAGAATTCAGTGACCTGCAAGCCGGCCGCAAAAAAGCCGTTCGAGTAATTGTCGCTCAGGGCGGGGCCCGTGGTGGAGGCGGTGTTCATGACATTGGAACTGATGGAAACCTGGTACAAAGTATTGTTCGCCGCACCGGTGTTTCCGACGACGTACAGGTGTCCGGAGGGCTTTGCGGGAGCGGCCGACGTGAGATAAGCGTCGTCGAACGCACCGGCCAGAAGAAATTCATAACCCGGGCCCACAGTTGCCTCGGCGCCGCTGCTGCCGTTCGAGAAATTGACGGGGAACTGGAACACGCCGCCACAAGGGATATCGGAGCCGCAAGCAGAGGGAGAGCCGCTCTCGCCATCCGCACCCACGAAGACGTAGGCCATACCAGCGACAGAGTCCACGAGCGGGCTATCCACGATGCCAAAGATATAGTCCAGCCTGTGGGATGTGGCGAGAAGGACGCCCGAAGATGCCTTGACGGAATAAAAGAATCCGCAAGGGTTGCCCGAGAGGGCGCACGTCGTAGTGGCGTCCAAAAGATAGTCGCCGACAAGGATATTTCCGGAGCCGGAATCGTACACGGGGCCGCTGAGCGCGGATGCGCTCACCGTGACCGGCCAGGGACTGCCCGCCTCCGTGGGAGTTCCGCCAAAGACTCCGGTGAATTTGTGGAGCTTGCCGCTATCGTCGCCGACGTAGAGCGTATCCGAGCCGTAATCGTAGAAAGGCGGCGAGCCGCTGTCGTTTGCGCCGCCGGAAAAAGTGATGCTGGTCATACAAGGCGCATGGCAACCGCGATAGGAGCCGGCGGCCGTGGCGGACAGGGTATCGGGACTGCCGGCAGACCCGCCGGTTAAGCCAGACCACTTCAAGACGACCAGGCTGGCAACGCCCGCACTGCTCTGGGCGAAAGCCACCTGCGAACCGTCGGGGGAGAGCACGACCGAGGTGGTGATGCTGCCGCCGTTCGTGTTGTAGGCCCAGTACACCGACGGCACAGACCCCGAGGTACAGCCGCTATAAAGATTGTCGTAGGCGATGATGCTCGCTTGAGAGGCCGATCCGGCCAATCCCGTGTTGAAAACGACGAAATCAGGAGAAGCGGCGGAGGCACAATTCGCGCTGCCGATCGCGAATGAAAACTTTGCGGGGAAGACGCCCAGGCCGGCCGTGGCGCCGCTGTCCATATTTTCGCTCCAATCGGTGTGCACGCGCTGCGTCATGCGGCGAGGTTCGCGATCGAATCGCGGCCGCACTCGAGCTTGAGGGGACGAAGGAGATCTAAAAAGCCCCCGGGGCAGCCTCGTGGCGTCAAACCGAGCCGGGGCGTCCGGCATTTCCGTTTCAGCGGCCGGCGTTTCCACTTCCGTCTCCAGCGAATTGATCCACGCAGCCGGCGCGGCATTTGCCGCGGAGTTTCGCTTCGTCTGCTGCAGGTTGTAACGGGGATCGTTGACGATTCCGAGCCAGCGGACAAACGAGCCGTTCTTTATCGCGTCTTCAGCCGAGCCGGGATTGGAGAAAATGAGGCGGTGGTGAGTCCAATCATCAGGCACGCCGTTCTTGGCGGCCGGGCGCTCCTGGCTTGAAAGGGAAGCGACCAATGCGAGCAGCATCCCGAAGACAACAGGTATCGTAAATGGCCTGCAGAACGAGAGGTTTGCCGTTTTCATTTCCCTAATGACGCCCCACGCTTAATTCGCGCTGCGGATCGCCCCCGGCAATCCGTCGCTGCTCTGTTCCAAGAAGGTTTGGCAATTACTTCGCCGTTCGCGCTTAGGGCGAGCGGCGTTCAACCGAATTCACCAGGCGGTATTGTAGACCAGGTTGTAGGCGTTGACCGTGCCGATTCCGGTGGCGAAGTCCCAACCGACCGCTGTGCCATATACCAGGGCGTACGCGGTGTCGCTTGTGGAAAGGACACCATTTGTGCCACCGGGCCGGTAGCAATTGTGGGTGCCCGTGCAGTTCACGTCCATGTCGCCGAGCGTGACGTCGTAAAAAGTGCAGGTGCTCGCCAGACCTTTTCTCAGGGGCAAGTTGCTGGAGTTGCACGTGCTACTACCGCTCGCTCCATATTCGCTGGCGGCAATCTTGTAATAGACGGGGTTGGGATTGCCCTGGCGGCTGTTCCACTTCTGGTTCACAAGCGCCTGGATGCCCGCCATGATGGGCGAAGAGAAAGATGTTCCGCCCGCGCCAGCCCAAGTGCTGGGAGCACCCGAGCAGGAAGCGCCGCCATTGCTGGTGTCAGAGAAGCAATAGGGGTAGTAATGTCCCCAGACGCCATTGGCGGCGAACAGTGAGACGTCCGGAATGTCGCGCACTGTATCACTCGGGTTGCCGAACACTGTCTGCCACGAGGGCTTTGCATATCCAGCGCAAGTCCCGCTGACGACACCCGGAGTTAAAAACGAAGGAGACCCAGTGGCGCAACCGCTCGGGCCGCCGCTGCCGGAAACCACGGTCCGGTAAGTCGAGTTGCCGGGTGCATGGTTGCAAAAGCCGGTTGTGCCGTAGGTCGTTGAGAAGCCGAAGACGCTGGCAAGCAGCACGCCGGCGCAGGAATCGTTCCACGGGATCTCGGGAATGTAAGACTTTGCGGAGGCGTAGTCGGACGTGTTTGCCGAATTCCAGTAAGTACTGTTGGTGTTGAGATAGGAGTCGGCAAAGTCTGTGCCGCCTACTGCAACGTTGTAGGGAGTGGAGGCGAATGCGCTGACCCCGATGCCGTGCGTGGCGTGCGTCGCGTTCGCATCGCAACTGGCTGCGCCTTCATCGCCTGAAGACACGAAAACGGAGACTCCCTCCGACACAGCCTGCTGATACGCAGAGTTGTACGCCGCGTTGGCCGTTTCGCCGTTTTCGGCTTCGCACTCACCGTAGCTGATGCTCACGATGGCCGGCGGCGTACTGGTTTCGTTGAGGATGTTCTGCAGGGCAATCAGACCACCGAAGGTGGCGCCGCTATCCGCGCAGGAAGCCATCTCGATGGCGGCGCTCGGCGCGGCGGCACTGGAGTATTCCGCATCCAGGATCGCTTCGCCATCGTTGCCGTTGACGCCGGGATCGGTGCAGTTGTTGGTGCCGGTCGGGGGCGCGGGATTTACTTGCGAGAAGGAGCCTGAGGAATAATTGGAAAGGCCAAACGTCGCGCGGAAGTTGGTCCAGTCCGCCGGTACAGCCAAGTGCGTTGGGTTGTAGGCGTCGGTATCTTCGATCACGACAACAGTCTGGCCCTGGCCCGAGTATCCCTCGCTGAACAAGGGATTCAGGTTGTAAATCGTCGCCAGATCCCCCGGCACAACCGCGTACTCAGTACCGCCCGTAACAGGAAAAGTATACTGTGCGCGAGGCTTGTACATGGGGCGCGGCAGGAAGTCATGCAGGGAGACGATGCCCGCCACAAAGGGAGCGAGCGTGGCCGGAATCCGCGGATCGCTCATGTTGGCGATGTGCTTCGCGCCGTCAACCTCCAGGTAATGAATCTCCGTGTGGAAGGTTGCGCGCACCTGGCGCGCCGCGCCGGAGAAGTCTATGACCATGCGGCTCGGATAGACCACGTTGACCGTGAAACCTTGCGATTCGAGCCAATCGGTGATCAGTGTGATGTCATCCTGACTCACGCCATAGGTTTCTCCGAATTCAGTCGCGGAGAGCCAGTGATGGAAATTCGGCGAAGCTTGGTCGGAGAGCTGATCAAGATATGCTTCCAGCGCCTGCTCATTTTCGGGTGAGCGTTTCAACTGCAGGAGCATATGTTGCATTGGGAAGTCACCGGGAACAGCGCCGCGATCGTTATCGGCATTCGCTTCCGGACGAGTATTGCCTTCGAGCGTCAAGATTCTGGAGTCGTCAATCCTCTGCAAGATGGCGGCGCGCCCATGCAGCCCGGCTTCGGCGGATTTTGCGGAAGAAACAAAATGGAATGCAAACACCGCGGCTAGAATCACAGGCGAGAAGAGGGCGAACTTGAATCTTGAGATCATTTGTCTCCTCCCTGTATCGGAAAACCGGCGTCCGTTATACCTGAAAGTCTAGCCTGCTTATGCTGCCCCGGAATGGTACATGGCCTACGCTGTGCCGAAATGGTATGGGCGCTTTCCGGTCGTGTCAATCACCCGCCGCACCGTCCCAATTCCCACGCTCCGGTGAGTTGCGAGAGCGGTACTGTTTGATTTTGAATCAGTCGAAAAGAGCGCGGAGCGGCGGCCGGGCCGCTTGTCCATTTGTGTTGTTATCTTGTGCGACCCGATGGGGTCTTAATTTGGGAGGGAGATTGGGTTCCCGCGCTCATCATTCCATTTGCGGGTGGCGTCGAGGTCGAGTTCGGAGAGCAATACTTTTCGGGTGATGCCTTTGCTGTCGAGGTAGGTAATTTGGCCGTCGCGGATAATGTAACCGTTTGCGAAAAGCACGCCGCCATCCTTGCGGACAAGGACGAAATCGTCAGGGCCTGACGTGGGTTGTCGGCCGGGTGGCGCGTACTGAGGCTGAGACGCGCCTCCTCCGCTATTCGGAGGCGGTGCATAGATGTCCTGGTCTCCAGGCTGGTCTGTTTGGTCCGTGTACGGAGCCGGCGGCGGATATTGCGAATAGTCGTCATAACAAGTGGGATCGTAGTAGCAATCGTAGTAGTCGTCGTAAAGGTCGAAGTAGGGCCAACCCCAACCAAATCCATATCCATAGAATGGGAAAAACGAATTGTAGTATCCGCGGAACCTGTCATCACGGAATCTGCGGTCGCGGGGGTTGAATCGCCCCCTGCCGTCCCCGCGGCGAGCGTCAGCGGATGGACCGCCTCTCCCCGGCGCTGCATACGTATATCTCGGCCGCGATCCCGGCTGCACCGTGCGCACTAAATTGCGGCTTGGCACGTTAAAGAAACCGGGCCTTGCGCCCATGGGAGCCCTTGGGGCCATTGGAGCCCTTGAAACGGATGGATATCGTCCCGGGGCATACCGGGCGGCCGGTCTGGAATAGGAGCCAGAGAAGGACTGGCGCGACGAGGAGAAACGCGCTTGCCCGCCGCCAGCGGGTCCGAAGCTGCGCATTGAGGAGCCCCCGGAGAAGCCATGTCCCCCGGAGAAACCATGTCCACCGGAGAAGCCGTGTCCACCGCCGCCGGAGTGGCCTCCTCTTTGTGCTTGAGTTGCCGCGGGAGCAAGAATCGCCGCACAAACAAGGACTGCTGCCGTGGGAAGGTAGCGCCTCATATCCAGCATCCTACCACCTATTAGACTCCGATGCGGAGGGAAGAGTTTAGGTTATCCCGCAGGATCGTGAAGAGCCAGCCGGAACCTGTCCCGATGGGACTTAGGAAAAGCAGGCTACGTGATGTCCATCACGGCCGACTGTGATGCTTGTCATACCCACCGGTCGTGAGCGGTTCACTATGTCTCCCGCGGGGAAAACCAGACCCTCTTTTTATCGCATTCGTATAAGATACAGCGGTTTGCGGGAATGGGTGATGGACCGGCCGGAGTCTAACGCGCATCCGGCCCAGGGACCCAAGAAGAATTAGCGTGATCGAGGGAAGAGATGAGTTCCCGGCGTCAGAGAATAATCTTGATCGTTGCAGGCACTGTAGTGCTGGTCCTTCTGTCCGGCGTTTTCGTATGGCACTGGCGCGGCGCACCCGAACAATGGAACACGTTTTTGGTCGGTGACCCGCGCGTCGGCGCACAAACCTTCCAGCAAAAGGGGTGCAGCAGCTGCCATTCCGTTCTCGGCGCTGGAGCGAAACTAGCCCCCGATCTGGGTTTACAGGGTGCCGCCGGTTCCACCATGAACGAGCTAGTCACGCAGATGTGGAATCACGCGCCACGCATGTGGGAACAAATAAAGATCAGCAATATCAGTTTTCCCCAGTTTACGCCCGAAGAGATGGCAAACCTATTTGCGTACCTCTATGTCACCTGCTACGACGACGAATCGGGAGACGCCGCTCACGGCGAGATCCTGTTCACACAGAAAGGGTGCATCCGCTGCCATTCGACCGGCGACACCGGAGGCGGCATCGGGCCCAATCTGAGGGAAATGGGTCCGGTGGATACGCCAATTTTTTGGTCGCAAGCAATGTGGAACCATGCATCGGCGATGGAAACCCACATGCGCGAATTCAACATAGCTTGGCCCAAATTTGAGGGAGAGGAGATGAACGATTTGTTGGCCTTTGTGCGCTCCCTCCGAGGAGGACCAGAGCGGGAGTCCGAACTTCTTCCAGCGAACCCGCGCCGAGGCTGGGTATTGTTCCGCGAGAAGGGATGCATCTCCTGTCATGCCATTCGCGGCGAAGGAGGAACCGTAGGGCCGGACCTCGGCTCGGATCAGCCGTTGCCCCGCACTCTGACCCAGATGGCAGGGCGGATGTGGAATCACTCTCCGGAGATGTGGGCAGCCATGAAGGCAAAGGGCATCGAGCGCCCCACTTTTCAAGGACAGGAGATGGCCGATCTGATCTCGTTCCTTTATAGCGTGCGGTATTTCGATCTCGGAGGCTCACCCATCATCGGACAGGCGCTGTTCACCGAGCGTAAGTGCAGTCAGTGTCATGGAAGCGACGCGCGCGGAGGAAAAATCGGTCCCAACTTGAGGGTGGCGGGCAAGGTCTTGACCACTGTGGACTTCGCCCTGGCTCTCTGGTCTCACGGACCCCGGATGTATCCGAAGGCCGAGGCGCTGGGTCTGGGCTGGCCCACTTTGCATGAGGGCGACCTGAGCCACTTGTTGGCTTTCTTGAACAGCCCTCCTGGCAAGGATCAGAGATGAATCTCGACTTGTGTGCCTGGGAAAAGGCAGGGCAGCCCCGATAAGCGCCAAGCGAGAAGTGGGGAATTTTCTTTTCGAACAAATTCTCCCCTGAACCTCCAATTTGGCGGTTGACCTTAAACCAGTGATTTAGAGACACTAAGAGAGCGCGCACGCCCGAGCCACGCCGTCCAGCCTCGCCGCCGTGCCAACGGGAACGAAGCCTAGTTTTCGTAGCCCGAATTTCCGGGCAAGGATGTGATGCCATGATGAAGCTCAATATTGGTGACCTGACCCCCCCAAACCGGCTGATGCTCACGCCGGGCCCTTCACCGGTGGATCCGCGCGTGTATCGCGCGCTCTCCACTCCTCTTGTGGGGCACATGGACCCCTGGTTCAACGAATTCCTGATCGCCGACATCGAGGTCCTGCTGAAGACCGTCTTTCAGACAGCTAACCGCATCACCTTTCCGATTTCGGCGTCCGGCTCCGGGGGAATCGAAGCTTCGGTGCTGAATCCGCTGGAAGCGGGGGATGATGCGCTCATCTGCGTGAACGGTTGGTTTTCCGAGCGTATGGCGGTGATCGCCGAGCGTACCCCCGCGAATGTTATCCGCGTGGAAGCGCCGTACGGCCGGACCGTGGACCCGGACGATGTCCGGCGCGCGGGCAAGGGAAAGAAGGTCAAGATTGTCGGCCTGGCGCACGGCGAAACTTCCACCGGCGTCGTGCAACACCTCGACGACTACCGCAAGGTCGCCGACGAACTGGGCGCGCTGCTCGTTGTGGACGCGGTCGCCACGCTCGCGGGCATTCCTCTCGATGTTGACCGGCAGCGCCTGGACATCTGCTTCAGCGGCTCGCAAAAAGCGCTGAGCGCGCCGCCGGGATTGGCGCCGATTACGGTCAGCGCGCGCGCCGAGGAAGTAATCAAGGCGCGCAAGACAAAAGTGCAGAGCTGGTATTTCGATCTCACCAACACGATGAGCATGTGGGGGACCGAGCGGCTTTATCACCACACGCCGCCGATTTCGCTGCTCTTCGCGCTGCGCGAGGCGATGCGCCTTGTGTGCGAAGAAGGCCTGGAAGCGCGCTGGGAGCACCACCGCCAGAATCAGGTTGCGCTCATCGCGGGCCTCGAAGCGATGGGGCTGACGCTGCTCGTGCCGAATCC